>Ga0074044_10003642_pt1 | contig 13041 bp, 20 predicted proteins | sample BogForMeECP23OM1_FD_94443 | JGI IMG/M metagenome (GOLD analysis project Ga0074044, IMG submission 94443) | Bog forest soil microbial communities from Calvert Island, British Columbia, Canada - Bog Forest MetaG ECP23OM1 | ecosystem: Environmental > Terrestrial > Soil > Wetlands ...
CAGCAGGTAGTAAGCGGATTGCTCCTGCTGGATTTTTCGGGATCCGTTCATTCACCTGGAGTAACACAATTGAGGGACTCTTGGTGTTCATCGCACTTATGGGACAACTCTGATGGCCACGGACACGACAATCTATGGCTTCACCTTAGATTCCATCGATGGTCAGCCAACGCCACTTTCGAACTTCAAGGGCAAAGTTGCATTGCTCGTGAACGTTGCCAGTCGTTGCGCCTACACCCCGCAGTATTCCGCTCTGGAGGCGATCTACGAAAAATACAAGGAGCAAGGATTTGTTGTGATCGGCATTCCCGCGAACAATTTCGGAGGGCAGGAGCCGGGTTCGAATCAGGAGATCAAGACCTTCTGCACCCGCACGTATAATGTAACCTTCCCCATGATGGCCAAAGTGTCCGTGGATGGGTCCGACATCACGCCGCTGTACCGGTTCCTGACCGACAAAACTACTCATCCGAAAACCGGCTGGGAGATCGGCTGGAACTTCACCAAATTCCTAGTCGGGCGGGACGGCAAGGTGGCCGCTCGGTTCGATTCCGAAGTCGAGCCGGATTCCAAATCAGTTACCGCAGCGATCGAAAAGGCGCTGGCCACGAAAACCTTGGCGATGGCAAGGTAATCCATGCTCTGAGGCGCAAGCTTCGACTTCCCGCCAAACCATTGAGAGGGGACAGAACGCTCATCGATAGTTTCATTTTGAAAACACGATGGACCGAGGGAATTACCAATCCGGATACGTCTGCCACGGGGAGTGGCTATTACCGCGTTCCCATTCCTCCTGATGAATGTACAATTCTGGCTTGAAGTGGCTGTGTCCATGTGGAGAACGAGAGTCGGCAGCAGCATCATTCCAACGTTCGGCGACTCCGTCAGTCGTCCGAGCCTTGCTGCCGGCTACAAAAGTGCCCTGCCGAGCACCTGCGAAGCCGGAGGTCAGGATGGGAGCTAGATGCGAGAATCGTTATCATCGTCATCATCGCGGGCTAATCGTTTTCGAGCTGGGATCTTGTTTTTGACCGATTGCGGCGTCTGATCCCAAGCCTCACAGCAACTGGGCATGCTGCTGCTCCCCAGATCGAGAACAGAAGCAGGTCCACATCTTGCAGGGAAATGCCGATCTTCTCGAAGGACCATCGAACCACGAAAGCGCCCGTGATTCCGAGGAGAATGTCGGCCCCTGCTCCGAATCCGTCGTCCCCCGCGATCTTGCCACCGGCCCAACCGGCCAGCGCTGCGGCGAGTAACCAAATGGAATAGAACATCTCCAGCCTCCGTAAACCATGTCACGCTACACAGACATCTTGCCCAGAATGTGCGAAGTAGCGGTCATTTCCTAGCCGTGACTCGGTCTGCAACTTTTGTCAAACTCAGTGTGTTCGATTCGCTTAGTCGGCGGGACCATGCGTTTTCCACCGTAGCCATTTCAGTCAATGCAAGACTGGTCAATATTGATCAGATTTGGCTGATTCGCACCGAGTATTCTTGCGCTACGTCGAAGTATTCTTGCGCTACGTCGAACTTTCATGAATGGAGGCACCCCTTTGCCTACCAGCTCAGAAGAACATTGGGATAAGGCTGTCTCATCGGAATTAGGCATTCAGGACAAACCACAACGTACTGTCGCCACCGAAGCGGCAGCGCATTCGACTGAAGGCATCCCGGTTATAGAAGCACAGGCTGCGGCTCAATTCCGCTTTCGCATCCTAGTGGTAGACGATCAATTCCTAATACGCGAAACCGCACGGCAGATTCTGGAAAACGGGGGTTACGAGGTTCTCACGGCGGCGGACGGGCTAGATGGCTTACACGCGCTCAGCAAATCGCTGCCTGATTTAATCATTTCCGATTTGAATATGCCTCGGATGTCAGGGTTCGAATTTCTGGCGGTAGTACGAGAGCGATTTCCCCACATCGCAACCATCGCTGTGAGCGGAAAGTACATCACAAGCGGAAATCCATCCGGGATTGTGGCGGACACTTTTTTGCAAAAAGGTCACTATACTGTCAAGGAGCTTTGCGGCGAAGTCGCGAAACTTCTGGCTGCTTCTCCGATCCGCTCGGAAAGTAAGAAGAGTGAGATTGCCCCACTCTTCGTGCCGAGAGACAACGCCGGATATCTGATAATTACGTGTCCCAAATGCTTGCGGGCCAACAGACTGGAAGCGATGAGTCTGAACGGTGGGTTGCACGAAACGCACTGTCAGTCCTGTGGCACGCCTGTGAAATTCGAAATCAATCACGAGATCGAGCCGCTGATGAAGCGCAACCATGCCTAAGCGACCCCGACTCGCGGGTTAACGATCCAGAGCAGGGCTAGGCAGCAGGTCGGCTTCGGCACAGTTCGGCACTGGGTACGCCGTTCGGCAGAACTGAAGCGTGCCTTTCACTGCTGGTGTGGGCAGCGCAGACGAAGTCCTCCCGTCCATGTTCGTTGACTTCCAGATAGTCGGCGATGTCCTTGCAGCTCGAACGATTACAAAGAATCAGTCGATCCGGTGGATGGTCTAGGCGAAAGTATTCCATGAATTCCTCGTGTGATCTGAATCCGTGACGATTGGACAGGCAAAGTGTAAGCCTCCTGAGCGGACGCGAAGCTTAGACTCAAACGAAAGCTGGTTGTACTTGAACCTGAACGGACACTAACTCCGGGATGCGTCGGGAGTTTTGGATGGATTTGATGGCATCTTCGGCTGTGAACCTTCCCATCACCAGTGCCAGCTTGCGGTTGAATGTCATTTTGACGGGAGTCCGATCAATCCGCTGCACGTACTCGGCGGCATGGGTACCGCCATTCTACTTTCACAATAAATTTCGTGTTTGTCATAGTTTGTCACGACTCCTGTCCTTTTTCATCACTGGGCATGGGAGGTACTCGTTTCGTATCCCAAACGATCATCCTCGCTAGAGTGCCCAGCTTTGAGAATAAACCATGTAGGGTATCGAACGATTCTCGAAAAACTGTCAGTTGCGAACGACACAGTAACGTTTGACTTTCGACACCAAGGGTGAAATCATTATTTTGTCGGGCGGAATCGCAGCTTTGCCCGCATGCTTGACGCTATTCTCGCCCTTCTTGCGCATTTGTTCATCTCAAAATTTTCCTTCTGCGCATTCGGAACTCTTGAGAGGGGGCCAATCATGACAGCCGTGGTAGCGGCCAAGAAACTCATCAAGTTCGATTCCAAGACATTCCTTTCGACCATTGACGGCGGTAGGAAGATCGCGGCTTTTGCCAAAAAGCAGACGATCTTTGTTCAGGGCGACTCGTCCGATGCTGTTTTTTATATACAGAAAGGAAAGGTGAAACTCACCGTTGTATCGAAGATCGGGAAGGAAGCCACAATAGGCATTCTGAACGAGGGCGATTTCTTCGGGGAAGGCTGCCTTACCGGGCAGCCACTCCGGCTCTGCTCCGCAACCGCAATGACCGATTGCTCTGTGATGCGAATCGATAAGAAGTCCATGGTGGAAGTGCTTCACCGGGAACACGCGTTTTCCGATATGTTCGTGGCATATTTGCTGACACGGAACATCCGATACGAAGAAGATTTGGTTGACCAGCTTTTCAATTCCAGTGAGAAAAGACTGGCTCGGATATTGCTATTGCTGGCTCATTTCGGCAAGGAAGGTAAGCCCGAGACTGTAATCCCCAAGATGAGTCAGGAGACCCTCGCAGAGATGATCGGCACAACCCGGTCGCGGGTCAGTTTTTTCATGAACAGGTTCAGAGAGTTAGGCTTCGTCGAGTATGACGGCGGGAGTGGGTTGCAAGTTCACAGTTCACTTCTCAACATCGTTCTCCACGACTAGAACTTCGTTCCGACAAAACGGAACTCTACTCTCTTGCAGACGAAGCCACTGTCGGCTTCGCCATTTCTTTGATGACTTCGGCGAGTGTCGCTTTGGCCGATTGCTTTTTTGTTTTCCTCTTAGCCATACCCCATGATTTCACGAGTCCGGGGGCGTCTACAGGTCAATTTTGATCAAGCAAATTACCTTCTGGCGTGTTATGGTGACGACGGGGCGGTTACCATCTTCCCCCTTTCAGGTTTTCTGACCTAAGCCAGTCCATCTGAAGTTCTCCTACCTCAGGTTGTTCAGCGAGAGAGGTGTACCCATGCCTTTTCAAGCGATCTTGCGCGAAGTCGATCAACTCCAGAACGTCAGCACGCGTCTTGAGGCACTGGCGGACCAACATCCGCTCGTGTCAGAACCACTCACAACAATCGCGCTGAGCGTTCGTAACACGGCCACTCTGTTAGAGGTGCTGATTGCGACTAAAGGTCCCAAGCCGATCTGAGTACAGCAGAAAGTCTGCCCAGAGCAAGATCGGTGGAGCCTTTGCCCCAGTGAGAGGGAATCCCGTCAAGGCAGAGTGATGCTAATCTTGCCTCGCTCCTCCACAAGGAAAGCAAGCGGAAGCCGGACTCAACGAGGAATGCGGTTTTTCGAGTTCAGTTAGCAGTGGAAGTGAGCTTCGCACGCAGTATTACCGACGTTAATCTCAAACCACCACCAAACGTTTTTCACGGGGAGCGTCAGATCTTTCGGGTTCATCAGCGTGCCGATTCGTACCGGAGGGTCTTTGCCCCAAGGGCTTTAATTGTCCCGGATGTTGCCTGAGCCAATCGGATGCACGCCGCCCGGCTTCTGCAATCTGTGCTGCGGTCATTCTCGACTGGAGTGACTGCCTCCAGTCGTTGCTCGCCTCGCTGATTCTCTTTCCGGTCTCCTCGGATAAGGAAAACCACATATAGGCGGAAACAAGGTCCTTTGTCGTACCCCGGCCATTAAGGTGCATTTCGCCAACCTTCAACTGGGCAAACGGGAACAGATGCTCGGCCGCCCTGGAGTACCACTCAAACAGAGCGCTATCATCCCCGAGAAAGGCGCTGGGTTCCTCAGGCGTGATGGGGTAAGATCTCGCCGCATCAGGGTGCCCTAAAGCCGCAAACACTAATTCCACTCGGGTCGACACTTCCAGTTTTTCGAAGATCCGGAATAGGTGGTTCTTTATGGTGTGCTGACTGAGGTTGAGTTCGGCTGCGATTTGTAGGTTCGTCAGTCCCTCGGCGACAAGGCTAACGACCTTCTGCTCCCGAGGCGTGAGCAGACATGCATTGCCAGCAGCCGTCAGTCGGGGCAGAGTTGAACTCACGAGCGCTTCGACGACAAATGTGAGTTCTTCATTGTTCGCCCAGATCTTCCCTTCGTACACGCTCTGAATACAATTCCAAAGAACTTCCAGCGGTTCGGCACGGCAGAACACGCCGCTCGCCCCCGCGCGAAAAGACTCGACCACAGAATCCGGTTCTGGGCGATCCAATAACATAACTACTCGTACATCGGGATGAGCCGCACGTATGGAACGGGTCAGATGAAAACCGTTTGAGTGCCGACTCCCGATGCTTGGGCTAACGACGACAACGTCGAGAGGACTCCGAAGAGCGGCTAACACTTGCTCCGAGGTCTCAGCAGTTCCAACCACACAGAAACGCCCATCGCTTTTAAGTGCAGCAGCCAGCAGTTGGTTCCCCATGAGTGTGCTATCGGCCACGACGACGCGAATTACATCTGTCTTGTATCGAGGGGAAGACGAGTTCTGTGCCGCCATATAATCACTCCACAACCGATAAGCTGACCTGCGCGAATACTGGTCGGATCGCGCCAGAATTCAAGGACAGAAGTGTACCGGCGCAATGCGGTGATGCTCAGCCCAGAATCAGACGTAGTGGCCTTGATGAATTACAACACTCGCCCTTTGCTCACGAGCGGTCATGTGCATCAGTAAATTTCAAAAACCTTACCCTCTTTATCCCGACCAGAATGTGATCGGGGTCACGATTGCCTGTGACCGCTGCAGATCTGTGGTCAGCCATAAACCCGATATGAAAATTTCAAAAGATCGACGCAAAACGGCCTTTGGACAAAACCGGTATCGAAATAGAACACTGTTCTGTTCCGGTAATGCCAGCGCAAAGACTGACGATGCGCTGACACACGAGCCATCGTGGAAGAGCGACCAAGAGAAAAACCCCGCAACGTAACCGAGCGAGGTTCCCCGGAGCCTCCCCGAAAGGCGCTCCGGATCTTACGATCGTAGATCATCTCCCCCGCAATCGCGTGAGAATATTACGGTGGCGGACGGTTGTCTGGTCAATTTTGCACACTTTCATCATTCCCCCCCAGCCCGTCCTCTCTCATAATCAATCTGTGCACATCTCACGAAATCTGAACTCGGTCCCGACGCACTTCGCGGTTGACTGCCCGGCGAGTGACGGCTTGAAATCAGCTGCGACCTTCGGACCGTCTGGGTGTAGGGAGGGCTACTTGCGGACACGAGACCTGGACCAATATAGAGTCAACACTTCGTTCTGGCTGTTCTGCAACCGCTCTGCCACCTCTTTGGTTTCGAAAGGGCGGTCTTCGGAGTCCAGCTCACGATTGAGCAGCTCGGTAATTTCTTCGTCGGTGCTCGGTTTCCTGATCGTATTCAGCGCTCGTGAAATGTGCGCGTCGAGACGACGACTCGAACTCGGAATCTGCCTCATTCCTGCTTCCAGCTCTCAAAAACGAACCTTATCCCCAAAACGGTCCTGAGTTCAACATTGGCTCTATAGGATTCAGCCCGATCATGACGTGCAAGGGCAAGCCTGGGAACAATTCTCTTCTGAGAGACCAGCTCTGCGGCAGTGAGAACACTGGAGAAAAGTAAAGGCTGTGACATTGGCTATGCTCTAGCCATCAGCTCCTGCGAGGGAGCCAACAGCGTGGAGGCACGCGCCGTCACAGCCCTTGATGCGATCACCACTTTCGCGGTCCCAAACCCCAACTACTCCTCGCAGAGCCGTCGGTTTTTTCAGGTCTGGCTGCTCTTCGGGTTGCCCCGCCAAGCTGATCACTCAGCCTACTTCGGACTGGCAAAATTTTATTTAAGCCAACCCTTTCAGCCGTCGACGGAAGCCACCTTAGAGAGTTGCTTGAAGATTGTCAATGACCGTTTTCAGTGCAATCGGCCTGCTCCGATGGATCTAAACCAAAAAACGCAACCCGTTGAATCGTTATTGCTTAATGAATGGGGAATTAATTTCTTTCCATTTTTCCACAGAAACATCCACAGTTGCACGAAGGCGCGGGCAACTACTGAGGAGTATGTGGAGGAACCAGATAAGCATCTTGACTCCGGAAAATTGGTCACGTATGGTCTTTTCTAGCTCACCCACGCAATGTCTGACCTCGTGGCTTACATCGATGGTGGTTCTCTGGGGAATCCCGGCCCGTCTGGTATTGGCGTAGTAATCGACGGCTCGACCGATGGCCCCATCAGAATCGCAAAATGGATAGGGCACCAGGACAATAATGTCGCCGAATACATTGCTCTTTTGGAAGCGCTGCAATGTGCCTTGGGGCTTAAGGCCAAGACGCTGCACGTGTTTTCAGATTCCGAAGTAATGGTCAAGCAGATGAGTGGTGAGTACAGCTGCCGCAGCCCGCGGCTTTATTCTCTGAACTGGATCTGTCGGAAATTGGCCCGGTCGCTCGATTTCTCTATATCCCACGTTCGCCGTGAGAACAACACCGAGGCCAATAGCTTGGCCGGTTCGGCTGCTCGTCAGAGGCTTTGCTCCGATCAGTCTTACCTCTCTTAACTCACTACGAACCTAAACAGCCTTGCGGCCCCTCTAAGGTCTAACTCCCATCACGCAAATCCACGAGATTCTGCTGACGATTGGGACAGAAACCTACAAAAGGAACACCGGGGGCAAAAGTGTAAGCGCCCGCCTGATTTCGGAGAAGGATCCGCATCGGATGTCGGGGCGCAACGCCTTCCGCGCCGTGGCGTGAAGGATTGAGCCGCTGATAAAGCACAATCATTCGTCAAGTTCCCATTCGATGTGAATTGCCCGAGTGGAATTTCGGGCTTATCCTTCCTACCTGCGTAACATTGTGTTCATCTCCTACGTCCACGTGCTTTCGGCGGCATTCTTGATGGGATTGGCGGCGGCCGCGCCGATGGGCCCTGTCAACATACTGGCCATCCGCCGCGGCGTGATCGGCGGTTGGCGCCATACCCTCGCCTGCGGAATCGGCTCCGTCACCGGCGATCTAATCCTCTTCTCTATGGTTCTCGTCGGGGGGCACTACCTCTTTTCCGACCTGTCCAACCCGACGCTCCAGACCGTTCTGGAGGCCATGGGCGTAATCATCCTGCTTCCGCTGGGGCTCTACTTCCTTGTTCGCGCCGTCAAGGACCCCATGCGGGCCTACGCCAGTGCTCGCCAACACTGGGACGAAGGCACCGTCCCCGCGCATCTGGTCGCCGAAGTCACCGACTGTGTTGCCCTGACCATCTTCAACCCCTTAACCATAGTTTACTGGGTTGGCGTTACCTCCAACTGGCTCCCCGTCGCCCATTCAGTCTTGGGCTACAGCGCTCCCGTGTGGGGAATCCTGATGGCCGCCGCCGGCCTGATGACCTGGTTCACCGCCGTGATCGTCGTCGTTCGCTTCATCCCCCAGCGCATTGGGCCGGCCTTCTTCCGCCTTGTCAACGCCATCCTCGGCCTTATCCTCCTTGGCTTCGCCACGTTCTGTGCAATAGTCCTGTACCACCATCTCCTACACTGAAACGCAGCGTTCCCCCGCAACCGCCGGAACTGGGGGAAAGTGGAAAACGCGTTCTTTCGCGTTTTCCGAGCTTGCCGCGGATGCCCGCGATTGCCAACAATCGCGGCAGACAACTTGATGGCTTTTTTTCGTTATCATTGCATTCATGACCAAGGTTGATAGCGCAAGCGAATATGGCGATCAAGCTTCCAGAGTTTAGCGCTGTCAGGGCTCGCGTCATGCGGACCCTCCGCCCAAGCACCAAGTTGGGTCGCACTACGCTGTGGCTTGCCGGATTGGCCGTACAGTGATGTGAATCCATCTTTGTCGCTGTAGCCCTCGATCCGGATATGAAGCCAATGCTCTGGATTGTTTCCATTTCTCCATTTCTCCCGTCCAGCTGAGTAGCCAGCGGATGAGATCCTCGCCACAAACGCAACATCTCGACGGCCGCTGGAGGAGTGGGGACTTCTTCGCTTCTTCGTGGCCCGTGATACCCTCCTCGCCCATGCCCCGTTCCCTCCTTATTCTATCCAGCGGCAGTGTTTCACTCGGAAGGTCGCTGTTGCAATCCCGCCGTTTGCCTTGGTTGACCGTCTCTTAGCCTGTTCCTATGCAATCCTTGTCCGAGAGTTTTTTCTGATAAGCTCAGGGTCATCAAGCCTACTGTGCTGGGTGCGCGAGCGAGGTCACATCTTCCAGTAATGCGGTTCCTGTGGAACGATAAGCTAAATGCTAAGCTTCGGAGCCAGGGATACAGAGCGTGCCTACACAAGCCACGGCTAGCCCCGCAACACGGAGAGACGAACGGGAGGTGCGCGATGCGCGCTTCGCCATGCGTCTCTCCCTGATTCTTGGTTTGGCGATGCTGATCGGTAAAACCACAGTCTATTTCATGACGCATTCGGCTGCCATTTTTTCCGACGCGGCCGAGTCCGTAGTCCACGTGATCGCTGTGGGGTTTGCTACTTTTAGTCTTCGGCTCAGCATAAGATCAGCTTCTCCTCAATTCCTCTACGGTTACGAGCGGATCACCTTCTTCTCTGCTGGATTTGAGGGCGCTATGATCGTGGTGGCGGCGATCGCGATTCTCTATGAATCGATCCGGAAGTGGTTCGCCGGGCTGCAACTGGAGCACCTGGGAACAGGCGCACTGCTGATCCTCATGGCTGGAATCCTCAATGCTGGTCTCGGTTACTATCTCCTGCGGACCGGCCGGCGCACCCATTCACTCATTCTCGAAGCCGATGGCAAACACGTCTTGACCGATAGCTGGACCAGCTTTGGCGTTGTGGGAGGGTTGGGATTGGTGCTACTGACGCACTGGAAACCGTTCGATCCGCTGGTGGCCATCGGGGTCGCCGCAAATATCCTCTGGTCAGGAGGTCGCTTGGTCTGGTATTCAGCAGTCGGGCTGATGGATTATTCTGATCCTGAAGCCGGTCGGAAAATTCGCGACAAGCTGGATGCAATTTGCGCGGAGCTGGCCATTCAATACCATGGCGTACGCTTCCGCACCACCGGCTATCGACAAATCATCGAAGTACACTTATTGTTCCCGCGCCTGACGTCGGTCAGCGAGGCCCACCGCCTCGCAACCATTCTGGAAGAACGCCTACCGGCCGAACTGGGGATGCCCTCCGAAGTCATGACGCACTTGGAATCTTTAGAAGACCACGCCGATGTCCACGGCGAACAACACTACACAGGGAAACCCGAATAGGCTGTGTCGGGGGAGCTTTGCCTCTGGCGATTCTCTTCGGGTCACGAGCTATCCGGAGGTTATCGGATTGTGGAAGGTGTTGCCAACATAGCGGGTACCTCTATATAGGTTTCATTCTGTACAGACACCCCTACCGTGCTTCACACCCAGTAATAACCATATATCTCCTATTACTTGCCCCCCGTGTTTGAGCTTGCGCTGAGCGCTAAAGCTGAGCGTTGAAGCGTTGAAGTTGCAACTTGGAGGAGCGAGGCACTCCGGCGAGTCCCCGCCGACACCAAACTTGCAGTAGCGGAGAAGAGTCGCTTTGGCTGCCTGAGATTCAAGCCTTCAAGAGCGATTGTCGTTGGACAGAAAGAATGCGACTCCCGCCCTGACTACGCTGCGAGTAGCCACAGCCATCGAGTTAGGAGACGGTTGCCTCTACCCGACGTATGTACGCGGAGAGACATACTTGGCAGTCGGACAGGGTAGTGCTGCCACCGCCAAGTTCAGAAGATTGACCACAGCGGCATAGTAACTAACTGCTGGACGGGAGCGTTGGCGCATCGGCGCATCTGGGAGTGGCTCGCGCCAATGCCTTGCAGGCGAGAACCTCGGAGGGAGCGGATACGGATACCGACCGCGTCCGGACCCTCTACAAGGATTTCCTCACGCTCTGAAAAGACGCCGACCCTGACATCCCAATCTACAAGCAAGCCAAAGCCGAGCACGCGAAGCTGCAATAGTTCTTTCCGTCCTAATTGACCTCTTTCCAATTTCGACCTAACATTCGCGCCATTTTAGAACCTCGGGCGGGGTAATCACCATGGGGCTCCCCCGGCAAGATCAGGCGAACGCGAATGGTAGAGGTGGTAGCATGAGCCCACAGGTACGATGATGGGAGGCTCGTCATGAAGACCTATCAGCGCGAACTTGAACACGCCGACGACCAAAGGCGGTTTTGGTTTCGTTCCGCCTCTCTGTCCCACTCCTTGACTATGGCAGCCGTGGTGGGTGTGGTGGTTGCCTCTGTGGGTATCGCACTGTTTGCCTTGTCGCGCTATCTGCAAATTCCGTGGCACGTAGCAGCCGCTACTGGGGGCATTGGGCAGGTGGTCATAGTCAGCGTCTTGCTGCTGATCGTCCTTGAACAACGTCGCAAAAGATTGATCCGACAAGCGCAGGAATTCATCTTCTTGAACCATCACATTCGGAATGCAATCACCCAGATGACCATGGCTTCGTATCTCACTGATCCAAGTAAGCAGCAACGCATCAGGAGCGAGGCCTTGGAGCGTATTTCCGGAGCACTGCGCCGAGTCGCGAACAGTGTGGACCTCGACGGCCTGTCTCTTGAGATTGATCTCACTGGCGCAGAATTGATCCAAGAAGGAGCAGATGGAGAAGAGGGGGTTCAGAAGAGGAGTGCTTGAACACTCGACTGTGCAGGCGGTCATCGCCCGCTTGACCAACAGTGCGCTCGGACCTCTTGCCTCAGAATTGGCAAACATTTTCCGGCCTGTGTTCACCCAACAGGAGCCGCGTGGGTCTTGGCCTCTCTTTGCTATACTCCTAATTCGTAAGCCGCCACAAGCCGTTCCAGCACAGGGTTGTTGTGCATGATCAAGGTAGAGCTCTTCAGTTCTACGATTTCCTGCTTTCTAAATTCTGACAGTCTGCGGGTTATCGTTTCCCGGCTGGTGCCCACCAGTTGGGAAATCTCTTCATGTGTCAGCGCGAGCTTTGTGCGGACTAGTCCATTGGCACCTGTCCCTCCGCTGACGACTCCAACAAGAACTTGGCGAGCCTCTTCAAAATCGAATGCGACAATCCGACAGACCAGACGACATTACATGCGTCATGATAATCACGGCTGATATGCTGAACAGCGTGCAGACAGGCATCGCGGGTATGACGCGACGGTGGAGACGATACAGCCATGCCTACTGAACTTCGTGAGCCGAGAAGACTTCCTCCCGTTCCTCAAGAAGCACCGTTGCCCATAACAACCGCGTGTAAGCCGAGGACTTCTCCCGCGCCACCGCAATTCATGCTTTGTGATGCGAGTCACACCTGCGAGTGAGTAGCCCAGCAGTGCCGCCCCGTAGCCCGCAGGAGCTATTCCTAATGAACGCATCGGAGCCTAGCGTGTGATCGAGCAGTTTTTCGGGGGAGGGCTGTTCAACGATAGCGCCCCACAACTCTAACCGGAGTCTGGGGCGCTTTCGTTTGTGTGTTCTTCCAAGCACACTCTACAACTCGCTGGGCGCAGGGGTGCCGCCCACGGTCCAAGCGGCAGGTCGGCTTCGAAAAGGAAGATCAGGATTTGGTTTCCGCGTTGGCAGCCTCGAAGAATGCGTCTTGCTGTCGGTGTGCGAAGCGCAGAGCCGGTATTCGTGACCGTGATCGTCCACTTCCAGGTAGTCGGCCACTTGCTCGCAGCCTTTGCAGTCGCACAACACGGTCGCGTTTAGCGGATGGTGAAGCTGGAAAAATTCCATGCGTAGGATTTTACGGTGACCGAATATGTGGCACAAGCCGACATCGCAAATGCCTCAATGGTCAATCCTGGTTACGTGAGAGTTTGCTGGTCAAGTTTGTAAGCGTCTGACCAACACACCTGTCATGTAGGGCGCTACGTGCCCGTGAAATCTCATGAAAATCGCTCAGAGTTTAAGGAATAATTCTCAATGGTTGGGAGTGGCGAGATTGAG
>Ga0074044_10003643_pt1 | contig 13038 bp, 11 predicted proteins | sample BogForMeECP23OM1_FD_94443 | JGI IMG/M metagenome (GOLD analysis project Ga0074044, IMG submission 94443) | Bog forest soil microbial communities from Calvert Island, British Columbia, Canada - Bog Forest MetaG ECP23OM1 | ecosystem: Environmental > Terrestrial > Soil > Wetlands ...
ACTCGGTGAAGGAAATTTCCACTTCGCAGAGCCGGACAAAACGGAGTGTTATCTGGTTCCGTGAACGTTCACGGAGGACATTTAAGACTAGCGGGGTGGGCTTGTCAACGCGGCGCGCGGGAGAATGTCCCCATTTCGGCGCGCGATTGACAAGCCGCAGAGTCGCACACACAATGCCTGCGTTGAAATCTTCTGGGGATGGACGGGACGGATCTGGCGGGAGGCCGAAGGATGAGCGACGCGGAAGATAAAATCGATCGCAGGGAGTTTTTAGGCAAGACAGCGGCGTTGATCGCCGGGGGCACTGCACTGCCGAGTACCGCGCTTTCGTATGCCAGAATCGTGGGCGCGAATGACCGCATTTCGCTGGCACACATCGGAACGGGGAGCCGAGGAAGCGATTTGGACTGGATCGTAGCGCAACTAAAAACGAGCCAGAACGCCGAAATGACGGTCATCTGTGATTTATGGAAGTTGAACCGAGAGAAGGCGGCGGCGACGAATGCGAAATATTATGGGCGCGCGCCGAGGACTTATCAGTATTTGGAGGATGTGCTTGCGCTTAAGGATGTGGACGGCGTGATTATTTCGACGCCGGAGCATGCGCACTCGCCAATCCTCAAAATGGCGGTCGAGGCGGGCAAAGACGCATACGTGGAAAAGCCGATGGGCAACGTGTTAGCGGAAGTGAAAGCAGCGCGGGACACCGTCGCGAAGAGCGATCGGATTGTGCAGGTTGGCACGCAACATCGCAGCGAGCCGTATCAAAGAGCTGCCCACGATCTGGTGCAGACGGGCGTGCTCGGCGACGTGAGCAAGATCGAGATCGTCTGGAATTACCACGGGCCGAGATGGCGTGGACGCGAGGAAACAAAGTTGATTCGGGAAGAAGATACGGATTGGCGCAAGTGGCTGCTCACGAAGCCTTATCGGCCATTCGATCCGAAGGTGTATTGCGAGTTTCGTTTGTACAAGGAATTTTCCGGAGGAATTCCGGATCAGTGGATGAGCCACGCAATTGATCTCGTGCACTGGTTCATGAAGGACAGTTTTCCGCGGTCGGCTATGGCGCACGGCGGAATTTTTGCGTGGCACGATGGACGGGAGAACGGGGATACGTTTCAGGCACTGTTCGAATATCCGAAGGGCTTTCTGGTGAGCTACGCGACGAGTTTTGGCAACGACTCGCCGGCTTCGACGCGCTATATGGGAAAGAAGGCCACGCTTACCAATCTCGGCGGCGAGGGCAGCCCTCGCTATCAGCTGGTTGAAGAGAAAGGCAATCACGAAGACGATGCGGATATCGAGAAGAAAAGAGCGGCCAAGTTCGTTCAGTTGCCCGGGGAAACGAAACTTCCGCCGCTGGAAATCGACGACAGGACGCTGGAGCATATGGCGAACTGGTTTGAGTGCATGAGGTCGCGACAGCAGCCGCATTGCACGGTACAGGACGGGTTCGCGCATTCGGTCGCGAACATGATGTCAACGGAGTCCTATTGGTCCGGCAAAAAGCAATATTGGGATGCGGCTAGCGAGACTTTTAGCGATCGGGCGCCAGGAACCTGAGCAGCCCGGGTCAGCACGGGTGCAAGTAAAGCGATAAGGCGCAATCAGGAAAGATAGTTGATGGTTTGTTCGATCAACTTCGAAGTTGGAGCATAGGGATCACCGGGTGCGTCGAACTCCATCGAACAATAGCCGCGATAGTTGCTGGCATTCAGGATTTCGAAGGATCTCTTCAGATCGACGTTGAATTGCTTGTCGTCATCATTGGTCTCGCCGTCTTTCACATGACAAATGTTGTAGGCATGCTGAAACATCGCTTGCAGGGCCCGGTAATTGAAATCGGCGTCGCCACTCAGCATGGAATTTGCGAAATCAGGCAGGGCGCGAAGATAGGGATTATTGACGGACTCGATGACCTTGACGAGGAAGAATGCGTCCTCACTTACTAAATCATCGTTCTCCAGCGTGACGACGATATTTTTGTCTGTGGCGTATTCGGTTACTTCGCGCAGACTCTCCGCCGTGAGATCGACATTGGGGGACGAATTCCTAACAGCGGCGATGTGCGTGCGGATGCCGGGAGAACCGATGTGCGCGGCGACATCCACCCATTTTTTTGCAAAAGTAAGGGCCTTTTCCCGCGCGGAGGCGTCAGCGTCGTAGAAACTATTTACCGTGCTAACGGCGATGTTTACTACGCGCACTTTGGTCTTCAGCAAAATCTGGCGGAAATCATCGAGATAGTCCGGCTGCAGAGAGGTGAAATGACGGCTGTGGGGCTCAATATTATGTATGTTGAATTTCGCAACGACGTGAGCTGGAAATTCGAGAAGATTCATTCCCGGCAGGTTGGTATCGCGATCGCGATTGTCGGGGCTCACGATGTACGCACGAAATGGATACGACGCGATGGAGATGCGCTCACGAGGGTGGGTGGGGAAAATGATGTGTGGTTCGGAATCGAGATTTGCCAATGCGCTGGGCGCGCCGGCCGCCGCGAGCCCGCCGGCTGTCAGAACGGAGATTGTTTCCAGGAACGCGCGTCGAGTTAGTGAATCCATTTTCTGAATTTGTCCCGCATTGAAGGTATCTGCGGGGAGCAGCATACCATTTTGGGGCAGGCCCCCGACGCATCGCCAAGGATCCTTGGGCTGGAATGCGATGCCAGCTTGTCGGGCTCGATTATGTGACGAGGTCACGGGCTGTGCCCGCGGAATTGGCTTGGGTGTGTGGAAGTGTGCCGAAGACCGGCGCGATGGCGACGCCCTGAATCTGAATCAGCTCTCGGGCGCCTACGGCTGCCGCCGAGGAAGCACGTTTCGCATCGAGATTCTTTGACGGAATTCCCGTGCGCGCAAAGGACTTCTCGCAATCTTGGATCGACGGTCCGCGCATGTTTCCTTCCATGAATGCCAGCCCAGGGCAGCGCGTGCAGGCTGCGACATGGCTACACTGGGAACACGTCGGCAGGTCACGCACCTTGATGGAGCGCACCTCACTCAACTGGCTGGAATGGTGCCAAATATCAAGGAACCGCGTGCGCCTCACATTTCCGCTGGGAAGAGGAAACTGCACGCAAGGATAGACGTCGCCGTAAGGGGAAACGTAGCAGGCAGTATGCCCCGCGCTGCAAGGCACAGCGTCCAGGTCGTCATCGTCTGCCTTCCGCGGTGGAGCGCATGATTCTTCCACGTTTCCGGCCAACGATTCGTCGCGGAAAAGCTCTTTCAAGGCGGCCTGCTGGATGTTGAGGTTCAGAATTGATCTGTCCCCGTCCATTTTCGGTGTAATCGTGGGGTCGAGCGTGAATTCGACCCCCAGCTCTTTGGCCATAGCTCGGACTTCTGGATAGTCGCCCATGTTTTGAATCATTTGGACGTTTGCGATGATGACTTTCAAGCCGCACGCCTTAAGGAAGCGGATGGCATTCACCGACCGCGCGAGCGAGCCCGGAACCTTCGTAATGGCATCGTGAACTTCGGAACGATGTGAGTAGATGCTGACTTGTATCGATTCCACGCCAAGAGACCGGATGCGTTCGGCTTCGCGTTCGCGAATCAAGATTGCGTTGGTCTTGAGCTTGACGCAAAAGGTCAGCGCGCGGGCGTGCTCCAGGATTTCGAAAAAATCCTTTCGCAGCATAATTTCGCCGCCGCTCAAGGTGAGAAAGAAAACTCCGGCGCCCGCAAGTTCCTTGAGAAGATCCTTGATTTCCGAGGTGGTCATCTCGCCGTGGTCCTCGTGGTCGAGATAACAGTGAACGCACCGCTCGTTGCAACGGTAGGTGAGGTCCAGCTGCACGCTGAGAGGAGTCCCTAGTGCAAGCGCCTTGGCGCTCATTTCTTGCATGAGGGCGCTCATCTGGCCTCTTGTCGCAGAAGAACTGGCGGGAGGATCGGCTCGTTAGAAATCAGTAGGATGCCATGGCTGGCCAGCCCCTCAACCAGCGTCTCAGCATCCTGCAATGCCATGCAGGGTTGAACTTCAAACTGCGGGCAAATTTTGCTCTCCACGATCTCGTCGAGCGAAGTCGAGCCGTCGGCTGCTTCCCAGATGACCGTCGCCACATCATTTAATGTGTACAGGGTCGAATCACGGCCCGACATAATCATCATCTCGCGGCCCAGCTTGCGTGCGGCGATTTCGGAGCTCCGCGCCACATAACACTTCTTCGTCATGCGATCATCTCCCATACTCCGGCATCTGGCACGAAGGTGAGACGGTAAACCGGCACACGGCAGATGAACTCGCAGGCGGCCTGAAATACGGACTTGACCAGTTCGGGATCCCGGGCAAAAAAGAGAATACTTTCAAGCAGCGCCCTGCTGGCTTCGGCGGGTCCAACCGGCTCGATCCGGTTTTCCGGGCCCTTTGCTAACAAGTACAGAGCAGCGATCGGTGCGTTTATATTCTCACCCGATTTGGCCAACTCTCCCGCGAACGGAGTGCCGAATGCGCAATAGCCATCTTCGTGTCTGCGGACATAGGACACTTCATCTGTAAGCAACACCGCGTCCTTGGGCGCAAGTCTGGAGATTGTGGTCTTTCCTGCACCGGATACGCCGGCGAATAAGAAAGCCCTTCCGTTGCGGACGGCACTGGCCGCGTGCACCAGAAAGCTGCCTTCTCTTGCGAGTTCGAGCGTGTGCACGATACGAAGAACGGAGTCAATCGAGTAGGGATTTGCAGACTGGCGAATGCTCCCCCGGTTCGACGCCGGATCCCACTCGGCGCGGAAATCTCCGCGCTCCAGCGACCACCTGCCGGATCGCCGGAGTACGCTCAGGTCGTCCTCTACCCGGGCTTCGTCTAGCGGCTCGAGGTCCACTTCAAATTCATAAGCCGCGCTCCGCCCAGCGCCGACAAACCCTGCATAACGATTCTCAAGCATCTGTAAAAATGCAAGATTGGCGGTGCGTACGCGCACAGGAATTTTGCCGATCTCGATGACCAGTTCGTGCCGGTTATGTCCAGGGGTCGCAGGAGAATCTATCGAGGCGGTCAGCTCTCGCACGAGGCCTCTTGTTCTCGCCAGGTCCAGCGGATGGAATGCAGCCGAAAGAGGACTCCGGCAGCTAGTGGGAAACGACTCACGAGGGCCGCCAGCAACAACCCCCCGGCGCTCAACCGGGCGCGAGGCGCGATCCACTTTCCGTTGCGAAAAACCAAAGAGACCCTGCCCAGCAACTCGGCGGAGGTGACTGCTGGGTCGGGCGCTCGTAGCGCGTCACCCTGGGTGACCACTTGTTCGCTACCGGGCTCACCGGCCAATGAAACCACGCGATGAGCGAAGAGCCTGCCGTCGCGTGTGAAGAGCACGATGTCTCCGGTCGAGATTCGGCCGAAATCGCATCTATGTATCAACAAAAGGTCTCCCGGCCACAGCGAAGGGAGCATGCTCGATCCCGTAACCCGCAAACGCAAAGTGCCGAAGGAACGCAGGACTTGCCCGGCAAGATCGCACTTCGCGGCATTTGTGACTTCGTGCATGGTGTTTTCAAACTGCCTGAATCCCTCACTCGAATTCGGAGCCAAGGCATGGAAGAACGAGCTGTCCACACAACCTGACATCCCGCTCGCCACTCCGATCATCCGAGAACTCCTCACTTACGAAAGCTTTCTGTTGTGTCTGCAAGATCCCTGGGTGGCGGAGATCTTGCCGCAAGCCAAGGCCATCGTCTCGAACACGCGTTCGTGCAGGAAGGCAGGCTTCTGGTAAGCTCGCTTCTTCTGACCCGGCTTTCCCGCAGGAGATTCTTGATGTCCCTGCTTATCCTGTTCGCGCGTATTCATTGTTCGCACAATCCCATAAAACAAAATCCTGTGAGTAGCGACCTACTGCAACCCCGCCTGCGTTAATTTGATAGCGCAGTACGCGGCAGTCGTTCCACAAACCGTGGCCGACTTCGCCAACGTACCGAAGTAGATGCTCGACGTCTGCGCGCCGGTTGAATCGTTGTCCACGACTATGGCGCTTGTACCCCCAACTGCGTCGGTGGTGTTTGTCGCCGTAGTAGTACCGCTCACAGCCCCGGCTGGCAAAAGGAACGTATACACTTCGGCTGGGTTTTGAAGCACTCCCAGGAACAAGTAGTCCGGTCCGCCGGTGGCGGTTGCACCGGTGACGATGCAACCCGCGCCGGTCGTTGCGTTGAGTATCGTAGCGTCGAAGGTAAACTGGGTTCCGCTTGCCGAAACAATAGTGTACAGACCGCCATTTATGACATTGATGTCAGCCGTGGTGCAGGCTGTGCCGTTGGCAGCTACGCCGGATAGCGTAACCATGTCGTTCACGGCGAGTGTGTTTGCAGCCGTAACAGTAACTACGGTTGTAGTCGCCGTAACTCCGGTCACGGTGAACGCCTGGCTGTTGTAGAACTCGGTGAGCGGCGAGATAACCGAAGAGCTTGTCCCGATTTGAGGTTTCGCCTCAGGCGTTGTTTGCATGGCGGAACTAAGGAACTGGAAGGCTTTTATCTGTTGGCCACCCGTGCCGGAGGCGGCGGCGATTATCTCCCCGTTGTTCGCCTCAGTGGCGTTTCCGATCCCCAAGACGTAGTAGCGGTCGTCCGGCGTGGGGTCGTACACCGGATAGCCAGCGACGGTACAGTTTTGATTAGCGTTGCTATCGAGCCCCGCGACAGCTACTGAGCTCATGGTGCTGCTTGTGAACTTAAATTGGATAAGCGCGGCGTTCTGCGCGTCGGCCTCACCCACGGTGTTGGCGCTGCAGGCCGTTACGACATAACCCACCGCATTCGTTGAGTCAATGATCGGGGAGTCGCGAATGCCACCGTTCACGGCTGTGCCAACCGATAGCGATGGGGCTGCCGTAGCCCCGGTCGGCGTCAACGCGTACAAGTTAGCGCCGCTATCTCCGACAAAAATATTCTGGGTGCCACCCACATCGACCACCGGGCTTGAGAGATAATTGGATCCCGCTGTGACCGTTGCGCCGGTGATTGTGCACCCGGTAGTCGCGCTGGGTATCGTAGCGTTGAAGGTGAATTGCGTTCCGCTTGCCGATGCGACGGTCTGCGTTCCGTTGATTGCTGTGAGGTCACCGGCGCTGCAGCCGTTTCCCGTGTTGGCAGTTACACCCGCGATGGTGACGAATTCTCCGATACCAAGCGCGTTGGTCACGGTGACCGTCACGACAGTCGTGCTAGCCGTCACCTGAGTCGGGCTAGCGGACGCGGGAGCGGCACTTACCTGAACCGGGAACTGCCCTCCCTTATACCCTGGCGTTCCGTTGAACGTCGGGTTGATCGAATACAGGTAGCCGTTGTTGTCGCCGACGTAGGTAGTGTCGTACCCATAGTAGGTGAACGGGGACGAGAAGCTATCCGCCGCTCCGGCAACGGCAGTGGCTGCGTTGGCAGCAACCAAACCGAGCGGAAGCATGAAGTCCGTGGCGGTGCTTCCCGAAGTGCTTCCAGGGATCACCGGGTTGGTTGCGCAGGTCGGCAAACTGGTCCCCCCGTTGTTGTTGGTGGCGCAACTGGCGGTACTGCCGTACTCAGTGCTCCCGCTACCGAACGTCAGCACATGCAGGATGGCGCCGATGTTGGGGTCGTTCTCCACATAAGTGATCTTTGTGCCATCCAGAGAAAGGCTGGGTGAGGTAGCGACCGGTCCGACCCCGGAGGCGTAAGAAAAGATGAATTCCGGATTCGTGAGATTACAAAGCGATGAACCCGACCCGCTGTAGAGCTGATTGAAGGCGACGATGTTGGCTTGGGAGCCATTGGCCCCGGCATTGATGGTGCCCCAGCTAAAATTGGTCAGTGTAGTTGCATCTGTCAGGGTCACGCCAGTCCCCGGCGTGAGCGCATAGACAGTGACCGTACTTCCGGACGCAATCGCCACGACACGGTCGACCGCGGTATTGCTGAGGTTGCGATTGATCGCGGCAGCCAGATTCGTCGCGTTGGTGGCAACCACGGTCGACACCTCGAAGTTTAGCCCCGTGTTCGAGGCGGCCGATGACGTCAAAGTTAGAGTGACCGCAGTTCCGCCGGTCGGAGTTATCGTGATGGCTGCCGTTTGGTTGGTTGCCGGTTCTGCACTAAAGGTGCCGATAACATTGGCACGCGCGTTCCCGGTCGACGCGTTGACGGGAAACACTACATAATCGGAGGTGCAGCTTGGCGTCGCATTCGCATTGAAGGTGTATTTCGCCGGCGACATGCCTTGCGCAACGCCGCCGCCGCCCAGCGACACGGCCCAGTCCCTTCCCATTTCCCGCCTGGCCCGCGTTGGCGGCATTGGGCGTCTGTGCACCAGTCCTGAACCTTCTGGTCCCTCGCCATGTAGAAGCCACTGCGCATAGACCCGCGGCTCCTTTAACATCTTCTCTGCCTGCTTTGCCGTGAAGCCCCCGGTGAACAGAACGTGCTTCGCGCTCCAATCCAGCGGCACGGGAACCGAACCATCCGGCCTCGCCACGCTCTGCCCGAGCGCAGATGGCGCAAAGCACCCCGCGATCAGCAGCGCGGCGCACCATGCGAAAGAAGCCACTTTTCGATCGATGGCGGTTCTAAAAACATTCAGTGCCAATGCGCCGTGGCGTTTATCGCTGAATTTCCAACTTGATCCAGAGCTCGAAGTGAGGTTCCGCGCAGCCCGCCCAATGGGTGCGACCATTGATTCGCCAGCAGGATTGCGGGAAATGGTTGTCGCGTTCGGTGTATGGCGTACCAGTACCGTACCTACCGAGGCGGGCAAAGCCCAAGGCATTGAAAGCTTTGAGAGAGGGTATGGCATACTTGAGATTAGTGTCCGAGATTGAACCGGACTTGTCACTTTCTGGGAAGTACAGTGTTCCGTACTAGTACCTTCATAGTACAAGCTGTCTAACCTCTAATACGCAGTTCTTGGCTCTTTGTTTGCTTTGACTTAGCGAGCCTGCCTAACGGATGTTGCTGACCATATCTTCCTGCTATGTGTTGTCCTTGCGCCAATGGTTGAAGTTCTGGACTACCGATACCCACCTCGCCGTCCTAGAGCGGCTAGCGTCGTAGAACAAGTTGGGGGACTGAGTGTCGTGTCAGGGATCGGCTTTATGGGGGCCGGTGTAATTCTAAAAGATGGTCTGAGCCTTCGCGGCATCAATACGGCCGCTACACTTTGGTGCACGGCTGCGGTTGGAACCTTGTCCGGACTAGGAGGGACGCGGTTCAGTCTGATTGGGACCCTGGGAATCATCGGCGCGAACATCCTGCTGCGGCCTGTAGGGAAGGCGATCAACAGAGACACGATTGTCAGCGATGCTGAAATCACGTATCTCTTCCACATCACGGCCCGGGCTGATCATGAGAACCACATGAGGGCTCTGCTACTCCATTCGATTGGTGGCCAGCCATTGCTGCTGCGATCGCTGAAGAGCGAGGACGTCGAGCATACAGACAAAGTCGAAGTGTGCGCGACCCTGACAAGCACTGGCCGGCAGAACTTGTTGCTGGAACAACTCGTGAGCCGTTTGAGCCTCGAGGCCGGAGTAACGGGAGCGAGTTGGGAAATCGTCGGGGAGCACGAATAGGAAATGAGTGTAGGATTTGGGAAAACAATTGAGCAACAACGACGCGCCTGCCCCTGGGAGTGGGACGCTACAAGAGGCCAGAGATGGAAGGGTCCGAGGTCTTATTCTGGTTTAACTGTCTTTTAATTTAGCACAGGGGCTGCTGGATGATTTACTTAGGTTCATTAGGGGCGATTTCCTATAAGCAAGGATTTCAAATAAACATGCGGCGTCTTCTTCTTCAGCACGTGGTACAAATTCTCTGCGTCCTAATCGTGTGCCTTGCCGCACCGCGCATGGCCGCCGCGCAGATCTCGCCGTCCATCCAAACGCCCGCTGGAGCGCCTCTCCAAAACACGCAAACCGAGCAAACCGGCGCACATCTCTCCACTCCAGCGGCGCCCGCTTCGAGCGCAGATCAATCGATGGGGGCCGACCCCAGCCCCAGCGATTCCACAACGCTCTTTCCCCATTCAAACACCAGCCGCTATTGGATCTCGGGCCAAGCAAACGTCGTTTTGCAGTGGCATCCCTCGTTCCCGGCGAAATACAGCGGGCCAAACAGCTTATCCGCACCGGCTCAGAGCGCCACAACCCACATTATGACGCTTTATACCGGCTACGAACTCTCGCAGACGACGGAAGTGTTCGCCGACCTAGAATATGCGACCGGCGGTGGCATCGGGACCGCGATGGGTCTCGCCGGCTACACCAACCTGGATTCCGTGCGGACCGTACAAGGTGTACCGCTTGCAGAGAAACCGTATCTTGCGCGCCTCATGTTGCGGCAAATCATCCCGCTGACGGATGAGCGCGTCGAAGCAGACCGCGATGAGCTCCATCTCGCAACGTCTTTACCACCGCGGCGCATCGAGTTCCGCATCGGAAAATTCGACTTGGCCGATTTTTTCGATCTGAATTCTTTCGGGTCCGACAGCCACTTACAGTTTCTCAATTGGACCATCGACAATGACGGTGCATACGATTACGCAGCGAATACGCGCGGCTACACCGACGGGGCACTCCTCGAATACGACGATCATTGGTGGACGGCACGCTTCGCCGAAGTGCTGGAGCCGAAAGTGGCGAATGGAGACAACCTGGACGCCGATATCGCGCGTGCGCGATCTGAAAACTTTGAGCTCGAAGCCCGCGGAAAACTGATTGCGCATCGGGCGGGCGTCGTGCGCCTGTTGAGCTATCTGAACCACGCCAACATGGGAAACTACGACGAAGCGATTGCTGAATTCCTCGATCACGAAACCGCGACGCCCCAGATCATCGCTACGCGGCGCCAGGGACGCCACAAGTATGGCTTTGGCCTGAATTTCGAGCAGGGAATCACCCCCCAGGTAAGTGTGTTCGGCCGCTTGGGCTGGAACGATGGGCACAATGAGTCCTTCGCATACACCGAAGACGACCGAACGCTCGAACTCGGCGGCTTTACAACGGGCGCTTCATGGCACCGCCCCAACGATCGCGCGGGGGTGGCTTTCGTCGTCAACGGGATTTCGGCCGCGCACTCACAGTATCTTGCTCTTGGCGGACTTGGCTTCCTGCTTGGCGACGGCGCCCTCACCTATGGCCCCGAAAAAATCTTCGAGACTTTTTACACCGCGCACCTCTGGCGCGGATTCTTTGTTTCCTTCGACCTACAGCACATCAACAATCCGGGCTACAACCAGGCCCGCGGCCCGATCACCGTCCCGGGCGGCCGGCTACACGTTGAATTCTGACGATTCAAAAAGCGTCGTTATCTGACGACTCGATGAAAATTGTGACCTTGCGCGAACAACGTGGCTGGCAGCGCCCCTTGCCCGCGCAGCTACTTAAAGGTGGTAAGCGATTGTAATTCGCGGGTGACGATTTCGCGAGGGAGCGGAGCGTACCCAAGCGCGGAACATTCCTTTTGTCCGTCTGTAAGCATCCACTGGAGGAGTTCAAGGTAGGCAGATTTCTTGCCGTTGACGGCCATATCTGACGGGAAAAGCCACCAGGTGAAGGTCGAAATCGGATAAGCACCTTTACCCGGGGGATTCGTAATCGAGACTCGAAAATCAGGAGTCATGGCACCCGCGGCACGGCTCGCCGCAGCGGTCACACTTGTAAGATCGGCTTGCACGAATTGACCAGCGGCGTTTTGTACGGCTCCGAAGTTCAACTGGTGCCTGAGTGCGTAAACCAACTCGACATAACCAATGGAGTTGGGCGTCTGTTGAACCATTGAGGCAACGGCATCATTCCCTTCCGCGCCCGACCCCACCGGCCAGTTGACGGTTGCGCCGGAACCGACCGTGGTTTTCCACTGTAGACTGACCTTGGATAGAAAGTCCGTCCAGACAAAGGTCGTCCCGCTGCCATCAGAACGGTGAATGACAACGATGTCGCTGTTGGGCAGGCGGATGTTTCGATTTGATGCGCGAATTTTCGGATCACTCCATTTCTTGATCTTTCCCAAATAGATTTCGGCTAGCATATCGGGCGTGAAGTTAAGCGTACGGTCTAGTGCCCCCAAGTTATAAATGGGAACGACAGCACCCAAGACGGTGGGAAAATGAACGAAGGATCCTTTTGATTCCGGCATCTCCACGCCGGAAAGAGGCACGTCCGAAGCGGCGAAATCCACTTTGCCATCCGCGATCAATCGGATGCCGGCCTCCGAACCTACGGCCTTATAGGAGATGCGCGAGTTTGGATGGCCCCGCTGAAATGACTCGAACCACTTTAGATAGAGAGGCGCAGGAAAAGTTGCGCCAGCGCCAGTCAGGTTTACCTCTGCGGGGCGATTGGCAACGGGCGACAAAGGAGGTATGTCTTTTGCGGGTTCGAGTGCGGCTAGCACCTTTACCGCAAGTTGATCCGCCAGGTCTTGAGAGATCGATCCGATCCTGAATTTACTGGGAGTTACCAGGTAGGACCACAGAGGCTCGTTATCCTTCCCTACCATTTCCACTGAAAGGTAGCCCTGAATGATTGGCTGTCGCGTAGTCGACGCAGTACGGAAATCGGTCGAAAAGTAACCTGCTACCCAAATGCTCTCACTCCCCTTGATGACCGCATCGGCTTCGCTCGCAGCCGAGACCACCTCTAGTTTTCCGGATTTACGAAGCTGCTTGATCAATCGTGCGCGGAGTTTAGATGCGGCTTCCTCCTGGCCAAAGGACTCTAGGTAGACTTTCTTGACGGAAGAGAGCGATTCGGCGGATTGTGCTCCGGCACTGCTCGCCGCTGCGAGAATGAGAATAAATAGAGCTGCGAAGAGAGGAAGCGGATTCCGAAAGGAATTAAACGATGCAGTTTGCTCGTGGGCTGCGACGATAGTCCGGGCAAACATTTTCAATAAGTGCACCACGGAGATTCTACATCAAAGATAGCATGTCTCTGCTTGCAAGCGCGGCAATCCCAGCCAGAATCAGCGCGATCGGCGTGTAAAATGGCGCGCCCGGCCAGATTCGAACTGGCGACCCTCTGCTTAGAAGGCAGACGCTCTATCCAACTGAGCTACGGGCGCG
>Ga0074044_10003645_pt1 | contig 13038 bp, 12 predicted proteins | sample BogForMeECP23OM1_FD_94443 | JGI IMG/M metagenome (GOLD analysis project Ga0074044, IMG submission 94443) | Bog forest soil microbial communities from Calvert Island, British Columbia, Canada - Bog Forest MetaG ECP23OM1 | ecosystem: Environmental > Terrestrial > Soil > Wetlands ...
AGCGAACCGTCGCCGGCCTGATGAGGGCGCTCGAAGCCTGCGCCGACATCTTCAAATCTGCCGAATGCACAAATTACTTCGCCGCCTGCGGCTATGATACAACTTGATCGGAGTCTGCTCTAGCTTGTAACCAAGGAAATTGAACTTGGCCTCGACCTCGAAGGCGAGCAGGGTCAGACCGGCGATGATTTCTAGCCCGACGCCCTCACGGTCATCCTTTGCTACGCGCTCGTCCACGCGCTTCTTGAAGTAGAATACGGCGTTGCCGATGTCGTTGTGGATGTAGATGCGTCGGTGCGCCTTCAGGCGCACTTTAATTTTGCCCATTCGATACTCCGCGTCGCGATCGACGTATCAAGCGAAAAGATGCGGCGGTCGTCCGCCGCGCCTCAAATATGCAGCGGCTTGCCGAGCGCCTTCAGCGCCGCCTCGTGGAACGCCTCGCTCTCCGTCGGGTGGGCGTGGATCGTGCCCCACGTCGACCCCAATTGTCATGCCGCGCGCGCCCTTCGCCCCGCTCGCGGGGAGAAGGTGGCCCGAAGGGCCGGATGACGGGCGGCGCCGCCCTGTCCGGAAGCGTCTGCGTCGCCCCTCACCCCGGCCCTCTCCCCGCTTCGCGGGGCGAGGGGGATTCGCCTCAAATATTCAGCGGCTTGCCAAGCGCCTTCAGCGCCGCCTCGTGGAACGCCTCGCTCTGGGTCGGATGAGCGTGGATCGTGCCGGCGACGTCCTCGAGCCGCGCGCCCATTTCGAGGGCGAGCGCGAACGCCGACGAGAGTTCGGAGACGCCGGCGCCGACGGCGTGGATGCCAGCACGACATGGTTGTCGGCGCGCGCGGCGACGCGTACGAACCCCTCGTCCGCCTGTTTCGTCATCGCCCGCCCGTTGGCGCGGAAGGGGAAGACGCCGACGAGAACCTCGCCGTGCGCCGCCTTGGCGGCCTCGGGCGACAGCCCGACCGCGACGATCTCCGGGTCGGTGAAGCAGATCGCAGGAATCGCCCGATGGTCGAAGGCGCGCTTCTCTCCGCCGATGATCTCGGCGACCATCTCGCCCTGCGCCATCGCGCGATGGGCGAGCATCGGCTCGCCGGTCACGTCGCCGATCGCCCAGACGTTGCGCATCGAGGTCGCGCACTGGTCGTCGATGCGGACGAACGGCCCCGCCATCGTCAGATCGAGCCGTTCGAGGCCGAAGCCGGACGTGCGAGCGCGCCGCCCGACCGCGACCAGGACCTTCTCTGCCGCCACGCTCGTTTCGGCGCCGTCGGCGCCGGCGACCCTGAGCGCGCCCTCGGCGTAGCCGAGCGCCTTGGCGCCAAGGATCGTCCCAATCCCGAGATCGGCCGAGCGCCGCGCGACCGGCAGGGTCAGCTCCTCGTCGTAAAGCGGCAGGATGCGCGACAGCGCCTCGACGATCGTGACTTTCGCGCCGAGCTTGGCGAAGGCCATGCCGAGCTCCATGCCGATATAGCCGGCCCCGACGACGGCGAGCGTCTCGGGAACCTTCGTCAGCGCCAGCGCCTCGGTCGAGGAGAGGAGGTCGACGCCGTCGAACGGCAGCGCTTCGAGCGGCGCCGGCTCGGAGCCGGTCGCGATGACGAGATGCTCGCAGGCGATCTTCTGATCGCCTGTGTCGGCGTGGGCGATCGCGCTCTTGCCGTCGACGATGGTGGCCCGCCCGCGCAGGGAGCGCACCCCGGCCTTCTTCAGGAGCGCGCCGACGCCGGTTGCGAGCCGCGCGACGATCGCGTCCTTCCAGGCGATCGTCTTGGCGAAGTCGAGCGTCGGGGCGGTCAGCGTCAGGCCGATCGCGTTCAGCGCCAGCGGGTCGGTGAGCGCATGCGCGGCGTCGGCGGCGTGGATGATCGCTTTCGAGGGAATGCAGCCGACATGGAGGCAGGCGCCGCCGAAACGGCCGTCCTCGATGAGCACCGTGTCGAGGCCGAGTTCGCCGGCGCGGATCGCCGCGACATAGCCGCCGGGGCCTCCGCCGATGATGAGAACCTTGCAGCGAAGTTCAGTCATTCAGTCCTCGATGAACAGCGAAGCCGGCGCTTCGAGAAGCGCGCGCACGCGCTGAATGAAGGTCGCCGCATCGTGGCCGTCGACGACGCGATGATCGAACGACGACGACAGGTTCATCGTCTTGCGCGGCACGAAGCCGCCGTCGCGCCACACCGGCCTCACCACGATCTTGTTGACGCCGACGATCGCGACTTCCGGCCGGTTGACGACCGGGGTCGAGGCGATCCCGCCCAGCGCGCCGAGCGAGGTCAGCGTGATGGTCGAGCCGGAGAGCTCCTCGCGTTGCGCGACGCCCTGCCGCGCCGCCTCGGTCAGGCGGCGCATTTCGCGCGCGGCCTCGTAGAGGCCGAGCGTCTCGGCGTGACGGACGACCGGAACCTTCAGCCCGACCGGCGTCTGCGTCGCGATGCCGAGGTGGACGGCGCCGAACCGCTCGATCACGTCGTTGTCGTCGTCGTAATGCGCGTTGACTTGCGGGAAGTCGGCGACCGCCTTGACGATCGCGAGCATCAGGAAGGGCAGCATCGACAGCTTCGGCCGCTCTTCCGTCGCGCGCGCGTTGAGCGCGGCGCGCAGCTCTTCGAGCCCGGTGACGTCGACCTCCTCGACATAGGAAAAATGCGCGACCCGGCGCGACGACTCCGCCATGTTCTGGGCGATGCGCCGGCGCATGCCGACGACCTTGATCGTCTCGATGCTGAGATTCGGCCGCCGGCCCGGCGCCCTCGTCGGGGCCTCGGGCGGGCGCGCCAGGTAGGAGTCGAGGTCGTCGTGGGTGATCCGACCCGCCGGCCCTGTCCCATGCACGAAGCTCAGATCGACGCCGGCCTCGCGCGCCCGCAGGCGGACCGCGGGCGAAGCGAGCGGCTTCTCGCCGGCCGGCCGCGGCGGTCCGCGTTGCGGCCGAGGCGGGGCGCGCGGCGTCGAAGCGGGCGCGGAAAGCGCCTCGGCGCGCGCTTCCTCGGCGACGGGCGCGGCGGGTCGCGGGGGAGGTTTTGCCGGTTGAGGAGCCTCAGCCGCGGCGGCGGCCTTCGCCATTCCCTTCGGCGGCGGCGGGGGCGGCGAATCCGGCAGGCCGGGCGCGTCGATGCGGATGAGCTCGGCGCCGACCGCGAGCACGTCGCCGATCCCACCGCCGAGCGCGACGACCGTGCCTGAAACCGGCGTCGGGATCTCGACCGTCGCCTTGTCGGTCATCACCGAAGCGACGACCTGGTCCTCGCGTACGAGATCGCCGACCTTGACCGACCATTCGACGATCTCGGCTTCGGCCACGCCCTCGCCGACGTCGGGCATCCTGATCGAGCGCGCGCCCATCGTCAGGCCTCCATGGCTTTCAAGAGCGCCCGACCGACGCGCGCCGGCCCAGGGAAATAGTCCCATTCCTCGGCGTGCGGATAGGGCGTGTCCCAGCCGGCGACCCGCTGGATCGGCGCCTCGAGCGCATAGAAGCAGCGCTCCATCACCTGGGCCGCGAGCTCGGCGCCGAAGCCGGAGGTCAGCGTCGCCTCGTGCACGATGACGCAGCGGCCGGTCTTTTCGACCGAGCCCACGATCGCGTCGATGTCGAGGGGAAGGAGCGTGCGCAGATCGATGATCTCGGCGTCGACCCCGGTCTCCTCGGCCGCGGCTTCGGCGACGTGGACCATGGTGCCGTAGCAGAGCACGGTCACGCCCCTGCCCTCGCGCCGCACCGCCGCCTTGCCGAGCGGCACGACATAGCGCCCTGCCGGCGCCTCGCTCAAAGGGTGCTTCGCCCAGGGCGTCACCGGCTGGTCGGGATGGCCGGAAAACGGGCCGTTGTAGAGCCGCTTCGGCTCGAGGAAGATCACCGGATCGTCGTCCTCGATCGAGGCGATCAAGAGGCCCTTGGCGTCGTACGGGTTCGACGGGATGACGGTCTTGAGCCCGCTGACGTGGGTGAACAAAGCCTCCGGACTCTGGCTATGCGTCTGTCCGCCGTAGATGCCGCCTCCGCACGGCATGCGGATGACGATCGGGGCGAAAAAATCGCCGCCCGAGCGATAGCGCAGCCGCGCGGCTTCCGACACGATCTGGTCGTAGCCGGGATAGAAATAATCGGCGAACTGGATTTCGGCGACTGGCCTCAGGCCGTAGGCGCCCATGCCGATCGCGACGCCGACGATGCCCGATTCGTTGATCGGCGCGTCGAAGCAGCGCGACTTGCCGTATTTGCGCTGCAGGCCCTCGGTGCAGCGGAAAACGCCGCCGAAATAGCCGACATCCTCGCCGAACACGACGACGCGTTCGTCCTCGGCCATCTTGCAATCCATCGCGTCGCGGATCGCCTCGACCATCGAAAGCCGCGCCATGTCTAGACTCCGGCCAGGGTGAAGGACGAAGGCGCGACTCCTCCCCCCTTGCGGGGGAGGCCGGGTGGGGGGTCGCGCCATACGCTTCCGGTTCGCTGCACAGCGATGGGCTCTAACTGATGAAATGGAGGCTCCCGCGAAAGGCCGCGTGTTCCACAGTCCGCGCGACCCCCCACCCCGTCCCGCCCCCACAAGGGGGGCGGGGGCGCAAGCGGCGCCAGCGACTCTCCTCCCCCCTTGTGGGGGAGGCCGGGAGGGGGGTCGGGCCGTGCCCTTCCGATTAGCGGCGGATCAATTGGCTGCGACCTTGAAAAGTCCGCGAGACCCCCCACCCCGTCCCGCCCCCACAAGGGGGGCGGGGGCGCAAACGGCGCCTGAAGGTGACAATCGCTTGGCCCCGCCATGTCACACTCCCAGCTGCTGGCGCTGCTCGCGCAAGTGGCGCGGCATCTCCTTGTAGACGTCCTCGAACATGGTGGCGGCGCTCGGCTTCGGCCCGTCGTGCAGCGTGCCGTGGCCTTCCGCCGCTTTCGCCGCCTCGAGCACGTCCGCGTCGACCTCGGCCTGCATCTGCTTGTGGCGCTCCTCGCTCCACTCGCCATGGAGGATGAGATGGGCCTTCAGCCGCGTGATCGGATCGCCGAGCGGCCAGGCCGTCCACTCGTCCTTCGGCCGGTATTTCGACGGATCGTCGGAGGTCGAATGGGCGCCGGCGCGGTAGGTGACCCATTCGATGACGGCCGGACCGAGATTGGCGCGCGCGCGGTCGACCGCCCATTTCGACACGGCGTAGACGGCGAGATAGTCGTTGCCGTCGACGCGCAGCGACGCGATGCCGTAGCCGTGCGCGCGGGCGGCGAATTTGGCGCTCTCGCCGCCGGCGATCCCCTGGTAGGACGAGATCGCCCACTGGTTGTTGACGATATTGAGAATGACCGGCGGGCGATAGACGGAGGCGAACACCAGGGCCGAATGGAAGTCGGTCTCCGCCGTCGCGCCGTCGCCGATCCAGCCCGAGGCGATCTTCGTGTCGCCCATGATCGCGGAGGCCATCGCCCAGCCGACGGCCTGCGGATATTGCGTGCCGAGATTGCCGGAGACGGTGAAGAAGCCCGCCTCCTTCGACGAATAGAGCCCGGGGAGCTGGCGGCCCTTCAGGCGGTCCTTCTCGTTGGAGAAGATCTCGCACATCATGTCGACGAGCGGCCAGCCCGCCGCGATCAGGAGCCCCTGCTGGCGGTAGGTCGGAAAGCACATGTCGCCTGGCGCGAGCGCCTTGCGGTGCGCAGTGGCGATCGCCTCCTCGCCGAGGGAGGTGATGTAGAACGACGTCTTGCCCTGGCGCTGCGAGAGCAGCATGCGCGCGTCGAAGGCGCGGGTCAGCATCATGTCGCGCAGACCCTTGCGCAAATCCTCGGCCTTGAGCGCCCCCGCCCAGTCGCCGACCGCCTCGCCGCGATCGTCGAGCACGCGGATCATCGTATAGGCGAAGTCGCGGATTTCTCCGGGATTGACGTCGATCGGCGGCCTCGGAACCTCGCCGGCCTCGGGCACGCTCACATGGCTGAAATCGGGCCTGCCCCCCGGCCGCACGCTCGGCTCCGGCACATGCAGCGAAAGGCGTGCGCTCATGACGCGTTCCTCCCGGCGCCAGCGAGGGATGACTCGCGCTCCGCCGAAAGCACTTTAGCGCCGGCAAATTGCGATTGCCACGCATGCCTCTCATCTGTAACTTCAGGAATTTCCGGGTATATTGCCGGAGAGCGAGACGGATTCCAAACCATGACGAGCAAGTCCCAGCGCAAGGCGATCCGGACGCATCGTCGGCGCGCGGCGGCGCGAGGCCTCGTACGGGTCGAGGTCCAGGCGCCCAAAAAGGACGCCGGTCTCATCCGCGCGTTGGCGGTGACGCTGCGCGGCGAGGCCGAAAAAGCCGAGGCGCTTCGAGCGACTTTGGCGAAAGCCCTGTTGCATCCCGAGGTGAAGAGCGCATTCGACATCTTTGGTTCGGACCTTCCCGATGAGACATTCGCTGACATTTTTGATCAGCCGAGGCGACGGGATTGGCGACGGGTCGATCTGTGAGATTCCTGATCGACACCAACATCATCTCCGAAATCCGCAAGCGTGACCGAGCCCATCCGAACGTTGTCGCTTGGGTTGCGCGGACGGCTGCAGAGGAGATTGGGACGAGCGTCCTCGTGCTGGCCGAGATTCGTCGCGGCATTGAGCTGAAACGGCGGAGCGACCCGGAACAGGCGAAATCGCTCGATCGATGGTTCGCGCAAATGCGGACCCGACTCGGAGATCGTGTTCTGCCCATCGACGAGCCAATCGCCGAGGCGTGGGCGCTGCTTGCGATTCCCAAACCATTACCCCTGATCGACGGTCTCTTGGCGGCTACTGCGAAAGTTCATGGGCTGACATTGGTGACCCGCAATGTCGCGGACATTTCCGTCGCGGGCGTGCCGTTCCTCAACCCCTTTTCTGCAAGCTGACAGGGCTTTCCTTCGCGCCCCTGGGCCGGCTTGCACGGCCGCTTGACCCCTGCGTCGGCGAAAGGCTTTGCTCAACCGACGCCCGGTTGAACCCCAGGAGATAAGTCCACCTTGCCACGTTTCGCACATCTCAGCCTCGCGCTTGCCGCGCTGATCCGACTCCAATGCGCTTCTCCCGCCTGCGCCGAGGAGCTGGTGAAGTTCCCGGCGGCGGCGCCGCGCGGGCAACCGGGCGCGCCGGGCGCGGACATCCAAGGCTATCTGACGAAGCCCAAGGGGGCCGGCCCGTTCCCGGCCGTGGTTCTCCTGCATTCCTGCCTCGGCCTGCCCTCGAACCGCCGCGCGATCGAAACGGCGCTCGCCGGCTCAGGCTACGTCGCCCTGTTCATCGACGATTTCGCGACGCGGGGCTTGAAGGAGACCTGCGCCGTCGATTTCCCCGCAGCGCTGCCCGACGCCTACGGCGCCTTGGCCTATCTGTCGCGGCTCCCCTTTGTCGACGCGAGCCGTATCGCCGCGGTTGGCTCTTCGCAGGGCGCCGATACCGCTCTCAGGATCGCTTCGTCGCGTTTCGCCTCCGCTTTCGCAATTCCCGACGGCCTTAAATTCAGGGCCGCCGCCGCCTTCTATCCGCCCTGTTCGAATGTGGAGGGCGCGCGGCTCAAAATCCCGACGCTCATTCTCGTCGGCGCCGCCGACGGCGTGACGCCGGCGGCCGACTGCGAGCGGCTGGCGCAGAATCAGCCGGGCGACGTCAGGCTCGTCGTCTATCCCCGCGCCGGCCACTGCTTCGACGATCCTGCGTTCGGCGGCGGCAAGAACGTCATGGGCATGGTTCTCAAATACGATCCGGACGCGGCGAAACGGTCGAAACAGGATCTTGGCGGTTTTCTCGCGCAAAACCTCGCCCGCTAGATTGACCCCTACGACATTCGGAAGAACGCCAGCAGGAGCACGCCATAGAGGCCGGTCACCAACGCCGCGCCGGCCAGGTCGAGGCGCATCCGGCCCGGCTGATGCGGCTTCAGCCACCAGCCCAGCGCCTGGCCGGTCCAAGGCACGAGCCAATTCATCACGACGATGCTCGCCACATTGCCGATGAAGAGCGCGAGGAAGAACGGGATCGCGGCCCAGCCCATCAGCAATGGAGTCTGCACATAGCGCCCGAACAGGAAGACGACCGGATAGAGCACCAGTAGGACAATCATGTTCTGCTTCCACACAGGCGGTGCGGCCGCCCCATTGGGGCCGGCGAACCACTGCTCGAAGCCGGAGCGCACGACGCGCGCATGGTACTCGTCGACAAACGACTCGGACTCGCGAAGCAGCGCCTTCCGCTCGGGCGATTCCATCCAGCCTTGGAGATGAGCCTCGGTGTCGAACCGCAGGATTGCCATCCAGTCGTCCTGCACACCCGGAACCGGCGGTTCGAACCGGAAGCCCTGGAAGCCCGGCGCGCGCGCCTGAGCCGCGGCGATTCGCTGCTCCCAGGCGCGGAACGCCGCCTCCCGCCCGGGCTTGACCCGCGTGGTGAACACCGCGGAGACCGGCGCTGGAGCCGCGCCGGCCGCGGGGTCGCGCAGGAGGTGCACATCGTCCACGCCGATCAGCATGGGCTGCGCTTCGGCCAGCAGCTTCTGCCGCAAGGCGGAATGGAGCCAGGCGACCGCGACGTCCGCGGACGTGAAGCGCTTTAGGATCACCCAGTCCACCTGCGTCGGCGGATTGGGCGGCATCACGGACTGCTCGATGAAGCCGGGCTGCGCCGCGACCGCGGCGCTCATCCCCGCCTGCCACTTGGCGAAGGCTTCGTCCTGCCCTTCCTGGGTGCGCGTCTGGACGACGACGGTGACCGGCGCGTCGGCGGCCGCCTCGCTCATCCGGCGGCGCTCAAAGCGCCGAAGATGCGATCCGGCGTCAGCGGCAGGTCGGCGAAGCGCACCCCGGTCGCATGCATGAGCGCGTTCGCGATCGCCGGCGCCACCGGGTTGATCGCGCACTCGCCCTGCGCCTTGGCGCCCATGGGACCGATCCGGTCGTAGGTGTCGGCGAACATGACCTCGCTTGCCGGCGTATCGGCGAACGCCGGGATGCGGTAATTGCGCAGGCTCGGATTGACCACGGCGCCTTTCTCGTCATGCGCCATGTTCTCGGTCAGCGCCCAGCCGAAAGCCATGCCGATCGAGCCGTCGATCTGCCCCCGACACTGCATCGGGTTTATCAGCCGCCCGATGTCGGCGGCGTGCACGCTGTGCAGGATGCGGATCTCCGCGGTGACGCGATGCACCGCGAGGCGGATGCCGTGGACGTTGAAGCCGACGGTGCGCGGAGCGAGGTAGGACTTGCGCCTGGCCTCGAAATGGTGGCCGTCGGCCTTGCCGGCGGCGTAAAGCTCGGCGAGCGGGATCCTGTGGTTGCCGCACAGCACCGTTTTCGCTTCCAGCTTGCAGGCGTCGCGCGCGACGCCGGTGTGGCGCGAGGCGTAATCCAGGATGTTTTCGCGCAGCGCCGCGGCGGTCAGCGCCACGGCCTGGCCGGCGACCACTGTGCCGGTGCTGGCGAAGGTGCCGGTGTCATAGGGGGTGCGGTCGGTGTCGGCGTTGACGATGGCGATCTGCCCGGCGGCGCAGCCGAGGATTCCGGCTGCGAGCTGCATGTGCGACGTGACCGAACCGTTCCCCATCTCGGTCGAGCCGACGGCCAGGTGATAGAAGCCGTTCGGCAGGAGCTTCATCTCCGCCCCGGAGCGGTGCTCGGTCGGCGGCCCGGATTCGAGCATCGCCAGCGCCACGCCCGTTCCTTCGAGCCAGTCGGGCCCCTCGGGCTTCTCGGCGCCACGCCGGCTCGCCAGCGCCTCCTCCACGCGGTCCATGCACTGATCGAGCCCGTAGCTGCCGAAATCGACATCCGATGGATCCGACCAGATCGATTCGATCCAGTCGCCCTCGCGGATCATGTTGAGCCGGCGGATCGCAAACGGATCGAGCCCGAGCCGCTTCGCCAGGTCGTCGATCGCGCTTTCGATGGCGAAGGTGGTCTGCGACGCGCCGTAGCCGCGAAAGCCGCCCGCCGGCACGACATTGGTATAGACCGCGTAGCCGTCGGCCTTCTTGTTGGCGCAACGATAGGCGGCGATCGGACTGGCGAGCGCCGCAGCCAGCGTTTCCCCGCCGTGGCCGCCGTGTGCGCCGGTGTTGGAGACGACATGCACCTGGATCGCCGTCAGCCTGCCGTCCCGCGTGGCGCCGAGTTTTACCCGCGAGGTCATCTGATGGCGGGTCGTCGCCGCGATGAACTGCTCCTCGCGGGTGTACTCCCATTGCACCGGCCGGCCGGTCGTCAATGCGGCCAGGACGCACAGGTCCTCGGTCACCATTTCCTGCTTGCCGCCGAAGCCGCCGCCGACGCGCTCCGTGAACACGTGGATGTTGCGGTTGGGCAGGCCGAACAGATGCGCGAGCTTGCCCCGCACGATGAACGGGGCCTGCGAACTGGTGCGCACATGGACGCGCCCGTTCTGGTCGCGCCAGGCGATCGAGCCATGGGTCTCGAGATGCGCATGCTGCACGCGGGAGGTGGAATAGGTCGCCTCGTGCACGACATTGGCCGCGGCGAAGCCGTCCGCGACGCTGCCGATCTCGCCGTGGATGTTGACATAGACATTGCCTGTGCCGCCGAGACCCTTGTCGTGCAACAGCGGCGCGTCCGCCCGCATGGCGGCCACGGGATCGAACACCGCCGGGAGCGGCTCGTAGGTCACGTCGATCAGCCGGCACGCCGCCTCGGCGATGGCTTCGGTTTCGGCGACCACCGCCGCCACGCGCTGGCCGACGAAACGCACCACGTTGTCCAGAATGTAGGTATCGTCGGGGTCGACCAGATGATCCTCGTGCAGAGCGGTGCTGTAGAGCCGGCGCGGAACGTCCTCCCAGGTGAAGAGGGCGACGACGCCCGGCAGCGCCGCGGCGCGCGTCCGGTCGATGCCCAGAATGCGCGCGTGCGCATGGGGCGAGCGCAGCGCCTTGAGGTGCAGGAGCCCCTCCATGGCGACGTCCATGGTGTAGCGCGCTTCGCCGGTGACGATGCCCTCGCTGAAGGGGTTGGCGAGGCTCGCGCCGCAGGCCTCGCCCGCGACGTCGGCTTCGGTCGAGCCGACGCCATGGACGGCGTCGGCGATCGAGCGGTAGCCGGTGCACCGGCAGAGATTGCCCTTCAGCGCATGCGGCAGGTCGGCCCGCCGCGCCGCGTCGAGCGATGCCACGGTCATGATCATGCCGGCCGCGCAAAAGCCGCACTGGAAAGCCTGCGCGTGGAGAAACGCCCGCTGCACCGGATGAAGATTGTCTTCTTGTCCGAGCCCGTGGATCGTCGTCACCGGGCGGCCGGCGGCGCGGAACGCCGGCACGAGGCAGGAATGGACGGGCTCTCCGTCGAGCCAGACGGTGCAGGCGCCGCAATCGCCGGCGTCGCACCCCTTCTTCACGCCGAGGGCGCCGTTTTCCCGCAGGAAGGTGCGCAGGCTCTGCCCGGGAAGCGGCGTCGCGGCGACGGTTCGGCCGTCAATGATGAAACCGGCGGCGGCCGATCTGCTGCTGTCGTTCATGTCGGCCCCCTCACGCAAGCTCGGCGCGGATCTGTTCGGCGAAGTAGAGCGTGACGTGCCGTTTGTACGGAGCCGACCCGTTCACGTCGTCGAACCATGTCGCCTCGGCGATCCCAGCTTCGATGGCGTCCCTCAGTTCCGCCGCGGACGGCGCTTGGAAAAAACGAAGCTGAACCGGATGTACGGTGGCGGCGGTGATGGTGAGCATGAGGTCGCCGGAGGCGCCGCGCGTCCCGATCAGCAGCGCGGCCGAGCGGCCGAGCTTGACCAGCGAACACTGGCGGAACGCGGCGCGCCGTTCCAGCGCGGCGGCCGGCAGATGGATGCTCCGCAGCAATTCGCCGGGTCCAAGGACGTTGCGGTTGTTACCGGTGACGAATTCGACCACCGGAACCTCGCGCGGCGCTCCCTCGCGCGGCCACAGCGTGCACACGCCTTCCAGCGCCGCGGTCAACGAAATCATCGGCCCCGCCGGCAGCGACATGCAGACGTTGCCGCCGACCGTCGCCGTGTTCCAGATCTTCCATGAGGCGAGGAACGCGTTGCAGCACGCGCGGATGAGCGGCGGCGCCGCGGTCCATTCCGGTGGCGGGGAGCAGCGATAAAGCTCGGCGATCCGGCAGGTGGCGGCGATCGTCAATCCGGCGGAGGACGTCTCCAGAGCCGGCCAACCGAGCCCTTCGAGATCGATCAAGGTGTCGAGCGCGGGCTGCGGCTGGGAGAAGAGCCAGGTGCCCCCGGCCAGCCACGCGTCGCCGTCGCGCCATGAGGTCACCTCCGCGGCCGAGGCGGGATGCTGCACGGTGCGGACCGTGTTGAGGTTCATGGCCGAGCCCTCATGGCAGATCGGACAGCGACGTCGGCCCCGGACCCTGCGTGACCAGGCCCGGCCATTGAGGCAGCACCGGAGCGATGCCGCGCTTGCCGTCCTCGGCGATGATCGCGGCGCGCGCGTCGCCGCCCATCAATTCGAAGTCCATCAGCGTGTAATTGCCGAAGAAGATCGCGCCGACCGAGCGGTCGGCGATGATGCGCGTCACCGATTCCAGCATGTCCGCCGGCGTCGTGGTGAACGAGATCGTCTCGATCAGCAAAAGCCGGTCGTTGATCGCGTCGGCGCCCATATACTGCGCCAGCACGCTGAACAGAACGTTGTTCTGCCGCGTCACATAGATCGTATTGCTGGCCGCGTAGGTCTTGTCCCAGTCGGTGCCGAGCATCGTCTTCCAGTCGCCGATCACCGTCATCCAGTGCTCGACCTGGGTCTGAGCGGCCCAGGCGATCACTTTCTTCAAATTCGGACCTTGCAGTTTCGCAAAGTCCTGCACGTCGGCCATCGTGATCGCGCCCTTCCGGGCGCAGGCGTCCATGAGCGCGACATTGTTCTGGAGGATCGCGTGAGCGACGGGGCGCCACTCTGCCGGCATGTCGGCGGCATCCAGTGTATCGAGGGCCGATTGCATCTGGCTGCGATAGGCCGCTAGAGCGGTATCCGAGCGAAGTGAATCGCTGAGGGATTCCCGAATCACTTGAGTTCTGATTCATGATCTTCGCCGCGCGAAGGAGGCGGCGGGGA
>Ga0074044_10003646_pt1 | contig 13037 bp, 13 predicted proteins | sample BogForMeECP23OM1_FD_94443 | JGI IMG/M metagenome (GOLD analysis project Ga0074044, IMG submission 94443) | Bog forest soil microbial communities from Calvert Island, British Columbia, Canada - Bog Forest MetaG ECP23OM1 | ecosystem: Environmental > Terrestrial > Soil > Wetlands ...
CTCGAATACTATCTGCCCGTGATGCGCGAGGCGTACGCCGACGATTACCCCAAGCGCGAGCGCGACCTCGAACATTTTCAGAATCTTACCGAGCGCTACAAGAGCCTCGAACAGATGCTGGCCGACATGGCGCTCGAGCCCCCCAGCGACTCGCTCGACGGCGTGCTCGCGACAGATTCGGAAGAGGAATACATCACGCTCAGCACCATTCACTCCGCCAAAGGACTCGAATGGAAAGTCGTCTTCCTGATCTGGGCGGCGGACGGACGCTTTCCGGGGCCGCAGAGTGTTGGCGACGACGAAATCGAGGAGGAGCGCCGCCTCATGTACGTCGCCAGCACCCGCGCGCGCGACGAACTGTACCTGTCGTATCCTATACATATGTTCGATCGCAGCTTCGGCTTCGTGATGGGCCGGGTGTCCCGCTTTCTCGAAGACGTGCCCGCAGAGCTACTGCAAACCGCCACGCTGCAGGAGTCAGAGGACTCTTAAGGGACGCCTACCTTCTTGCGATCGAACGCGACCGCTAGATCTGATACACAAACAGCTTCTGTTCCTTGGGCCTGAGAAACACGTTCGCGCCCGTCTCCAGATGCAGCGCCTGGTAGCGCTCGTGATCGATCTCGACCTGCACCAGGTCGCCCCATTCGGCGACCAGCTCGACCTTGACCTGCGGACCGGCCGGATTGATCGACTTCACCGTCGCGGGGAAGGTCTGCTTGCCGTTGGGCTTCAGCACGATTTCCAGCAGATGCGGCCGCACGTACAGGATCGCCTTGCCCGTCTCGGGATGCGCGTGGGCGTGGGTGTTCTCCAGCTCGACGGCGGTATCGCCGAGGAACACGCGGCCGTTCTCGATTCGGCCGTGGAACAGGTTCACGTTGCCCAGGAAGTTGTACACGAACGCGTTGGCGGGATGGTGATAGACTTCTTCAGCCGATCCAATCTGCTCGATTCGCCCCTGGTTCATCACCACGATCCGGTTGGCCAGTTCCAGCGCCTCTTCCTGGTCGTGGGTGACGAAGACGCTGGTGATCTTGATTTCATCGTGCAGCCGCCGCAGCCATCGGCGCAGCTCCTGCCGCACCTTGGCGTCGAGCGCGCCGAACGGTTCGTCGAGCAGCAGGACTTTGGGCTCGACGGCGAGCGTGCGTGCGAGTGCGACGCGCTGGCGCTGCCCGCCGGAGAGCTGCGAGGGGTAGCGATCGGCAAGAAAGTCGAGCTGCACGAGTTTCAGCAGCTCGTGCACGCGCCGCGCGATCTCGGCCTCGGCGGGTCGTGCGCGCCGCGGAATCACGCGCAGCCCGAAGGCGACGTTTTCGAACACCGTCATGTGACGGAACAGCGCGTAATGCTGAAATACGAAACCGACCTTGCGCTCGCGAACGCTGACGTCGCTCGCGTCCTCGCCATGGAACAGCACCTCGCCGGCATCCGGCCTCTCCAGCCCCGCGATTATCCTGAGCAGCGTGGTCTTGCCCGATCCCGACAGCCCCAGCAGCGCGACCAGCTCGCCGGTTTCGATATGCAGGTTGATATTGTCAACCGCAACGAAATCACCGAACTTCTTGCTGATGTTTCTGAGCTCGATACTCATGCCGCAACTTTGACCGCTAGGTGATCCTGTTCGTGCCTGGCTGGAACCGCGCGGCGCGCCAGAAAATGCTTGGCGGCGAGCGTCGCGATCGCGAGCAGGGTAAGCAGCGACGAGACCGCAAACGCGGCCGCGAACTGGTAGTCATTGTACAGAATCTCGACGTACAGCGGCATCGTGTTCGTATGCCCGCGGATGTGCCCCGACACCACCGAAACTGCGCCGAACTCGCCCATCGCGCGCGCGTTGCACAATACCAGGCCGTACAGCAGCCCCCACTTGACGTTGGGAATCGTCACTCGAAAAAACATTTGCCAGCCGCCGGCGCCCAGCACGATCGCCGCTTCCTCTTCCTCGCTGCCGACCGCCTGCATGATCGGGATGAGTTCGCGCGCGGCGAGCGGAAACGTGACGAAGATCGTCGCCAACACGATTCCCGGCTCGGCAAAGATTACCCTGACGCCGTGCTCCGCCAGCCATCCGCCAAGCGGCGCGCGCACGCCGAGCAGCAGCACGAACAGCATCCCGGCGATGACCGGCGAGACCGAGAACGGTATGTCGATCAGCGTCAGCAGCATCTGCTTGCCGGGAAAATCGAAGCGCGCGATCGCCCATGATGCGGCGATTCCGAAAGTTACGTTGAGCGGCACCGCGATCGCGGCGGTCGTCAGCGTCAGGCGAATCGCGGCGCGCGCCTCAGGATCGGTAATCGCGGCGAAATAGGCGCCGATTCCCTTCTGCAGCGCTTCGGCAAAGACCGCGATGACCGGGATGAATAGAAAGAGCGCGAGAAACACCAGCGCGATCGTGATCAGCGCGATTCTGACTGCCGGCGGATCGGCCGTCCCCGGTCGTTTCGGTTCGCGGTGCGACTGGCTTGCCATCGGGAACCTCAAGCCGCCAGGCGGCGGCTGCTCCACCTTTGCAGCACGTTGATGCCGAGCAGAAGCACGAACGACGCCGTCAGCATCACCAGCGCGATCGCCGTCGCGCCGGCGTAGTCGAATTGCTCGAGCTTGCTCATGATCAGCAGCGGCACCACCTCGGTATGCATCGGCATGTTGCCCGAAATAAAAACCACCGAGCCGTATTCACCGAGAGCGCGCGCGAACGCGAGCGCAAATCCCGTCAACAGCGCGGGAATCAACGCCGGCGCGATCACTAGGACGAACGTCTGCAACCGGCTCGCGCCGAGCGTCGCCGCGGCCTCCTCGTATTCCTGGTCGAGGTCCTCGAGCACCGGCTGGATGGTGCGAACGACGAACGGCAGTCCGACGAAAGTCAGCGCGACCACCACTCCGAGCGGGGTGTACGCGACTTTTATTCCAAGCGGCGCGAGGTACCGCCCAATCCATCCGTTGCTCGCGTAAATCGCCGTGAGCGTAATTCCCGCCACCGAAGTCGGCAGCGCGAACGGCAGATCGACCATCACGTCAATCAACGTCTTGCCGGGAAATTCGTAACGAACCAGGCTCCACGCCACGATGAATCCGAACACAGAGTTGGCCAGCGCTCCCGCCATCGAGGCGCCGAAGCTCAGCCGGTAGGCCGCGATGGTCCGCGGACTTGCGACCGCGGCCCAGAACTGAGGCCAGGTCAGGGTGAAAGTCTTGAAAAAGATCGTCGAGATCGGGATCAGCACGACGATCCCGAGGTAAGCGAGCGTGAAGCCCAGGGTCAGGCCGAATCCCGGCAGCACGTTGTTCCGTCTCGTCTGCGTTGCCATCGCCAAATGCCCGCCCCGCCTCTGCTAGCTTCCCGGCTGATAGATCTTGTCGAATACGCCGCCGTCGCCGAAAAACTTCGGCTGCGCCTTTTTCCATCCGCCAAAGTCCGAATCGATCGTGAGCATGGGCAAGCTCGGAAATTGGCTCGAGTACTTTGCGGCGACATTGTGATCGCGCGGACGGAAGAAATTCTGCGCGATTATTTCCTGCCCGGCGGGCGTGTACAGAAACTCCAGGTATGCCTTCGAGAGCGCGGCGGTGCCGTGACGCCGGTCCACCTTGTCCACCCATGCGACGGGCGGCTCCGCCAGGATGCTCACCGACGGATATACGACCTCGAACTTGTCAGCGCCGAATTGCTTGATTGCCATCCGCGCCTCGTTCTCCCACGCGATCAACACGTCGCCGATCTCGCGCTCGACAAAGGTGGTCGTCGAGCCTCGCGCGCCGGAATCGAGCACCGGCACGTTTTTGTAGAGCGTACCGATGAACGCCGCCGCTTTGGCCTCGTCGCCGCCGTTGCGCTTGAGCGCGTAGCCCCACGCCGCCAGAAAATTCCAGCGCGCGCCACCCGAGGTTTTCGGATTCGGCGTGATCACCGAGACGCCCGGTTTCACCAGGTCATCCCAATCGTGGATCTTTTTCGGATTTCCCTTGCGCACCAGCAGCACGATGGTCGAGGTGTAGGGACAGCTGTTGTCGGGCAAGCGCGATTGCCAGTCCGGCGGCAGCAAGCTCGCCTGCTCGACGATCGCGTCGATATCGCCGGCCAGGCCCAGCGTCACCACGTCGGCCTCCAGGCCGTCGATTACCGCGCGCGCCTGCTTGCCCGAGCCGCCGTGCGATTGCTCGACTTTGACATCGTCACCCGTTTTCGCTTTCCAATCCTTCTCGAACTGCGCGTTGATCGATTCGTAGAGTTCGCGGGTCGGATCGTAAGATACGTTGAGGAGCGTGACCTGTGCTCCGCGCGCGGCGCCCACGCCGAGGGTGACGCTCGCCGCCAAGGTGAGCGCGGCGAGCGTGTGCGTGAATTTCAATCTGCCGAACATTCCTTGATCCTGTTCCTCAGAATGCGATTTGCAGTTGCGACTCGAAAACGCTTTCGTTCGGCCGGTCCTTGGGCGCGGCGGTCGGCCCGGCGCCGCCGTCAAAGAAGGTGTTCGCGTAGTCCCACTGCCACTTGATATTCGAGCTCAGATACCAATTGACGCCCAGCGCAAACTCGGTGGCAGTCTTCGCGGCCACGCTGGGATTGGCGAACCCGAGTTGAAACTGCCGGGTTTGCGCGGCGATGTTGCTGATTCTCGCCGCCAGCTCCCATCCGCCCCACCATCCGTTGCGCGGGTCGAACGGATGATAAGGCTTGACCCAGCCGTAGGACGCGTCTTCCCCGGTCAGCAGGTAGGACCCCTGCACGAAATAGCCGGTGTCCGTGAAGGTATCGGTCTTGTTGACTGGCCTTTTGAACGGGGCACCAGCGCCGTTGGTGGTTGACAGGTTCAGCGAGTGCTCATCCTGCGCGTATTCGGCCATCAATCCGAAGCTGCGCCAGTAGTAGTAGGCTTGAGGCTCTATCCGCGCGCGCAAGCCCGACGCGGTCACGCCCGAGTTGTAGCTGAACCAGGTGCTCATGCCGTAGGTCTTGTACACCGAGGTCGTGCTGCCGCGTTCATCGCCATAAGAACCGGAGAAACCGAAGCCCAGCCCTTTCAGCCATTCCTTCTCGCCGAGCTCGAACGGCGTCGTGAAGATGCGGCCGACAAAATCCTTGCCGTCATTGTTGTCGAGGTCGGTAGTGTCCGCAGCAGTGTTGTTAGGTACTCCATTCATTAGCGCGGCGTCATAGAAGACGCGGCCATCCAGAAGCCGGCCGTGCAGGTCGAAGCCAGTGTCGCGGTTCGGGACCAGATTCTGGATCTCCGAACGCTCGCTGAATTCGAGATCGCGGTCCGACTGCAGGCGCTCGAGATCGAGCGGCGCTTTGAACTTCCCGGTCCTCAGGCTTGCAAAATCGAAATAGGTGATATTCAGGTAGGCATCCTGCAGCGTGACCTTGCCCTGGCCGAAGTCGGGCGTGATATTGAAGTTGTAGTACTTCGCCACCGAGCCGGTGAGAATCGGGCGCACCCGGTTCAGGAAAAAAGTGCTGCCGCCGTTCTTGTCCGCGCCGCTGGCGAAGAAGCGGCCGTCGCCCTGGAGGATTCCGCCGAAACCGATATTGTAGTCGTGGTTCGGTGAAGAGAGAGAGAATCCCTGGTCGCTCGCCTTGACAACCGGCATCTCCAGCGCCCTTTGGTGCTGGGTCTCTTCCTGAACTTCGAGTTTGCGGTCGATCACTTTCACTTTCTGGTCAAGCCCTTCAAGCGTGCCGACCCTCTGCTCGAGTTGCCTGACTTCGGTCTTCAGCAATTCGATCTCCTGATCCTTCGGATCGGTGGATAGCTTCGACTGCGCATGCGCCGGCACGGCGGGAAGAATCACCCCGGTAATTACCGCCGCCAGCAGAGCCGGCAGGATCGGCAAAGTGCAATTTCTCATCTCGAAAGCCCCTCATCGGCTGGGGAACTTCCGGATGACCGGTCAGCTCGCGATTATTGATTGACGGCTCTGTCATGGCGCGCCCGGATCCTTCCCTGGTCCGGACTCCTCCCTGGATTTTTATCGTCCTGCGCGATTCGTCATTTGATGCAGCCGCCCGGCTGGTTGTTGGTCGCCGTCGAAGCATCGCCGAACCATTTGTTGCTGCCGCAACTCGAATTTGCGTCGAACAGGTCGTCCTTGGAATTCGTGCCTCCGCCCGGCGTCTGGTTGGTCACGATGGTGTTGTTGGCGCCGATGTCGAGCGCGACGCCGTAGTTTGCATTCCCGGTTATGTTTCCGGTGAAAATATAGTTGCCTGCTGAACCGCTGACCTCTGGGCATTCGGCGCTGATAGGCCCGATGTCCGAGCATCCGACGTACAACCCAATGTTGCCGTTGCTCTGGGTGTTGGAATTGCTGACGTCACTGTAAGACGTCTGCTTCAGCCATATGCCGTAGTTGAGATTGTGTTCCGCGGTGGTGTTGGTCAGCTCGATAGAGTTGGCCTTGTACAGCTCCACGCCTGCCGTCCCGTTGGTATTCGCTGAGACATCGTCGGCGACGATTTGTCTGCCCTGGATCAACAGGCCGACGTCCCACCCGCTTATCACCGTGCCCCGGAATTCAAGGAAATCCGTGCTGAGATTGTGATGAACCCAAATTCCAATCCCGGTCGGCGTCGTACCACCGGGACCGGTGATGGTTTTCTTTGCACCGTCAAGGATCACGAAACTCGAGGCTACCTCGATGCACGCGCCGGCCGGAGTAAGTCCCTGCGTCGAATTGATGTTCAGCCCGACCTTGTAGGAGCCCGGCGCAGTAATGATGCATCCGCACGCGTTGATGGTTGGGGGGCATACCGCCTGAGCAGAGGCCGGAGCCGGCATCATCAATGCTCCAACTGTCGCCACGGTCGCCAGCAGCACCCTCTGAAAAAAGAGCGTAACGCGGTTTCTCATCTCAAAAATTCCCCTCATCGTCTTGGGAACTTCCGGATGACCGGTCAGCTCGCGATTATTGATTGACGGCTCTGTCATGGCGCGCCCGGATCCTTCCCTGGTCCGAGGCTCCTGCCTGTATTTTCAATGCTCGTGGACGATTCATTTTGATCGACGAATCACTTGCGACCATTCTTGTCGAAGCGAAATTTTTCCTTGCGCTCGATTTGCACGACGCGCGAGTCCTGGATCACGACCTCTATCGATCCGAAGCGCACGCCGCTGATTGCTTTGGCGATGCGCTGCAGGATTTCGTCGCCCGAGTCGGGCTCTGACTGAGCATCAGGCCGAGTTGTTAGGATTGATTCTATTTTCATAATCTATCCTATTAGATGACTAGACTAATCCCCCAAAAAAAGAGCACTTTCAGTTCAAATCGCGAAACTCAACGATTCTTTGCCTGTCACCACAGCCTCGACGCGTTTGAGCATATCCGCCAGAGAGGTCGAGTCCATTATCTTCGCGGTCGCGTCGCGAACTTCCTTCATCACGATCCTGATCCCGCAACTGCGCTCGTCGCGGCATTCTCGGCATCGCATGTAAGCCGTCTTGCTGACACACGGCAATGGCGCGATTGGCCCGTCCAGGACGCGCACAACGTGACCGACGCTGATCAGGTGTGGATCGCGGCCAAGGAAATACCCGCCGCCCTTGCCCTTCCTGCTCTGGAGGAGCCCCTGGTTCTTGAGTTCGAGTAAAATCAATTCCAAAAACTTGCGCGGGATAGCTTCGCGCTGGGCCAAATCAGATATGAGCACGGGTCCCTGTCCGTATTCCTTCGCCAGAACCATCATCGCCTTGAGGGCATATTTCGACTTCTTCGAGAGCATTTTAATCGATAGAGCAGCTAGACTAAATGCGGAACCTCATTCAGTCAAGAGTCCCAGCCAAAAAATATTCAGGATACAACTACACGGAAAATCGGTCCCTTCCGTGTCGTCCCCGAGGGATCACTGATCCAGGAGAAGAGGGGTCGCTACGAGTCTCACGGCGTGGGGCGGCTACGGGTCGTAGTCCAGTAATAGATCGGGACTCCGCTCAGCGCGATCAATAATCCCGGCCAGGTGAAGCGGGGCTTCAGGATCAACAGATCGATCATCAGGGCTGATGCTGCGATGACGTAAAGCGCGGGCACGATGGGATAGCCCCAGGCGCGGTACGGGCGGGGCGCGTCGGGGAGGCGGCGGCGCAGCACGAAGACGGCTGACACAGTAAGCACGTAAAACATCAACTGCGCGAAGATCACGTAATCCAGCAATTCTGAATAAGTGCCTGACAAGGTTAAGACCGCGGCCCATATCCCCTGCATCACTAGCGCGACGGCGGGCACGCTCGCGAGATTGAGACGTCCGGCGGCGGCGAAAAAGACCCGGTCGTGCGACATCGCATAGATGACGCGCGCGCCCGTGAGGATCAGTCCGTTGGCGCATCCGAAGCCCGAGATCATCACGAGGATTGCAGTAATCTTGGCGCCCGCGCCGCCCCACACCACCTCCATCGCCGCGGCCGCCACGCGATCGCTCAATGCGTGGGCGATTCCGCGCCCTGCCACAGTCGCTGCGTCCGCGCTTCCCAATGCGGGCAGCTCGCAGAGGTAGGCGACGTTGGTGAGAATGTAGAGCGAGATGACAACGCCGGTTCCAAACGCCAGCGCCAGCGGAAGATCGCGTTTGGGATTGCGGACCTCGGCGGCGGCGAACGTGACGCTTGCCCATGCGTCGGCTGAGAAGAGCGCTCCGACCATCGCGGCGCCAAACACGCCCGCGCCGGCTATCGACAAGGAAGGATTGCCCAAGAACGCAGTCGAACTGCTGAAGTTTGCGTGCAGCGCGGCGGGATTCGGCGCCAGAATGCATCCGACCGCGACTATCAAACAGAGCGAGAGAATTTTGGCGGTAGTGAAGGAGTTCTGCAGCCACTTGCCTATGTTTAGACCGCGCAGATTGGCGGCAGTGAGGATCGCGATTACAGCGATCGCGCCGACGCGCTCCCCCGACAGTCCTGCGCCGCCGACGCCGACCCAGAGGCTCGAGCCGAGCGCGGGCCACATGACGCCGGCGAAACGCGCAAACGCAACTGCGACGGCTGCGATGGTGCCGGTCTGGATGACGAGCAGGAGCGTCCAGCCGAACATGAACGCCCACATCCCGCCATACGCCTCACGCAGATAGACGTATTGTCCGCCTGCGGCCGGCATCATCGCGGCGAGCTCGCCGTACGCCAACGCACCCGCGATAGTCATTACGCCTGCGACCAGCCAGACCATCAGCAGCGCGAATGGAGTGCCAACCTGGCGCGTGATGTCGGCGGAGACGATGAAAATGCCCGAGCCGATCATCGAGCCGGCGACGAGGGTCACGGAGTCGAAGAGTGAGAGACCCGGCCTCAGATGCTCGGAAGACGCGGCAGCTTTGGGGACGGCGGTCGCCATTGCGAACGCATCGTAGCAGCAGTGGCAAGCCGCCGCATCCAAGATAGGAAGAAAAGTCGAAGGCCGCGTTTGGGACTTACCATTCCAAACGCGGCCTTCGGGTTCCGGATGCGGGCGGAGTCGGCGCTGAAGCGGTGAAACGGTGCGGGCGAAAATGAACAACGACCCGATAGAGTCCGGGTCAGGGATTCGGTGGGTTCTCCCCGGCGAGCGCGGTCAGCGAGTCTCCCGCGCGCCGACGGCTCTTAAACGGCGCGCGGGAACCCGCCAGGAAACGAAGTGAATTACGGCGCGGCCGGGCTGGCTGCGGCAGCCGGACTTTCCGCAGCGCTGGGTGCTGCCATCGCCGCACTGGCGGCCTCGGCAGGTGCGGCCGCGGACGCGGCAGGCGCGGCGGCGGACGCGGCAGATTCGGGCGCGGGAGCCGGCTCTTCGGATTTACTGCAAGCCGTCGCGAAGAACATCGAAACTAGTGCCAGAAGCAGGACCTTGCGCATCGCTTTCTCCTTAGTTGGTCGGTGTTCACTTGAGCGCGGAAAACTTGAAACGGGGCAAGAATACGATAGGCGCGGATTAACTTCAAGCGCGGGCTTTTGCGGCTTATCCGATAACCTGTTCGCGCGAGTCATTCGCGCACGGGCCTGCAAAAACTTTTTTGACTATTTCGCCGGCATCTGTATGATTCGATCAATATTTGGCGCCTTAGGGGCGGATGAGGTGGAGGTGGTCGGGTGGAAGAGCGGCGCGTTATTTTCGCGGGCGTTGGGCCCGCAAATCGGCACAACTCTCGAATCGTCGAGCATGAACTCGACATGGTGCGAAACGCGGAGCGTGCGGTCCCGGGTGTGCGGCCGCTCGCGCGAATTCTCAACTGGCTGATGCCGTCGGGACGGCTGGTAGGTCCGCCGATGCGCTCGGTGGCGCGGGAACTCGAAGAGGCTTATCCCGTCCGCGACAGCTAGATACAGACGCCGGCCTGCGTCGTGCTTCGCCCGCGTCGAGGGAGATTACGATGAGCGCGATCTCGCGAATCTCGACCAACACGCCGTGGGAACCGATCGTCGGCTATTCGCGGCTGGTCAGGGCCGGCGACCTGGTCGCGGTCTCGGGCACCACGGCCACCGACGAGCGCGGGCTGATAGTCGGCGCCGGGCAGATGTACGTCCAGGCGCGCCAGGCGCTGGTCAATATTCGTGCGGCGCTCGAGCGCGCGGGGCTCGCGATGCATCACGTGATTCGCACCCGGATGTTCGTCACCGACATGCGACGTTTTGCGGAAGTGGCGCGCGCGCACAAGGAATTTTTCGCCGACTCGCCGCCCGCATCGACGATCGTCGAGGTGCGGCGGCTGGCTACTCCCGACATGATGATCGAGATCGAAGCCGACGCATACGCGGGCGGCGGCGCGGCCAGCCCGACGGCTGCGACGAAGCCAAAGGCGCAGGCCAAGCCGAAAGCAGCGGCTAAGCCGCCGATGAAATCCGCGAAGAAGCGGGCGTTGAAGAAGCCTTCCCGGCGCAAGTAACAGCGATCGAAAAATCCGGGTTACTGCTCGAGGGCAGCGGCGCGGATTCCCTCGGCGCCGCCGGCGGAATGAAATGCGTTGGCGGCGGACGCTATATACGGCTGAGGATAGATCCCAATCAAGATCGTAGCGAACGCCGACAGGCCGATCGCCGCTACCAGCGCAGGACGTGTACTCAGTCGCTCGACTTCGACACCGCCTTCCTGCATATACATCGCGACTAACACATAAAAATAGTAATACGCAGAGACTACGCTATTGAGCGCAGCGATTATTACCAGTCCTACATATCCCTGATGCAGGGCTTCGCTGAAGATATAGAACTTGCCAACGAAACCGGCCAGCGGAGGAACCCCGGCCAACGACAAGAGAAAGATGGCCATCGCGCCGGCAAGCAACGGCTGGCGCGCCGCGAGCCCGCGAAAGTCGCTAATCTGATTACCTGCTTCGCCGCGCCGTTCGAGCGCGATTACTACTGCGAACGCGCCCAGGTTGGTGAATGCATAGCCGAGCAGGTAGTAAAGAATCGCCGGTCCCGATTGCACTCCTGCCGCCATGCCCAGCAACAGATAGCCCGCGTGTGCAATCGCCGAGTAAGCCAGCATCCGCTTGATATTGGTCTGGACGACGGCGATTAGGTTACCGCCGGTCATCGTCAGCGCTGAAACCACCCACAGCACCGTCTGCCAGTGGGCGCCGATGGGCACGAAATCGACCAGGAATACGCGGATAAAGGCGGCAAACGCGGCGAGCTTGACGCCCACCGCCATGAAGGCAGTCACCGGCGTCGGCGCACCCTCGTAAACGTCAGGCGTCCACATATGAAATGGCACCGCGGCGACCTTGAAGCCAAAACCGATCACCAGCATGCCGGTTCCGAGCAGCAGCAGCGCATTCGATCCCATCGCACCTGAAGCAAGCGCCTCGTGAATCGGGCCAAGCTTGATCGTGCCGGTCGCGCCGTATACCAGCGCGATTCCGTAGAGCAGAAACCCGGTCGAGAACGCGCCCAGCAGAAAATATTTTATCGCCGCTTCATTCGATTTAGCGTTGCGGCGCATGATTCCCGCCAGCACGTAAACCGGAATCGACATCGTCTCGAGACCAAGGAAGATGATTATCAGGTCGCCGGCCGCAGCCATCAGCATCATGCCGAGCGTGGAGAACAGCAGCAGCGAATAGTATTCGGCGCCGGGAAGGTGATTCTCGGCGGCGTAGTCGAGCGACATCATCACGGTGAACATCGCGGCGATCAAAATCACCAGCTCGAAAAATGCGGAAAAGCTGTCGATTGAGATCGCGCCGGCAAAAGCGATCCCGCTCTGTCCCAGGATTCCGAGCGTGAATACGAACGCAACCGCCAACGACGCGAGCGTCACCAGGCCCAACCCTTCGCTTTCGCTGTCGTCAACGTGCACTCCGGCCAGCAGCACCACGATCGCGGCCACGGCGACCACTACCATCGGCAGGATTGGCAGCCAGACGAAGTTGATTGCAGCCAGGTTTAGAGGACTCATCGTGCGGCCGCCGCCATCTCGGGTTCGCGGGTTGGTGTCGGCAGCGCCGGCGAAAGAGCAGCCCGACGATGCGGCTGTCGTTCAAGCTCGAGACGAGCCTCAGCGAAATTTGCCCTGGCGAGCATCGCGGTCACCGACGGTTCGATCCTGCTGATCAGCGGACGCGGAAAAAGTCCCATGAACACCATCAACGCGATCACCGGCGCCATCACCGCAATCTCGCGGCCGGTCAGATCGCCGATGGTTTCGTTCACCGCCCTGGTAATCGGTCCGAACATCACGCGTTCGTATGTCCAGAGCATGTAAAGCGCACCGAGGATCACACCCACGACGGCGAACACGGTAGCCAGCCTGATTCGCAGGAACGCGCCAAGCATGATCAGAAACTCGCCGACGAAGCCGTTGAGCCCGGGCAGTCCGATCGACGAGAGCATCACGACCATGAAAATCGCGGCGTAAACGGGCACGCGCTTCCAAAGACCGCCGAACTCGGAAATCTCGCGGGTGTGGCGCCTCATGTAGAGCATTCCGACCAGCAAAAACAGCCCGCCGGTGGAAACGCCGTGATTGAGCATCTGGTAAATCGCGCCATCGATACCCTCGGGGTTGAGCGCGAAAATTCCGAGCATCACGAAACCCAGGTGGCTAACCGATGAATATGC
>Ga0074044_10003647_pt1 | contig 13034 bp, 8 predicted proteins | sample BogForMeECP23OM1_FD_94443 | JGI IMG/M metagenome (GOLD analysis project Ga0074044, IMG submission 94443) | Bog forest soil microbial communities from Calvert Island, British Columbia, Canada - Bog Forest MetaG ECP23OM1 | ecosystem: Environmental > Terrestrial > Soil > Wetlands ...
ACGAAATGGGGTCTGCCAGCAGCGGCTCATAACGCTGCTCCTCGTCGCAAATTCTGGCGATCACCGCTGCCACCGCCTTGCGCAGGGCCAGTTCCGGATCGTTATCGACCAGCGGCGCAACCGCAACCAACGCATCGATGGCACGGCTTACCGCGTCGACCCGAATCTCGGTGAAAATTTCCTCCTTGCTGCGGAAGTAGTGGTAGATGTGTCCCTTGGCCAGGCCGCACGCCTGTGCAATTTGGTCCATGTTGGTAGCGTCGTACCCGCCATGGGCGAAGGCGCGCGCCGCCCCTAGCAGGATTTCGCGGCGACGCTCCTCGGCCTTGGCGACGTCGCGTACGCGATGCCCGCGCACCCCGACCGGGCCACCTTGAGCGGCCACCATCAATCCACGTTTCGGTTGTCCAGTCGCCATGCCCTCGCTCTCTTGACTACGAATATCTATTTTAGAATACTCGTCCGAAGAAGCTCACGCGAGCCGACGAAGGTGACCTCGCCACCCGTCATCGAGCGCGCTAGTCGGATTGGAGTATCTATCATGGATCGAACCTATGTCGTCACCGGCGCCGCGTCCGGCATCGGTGCCGCGACCGTGCACTGCCTTCGAGAGCGAGGCGGCCGGGTCATCGCCTGCGATCTGCACCATGCCGATGTGATCGCAGACCTGGCCACCAGCGCAGGACGTGCCGCGCTGGTCGACGGCGTCACGCGCCTCTCCGGAGGTAGCATCGACGGTATCGTGGCCAACGCCGGAGGCGGCGCGGCCGAGACGATGCTCGCGTTGAACTTCTTCGGCAGCGTGGCGACCCTTCAAGGGTTGCACCCGCTCCTGCAGAAAAGTTTGGCGCCTCGTGCGGTGGTAGTGTCCTCAATAGCTTCGTTGAGCCCGGCTGATCCACAAATTGTCGAGGCTTGTCTGAACTTGGACGAACCTGCGGCACTCGCGATCGGGCGGGACGCGATCGCAGCGGGGAAGGGAGCGCTGGACCTGTACGGCGGCGCCAAGAACGCATTAAACCGTTGGTGCCGAAGAGTTGCCGTCCAGTCCGAATGGGCTGGCGCAGGAATCCCGCTGAATGTGGTCGCGCCAGGCTTTATCGACACGCCCTCAGCCGCGTACATCCTGTCCGATCCCGAAAGGAAAGCGGCGGCTGGTCAAATGGTGCCGATGCGCGCGGCGTATCCTGCTCGCCCTGAGCAGATGGCCGCAATCCTTGCCTGGTGCGTGAGTCCGGAAAATTCGCTGATGACAGGACAAATCCTCTTCGCGGATGCTGGTTTCGAGTGTTTGTCGCGCGGCGAGCGCTCCTGGTGAGCAGTACCTCACGCGAGCTCAGGAGCAGCGGTGAACTGAACATGGAACGGCACAAGTGATGGCGGAGCAAACCAGGCCCGCGTTGCTCGTGAGCGGGCTCCGCAAGAGCTTCGGAACGCGAGTCGCGGTCGATAGTGTCGGGTTCACCATCGCCGCTGGTGAAATCTATGGTCTGCTCGGGCCCAACGGCGCCGGCAAGACCACCTCGATCTCGATGATCGCCGGAATCCTCGCGCGCGACGCGGGCGAAATAGCTATCGATGGCATCGGTATCGACGCCGGTCCTGCGCCGCGCGCGCTTATCGGGATCGTGCCGCAGGCGATCGCTCTCTACCTCGATCTCACCGCGCGCGAAAATCTCGACTTCTGGGGGCGGATGTATGATCTGAGCGGCGTCCCGCTGCAGGATGCGATCGCGGGCGCGCTCGATGCGGTGGGTCTCACGCCGCGCGCAGACGACATCGTCGGCACCTATTCGGGCGGGATGCAGCGACGTCTCAACCTCGCGTGCGGAATTCTGCATCAACCCAGGCTGCTGATCCTGGATGAGCCGACCGTCGGTGTCGATCCGCAAAGCCGCAGCGCAATTTTCGATTTGGTCGAGCGCCTGCGCGACGGCGGCACGGCGATCCTTTACACCACCCACTACATGGAGGAAGCGGAGCGTCTGTGCGCGCGGATTGGGATTATCGATTCCGGCCGGCTCATCGCCGAAGGCACCCGCGACGAACTGGTAGCGAGTCTGGGGCATGATGCGCGAATCGAGATCGGGCTGGGACGCGGCGATTCGGTCGAACGCGCGGAGCGCCTGGTAGGCGCGCTGGAGGGCGTGCGGTCCGCGACGGTGGAGAACGGCCATCTTCATGTGGTGGCCGACCACGGCGCGCTCCGCTTGCCCGCGATGCTGACGGTGCTCCTCGACGCGGGCGCCGTCGCCGAGAGTGTGCGCGTGGTTGAGCCGAATCTCGAAGACGTCTTCCTGCGGATGACGGGGCGCGCATTGCGCGACTGATTCCGATGCGACACGCGCTGATTGTCTGCCTCAAGGATCTGCGTCAGCGGATGCGCGATCGCACCGCGATTCTGACCGCGATCGTCGCGCCACTCGCGTTGACTGCCCTGATGGGCCTCGCGCTAGGCGGTTCGCAAGGCGGCTCGGGGATGCGCCTGTGCATCGCGGATCTCGACCACTCGAAGCAGTCCTCCGAGTTCGTTGATTTCGTGCAGCGCCCTGCCCTGCGCGGACTGATCCGGATAGAACCGGTCGATTCTCTTACCCCGGCAGAAAAGATGATCGAGGAGCATCGCGCGGAATGTGCGGTGGTGATGAGCCCCGGATTCGGAGGCGCGATTGAGAGCGGGACTCCTCCGCCGGCCGAGATTCTCGCCGCGCGGGGCGAGCAGTTCGCGACGCAGGGGACCAGCGAGCTCTTCCGTGATTTCATTTACCGCGCGGGAATCCCTCGCGATCGCGCGGTTCCCGAAGTGATTCCGCGTTCCGCGGGCGGGCAAATGCGCATCGTCGATTTTTTTGCGGTGTCGATGACGGTGCTGTTCCTGAACTTCGGGGTGTTGTCCGGGGTCCGCGCGCTGCAAGCGGAGGTCGATTCGCGCACCATGCTGCGTCTGCTCGCCTCGCCCACCCCGCCCCACGCGATTATCGCGGGGAAATTCGCCGCCCTGATGCTCATCGGGCTTATTCAGATGGGAACCATGATCGCGGCGACCTCTTTGATGTTCGGCACCCGATGGGGAAACCCGCTGCCGACTACGGCGCTGATGTTAACCAGTGTGCTGATGGCGATCGGTTTGACTGCGTTCCTGATGAGCCTCGCTAACAACGCGGAACAGGGTACCGCACTGGCGGCGATGGTTATCGCCCTGCTCTCGATCGTCGGCGGACAGTTCCTGCCTCCGCAGGGCCTGCCCGATGTGTTCGAAACCCTGACTCGACTCACGCCGAACGGCCAGGCGTTCTTTGGCTTCCTCGATTTGTCCGCCGCCGGCGCGCACGGGACCTTGATGACCATAGCCCAGCCGCTGGCCTTTACCGCGATCGTCGGCTTGAGCGGCATCACGTTCGCGGGGCTGCGGGCCCGTGGCGCACTCCAGAGGATGACCTGATGCCACTATCGCATAGTCTGAATGTTATCTTCGGCGCGGCAGCCGTCAGCGGCGCGGGCGTCCGGCGCGACCGCCGCCGGCTGGTGGTGTTGTTCCTGCTGCCAACCCTGGTGATGGCGATCGTCGGCTTCGCGATGGGCGGTTACAGCAGCGCGTCATTCGAGGTGGGCCTTCTCGATCAAGCGAACACGAGCGAGAGCCAGGCGCTCGCCGCGGCGCTGGTATCCAATGAACAGTTTCGGATTCGCGACTATACCAATGAGGAGAGGCTTAAACTTGCGGTTTTCCGCGGCCGGATGAACGCCGGGATTTTGATTCCGCCCGGCTGGCATGGCGACCAGAATCTTGCGGTCTATCTCTCCAGCGCGAGCGCCGGCGCCGCCGTCATGCGAGGCGGCATCAACGCCGAATTGAGCCGGATGGCGCGCGGCGGTCAACCGCTCGAGGTTCCGATTCTCTACCCCGCGGGCGGACACCCCGGTCTTCCGCGCCTCGGCTTCGCTTATACCGCGCCCGCGAACCTGGTGCTATTCGTTATGGTCACCGGCTTCGTCTCGACCCTGAGCATCCTCCAGCTTCGCGAAAGCGGCATTTCGCGCCGGCTACTGGCCGCGCCACGCCGGACCTGGGAACTGCTCGCGATGCTCGCGATCGCGCCTGCGCAGCAGATGATCGCGCAAGCGACGTTCATGATCATTGCCGCGCGGCTTTTCTTCGGCATTCATTGGGGCGATGCCGTGGGGCTGGTGTCGATTACCGCGGCTGTCACCGCGCTGGGCGTCGCCATCGTCCTCTTGATGGGCACCGTGTTTCGCACCCGGCAGCAGGTGACCGCGCTCGGACCATGGATCGCGGTGTCCATCGGCATGCTGGGCGGATGCACGTGGCCGCTGGAAATCGTCCCGCCGTTCATGAAGACCCTGGCGCGTCTCTCGCCGGCCTCATGGGCAATGGACGCGTACCTCGGCCTGATTTTCGATCACGCAACGTTTGCCGAAATAGCTCCGGACATCGCGATGGTGTTCGCTTTTGCCGCCGTTATCGCGACGGCCGGCATAATCCGCCTGCGGCCGCAATTGTCGCGCAAGAGCTTTGCTTAAGAAGGGCTGGTTGCAAGGAAGAGCATTCCTGAAAGCAACCGGAACGGCGGCCTCGCTGCCGATTATGGTCGATCCTCGCATGAACCGGGGGCACTTTCCTTCCCTTGGTCCGGCGCTTCGATTGCGCCCCTGCCCCCCGGAATTCCCTGTTAAATAAGGTGCTTGCATAGTCGTTCGAGGGATGGAACTTCGGGGTAAGATGCCTTCAGACTTGATGTTGGGAAGGCATCCTGTTTTCTTTTGCAGAGGATTGTGGGGATACTTTGGCTCCAGCAGGGTTAAACGAGCTTCGATGCGCTGCACGAAATGCCAATTCGAGAATCCCGCCGGTATGGTGTTTTGCGGGAAGTGCAGGACTGCACTCGCAGTGGTCTGTCCGCAGTGCTCCTTTACCAATCCGCCCGAGTTTGATTTCTGCGGCCGCTGCGCAACCGCTATTCATGGCGCTATCGAAAGCAAGCTGCGGCCGCCCGGAGCAACGACGCACGCGACCGCCCCATTTATCGTTCCCCGCGCTGCCTCGCCCATAGTCGACGGCGAACGCAAGACCGTCACCGCGCTATTTGCGGACATCAAGGACTCCACTCAATTGGAGCAACATCTCGATCCGGAGGAGGCGCGCGCGATCATCGATCCGGCCCTCGCCCTGATGATCGAGGCGGTGCGCCGCTACGATGGCTACGTGGTGCAGTCGAGGGGCGACGGCATCTTCGCACTTTTCGGCGCCCCGATAGCGCATGAGGACCATCCGCAACGCGCGCTTTACGCAGCGCTCCGAATGCAGGAAGAGCTGCGCCGCTATTCGTCCAGGCTGGTGACTGAGGGTGGCCAGCCACTGCAAAGCCGGATCGGCATCAACACCGGTGAGGTGGTGGTGCGCTCGATCGCAACCCGCGACGGTCACACCGAATACACCCCTATCGGCCATGCCACCAACCTGGCGTCGCGGATGGAAGCCATCGCACCGGTCGATTCCATCGCAGTCGCGGAATCCACCTACAAGCTGTGCCAGGGATATTTCGCGCTCCGGCCGTTGGGGCCAACCCGGGTCAGCGGCGTCAGCAAGCCCATCAACGTCTACGAGGTAACCGGGCTGGGGCCGTTGCGGTCGCGCTTGCAGCGTTCGGTCGGGCGTGGACTGGCGAAGTTTGTCGGACGCGACCGCGAGCTCGAAGTGCTGCGGCATGTCGCCGGCATTGCCGGCGACGGGCGCGGCCAGATCGCGGCCACGGTTGCCGAGCCCGGCACCGGAAAATCGCGATTGCTGCTGGAGTTCAAGGCCAGAAGCCAGTCGGGTTGGATGGTGCTCGAAGCATTCTCGGTCTCCCATGGGGCGGCATCGGCGTACTTACCGGTGATCGAGCTGCTCTGGAATTATTTCAAAATCAGCCCCGAAGATGACGAGCGCACGCGTCGCGAGAAAGTGACCACGCGAGTGATGGCGCTGGAGCCGACCCTTGAAGACGTGCTGCCCTACTTGTTCGCGCTGCTCGGAATCGCCGGGACTGACGACCCGCTGGCGCAGATCGACGGACAATTGAAAAAGCGGCGCACCCTGGACGCCATCAAACGCATCCTGTTGCGCGAGAGTCTCAACCAGCCCCTGATGCTGGTGTTCGAGGACCTCCACTGGATTGATGAGGAAACCCAGGGACTGCTGAACTTGCTCGCCGAATCCATTGGCACCGCGAAAATCCTGCTGCTGGTGACCTACCGCCCCGAGTATCAACATCAATGGGGCAGCAAGACCTACTACACCCAGCTAAGACTCGATCCGCTGGCGCAAGAGAGCGCCGTTGAGATGCTCTCGGCATTGCTCGGCAACACCGTCGACCTCGAGCCTTTGAAACGGATGATCATCGAGCGCACCGAGGGCAATCCGTTCTTCATGGAAGAGACGGTCCTGGTGCTCCTCGATGACGGCGCGCTGGTGCGCGAGGGAACCGCGATCAGGCTTACCAAATCACTGCGCGAGCTCAGCATTCCGCCGACCGTACAGGCGCTGCTCGCGGCGCGCATCGATCGCCTGCCCGCGGCGGAGAAAGAGCTGCTGCAGACGCTGGCGGTGCTGGGCCGGGAATTTCCGCTGCGGCTGGTTAACCAGGTAGTTCGCGCGAAAGCGGCGGAAGAGATCGAGCGGATGCTGGCCGACCTGCAGCTCGCCGAATTCATTTATGAGCAACCCACCGCGGGCGACGTCGAGTACATCTTCAAGCACGCGCTGACCCAGGAGGTTGCCTACAATTCGTTGCTCATCGAGCGGCGAAAGATTTTACACGAAACGGCCGGACTGGCGCTGGAGTCGATATTCGCGGATCAACTTGAAGATCACCTCGGCGATCTCGCGCATCATTACAGCCGCAGCAGCGACGTTTCCAAGGCCGCGGCCTACCTCACCATGGCAGCCAAGCGTGAGATCTCGCAAAACGCCTATGAGAGCGCCGCGCGGCATTTAAAGACCGCCCTCGAACTGGTTTCCAATCTGCCCGAAACCGAGGTGCGCAACCGAACTGAACTCGAGCTTTTAATCGAGCAAGGGGTCACTCTGGTCGCGCTGCGGGGATGGTACGCACCGGAACTGGTGAACGTTTACGGGCGGGCGCGCGACCTCTGCAAACTGCTGTCCGAAACACAACGACTGTTGTCGGTGCTGTTTGGCCTGTGGTCGTTTCATGATTCTCGCGCGGAACTTCGTCTTGCACGCACCTATGCCGACGAAATGACCTCGGTCAGCTCGGTTTCAGACGACGACAAAACGCTGCTGACCGGATGGACGATTGGCTCCACTCAATTCTTCCGGGGCGAATGGGTCGAAGCCCATGACCGGTTCGAGCGCGCTGCCAGGGTTTACGACCAACAACGACATCGCGCGATTGCCTCCCTGGTAGGACACGATCTCTGCGTGCCCTGCCTGGCTTACGACGCGATGACTTTGTCAGTTCTTGGCTTTCCCGAACGCGCGGAAAAGAGCTTTCAGGAATCACACTCGCTGGTGCGCCGGCTAGGACATCCTTTTACCCTTGTCGTATGGCTCAGCACCGCCGCCATGTATTTCTGCATTCGCCGCGAATTCAGCCGCTTGCCCGAGGTCATTCGCGAGACTACCGCCGTCGCGCGCGAGTACGGATTTACCTTCTACGAGGAGACCATCGGCGCCTTCGAGATCATAGGTCTGGCTGCCGAAGGAAAGATCGAAGAACTAAAGGAGGCCGTCAGCCGTTCCAAGCCTTACTCCGCGGCTAGCTCTGAGTTGGGCGGCACCTGGGCCCGCTCCGCCCTGGCCGAGGCGCTGGCTAACCTCGGCAGAGTCAGGACCGCCGCGGCGCTGTGGAGTTCAGCCAGCGAAATGATGCAACGCAACGACGAACGATACGCGGAACCGGAGATCCATCGCATTCGCGGCCTTCTGGCCTTGAAGCAAATCCGCGGAAGAGAGCATTCGGCCCTCGAGATGCAAGCCAGCCATGAAGAAGCCGAGCGGGCGTTCCGAGACGCCATCGAAAGCGCGCGGGGTCAGGGCGCCAAGCTCTACGAGCTGCGCGCGGCAACCAGCCTGTGCGGAGTGTTGCAGGAAATCGGAAAGGGCGCCGAAGGTCATCTCCTCCTCAGCGAAATCTATAATTCGTTTACCGAGGGATTCGATAGCCCTGACCTAAGGCTGGCCAGGGCCGCACTCGATGAGCTCAATCCCAGGCGGCTAACCCGGTAAAACCAGCGACTAGTCTCATGGTTAGCAACGGTCGGCGCGGACTTACTTGCTGCCGACGCACATTCCAATTCCGGGCAAGAGCTCCTCCCAGTAGAAATCGGTAAATCCAGCGCCGAGGAACAATGCCCGGAACTCCTCGGGGGTGTGGAAACCGACCCATCCGGGATCGCCCATCTTGGCCAACGGCGCACTCAGCATATTTGCCCACCAGGTGCCACCATCGATCACGAAAGCCTTGCCGCCGGAATTCAACGCTCGATAAGCCTCGCTGAGCGCGGCGGTTGGATCGCTATAGTGATGAAACGCAAACGAGGAATGAATCGCATCGAATCGCGCGGTGAAATGATCGGGGAGGTGGGTCACGTCAGCCTGAAAAAACGCGGTGTTCTGCAAACCGCGTTGCCGTCCAGCCTCATGCGCCGCGGCAATCATTTCGGCGGAGAGGTCGATTCCGACAACCTCACCATCGGGCACTGCTTCCGCGAGACGAAACAACTCGGTGCCAGGTCCGCATCCAAGATCGAGAATCCTTGCCGCCGGCGGCAGCATTCGTTGGATGAGAACCAGCGACTCTTCGTGGACCGGCCGGGTAAAAGGCACCACCACGGTTTCATAAAGCTTGGCGCCGCGATCGAATTCGCGAACCGACTCGCTCTGCGGCGAATCGTGTTCGAGATAAACGGGATCGGAAAACTCGCGGCAATAGAACTTGCCCTCGCCTTGAGTAGGCCGTCGCGCAGGATATCTGCCGAGCGAGGTCTTGGGATACATACCTACTCGCCTAACCGCTTGAACCGGATACAGAACGGTCAGCGAATACAGCCAGAGCTGGCTTAGGTAGATTCCGGCTGGGACATCCACCGCGGGATCGAACGCAAACGACATTCGTATACTATGGTCGCCGGACACCTTGTCTCCCCTGCTCCAGTTGCAACCAACCGGCGCACGCGATACTAGCGTCTGTGAACCGCCACGGTCCAGTGGCATAGCTCAATGAAAGCGTTAGTCATCGGCGCCGGCGGCCATCTGGGAAACGCGATCACTCGCGCATTGTTGGACCGCGGCTGGGAGGTAACCGCTTGCGGACGGCGTCCCTTGCCGCTCAACCTCGAAGGATTGCCGGTGAGGTACCTGCGCGGCGACGCCGATAATCCGCGATGCCTCGATGAATGGACCACCGGCCACGACCTGATCGTCGATGCTGCGGCGCCCTATCCCATGTCACTCATTTTTCCCGGCCGCCCTCCCGAAGCGGATCCTTTCGCGGCGGCCGAAGCGCGAACTCGACACCTCATCGACGCTGCCCTGAAGCATGACGCCATCCTCGCCTATGTGGGGTCGTTCGTCACCCAGGTCAGTCCCTCCACCGATGCGCAGCGAGCGCGCGCGGGACTCATCAAGCTGACGCTCCCATACTTCCAGGTGAAGCAGTTGATCGAAGCGCAGCTGCTCGATGCCGCGCCGCGGGGGCTTCGCTCGGTAATCGTGAATCCCACCTACTGTCTAGGTCCCTGGGACTTACACGATCGGCGCGTCTGTACGATTCCGCTGCTGTTGTGCGGGGAAATTCCCGGACGAATCTCCCAGATGCTCAATGTGATCGACGTCCGCGATGTGGCGGAGGCGCTGCTCGCAGCCATCGAGGCGAGGCGATACTCCGAGCCTCTTCTGACCACGGCGCATGCGGTCTCGACCGAGGAACTCTATGCCCTGGTTTGCCGGATGGGTGGGGTGCCGATGCCGAGGCTCAGCTCGTCGACCAATTTCGCGATGTTCACCTCGTACCTCACCGAGCTCTTGTACAGCGCGATGGGGCAGCAGACGCCGATAATTTCGGCGGGGATGATGATGGCAACCGCGATCGACTACCTGGATCGGCCCAGCGCGCTGAGTGAGACAGGGATCACTCCCCGGCCGCTAGGTGAGACCATCCGCGATGCTATCACCTGGTATCGCGCGATCGGATACTGCTAGCTAGCTCATGGATTGAACGTCGGCTCAGGCGCGATGAGATTTTCTCCGATTTGCCACCATCCGATGTCGGCGGAAATACTCTGCATGAAACCCTGCATAAAGAAAGGGTTCACCGCATTTACTACCTGTACCACCTGCTGGCCCACCGAATATTGTCCGGCCACGACCAGACCCAAGGTTTCTACCAGCGCCGCGTTGGGATAGTAGAACAGATGAATGCCGACGCCGGTGGAAAAGAAGTTGGGCAGGGTTTGGGTAAAGCGCCGCCCGAGAAACACGGCGGCCTGGTAGTCGGCCTTGGCAGGATTGTTGGCGTCGCGAATCTGCTTGAGTCCCAGGGTGAAGAAGTCAATCGGGGTGCTACCAAATTGCCCTAGACCTATACCCTTGAGAAAGGTGTCGGTCACGCTCACGGGATTGGGGCTGGAAGTGGATGACTGGTTGTATATGGTGTAACACTGGACTAGCGGCAGTTCTTGCAGCTTCTGCCCCGAGGTGGTGTTGGGAAACAGTTCCGTCGCGATTGTCACGTTCAGATTTCCGCCGAGCTGGATCGGAGGAGGAAAGAAATTGTTGAACGGAGGACTTATGAAATCCGACTTCAAGGTGAGCCTGCCGTAGACCTCGAAGGTGGTAATGGTATTCCAATAAGTGCCGGCAAAGGTATACAGCGGTACGAGCCCGGGACCGGAGTTTCCGGTGCGCTTGTTGGTCCAAATGACCGGCACCGCAAAAGTCATTTCCTGGTCCGCAGTGGGCAGATCAGGGTCGCCATATTCCGAGGTCTGCATCTGCGAAAAGTTGCTGAGAATCAAGTGGACAAACGCAGGGCCGCTGGCCGGAGCATCGAGCGTAAAGTCGAAGTACTGGTTGCCGAGGTATTGCTCAATGAGATCGCTAAGAATGTCTCCGTCAGCCGCGAGCGGCATAAAACGCATGGTCACCTGCGGGAAGGTTACCGGGGTCGGGATTTCTTCGACCGCGCCGCTCCCGAGTTCTATGTAGCTAATCTTTTGCGTCGTCGGCCGGACTCGCGGGCAGTTGTTTTCGGTCCAATAGGTCTGGCTGGTCCGCCAGGTCTGGTAGCCGGCTAAGCCATAGGTAAGATCCATCTTCACCCAGAACGGCAAAACCGGGGTAAGTCTCTGCACCACGCCCCAGTCGGCAGTCGTTACCGGCGCCGCGGGGATTCCCAGCTTCGATACCTCGGGCATGGTTGCCGCCAGATCGATATAGATGCCGCCGGAAGGATCCGGATTGCTCGGATCGATAAATGATCCGGCGTCGATCAGTTTTACGATACTCATTTCCGATTCGATTATACCTTGATAGCAGGCGAGTCCCTGGTATACCTCAGCGGGGTCCTCGATCTCGCGAACCTGCTTCAGGGTAATGATGCTGACGGGAGGAGAAGACTCGCAGGAATCTCCGGTTCCGGCGGAGCTAGTCTGCAGCGCCGCGGGCAGGAAGCGATTTAGATCTCCGTACAAGCGCGGCAGGATCTTGCGCAACATGCCGATATGACCCGCGGAGCCCTTCGAACCCGAGCCGCCTAGTTGAAGAAGGTCGATGGCCGCATTGACGGAAGCTGCGATCGCAAGTGGCACCGCTGTCATGATACCGCCGAGATTTGAAACCGAGGGTTGCAGTAGTTGCGTTTCCTGGATCCGTAGCAGGTGCGCATGGCTATCGGAGCCGCTGCCGTCGGGATCTATCAAATCGGCGCTGAGCAAGGTCTGGTTGTTGCCGGGTTGAAAGGCGGACGCAATCGCATTTACCACGATCGGAGCCTTGCTCCATCCATAGATCTCGCGGCCGCCGGAAAGCGCGACCGAATTATCCACGAAGATATAAGGATAGATCAGCGCGTAAGTCAGGAAGGTAAGATTGCCCCTGGGGTCGCGCGCATACCATTCCAGCGGAATCCCGAACGCGACCTCGTGCTCGGAAAACCACCCCACGTTTTCGGTATTCGAGGCTACTGAGCCGTAGTTAAGAACTTCGAGCATGACGAAGGGAGCAGCCGGCTTGAAGTAGACCGGCGGATTCTCGCCATCACTGGGGAAATTCAGGTAACCATCAAGGAACTGCTGCAGGACGCTCATATCGGCAGCCAGCGGAAAAATCTGCGCCACCACGTTGGTGAAGGTCTCGGTAAGGTCGTCGGGCAACGCCAGCTCATCGCCGAGGGCGGTGTTGTAGTCGGTCAGTTTATCGGTTGGTAGGGGGTAGCCCGGAATCGGAGTGGTTTGCATTCCACGGATTGGTCGTCGCCGCATGATCCACCTCTCAGTTTCGTTCGATCACCCACAAGGGCATCTGTTCCAGAAATGCCTTATCCCGAGAGTCAGGCAGCCCCGCGGAAAACAGGGAAAATTCGTGCAGAGCGGCGCCGACCAATTCCTGCGCAAACTGTCGAGCGTGTTCGATTCCGTGATACTTCTCGATGAGCGCGCGCATCCAGTCGACATCAGCGGACGCGCGCTCCGACCTGGGAACCCGCAAAGCTGCGCGGAGCCGGTCCCGTTCCGCGGCGGTCGACTCCTGCAGCGCGCGAATCAGCATGAGGGTCCGCTTGCCCTCCCAGAGGTCGCCGTCGCGTTCCTTGCCATAGCTATGGTCCCCGACCAGGTTAAGGAGGTCGTCCTGGATCTGGAACGCCGCGCCAACGAAGAAGCCAAACCGTACGAATGACTCGAGGTCCGCGGCGCCGCGGCTACCGATCAAAGCTCCCGCGCGAATGGGAAAGATGGTCGCGAGCCAGCAGGTTTTTTTCAGCACCATCTCGAGATAGTCGGCGTCGCTGATC
>Ga0074044_10003648_pt1 | contig 13030 bp, 12 predicted proteins | sample BogForMeECP23OM1_FD_94443 | JGI IMG/M metagenome (GOLD analysis project Ga0074044, IMG submission 94443) | Bog forest soil microbial communities from Calvert Island, British Columbia, Canada - Bog Forest MetaG ECP23OM1 | ecosystem: Environmental > Terrestrial > Soil > Wetlands ...
AATGGATGGGATATTGAGCCGAGTCGGTGAAGATGTCCATGGAGGAGGGCTGAATTAATATGAATTGATCTGAAGAATTCCACGCTGGCCACTTTGGGCCGGGCGACTGTGGTTTCGGCAGCTGTAGCGGAGCTAAAAATCCGTAGCAGAGGTCTGCAAACACTGAATGACGAAGAGCTACGCCTCACTGTTGAAAAATCGCGATTGCGCTCATTGACTGAGAAGTGACTGTCGTTCTCCCGCATTAGCCTTCCTGCCCCTTGCAAAAAACGTAAGGAGCGGGGCACACCCATTCCGGATTAGCTTCCAGCCTTATTAACCAGCCTTATCAACAGTTGACATGATGCGTGTCACAGCCTACTATGCCGACACACGCCGCTTCAGCTTTGCATGATTGGTAAAGTACTGGGTCACTATCGAGTTGTAGAAAAGATAGGCTCAGGGGGGATGGGGGAAGTGTACCGCGCCAGCGATCAGCGGCTGGGGCGGGACGTGGCCCTCAAGATACTCAAACCCTCTCTGGCGAATGATCAGGACCGCCTGCGCCGTTTTGAGCAGGAGGCGCGCGCGGCCGCCGCTCTGAGTCATCCCAACATTGTTGCCATCTATGACATCGGCATGCACGATGGCGCGCCTTACATCGTCTCCGAATTGCTCGAAGGACAGACCCTGCGCGAGCGGCTGTTCGATGGTCTGATCCCACGGCGGCAAGCGGTGGATTATGCCCGGCAGATAGCGCAGGGGCTGGTGGCGGCGCATGAAAAGCGCATTCTGCATCGTGACCTCAAACCGGAAAACCTCTTCCTCACCAAAGATGGGCGCATCAAGATTCTGGACTTCGGTATTGCCAAGCTCATGAATTCGGAGTTTGGTTCTGAGGCGGTCCCGGCGGGCTCGGCGGCGACCATGACGACTCAGACCAAGGTAGGGTCGGTGCTGGGAACCATTGCCTACATGTCCCCAGAACAGTTGCGGGGCAAGGCGGTGGATCATCGCAGTGACATCTTCAGCTTTGGGGCAATTCTTTACGAGATGCTGAGCGGCAATCGTGCCTTTGCGGGTGAGACCCAGGTTGACACCATGACCGCGATCCTCAGAGAGGATCCCCCGGAGATGATTCGGGACGGCGAGCATATTCCGGTGGCGTTCGAACAAGTTGTCCGCCATTGTTTGGAGAAAGAGCCGGAAAACCGTTTTCAGTCGGCACGCGACCTGGCTTTCGCACTGGGCACCCTGGCGGACATTACCACGAGCAAACAGATCGCCGTTTTCCGCCGCGGCAAGAGCCGGGTTCGGACCTGGCTTCTGCTCGGCGCTGGTACGTTGCTAGTAGTAGTCTTGGCGGTCCTGCTGCGAGCGCGACTGAAGCCGGTTCCCAACCCGGAATACCGGCGCATCACCTTTGAGCGCGGGACGGTGTATTCCGCCCGCTTCACGCCCGACGGGCGGGGCGTGGTCTACGGAGCCTCATGGAACGGGCATCCGCTGCAAATTTATTCGACTATTCCGGACTCGATGCTGGCGCGTCCGTTAGGGTTAACATCCGCCTATCTTCTGAGTCTGTCGAGCAGCAGCGAGTTGGCGCTTACGCTGCAAGGCAGGCCGGGATCGCGGCTCGAATTTGAAGGTGGAGTGCTGGCGCGAGCGCCCATGATTGGGGGTACGCCGCGCGAAATTCTGCGGGATGTGGCTTGGGCAGACTGGAGTCCCGATGGGAACCTTGCGGTGGTGCACCATGTGAATGGGCGCGACACTTTGGAATATCCGGTGGGCACAGTGCTTTACCAGACCAGTGGCGCGATCAGCAACGTCCGCTTTTCTCCGCAAGGAGATCGCATCGCCTTTCTCGATCACCCGGACCGATGGGATCCGAGCGGTTCCGTATGCGTCACGGACCTGGCTGGAAAGAAAACTACGGTTTCGTCAGGATGGGATTGGGAAAGCGGTTTGGCGTGGTCTCCGCGAGGCAACGAATTATGGTTCGCTGGCTTGGCGAGCGGAGCCAGCAATCGCTCCCTATGGGCGGCAAGTCTGTCGGGGAAGCAGCGCAGAATGCTTACCGTGCCCGGCGGTTTTACCATGCAAGACGTTGCTGCGGACGGACGGATTCTGGCCACCATTGACAATGAGCGGCTGGCCATGGAGTGGAGCGGCAAAGACAAACAGGTGCGGGACCTTTCCTGGTACGACTGGAGCATCGCCAAAGATATTTCGCCGGACGGGCAGTGGGTACTGTTTGAAGAGGGCGCACAGGGCTCGGAGCCAGTCGGTACGGATGGCGCAGTGGCCATCCGCAACGTCGATGGCTCGCCGCCCATCCGATTGGCGGGTGGTACGGCGGACACGCTTTCGCCGGATGGTAACTGGGCAATCTCGGTCTCGCCAAGCGGGCCGGCGCACCTTACTCTGCTTCCGGTCGGCCCGGGTGAAACCCGTCAGATTTCTCTGCCGGGACTGGAACGTGTGGGAGCCGACACCCACTTCCTACCGGACGGCAAGAGAGTCGTGGTCAACGGAAATGCGCCCGGACGCCCGGGACGCACCTACATTGTCGATCTCTCGGGTGGCAAGCCCGAGCCGGTCACTCCCGAGGGTATTTATGCTCCTCTGCCTTCACCCGATGGTAAGTTCCTGGCGGGCGTGACCGCGGACTTCAAGCTCGATTTGTTCCCGCTTGACGGAGGAGCTGCGCGTTCCGTCCCCGGCGTGGGGCCCGGCTATCGGGTGGCGCAGTGGTCCGCCGACAGCGCAGCATTGTATGTCTACCGGCCAGGAGATGTGCCGGTAAAAATTCAGCGCCTGGACATTGCGACGGGAAAGATGAAACTGGTGCGGGAGTTGGTCCCGGCGGACCTTGGAGGCGTGGTCTCCATCGGGCCCGTGATCGCCAACGTGAACGCCTCGGAGTTTGCCTATAGTTACTACCAGACTCTCTCGGTGCTGTACGTGATCTCGGGAGTGAACTAGGGGTCGTCCAGCGTTGGAGAAACGAAGGGCCGAACAATCTTCGTCTTCAGGTGTATGCGTGAATCTATAAGGATGGCCCATCCCCGAACCCCAGCTCTTTCTCAATTGGTCCGATAGACACCCACTACGTCCACCCACACTTTTAGATCTCTCCACTTCTTTGCATCACCGCTGGCTTTGGTGACGGTTATAGTGATGTATTGACCCCCAGGTCCATAAAATTTGGCCTTCGTCCCCTCGCTTATGGTTTGGTCGCCAATGACTGTAAAGGTAGGAAGGTACTTTGCCATCACCATGTAGTTGGCGGGCGAGAGTTTGGAGATACTCACCAGCCATACCCAGCCTTGCGAATTCATTCCACACAGGAAGGCATTCCATGGCCACGTCATGAGCGGCTGTGCCGGGTTGTCGGGCGCGATGTGACACCGGGCGAGGGGCGTGGTGTAGTGTTGTGCGCCCGCGATCGTCTGGCCAAGCCGAACCTCTTTCGCGGTTGCACGAGTTTCGAGAGTGGCAGCGACTTGTGCGGAAAGTTTCGCTGCGGGGAACATCAACAGCGTGCCCGCCACAGCTGCCACGACGACCCGGCAACGCACTTTCAAGGTCAAATTTGGGATGCTCTATTTGCGGCCTCAACTTGCTTTTGAGGAGCTGCAACCTTCCTATAATCTCGACCCTCTTGAAAATATCCTGATGGACGCAAGGCGGCAAGACATGGAAAGGGCAGTCCACAAAAGTATCCAGCTGTGCGCCGACGCTCGTCTCGCAATGCTGGCTGGCGCAATCAGCGAACCCCGCTTGCGGTAGAGCTTGCAGAGCACAAAAAGTGAGACTCTCTCCCGCCGGGGCGAAGTTAGTCATCTACCACTTCGGTCGTGTCCACTAAGGTGGACTTGACTGGGCCGACCGCCGGTTAGCCCGTCTTTCCCATCGATATACGGATCGGGGTGCCCCACTCTTTCCGTGGCTTTGAGAAAAGGGAACGCCAACCTTTCAAATAAAAATCACACGGCCGCAGACCACGTCTGAATCCCGCACCGCCGCGATTCGCAGCCTTCCACACCATTATGAGACGAAGTTCTTCGGTCTCCCGTTGGACGTGGAATCTTGCCATTGATAGACTCCTCAACCGAGCTCAAAGAGCGAAAGACGGTTATGAGGTCAGCCATCGAAGAGGCGTTTTCCTCGCTGAAGGGTGAGTTCCAAGGCGACTTGCTTCGCCCGCAGGACGCGGAGTACAAGAGTGCGCGAGGCATTTGGAATGCTATGGCGGAGCGCACGCCTGCTCTCATCGCCCGCTGCGCCGGCGTCGCGGACGTGCAGCGCGCGGTCCGAATCGCTGCAGCTGCCGGGGTTCTCACTGCGGTACGCTGCGGAGGGCACAGCCTTGCCGGGTTCAGTACTTGTGACGGCGGACTGGTGATCGACCTTTCCAGAATGCGGCAAGTATCTGTCGACGGCGCTGCTCGCCGAGTTCGATTTGCCGGAGGCTGCTTGCTTGGTTCGATCGATGTCGCTACGCAAGAACACGGACTGGTTTTTCCCTCGGGCGTAGTCTCGCACACGGGCGCGTCCGGGTTGGTTCTGGGTGGCGGGTTTGGCTGGCTTACGCGGTTGCACGGGCTATCCTGCGACAACGTTGAAGGCTTCACTCTGGTGGCAGCGGACGGCACCATTGTGCACGCCAGCGCCCAAGAAAATGCCGAGCTGTTTTGGGCGTTACGCGGAGGTGGCGGCAATTTCGGAGTGGTTACGGAGTTCGAGGGGAAACTCCATCCCCTCAGATCCCTAATGCTAGGCGAGGCATTGGTCGCGGGTGATGAAATCTCCAGCGTCTTGCGGCACTGGAGGGAGTTCATGCCAGAGGCACCGGACAAATTGAAATGGAATCTGAATTTACGTCTCGCGCCCGACACCGAAAACGTTCCTGCGCATCTGCGCGGACGTCCAGTCGCGAGCGAATCGGTAATCTGGGCGGGCGATCCTGAGGAAGGCCGTCCGTATCTGGATCACATCCTCTCGCTTTGCAAACCGGTCGCGGTGACCACGAGAGTCGTGTCGTACCTCGCCCTGCAGACTATGGCCGATAATGAATTTCCGCATGGCCGCCGCTACTACACAAAATCCGGTTACTTCAAGTCTCTCAATGACGGCTGCATCGAGCAGATGGTGCGGGCCTTGGCCACGGTGCCGTCTCCGGCGACTCAGATCGAGCTGGCGTATTTGGGCGGGGCTGCGGGGCGCGTGGGAGCGGCCGAAACGGCGTTCGGTGACCGGGGTTCGCCCTTCGTCGTCAACCTGCTGGCAAACTGGACGAACGCGTCCGAGGACAGCGCCAATGTCGCATGGATTCGCAATCTATTTGGCGTGCTGCGACCAGCCATGAGTCCCGGCGTTTATGTAAACTTCATGAGCGGCGATGAAGAGGACCGCGTGCCTGAGGCGTATCGTGAGCGCTGGGACCGCCTGGTGCAGATCAAGTCGCACTACGATCCCAGTAACTTTTTTCGGTTGAATCAGAACATCCGGCCGGCGCCAGTGTAGAGCGGACACTCTTGTCCGCTGCCTTTGACTCACAGGTTGATTTTGATGGTGGGAGGTAGGTTCGGTTTTGCCCCTGGGTTGCAAAAATCTGTCAAAGGCGGCGGACAGGAGTGTCCGCCCTACACTCCTAAGGCAGAATCCCCAGCAATCGCAGGGTGCTTACTCCGGTCATCACGGCGACGAACATCATTACCACGTATTCGGCTACCCTTGCGATCAGGTCCGATGCGCGTGTTTTCCGTAAAAAGTCAGTCATGTCTTCTCCCGGCGAACCCTTTAACTTGTTCTCGACTGTTACCAGCTTGCGCCCTGGACCACGTTTCAACAATGGCTCGTTGGTGGAGTTTGTCGAACGCTGGTAATTAGCTGGAGATGACCCTAGTCACAAGGTGCAAGACCGCTTCCGGCCCGCAAAATAATTGGAGAATGAAGAATGCCTCGGTCTGGACGGGCGAGACGCCCGTCTTCCACAGAGGTTGCTAGCGTACTACGAGGACTTCGCGAATGTTGTCGCGGGTGAGGAAAAACTTGATCGAACCGAAGTCGCGGAACAGGTTTTCCACGTGACGGTTGTTAAAGACGCGCTGCAGGCGGAAACTCTTTTCGATCGAAGTATGAAGCGCGCCGGTGGGACCTTTACGCAAGTCTCTCCGCGCTTGAACGTGCTGCATCTCCAGAATGTCGTTGTCCACAATGTGGTAGCGGTAGCAGGGGGCGTCCGGCCCAGCTTCGTGAGTATGAAAGAACGCCAGCATCATGCCTCCGGGTTTAATCGTCGACCAGAGGCGCGCAACCACCGGCTTGACCAGGCTTTCGTGCATGTAATCGGCTAAATTCCAGCACAGAACGATATCGAACTGGGCGGGTGGATAGACCAGGTTATCGGCCAAAAAGCGCCGGCTGTCAAGAATCATCTGCCCCTGCTCGTCCTTGGTGATCAAAGACGGATCGGTCGAGGCTTCGAGCAAATCTTCGCTGTAGATCTTGTGTCCGCGCTCGGTGAGATAGCGAATATTGGCAGCGGAAGTGGAACCGATATCCAGAACACAGATTGGTTCCTCGGATTGCAGCGTGCGCGAGACCGCGCCCAGTCCGCTGGAGCGGCGGGTCAGCCGCTGCGTCATGGACACGGATCTGGCCCCTTGGCCAGGGACGGTCGATGAACCGCGAAAGAGTTTCATGAAGCTGTGCGTAACCGATGCCATGTCAAATTCTCAGCGTCCGGTTCAACAGAGTTCCGCAACTTAAATATATCGCGCCCTGCGCCCTTGAACCGGCGAAAAAGTTCTACTGCTTGGTTACCGGAGTACCTCCCGCCGCGGCACTCCTTGCCTCGACCGCGGGCTCAGGCCGGTTCGCCGGCGGTGAGGTTGGCTTGGCGGCCTCCCGCTGGATTTCCACCTTGCCCTTGAAGTAAGCGCCGTCCTCGATGGCAATACGCTGGGTGATGATATCCCCGAGAATGACGGCGGATTTCCGCAACTCGGCCCGGTCACTGGCTCGAATGTTGCCTTCCAGCTTGCCCTGGATTACTACGCCCTTGGCGTTAACATCGGCATGGACGTGGCCGTTCGGTCCTATCACCAGGTTATTGCCGGCCAGTTGGATAGTTCCCTCTACGGTGCCATCGACGTAGAGGTCTTCGCTTCCGGAAAGCTCTCCCTTGATGACCACGGATTTACCTATGTGGGCAAACTCTCCGGTCTTTGGCGTGTCCATATCGATCGTTCTCCTTCTGGCTGTACAACCGCAGGATAGAAGCGGGAATACAGGATTCTAAACTATTTGAGCGATTCCGGGGAATCGAGAACAATATCCACGAAATAATTTGGCCAGGAATTGGGCACGATCTCTTTCTTCAAAATGCTCTAAATCGCTTTATGCTGGCGGCCAAAGCCAGTGTACAATGCCGTTCGGTCTGGAATTCAAACTGAAGTCCTGCTTTCGAGAAAGAGTGAGCGCATGAAACGTTCCATCGTGGTTTCCATGGTTGCCCTCATCGCGTTATCGGTTGGCGCGTATCTTTTGCCTGTTCCGGTGCACGCAGCTGATGAGACAACAATCAACGGTTTTAGGATTGTGGTTCCGGAGTCGAGTATTCCGCGTCCTGGCCGCATACACACAAACTACTTTTTTGCCATTCCAGAAGTCCCGAATACTACCGGTGGACCTCCTCCCGGAAGTGAAACGCCCGGGTCGCTGGCCTGCGTATACAAATTGGTCAATGGACCCAAAGGCTGCCCAATTGCTACCAGCACAACTGTCCCGACCGGTGGATGGGGAGCGATCGCCATCATTGATGCTGGATACTACCCCACTGCAAAATCGGATCTGCACGCCTTTTCGAAGCAGTTTGGCATTCCCGATGCCGACTTCACGGTAGTTTATGCCCAAGGCAAACGGCCTCCCGTCTATGAGGAATGGCTGGCCGAGGAGGCGCTGGATATCGAGTGGGCCCATTCCATGGCGCCCAAAGCCAAGCTCTTCCTGGTGGAATCCAAGCTGTGCATGTCCGGCACTTGCAACACGGATCCGTACTGGGATGCGGTGACGGTGGCAAGTAAGTTGGTGGCCAAGAATGGTGGTGGCGTGATCAGCATGAGTTGGGGCGACGCCGAGTTCTCCTACGACTTAAAATACGACAAACTTTTCACTCAGCCGGGAGTGGTCTACTTCGCTTCGAGCGGTGATTCGGGAATAGGAAACAGCCTGTATCCCACAGCCTCTCCAAATGTCGTATCGGTGGGTGGCACAGTATTCAACCGCGATTCGAATGGCGATTTCGTCAGTGAGACCTACGCTACGGGCGGCGGCGGCGGGGACATAAGCCCTTATGAGCCTAGACCAAGCTATCAGGACGTCATCGAGAAGATCGTTGGAAGCAAACGCGGATATCCAGATGTTGCTTCTGACTTCTGCTGCGGCGCCATTTACCTACAAGGCCAATGGGGTGCGGTCGGCGGTACCAGTTGGTCGTCGCCCACTTTTGCCGGAATCGTAAACGCCGCCGGCGGCAAGATGACGTCGACCCATGACGAACTGACGGCGATCTACAAGGAATACACCATCAAGAAGGAGTACCACGCGGATTTCCACGACATCACGGCGGGCGATTCGCGCTGCAAGGTGGGATGGGACCTTTGTGCGGGAGTCGGCTCTCCGCGGACGTACAAGGGAAAGTAGGAGAGTTGGTGCATCCTATGTATTTTTTTCAGGCCCTGTCGACGACAGGGCCTTTCCCTTCTCATCCACTTGCAACTGGCGGGGGTAAGGATATACAACGGCTGTAGTGCAAACGTCGTCTAACCAAAGGCATGAAACGGATTTACTTCAGAGCGCAACTCGCGGCGCTGCTGGCGATAGTCAGCGCGACTACAGCATTTGCCGCAGACCAAGCTTCTGAAAGTCCGATTGAACTCGTGCGCCGAACGATCCAACGGGAGATCGCGCCAAGCAGTGGCCAAGCCAAAGCGATATTCGAGGATCGCAAGCAAACTCCTCATGGTTCGCAAACCAAGCTCATCGTCGAAACCCGCGAGGGCATGGCAGGAATGACGGTTGCCATTAACGGTAAACCGCTGACCCCCGAGCAGCGGCAGGCCGAAGAGGCGCGCTTGTCCGGGCTGGCGGGCAATCCCGAGGCGCTCAAGAGAAAGCAAAAGTCGGAAAAAGAAGACGAGGAGCACACCGTGCGAATTATGAAGGCGCTGCCCGACGCTTTCCTCTATGAACCCGACGGAACTGTGGCGGGGAGCCAGGAAATCGGGAAAGCCGGCGACCAGTTGGTTCGGCTCACGTTTCGCCCAAATCCAAAATACACTCCGCCCAGCCATGTGGAACAGGTGCTTACCGGCCTGCAGGGTTATATTCTCATCGATGCCGAGCAACATCGCATCGCAAAGATCGATGGAACCCTGGGCAAGGAAGTGAACTTTGGTTGGGGGATTCTGGGCCGCCTGGATCGAGGTGGACACTTCCTGGTGGAACAAGCGGAGGTGCTCAACGGAGAGTGGGAGGTCACCCACATGAGCCTCAGCTTTAACGGCAAGGAACTTCTGTTCAAGAGCATCAATATCAAATCTGACGAGGTCTTCTGTAATTTTCGCGCGGCGCCTTCCAATTTGAGCTTTGCCCAGGGCGTGGAACTGCTGAAGAAGCAGGGTGCGGAACTGGCGGAAAATCAAACACCCTCGAACCGCTAAGCCAAAGTAGAACGCGCAGACGCTGCCCAGTAAACTTCGCTACTCCTGTCATTCCGAGAAGCGCGAGCGACGAGGAATCTGGGTTTCTGCCAGCCACTCCAAGAACCCAGATCCCTCGCTTCGCTCGGGATGACAACAACTGGGCGGGGATGACAACAACTGGCGTATCTATGTTGTTCCTGCGGTTCCTGCGCGGATGGTTTCCTTGCGCACAGTGAGCTTCTCGATCAAATCCTCGCGCACCCGATAGCCGGCGCCGGGGGCATCGCGAATCAGAATCGTGCCTTGCGGAGTGACCACGACTTCCGGTTCGATAATGTCTTCCTTCCAGTAACGTTTGGACGCGGAGACATCTCCGGGCAGACGGAAGTTAGGCAGCGTAGAAAGCGCGATATTGTGGGAACGCCCCACTCCCGACTCGAGCATCCCCCCGCACCACACCGGAATGTTGCGGGACGCGCAGACATCATGAACCTTTTTGGCCTCAGTAAACCCGCCCACTCGCCCGACTTTAATGTTGATGATGCGGCAGGCGCTTAAATCCAGCGCCTTGGCCGCATCGCGCGCGTGACGGATGGACTCGTCGAGACAAATTGAGGTACGCAACTCCTGTTGCAGGCGCGAGTGGTAGTAGATGTCGTCGTGCCACAACGGTTGCTCGATCATCAGCAGATTGAACTGGTCGAATTTGCGGAGATGTTCGAGGTCGTCCAGAGTGTAAGCGGAGTTGGCGTCGCAACTGAGCACGATCTCGGGCCAACGCGAGCGGATACGCTCCAGCACGTTCACATCCCAGCCCGGCTTCACTTTCACCTTGATGCGGCGATATCCGGCGGCCAGTTCCGTCTGAATTTTCTCCAGCAATTGCTCGACGGAATCCTGAATGCCGATGGAAACGCCGCAGGAAATTTCCCGCAACGTGCCGCCGAGGAGCTTCCACAAAGGCATTTGCTTTTCTTGGGCCTCCGCGTCCCACAGGGCGTTCTCGACGGCGGCCTTGGCCATGTCGTGGCCCCGCACTCTCGCCATGAGAGGCACGCTCTCTCCTGCTTTCGACAGGGTCCGGCCCAATACAGCTGGGGCAAGATAATTCTTGATCGTGGCCCAGGCGCTTTCCGTCCACTCGCTGCTGTAGTATGGGTCCTCGCCGGCCACACACTCGCCCCAGCCATTGATGCCATCACAGTGGGCAGTCAGCAGAAGGATTTGGCGGCTGAAGGTGCGTTTGAAGCTCGTCTCGAAAAAGTGAACGAGCGGCATCTGAATTTCGCGGAGGGTGATGGCTTCAATTTTTATAGTCAAAATCTATTCACCGGATCAAAACTTATTCACCACAGAGACACAGAGACCCCTGGGAAAACTTTCTGGAATTTAGGTTGCGGGATACATCCACTTCTCCTTCCACTGGCCGAGCAGAAACTTGCCGCTCCCCTGCTGGTCCCGTTCATAACCCAGCACCGCCAGTCCATCGCCAAATGCTTTTACAAATTGTTCTCGATTGCGATCCTGTACTTCTTTAGCCTGGCTTCGAGTCGTCGGCGAGGCCTTCCAATCGTAAATCTGCGCCGGAACGGAAATCGTGGTTACGATTTCGACACGCGGCTTCTCTCCCGTTTGCAGCAAGCTTTCTACTCGCTTCGACTTCAGCCACCACTCAGCCACCAAGCGGTCCGTCGGCAGACCGCCCTGCAGCGGCGAAGAAGTAATTCCGTACTGATTCACGGTGTACCGGCGCGCGACGGCGCCCAGCTTTTCGATATTCAGATATGCGTTCTTGATTTCCAGCGGATCGAAGGTCCACTCGATCAATTCGAAACCGCGAGCTAGTGCATCCTCGCGCTGGAATAGCTTGATACGGCGCCCCACTCCGGCATTCTGATCCTGCTTGCGTACGGCCAGCATATGCGAATGCAAATACGAATGCCCGCCGCGAGCACCCGGTACCGAGAGTGTAAACCCGGCCATTTCGTTGCCCGCAAACGCGCCGATCACTTGCCCACCGACCTTCTCAGCCACGACGAACATTCGCAACGGCACCAGGTCGGCATCGGAAAAATTCCAGACTTCCTTCTGCAGGGCGACACAAGCTCGCATTTCATCGAGCTGATGACATTTGCGAATCACGATCGCATCTGCGCTCACCTGGCTTCCCGCTCCTGCTGCTTGGACTGTTGCCATAAAGATTCGAGTTCTTCCATGGAGGCTTGATCGGGAGAGCGCCCAGAACTGCGCAACTGGTCTTCCATCCATTGGAAACGCTGCTTGAACTTGCGATTAGTTCTCTTTAGCGCCGACTCTGGGTCCAGCGAAAGATAACGCGCGATATTAACCAGCACAAAAAAAAGATCGCCCACTTCGCCTTCCACTCGCTGCCGTAAATCTTCGCTGATCTGCGGGCGGCCGGACCCGGCGACGCCTCGTCCCTGGGGTTGAAGGCCTGACCCAGGAACTTCTCTAAGCTGCTCCTTTAACTCTTCTGTTTCCTCGTGAAGCTTGTCGAATAGCCCCTGAATGCTCGGCCAGTCGAAGCCCACCCGGGCAGCGCGTGAGCTGAGCTTGTGAGCTTCGAGCAATGCTGGCATCGCAGCGGAAACACCAGCCAGGACGGACTCCGGCTTGACGTCACTGTGTGCGAATTTTCCGCCGCCGGCTTCCAAGCGCTTCTTCTTCTCTTCAGCCTTAAGCGCCTCCCAGTTGCGCAACACGTCAGACGAGGTCTCGGCCTTTACATCACCGAAAACATGAGGATGGCGATCGACGAGCTTATCGGAAAGCCGGTCGATGACTTCGTCAATCGAAAACCTGTTTTCCTCTTTGGCCATCTCTGCATAAAACAGAACCTGCAGCAGCAGGTCGCCGAGTTCACCGGTCAGTTCGTGCCAATCACGATTATCAATAGCTTCGAGGACTTCATAAGTCTCTTCGAGCGTGTACGGCTTAATGGAATCAAAGGTCTGCTCGCGGTCCCAGGGGCATCCTCCCGGACCCCGCAGCCGGGCCATGATGGAAACCGCTCGTTCGAAACGCTCACCAGTTGTCGGCATGGGACAATCACTGTAAATGAGGCACGCGTCTGCGGGCAATGATGCGCATCACACAGCAAGAAATAGCCCGGCATCGAAACTAACGTTATCTTTTGTATGAAGAAGAACATGGAGGAGACTGAGAGGGATCTCTCCCATTTTTCAGGAGCCAATGGCGACGCATCTAAACCCCGGCATGAACTCGCGACCTCCACTGGAGAACGAGCGTTTCCACGTGATCGTGATTGGCGGCGGAATTAACGGAGTCGCCATCGCCCGGGAATGCGCCCGCGC
>Ga0074044_10003651_pt1 | contig 13025 bp, 7 predicted proteins | sample BogForMeECP23OM1_FD_94443 | JGI IMG/M metagenome (GOLD analysis project Ga0074044, IMG submission 94443) | Bog forest soil microbial communities from Calvert Island, British Columbia, Canada - Bog Forest MetaG ECP23OM1 | ecosystem: Environmental > Terrestrial > Soil > Wetlands ...
CGCGCGCTGACGCGCGTGGTCGCCTGGCTGGTCGTGCTCCTGATCGTCGTGGTTGTGATCCGGATCGGGGCCACGGCCTGGCCAGCGGTCCAAAAGTACGGTCCGGGGTTCGTGGTTCGGACAACCTGGGACCCCACCCGGGACAACTTCGGGATCGGTCCGCAGATCGCCGGCACTCTCTACAGCGCGATCCTGGGGTTGGTTCTGGGCACGTTGTTCGGGCTGGCGGTCGCGATCGTGCTGAGCCAGGACTTTCTACCCCCGAAGTGGGAGTGGGTGGTCAGGAACGTGGTTCAGTTACTGGCGGCGATCCCCAGCGTGGTCTTCGGCCTCTGGGGACTCTTCGTGGTGATCCCCCTCTTACGCCCGGTGGCCAACTGGATCCACAGCGGATTGGGCTGGATCCCGATCTTCAGCACCAGGCTGAGCGGCCCGGGATTGCTCCCGACGGCGCTGGTCCTGGCGATCATGATTCTGCCGACGATCTCGGCGATCTCCCGGGATGCGATGGTGGCCGTCCCCAACCGGTTGCGCGAGGCCGCCTTTGGGATGGGGGCAACCCGCTGGCAGACCATTCTCCTGGTCGTTCTCCCCACCGCGGCGCCGGGGATCTACGGGGCGATCATCCTCGGGTTCGGCCGGGCCGTCGGGGAAACGATGGCCGTGGCCATGCTGATCGGCAACGCCGAGGTCTTCAACTGGTCCCTGTTTTCACCCGGCACGACCCTGGCGGCCCTGCTGGCCAATCATTTCGCCGAGGCCAGCCAGGTCGAGATCGGGGCGCTCATGTATGCGGCCTTGGTGCTCCTGGCGATCACCTTGGTGATCAATATCATCGGCGAATTCATGCTGAATCGGGCATCCGCGGCCCTGGGAGGGCTCCAAAAATGAGTTCGTCCGGCCCCGCTACCTTGTCGATCCCCGAGCCCGGCCAGCGACCGGTCACGCGCCTGAATCTCCGGCGGTCCTTGAGGTCCTGGCATACGCTGTTCAGCGGCGGCATGACCGTGCTGGCCCTGACGATGTCGGCCCTGGCGCTTGTTCCCTTGGTCTCCGTGCTCTTCATGGTGGTCATTCGCGGCATCGCCAAGTTGCGGCCCTCGGTGTTCTGGGAGCTCCCCCCGGCCGCGGGGATGCCTGGAGGGGGGCTGGGTAACGCCCTGATGGGAACCGTTTTGATGGTCGTGATCGCCTCGGTGATCGCGGTGCCGCTCGGGGTGCTGGCGGCGGTCTTCGTGGGCGAATTCGCTTCCGAGAGCCGTACCGCCACGGTCGCGAAGTTTGCCGCCAAGGTGCTCACGGGCATGCCGTCGATCCTGGCCGGCGTGTTCGCCTACATCGTCGTGGTGCTGGTCACCGGAAACTTTTCGGCTTGGGCGGGTGGCTTCGCGCTGTCGATCTTGATGTTACCGATCGTGATGTTGACCGCCGCCGACGCGATTCGCGGCGTGCCCCAGAAAATGCGCGAGGCGGCCATGGGCCTGGGGACGACACGCACTCAGATGGTCTGGAAGGTCGCCCTGCCCACGGCCCTCCCCGGCATCCTGACCGGGGTGATGTTGGCCGTGGCACGGGCCGCCGGCGAGACCGCGCCGCTCCTCTTTACAGCCCTCTTCTTCGACTACTGGCCGCACGCGCCGTTCATGGAGCCGACGGCTTCCCTCGCGGTCTTGATCTACAACTTTGCCGGCGTGCCCTACCCAGAACAGATCGGGATGGCCTGGCTGGCGGCGCTCGTTTTGGTCGTGCTGGTCCTGGCCGCCAACATCCTCGCACAAGTGGTCTCAGACCGGTCGGAAGAGCTCCGCTGAAGGTCTACCCCGCAAGCAGAGAAGTAAGGAACCGTACATCATGTCCAGCGACCTGAACGATCGACCTTCGAACGGTCTGGCATCCGAGTCGGTCAACGGCCTCGTCATCGATTGCCGGATCGACAAGCTTCACTACGGCGAATTCCTGGCGCTGCGGGATGTCCAGATTCCCATCAGTCAGGGGACCATTACCGCCTTCATCGGTCCTTCCGGGTGCGGCAAGAGCACGGCGCTGCGTTGCCTGAACCGGATGAACGACCTGGTGCGCGGGTTCCGCTTCAAGGGACGCGTGCTCCTTCGCGGCCTGGACATCTACGACGATGAGGTCGATCCGGTTGCCGTGCGCAGGAACATCGGCATGGTGTTCCAGATGCCCAACCCGTTCGCCATGAGCATCTTCAAGAACGTCGCGTTCGGCCTCAAGCTCAACCGTTACCCCGGCGACATCCCTGCCCGGGTCGAGCAAGCCCTGCGGAGCGCGGCCCTCTGGGACGAGGTCAAGGATAATCTCAAGCAAAGCGGTCTGTCGCTCTCCGGCGGCCAGCAGCAACGCCTGTGCATCGCGCGGGCGATCGCCACCGAGCCCGAGGTTCTTCTGATGGACGAACCGTGCTCGGCCCTCGATCCGATCGCCACCCGCAAGATCGAGGACCTGATGCGCGAGCTCAGGCAGCGGTTCACGATCGTCATCGTCACCCACAACATGGACCAGGCCCGGCGGGTCGCCGACATGACGGCGTTCTATTATGTTGATACCAGCAATGGACGCACCGGTTACCTCGTCGAATACGCCCCCACCGAGGTCATCTTCGACCAGCCACGGGAGTCCTTGACCAAGCAATATGTCGCGGGCCAGTTCAGTTGACAGTTCGCGCGAATCGAGAGCCACCTTGCAAGCACCGCGGCGGCGGTGGATGATAGGCCCTTCGAGGCGTTGACAGTCGCGAACCGTTGCCCGGAGGGGACAAAGCACGTGGCCAGCCTGACGACCGAGGAAAGTCTGAAGCAATACGAAGCAGAATTCCGGTTCGCCGATCGTGACTACTACGATCGCCACCTGGTCTTCGACCACGTCGTCACGACGGAGCAGGCGGACCAGCGGCAGCGATTCGAGGCAATGGCCCGTTCGCTCCGCGACCTCTTGACTCAGCGCTGGCTGCTCACGCAGTCGATCCACGACCGTGCGAACCTCAAGCAGGTTTATTACCTGTCGATGGAGTTTCTCATGGGTCGCACCCTGCTGAGCACGGTCACCAACATGGAAGTCCAGTCGTTCGTTGACGAGGACTTGCGCTCGGATCCTCACCAGGACTGGCACCGGCTTCAAGAGGCGGAGCCCGACGCCGGGCTGGGCAACGGGGGCCTTGGCCGGCTGGCTGCGTGCTTCCTGGACTCGCTGGCAACGCTCGAAATCCCGGCGATCGGTTACGGGCTGAGGTACGAGTACGGCATGTTCCGTCAGGAGATCCGCAACGGCTACCAGGTCGAGCAGCCCGACAACTGGCTGCTGCATCCCGATCCCTGGGAAGTTGCGCGGATGACTGAGACGGTTGAAGTTCCGCTCAACTGCTCGTTCCGGATCGAAGGTGGAACGATCGACCAGATCCCGCGCCAGCCCATTCACCTGCTGGGTATCCCATACGATCGCCCGGCCGTCGGCTACGGCGGCAAGACGATCAACACCCTGCGGCTCTGGGGGGCCTCGTCGCCCGACTTCTTCGATTTCGGCGAATTCTCTGGCGGCGAGTTCTTTGGCGCGGTGCTCGACAAGACCGCCGCCGAGTCGCTGACGAGGGTGCTCTATCCGGACGATTCGACGCCGGAGGGCCGATCGCTGCGGTTCTTGCAGGAGTACTTCCTGGTCGCCTGCTCGCTGGGCGATATCATTCGCCGGTTCCGGCAGCGCGGCAACGGCTGGCAGGACCTGCCCGACAAGGTGGCGATCCAGCTCAATGACACTCACCCGGCGATGGCCGTCGCCGAGCTCATGCGAATGCTCGTTGATGAGGCGCGGCTCGGTTGGGACGAAGCATGGAAGCTGACCGTGGGCACCCTTGCCTACACCAATCATACGCTGCTTCCCGAGGCCCTCGAGAAGTGGCCGGTCGAGCTGTTCGAGCTGTTCATTCCTCGCCACCTCGAAATCATCTACGAGATCAACGCTCGCTTCCTGCGCGACGTCCGGACAAGGTATCCCGGCGATGAGGATCGCGTGGGGCGGATGAGCCTGATCGAGGAGACACCAGCGCGCCAGGTGCGCATGGCCAACCTGGCGATCGTGGGCACGCACAGCACCAACGGCGTGGCCCAGATTCACAGCCGCCTGTTGCGCGAAAAGACCGTGGCCGACTTTGCCCGGATGTTCCCGGATCGCTTCAACAACAAGACCAACGGCGTGACTCCGAGGCGCTGGCTGATGATGGCCAATCCCGACCTGGCCGCCTTGCTCACCGAGGCGGTCGGCGAAACCTGGGTCACGGATCTGGGCCGGCTGGGCGCGCTCCGCGGCCTCGCCGGCGATACCGGCTTTCGCGACCGCTTTCGACAGGCCAAGCAGTCCGCCAAGGCCAGGTTCGCGGCGTGGGTCAAGCGGGAGCTGGACATCACGCTGGACGAGGCGTCGATCTTTGACAGCCAGGTCAAGCGAATTCACGAGTACAAGCGGCAGTTGCTCAACGTCTTGCACATCTCGGTCCTGTACCATCGGCTCAGGTCCGACCCGGGGTTCGATCCGCCGCCGCGGACGTTCTTCTTCGCCGGCAAAGCCGCGCCTGCCTATCGCCTGGCCAAGCTGATCATCAAGCTGATCAACGACGTGGCCCGGGCTATCGAGGGCGACCCGCTCGTCCGGGGGCGGCTGAAAGTCGTCTTCCTGCCCAATTACGGGGTCAGCCTGGCCGAGCGTTTGATTCCAGCTAGCGAGGTCTCGGAGCAGATCTCGACCGCCGGATACGAGGCCAGCGGCACCAGCAACATGAAATTCATGATGAACGGTGCACTGACCGTGGGCACGCGCGACGGCGCGACGATCGAGATCGCGGAAGAGGTCGGTGAGGAAAACATTTTCCTCTTCGGCCTGACCGCCGACCAGGTCGCCTCCAGCAGCCCCTGGTACAGCCCTTACTGGCACTACCATCACGAGCCGGAAACGCGCGCCGCCATCGACCTCCTCTTCAGCGACCACATCAACTCCGGTGAGGCGGGCCTCTACGAACCGATTCGCCAATCGCTGCTGGCGCATGGAGATCACTACATGCACCTGGCCGATCTGCGCAGTTACGTTCAGGCCCAGGAGCGCATCGGCGCGCTCTACCGCCAGGATCCCTCGGGATGGACCGCCAAGGCAATCGTCAATGTGGCCGGCAGCGGCCGGTTCTCCAGCGATCGCACAATCAGCGAGTATGCCCGGGAGATCTGGGATGCCAAACCGTGCCCGGTACCTTGATCGTCGGGGCGTTTGACGTGGCCACTGGATCGTCTGGCCCTGGAAGACCTTGAAGAATCGCCGCTTTTTTCGAGAACACGCTCCTCGTTTGCGTGGGCTTGGGGGTAGATCAACATGGCGCAAGAGCCTCGAGCGGAGACTGTTGCACCGGCGACGCGCCAGGAAGTCGTCTCCCAGGATAGGGATCTGAGCTGGCTCGAGTTCAATCGCCGGGTCCTCCACGAGGCCCAGGACGAGCGTACGCCCCTGCTCGAGCGCCTCAAGTTCCTGGCGATCTTCTCATCGAACCTCGATGAGTTCTTCATGAAGCGGATCCAGCTTCTCAAACGATATACCGAGAACGCGGAGGCTGGCGCGGAGGAGCTGCTGCGAAACATTCGCGCGCGGCTGCTTTGCATGCTCCAGGAGCAAGGCGAAACATTCTCCGCCCTGGTGATCGAGTTGAGGGGGCACGGCGTCTGGCTGGCCGATTGGGACGAGCTGACGGCAGAGCAACGCACAGAGGGAAGAGCGTATTTCCTGGCGAATGTCCTCGCCGTGCTCATCCCCCTGGCGTACGATCCAGCGCACCCGTTCCCGTTTCTCTCCAATCTTTCGACCTCTCTGGGAGTGATCCTCCGCAATCCCGAGACCGGCTCGCGCTGTTTTGCGCGGATCAAGGTGCCCAACGTGCTGCCGTCGTGGGTTGCTCTGCGGACCAAGGCTCAGGGCCAGACTGATGTGTTCGTCCGTCTCCACAACATCCTCGAGCACAACCTGGATGCAGTCTTTCCCGGCATGGAGATTATCGATACCACGCTCTTCCGGGTGACCCGCGACGCCGAGGTGGAGCTGAACGAAGACGCAGGCGACCTGCGCCAGCAGGTGGCCGAGGAGCTGAAGCAGAGGCGGTACGAGCCTGTCGTCCGGCTCGAGCTCCAGGCACAGCCGGACCCCTGGGTTCGCGAACTGCTGGCCGTGCAGTTCGAGCTTACGGAAGAAGACGTGTACGAGCTGCCGGGCGAGCTCGACTACACGGGTTTGCTGAGCGTCGCCTCGCTGTCGCGGGCCGAGCTCAGGGATGTGCCATGGGATCCGGTGGAGCCCTTGATGTTGCCCGACCCGGAGTCGGACATCTTCGCGGCGATCCGGGCTGGCGACATCCTGGTCCACCATCCTTACGAGAGCTTCGACTCGAGCGTGGAGCGTTTCATCCACACCGCGGCCGACGATTCCCTGGTGCGATCGATCAAGATGACGGTGTATCGAGTGGGCGACGACACTCCCTTTGTGCGGTCGCTGGTCCGCGCGGCCGAGTCGGGGAAACAGGTCGTCTGCCTCATCGAGGTTCGCGCCCGCTTCGACGAGGCGCGCAACCTGCACTGGGCCGAGGAGCTGGAGCGCGTCGGCGCCCATGTCGTCTACGGTGTCATCGGCCTGAAGACGCACACGAAGACAGCCCTGGTGGTCCGCCAGGAGGCCGACGGAGTGCGCTGCTATGCCCACATAGGCACGGGGAATTATCACGTCCGCACGGCCCGCATGTACACCGACCTCGGTCTTTTCACATGCAATCCGGTCCTGACCGGAGATCTCGTTGACCTGTTCAATTACCTGACCGGTTACTCGCTCAAGCGCAACTACCAGAAATTGCTGATCTCACCCATGACCATGCGGACGCGATTTCTCGAAATGATCGAGCGGGAGATCGCGCATCACCAGGCCGGACTCCCCGCGCGGATCATCGCCGAGATGAACCAGCTCGAGGATCCTGAGATCTGCGATGCCCTCTGCGCGGCTTCACGCGCGGGGGTGCCCATTGACCTGATCGTCCGCGGCTTCTGCTGCCTCCGCCCCGGAGTCCCGGGTTACACCGAGAATATCCGGATCATCTCGATCATCGGACGGTTCCTCGAGCACCCGCGGATCTTCTACTTCGCCAGCGGTGCGGAAGACCCGCTCGACGGCGAGTTTTTCATCGGTTCGGCCGACTGGATGCACCGCAACCTCTCGGACCGGGTCGAGGCCATCGCTCCCGTCGAGCCTCGTGCCTTGAAGGAACGACTCTGGGAGATCCTCGAGGTCGGTCTCCACGATCAACGTCAAGCCTGGGACATGCAACCGGACGGGACCTACGTCCAGCGCAGGCCCGCTCCGGATGCGCCGGAGGAAGAGCGCAACGGGACCCAGGCGACGCTCATGGCCCGAACCCTGAGCCGCTCCCGTTCCGGTCGCGTTTGACGCTCGCGGCGGGTACGAGCTCCTGTGGGCCTGACCCCCTACGCCTGGCAGAAGCTCTGCAACTTTGGCATCATGTTCGTTGAGATCATGGAACAATCATCGTTGACAACCTACGAGGCGGAGCAGGTCGCGTTGATCGCCGCCTGGAAGGCTCGAAAGCCCGGCCTGCTCAGGCGGACTGTCGAGAAGCTGAAGTGGCCGCTGGCCCGCGTGTTCGAGAAGCTGGTACCGGCCGACAAGGCGCGGACGATGTTTGCCCGACTCCACCAGGCGGCCGATTGGGAGCACGGTCGCGACGTGGTCCAGCGTGCCCTGGGCATCGATCATGTCAAGGAACTGTACGACGGCCCGCTGGAGCGGTGCGACGGACTCGTCAAAAAGGTGGCGGACATCAGCCGGGAGATCATCACGTCGGAAAGCCTGCTCGCCAACGCAGGTGGAGAGGTGACCGAGCTCCTGGAACTGCCCGCCGAGATCATTCTGGCCCTGCGGACCGTCCATCGCGTGGCCGGCTGTTATGGCTATGCGCTCAACCACCCCGAAGACGAGACACTCGTCATGGCGATCATCGGACTGTCTCTGCTCGACGATCCCGGAGAGAGGTGGAGCGCCAGCCGGTTGATCCGTAGGTTGGAGGACGGAACGTTGACCAGGGACGACGAGCAACGCCTTTCCACGATCGCCGAGACCAGACTCGAGGATGAGGTGGGAGACGATCTCGTGGAGCAGATTGGCTCGACGCTCGTGGAGGAGAAGGTCGAAGAAGGGATCCCGTTCCTGGGGGCGGCTCTCGGGGTGGTGCTCGACAACGCGTTCATTCAGGGCGTCGAGAAAGCTGCCCGGTTCACGTTCCAGGAACGTTGGCTGCGCGAGCACGGTAAGGTGGATGAGATTGCCCCGGCCGTGGCTTCCCAAGGCGACAGTGCCCCGATCGTCGAGGGCTTGAGCCAGGCCGTCTACTCGACCAGCTATGCCATCAGCTTCGGGGTCGTCTTCCCCGTTGCCTTCGCCGCCAAGGCGGCCGGGGCTGTACTGCCGGCGGCGGCGACCGACGGCCTCACGGAAGGGGCCACCGCCGCGACCAGCGACGTCGATCGGCTGATCGCAGGCGTCCGCGGTCAACCCGATCCTGCGCCGCGATAGACCTGATCACAATTCCAATAGGGAAACCCGGGGCCATCTGTCACGCTTGGCGTGACCTGCGGGAGAATGCCCATGTGCGTCATGCTCTGCGTGCCTGCGCGAGTCCGCCATGTCCGTTTTACGGAATGGGTTGCGGCCCTTATGATAGTTTTTGGTAAACGCCAGGCGGAACTTGAGGCGAGCGCAGGATGACCCGGTCACGGTACATTGTCGGCATCGATCTGGGCACGACCAATTGCGCGGTGGCGTATGTGGACACGAAAGGGCGCGACCGGCCGGCGGCCGACATCCGGATGTTCGACGTTCCGCAGCTCGTCGCGGCGGGCGAGTCGGCCCCCCGGAGCATGCTCCCCTCGTTCCTCTATCTCGCCGGCGGGCCCGAGCTTCCACCCGGAGCGGCGAGGTTGCCCTGGAGCGACGGCGGCGACCGGATCGTTGGCGAGTTCGCAAGAATCCAAGGGGCCCGTGTGCCCAGCCGCCTGATCAGCAGCGCCAAGAGCTGGCTCTGTCATCCCGGCGTGGACCGGGAGGCCGACATCCTGCCCTGGGGCTCGCCTCCCGAGATCAAGCGTGTCTCGCCCGTCGAGGCCTCGGCGGCCTACCTGCGGCACATCCGCGACGCCTGGAACGACCACTTCGCCAAGGAAGACCCGGCGCGGCGGCTGGAGCAGCAAGAGGTTGTCTTGACCGTGCCTGCCTCGTTCGACGAGGCGGCCCGGGAGCTGACTCTCGAGGCCGCGAAGAAGGCCGAGCTGGCCTCGATCACGCTGCTCGAGGAGCCGCAGGCGGCGTTTTATTGCTGGATCGTCTCGCACCAGGACCGCTGGCAGCGCGAGGTGCGTGCCGGCGAGCTGATCCTGGTCTGCGACATCGGCGGCGGCACGACCGACTTCAGCCTGATCACCGTGGTCGAGACTCCGACCGGGCCGGGCTTCCGCCGCGTCGCCGTGGGCGACCACCTCATGCTCGGCGGCGACAACATCGACCTTGCCCTGGCGCATCAGGTCGAGAAGAAACTGGGCGGCGTTCGGCTCGATACCGAACAATGGAGCGCCTTGCGGTTTGCCTGCCGGACCGCCAAGGAGAAGCTGCTCATCGAGCAACAGCCCCTGCTGGAGCGGTGGCCGGTAACCATCGCCGGACGCGGCTCTCGGATCATCGGCGGCAGCATCCAGTCCGAGCTGACGCGGCAAGACGTTCAAGCAACTGCGCTCGATGGTTTCTTTCCCGGGATCAACCGCGACGAGGAGCCCCAGCGCGGGTCGAAGCTGGGACTGCAAGAGTTCGGCCTGCCGTTCGTGGCCGATCCTGCCGTGCCCAGGCACCTGAGCGCCTTTCTGCGCCGGCATCGGGCCGAGGCGATCGGCCAGGGCGGCCACCAGAGCCAGGACCGCCCGGCCCGGCCCGACGCGATTCTCTTCAACGGCGGGGCTCTGACGCCGGATAGCGTACGCAATCGGATCGTCGAGGTCGTGGCCTCGTGGTTCCGCGATGACCCCGGACCGGCCTATTCGCCACGCGTCCTCACCAACATCTCGCTCGACCTGGCCGTGGCCCAAGGAGCGGCCTATTACGGTGTGGTTCGCCGTGGCGGCGGGATTCGTATCGGCGGTGGAACGGCGCGTTCGTTCTATGTCGGGCTCGAGACCAGGCAGGTGGCCAGACCGTGGATGTGCGTCGTGGCGCGCGACGCCCAGGAGGGCGATGAAACCACGATCGACGGCCACGACTTCGACCTCTTGATGGGCCAGCCGGTCGTCTTTCCTCTGGCCAGCAGCTCGGTACGTCCCGACGATCGGCCCGGGGACCTGGTGGTCGCCGACCCCGACTCGATCCGCGAGCTGCCGCCCTTGCAAAGCCTGATGCGCGTCGGCCGCAAGGCGAAGGCCGAGCGCGTTCCGGTCAGCCTGGCCGCGCGGGTCACGGAGGTCGGCACCATCGAGCTCTGGTGCCAGTCGCGAACCGACGCCCGCCGCTGGCGGTTGCAGATCCAGCTTCGCAGCCCGGCGGGCCAGCCCCAGGCGCGGGCGGTGGTCGCCGGCGCGGAGACCGACCGGGTGATCATCGAGCAGTCCGAGCTCGACGCGGCCATCGCCGCGATCCGCGACGCCTTCGGGGCCTCGGCCCAGGCAGCCAGCTCCGAGACCGGTCCCGCCCGCCTGATCAAGCGGCTCGAAGACCTGATCGACGTTCCTCGCGATCAGTGGCCGCCCTCGGCGCTGCGCGCCTGGTGGGAGCCGCTGCGCGATCTGGCCGATCAGCGGCTGAAGAGCCCCCAGCATGAATCGCGCTGGTTCAACCTCGCCGGCTTCGCGCTGCGGCCCGGCCGTGGTTACCCGCTCGACGAGCTCCGGCTCAAGGCTCTCTGGCCCGTGTTTCACCAGGGCGTCAAGCACACGAAGGACGTGCAGTGCTGGGCCGAATGGTGGATCCTCTGGCGGCGCGTCGCGGCCGGCCTGAGCCGCCAGCATCACGACGAGATCCACCGCCGAATCGCACCGTTTCTCCTGCCGGCGAAGGGAACCAGTCCCTCCAAGAAGGCCGGCCGGCCCAAGCCCGAGCCGCACGAGCTCGCGGAAATGTGGCGCTGCGCCGCCAGCCTGGAGCGGCTGGCTCCCGAGGTCAAGGAGGGACTGGGGGGGCCGCTCATCAAGGAGCTGTCGCGACCAACCGCACCCGGTTACCTGCTCTGGTGCCTGGGACGCCTCGGGGCCCGCGTCCCTTTGTATGGACTTGCCAACACCGTCGTCCGCCGCGAGGCCGTCGAACAGTGGATCGACTTCCTGCTCACCCGGCAATACGCGCCCGGCCGCGAGACCAGCGACGCAATCTTCGCTCTCTCTCAGCTCGCTCGTTACTCCGGCGACCGTGCGCGCGACCTGCCCGACTCGCTGCGCGAACAAGTGCTGGCCCGTCTCGAACAGCTTGGCGCCGACGAGACCGTCCTCCGCCCCGTCCGCGAGTACCACGAGCTGGAAGCCGCCCAGGAGAGCATCGCCCTGGGCGACGCCCTGCCGATCGGCCTGCGGCTACGTGAAGAGAATCAACAACCCGCCCCGGTTGTTGATACTGCGTCGGGCTGACTCCGGCGAGTCCTTCCCAAGATGAAAGCCAGTCCGAAAACCGAGGATTGATCCATGGCTACTGTCGAAAAACTGGCTGTCATCAACGTCGACCCAGAAGTACAAGCGGCCATCGATCGCGCCCTCGGGGGGTCCGCGATCCCGATCGGGGTCCGCCGCCCCGCCGAGCGCCAAGCTGGGTATCCATTGACTGCACAGATGGATCGTAAAATGTCTAGAAATGTCTAGAAAACGCGGAGTTCCGGCAGCCATCAATGCCCTCAAGACTCTGGCTACTGTTCTCCCGCCACTCGCCACTCGCCACTCACCACTCGCCACTTCTCTCGCCCCGCGCCCCGGGCCGCGGGCAGAGAATTGGGTTCGTTTTTCCGGCTCGATTCGGCCTTCATTCGTCCTAAGTCACAATACATCAATGATTAACACCACGGGCAAATTGGGTTCGTTTCGACGCTTTTCTATCACCGCCAGTTCCCTCTCTTCGCATTATCTGGCCACTGGCCACCGGTCACTTTCCGTATTCACTCGCCACTCGCCACGCGCCATCCGCCATACCCGACTCCGAGTTCGGCGACCCGGAATTGGGTCCGCCTTGCATGCTTGATATGCTACGAAATGCTACGTTTTCCGGGGTTTTTGAAATTATGGCGACCCGTCTTTGTTTCCTCACAAGTTGTTGATGGGTAATGACTTGGACCGAAATTGGCCTGACCTCGCGTCCCCACCGCGTTCTTGGCGTAACTCTAAACGAACAAAGGCTTTGTGGTGTTATTGCCCATCGAGCTCATGCTCTCCAAAAGCGGCTCAAACCTGCTACATTTTGCTACATATCTGCTACACTTCCTGCTACGTATCGGCTACATATCTGCTACGTTTCCTGCTACATTTCAGCTACATGTCGACTATAAAACGGCCGGGCCAGCCACTGTCTGGCATCAGGGAAGGAGGCTGGCCCACGTTCGCTCTCGTGACGATGGTCCGGCCCGAACCGAGTCCTGTCGGAACAACCCCGGCTGAACCTGGCCGCGCTGCGGACCGTCAAGCTTTTGCGAGTCTTTCTTACCCGACTGATTGACAAGTCTTGCGCGATCCGCATGTCGGGCGGCCAGGGACTTTCTCCGTAGGTCAGGCTTTCCAGCCTGACGTGTGGCCATTCGGCGATTGCAAGTCAGGCTGGAAAGCCTGACCTAGTGCGCCTGTAATTGCATCGAATCAGCAGGGTGAAAGTCCCTGTCAGAGTGTTCTGGCACTCTGTAACCGAAAGTAACTGCGTCGCCGCGAGGCGGGGTGGAGAGCAACTGGAGGTGAACGATTAGTCCGTAACGC
>Ga0074044_10003652_pt1 | contig 13020 bp, 10 predicted proteins | sample BogForMeECP23OM1_FD_94443 | JGI IMG/M metagenome (GOLD analysis project Ga0074044, IMG submission 94443) | Bog forest soil microbial communities from Calvert Island, British Columbia, Canada - Bog Forest MetaG ECP23OM1 | ecosystem: Environmental > Terrestrial > Soil > Wetlands ...
CTATTGGGAACGGGCGGGCGTCGCGAACAAGATAACGCTCAAGCTGGGGCCCGCGGCCGACACGCTCAACGCGCTGCCGGCTTCGCCTACCTTCGACTTCGCATTTATCGACGCCGACAAGTCGAGCTACCCGATCTATTACGAGGAAATTCTAAAGCGGCTGCGTCCGAACGGACTCATCCTGATCGACAACGTGCTGTGGAAAGGCGCAATCGTCGATGAAGCGATAAAGGACGCGGACACGCTGGCTCTTCGCGCCCTCAACGATTTCATCGCGAAAGACACGCGCGTCGAGGCCGTGATGCTCGGCATCAGCGACGGCCTTACCATCGTTCGCAAGAAGTAACCGCGCGAGCCGCCCGTATCCGGCGTGAACGAACTCAACACTCGTCGTCTGATCGGCACGCCCGCCGTTGCGGGCGACTTCGCAGATATTCGCCGTCTGCATGGCGATTCACGCGTGATGGCGACGCTGTCCGCCGACGGCAACACTTTCAGCGAAGTGCAGACCCGTGCTTTTCTGAAACATGCCGCCGAGCATTGGAAGTTGCACGGTTTCGGACTGTGGCTCCTCCGCGAGCAGCTCGATGGCGACTTCGTTTTCGTTGGTTACGGTGGAATCAAACACGCCGTCATCGAGGGCCGCGACCAGATCGAACTCGCGTACGCGATCAGGTCCGATTGCTGGGGCAAAGGATTCGCGACCGAGATTTCAATCGCGGCGCTGAAGCTGGGTTTCGACTTGATGCACCTCGATCGAATCGTTGCCATCACCTTGCCGCACAACCGGGCGTCGCGCGGCGTGATGGAGCATTGCGGGTTCACGTACCAGCGCGACATCATTCACGCCGGCCTCCCGCACGTCCTCTATATTTTGGAAGCTCGCGACTTCACCGCCCGCTCCTGAACCCAGGCATGCGTCGCGACATAGTTGGAGCCGTACGATTGGCAGGCTAAACTCGCGTAATCGAGACGCATATCCGGCGACCTCGCGCAAAAACTACAATGGACGAACGTTACGACCCAAAGAAAATCGAGCCCGCGTGGCAGGCTGATTGGCAACGCACCAATCTCTACCTCACGCGCCACGAACCCGGGCGCCCGAAATTCTACATCCTCGAGATGTTCCCCTACCCGTCCGGCGCCGGCCTCAGCGTCGGTCATCTGCACAACTACGTTCCGTGCGACGTAATCGGGCGTTACAAGCGGATGGCGGGATTCAAAGTGCTGCACCCGATGGGATGGGATGCGTTTGGACTGCCCGCGGAAAACGAGGCGATCCTGAAAGGATCGCATCCAACGGAGACCGTCCCGCGCTATGCCGCCAACTTCAAGCGCCAGCTGACAATCTCCGGATGCGCGTACGACTGGACGCGCGAGATCAACTCGTCGTCGCCGGAGTATTACAAGTGGACGCAGTGGTTCTTCCTGATGCTCTACAAACGCGGCCTGGCCTACCGTGCGACCGGAGCGCAATGGTGGTGCGACAAGTGCCAAACGATCCTCGCCAACGAACAGGTCGTCAACGGCTGCTGCTGGCGGCATACCGACAATCCGGTCAGCAAGAAGGATCTCGAGCAGTGGTACATCAAGATCACCGATTACGCAGATCGATTGCTCGCCGATCTGGATGGGATCGACTGGCCGGAACCGATCAAGCTGATGCAGCGGAACTGGATCGGGCGAAGCGAAGGCGCGGAACTTGCCTTCCCGGTGGCCCGTCACGCCGGTAAAGAAATCCGCTTTTTCACCACACGCCCCGACACCGTCTTCGGCGTATCGTTCATGGTGCTCGCGCCGGAGCATCCGCTCGTCACCGAGATCACTACCCCCGCCGAGCGCGCCATGGTCGAAGGTTATGCCGCCGACGCGCGCCGCCAGACTGAAATCGAGCGGATGTCCACGGTGAAGGAGAAATCCGGCGTCTTCACCGGCGCATACGCGCGCAACGTCTTCACCGGCAAGGACATCCCCATCTGGATCGCCGACTACGTCCTGATTGGCTACGGCACCGGCGCAATCATGGGCGCGCCCGGCCAGGATCAGCGCGATTTCGAATTCGCCACGAAGTTTGGCCTCGAGATTCCGCGCGTGACGGCGCCAGCCGGCGGCGGCGCTCCACCGGCGGATCGCGCGTTCACCGAACCCGGCATCGCCATCAATTCGGCCTTCCTCGACGGCAAGACGACCGCTGAAGCGATCGATATGCTGACAAAGTACGCCGAGGAAAACGCGGTCGGCCGGGCGACCATCACCTACCGGATGCGCGACTGGCTGATCTCGCGTCAGCGCTACTGGGGATGTCCGATTCCGATCGTGTACTGCAAGACGGACGGCATCGTACCGGTGCCGGATGACCAAATCCCCGTGATGCTTCCTGCGATGAAGGACTATTTGCCGTCGGGCACCGGCCGCTCCCCGCTCGCCAACGTGCCGGAGTTCGTCAACACGACCTGCCCCAGGTGCGGCGGCCCGGCTGAGCGTGAAACCGACACGCTGGACGGCTTCGCATGCTCGTCGTGGTACTTCCTGCGCTTTGCGTCGCCGCATGAAGACCGCCGCCCATTCGATCGGATGGCGGTCGATTACTGGTTGCCGGTCGATCTCTATGTCGGTGGCGCCGAGCATGCCGTGATGCATCTGTTGTACGCGCGGATGTGGACCAAAGTCATGTTCGACGCGGAACTGATTGGATTCGACGAACCGTTTCCTGTTTTGCGCAACCAGGGTGTGGTGTGGGCCTCCGACGGTCAGCGCATGTCGAAGAGCAAGGGCAACGTCGTCACTCCAGACGCCATGATCGAAAAGTACGGCGCTGACGCGCTTAGGCTCTGGGAGCTGTTCATGAGCCCCTTTGACGAAGCGACCAACTGGAACGAAAGCGGCGTTGCGGGCACGCTCCGATTCATCACCCGCGTGTGGACGATGATTCGGCGCTATGTCGAGGCGGGATCCCCGGGCCGAAAGACTATTGAAAGCGAAGAAACGCTCAAGCGCGCACACAAAACGATCCAACTCGTCACCGACCATATCGAGCGGTTGCGCTTCAACACGGCGATCGCGTCGCTGATGGATCAGCTCAACTACCTGGCGAAGTTGAAGCCCGAGGAGATGGGCCGTTTCAGCGCGGAGACCCTTGTGCTGATGCTCGCGCCGATGGCGCCGCACGTCACCGAGGAAATGTGGCGGGCGCTCGGCCACGATTCTTCCGTTCATCTGGAGCCGTGGCCGAAGTTCGACCCGAATCTCGCGCGCGACGAGACGGTAACCGTCGTCGTGCAGATTAACGGCAAGGTTCGCGATCGGCTGGAGGTCGTCGCAGGCGCTTCGGAAGCCGACGTCCGCCAGCTCGCGCTCAAGAGCGAGGCGGTCACGCGCCACCTCGCCGGCAAAACGCCGACCAAGTTCATTTTCGTAAAAGACAGGATGCTCAGCATCGTCGCGTAGCCGCGCCGCATTCGTTGCGAACCTTGAAGGACGCGCGGCGGCCATGCGATGCTTCCGCCCGGATACGACTTTAGATCCTTTTGATCATCAGCAAGGAGCGAACGATATGGCCGAGGAAGTGCTCAAAGTCACGCGCCATCCGAATTACGCGGTCTTGACTCTTAACCGTCCCGAAAAGCGCAACGCGCTGAATCAGCCGGTGCTCGAGGCGCTCAACAATGCACTCGCCCAATTCGAAGGCGACCGCGAAATCCGTGCGATCCTCCTGCGCGGCGAAGGCGCCAGCTTTTGCGCGGGAATCGATCTGAAGGAAGTGGACGAGGCGCGCGGCGGTCACAACCCGACCTCGCTCGAGTCCGTCTTCGGCCGCCTGGAGCGTTTCCCGGTGCCGACAATCGCGGCTATCCAGGGCGCCGCGCTGGCCGGCGGACTCGAACTGGCGCTGCATTGCGACCTTCGAATCGCGTCGGAGAACGCCAAGCTGGGCATGACGCTCGGACGCGTAGGCTTGATGGTGCCGTACGATTTCACGCGCAAGCTGATCGAGGTTTGCGGAGCGGGCAACACCGCGTGGATTCTCTACACCGCGGACTTGATCGACGCCGAGCGCAGCCGCCACATGAACATGGTTCACGAGGTCGTCGCCGATGCGAAGCTCGGCGAGGCGGCGGCTGCGCTGGCCGAGAAGATCGCCGCCAACGCGCCGCTCTCCCTGCGCGCGATGAAGGCGACGGTGCGCCGATGCATGAGCGAGACCTTCGACGCGTGGCACGACGACATGCTGGAGATGGCGCGCTCCGTTCGCGCGAGCAGCGACGCCAGGGAAGGCGTGCGCGCGTTCTTGGAAAAGCGAAAGCCGGTTTGGAAGGCGGATTAGCGCGCGCGTCTCAGTCGGACTGCCTGCCCAGCGCGTCGCGGATCGCGGCGGCGCTTTGCAGCAGCGTGCTCGGCAGGTTCAAGGTTCCCGCGACATTTGAATACGGATACAGCCGCGCGTTGAGATGCGCGTGCAGCGGAAGTCCCTCGCCCTGGTGAATTTCATAGTCAAGCGGCAACGGCCCAAGGATCATCAGTATTCGATAGATCGCATTTGCAAATTGCTGCATCTGGTCCGGCGTCAGCTCCGATAGCAAACCCCGATAGTTGGGCATCACGACGTCGTAGCTGCGCGGGAACCCGCCGATCGGGCTCGCATAGCTGACCACCGAGTCGCTGCGATCGATCACCAGCTTGAGGCGCTCCATCAGCGCGACGACCTCGTGCCATAGATGAGGATTCTCGCGCTCAGCGCGCGCCTCCGCGAGCACGGCCGGAAACGGCTCCGGCGATCCGATGATCTGCTGATGCGGATGCGGCTGCGAGGCGCCCGACTCGGGCCCCTGATTCTTGCGGATTACGACTGAGCAAACATCCGGATTATCCAACGCCAACCTCATCACGCGCGCATCGGCGTGCATCAGCTGAAGGAAATGACGGCCGCCCAGCGCGCCGGTAAACATCAAATCCGCCAGCGATCGTGGCGCGTCGATAAAATGACGCGGATCTTCGACGACGATGTACGACTCGTTGCGATTTCCGGTCAACTCCGCGGGAATTCGCGGGAAGAGATTGTTGATCACGCGCACGACCCAGGCCGCGCCGTCAGCAGTCTTCGCCCCGTTCCATTCGGGGATTTCATCCGGGGTCATCCGAAAGAGCTCGTGCGTCGCAAGTCTTTCGTTGCCCGCACAGAAAGGGCATGACGCGGTCGCGTGGCGAATCGCCTCGGCGCTCAGACGCGGGGTGTCGGGATCGGCGCTGTCACGGCCGCCGAGCGTGAACGCGAAGCTCTTGCCGCGAACATCGACCACGTATGAAATCACTCCGGTGATCGGATTTTTGATCCAGACCAGAGAACCATCGCGGATTTCGCATTCTATCGGCATCGGAGCGTGATCACCTTTAACAATTGCCGGCGCGCCATTTCAACGTCGGCGCGAAACCGGCGCGAGCCGCGGGTCGCCTTGACTCTGCCTGCCGGCTCGGTTATCCCAAGTGGGGAGGACGGGGAACCGGCGCAGCCGGGACAAATCGGGGTCTGGCGATCCGCATGCGCGGGCACCAGCCTTTTTTTTGGCTGCCATCCCGAATCACGAGCGTCCCCGTGAAGAGTCAGGAATGCCGCAAATAAAGAAATACCTGTTCACGCCCGGGCCGGCTCCCGTACCGCCCGAGGTTTTGCTCGAGATGGCTCGTCCGATCATCCACCATCGCACGCCTGAGTTCAGTGCTGCGCTCGATCAGGCGCGCGATCGGATGAAACCTCTCTACGGCACCTCGAGCGAAGTAATCCTGCTCGCGTCCACCGGCACGGGTGCGATGGAAGCGGCGGTGACCAATTTGCTGCAGCCGGGCGAACATGCAATCTACGTCAACGGCGGCAAATTCGGCGAGCGCTGGGGCAAGTTGCTCGCAGCCTTCGGCATGATTGGGCACGAGGTGCGCGTTGAATGGGGCCGCGCCGCACGGCCCGGGCAAATCGAGGATGCGTTCAGGGCGTATCCCGAGTCGCGTGCCGTGCTCGTGCAGGCCAGCGAAACTTCCACTTGCGCGGTGCATCCGGTGGCCGCGATCGGCGAGGTCAGTCGCAGGCGCGGCGCGATGCTGATCGTAGATGGAATCACGTCGGTCGGCGTCTTCGAACAGAAGATGGATGAGTGGGGCGTTGACGCGTTCGTCACGGGCAGCCAGAAGGCCCTGATGCTTCCGCCGGGTCTGGCGATGGTCGCGCTGTCGGCGCGCGCGGTGGAGGCCGCGAAGAAAATCAAGACGCCGCGCTTCTATTTTGATTTGCTCAAAGAACTGAAGTCGCAGCGCGACGAGCATACCACCGCATGGACTGCGGCCGTGTCGCTGATCTGCGGCCTCAACAAATCACTCGAAATGATTCACGCCGAGGGTCTGCCGCAGGTTTACGCGCGTCACGCGCTGATGGCAGAAGCCACTCGCAACGCTGCCGCGGCACTCGGACTGAAACTGCTGTCGCCCGACAATCCGGCTCCCGGCGTCACTGGAATCCTGGTGCCTGAAGGTCTCGACGGCAGCAAGCTGGTCAAGTTCCTGCGCGACAGCCTGGGCGTGTCCGTTCAGGACGGCCAGGATCAGATGAAGGGTAAGCTCGTGCGCATCGGACACATGGGTCATTTGAGCCCGTTCGACACGCTCATCGCGGTTAGCGCGCTCGAGCTGGGACTTAAGCAGATCGGCGCAAACATTCAACTTGGCGCCGGCGTAGCCGCCGTTCAGGCGCGCCTGGCACGGAGCATCTGAAACCAACATGGCGGAAACTTTCCGCGTCCTTATAAGCGACTCACTTGCGGCGCAGGGGATTGAAGTCCTTAAGCACTTCCCGCAGCTACAGTTCGACGTCAAGACCGGCCTCAAGCCCGAGGAGTTGGCGAAAATAATCGCGCCCTACGACGCACTGCTGATTCGCAGCGGCACTCGCGTCACCCGCGAAGTAATCGATGCCGCCACGTCGCTCAAGGTGATCGGGCGCGCAGGCGTTGGGGTCGACAACGTCGATCTCGAAGCGGCAACGCGCCGCGGAATCGTCGTCATGAACAGTCCGACCGGCAACAGCGTCACGACCGCGGAGCACGCGGTCACCATGATGATGGCGCTGGCTCGGCATATTCCGGCCGCCGTCGCCTCGCTGCGAGCCGGCAAATGGGAGCGCGGCAAATTCACCGGCGCCGAGATCTGCAACAAAACGCTCGGCGTGGTCGGCCTCGGTAACATCGGCCGGATCGTCGCCGACCGCGCTCTTGGGCTCAAGATGAAAGTGATCGGCTACGATCCGATCCTGACGGCTGAGGCTGCCGCGCGCATCGGCGTTCAGCTGGTCAGCCTCGATGAGCTTTTTGCGCGCGCCGACTTCATCACCGTCCATACACCCCTGACCGACGACACGCGAGGCCTCGTAGGCGCAGCCGCATTCGCGAAGATGAAGAAGGGCGTGCGAATCATCAACTGCGCCCGCGGCGGTATCGTCGATGAGGCCGCACTCGTCGAAGCTCTGAAATCCGGCAAGGTCGCCGGCGCCGCGCTGGACGTGTTCGTCGAGGAACCACCTCCCGCCGGCCATCCGCTGCTCCAGTTCGACACCGTGATCGCGACCCCGCACCTCGGCGCCGCCACCGACGAGGCGCAGGTCCAGGTCTCGGTCGATATCGCGCATCAAGTCGCCGAGTTCCTCATCGACGGCACGATTCGGCAGGCGGTTAACATCCCGGCGCTATCCACCAAGGAGCTCGAAATCCTCGGCCCCCACCTCAAGCTTGGCGAAAAGCTGGGCAGACTCGCCGCGCAACTGATCACCGACGCGCCCACGGAGCTGACGCTCGCGTTTGAAGGTGAAGCCGCGAATCTCAAGCCCGACGCGATCACCGCCGCGGTTTTAAAGGGATTGATGAGCGGCTTCCTCGACGAGGATTTCAATTACGTCAACGCGCCATTTATCGCTCGCGAACGCGGAATCAGCATTATCGAAACGCGCTCCCGGGAAGTCACTGATTACGTCAACACCTTGACGCTCACGGTTCGTACCGGTGCCGGCGAGCACGAAGTCTCCGGCGCCGTGCTCGGAAATCGCGCGCTGCGCCTGACCCGGATCGACGGCTACCGCGTTGAGGCGGTGCCCGAGGGTTATTTCCTCATGCTTCATAATCGCGACGTGCCCGGAGTGGTCGGCGCGGTGGGTACGATGCTCGGGCAGGCCGGAATAAATATTGGCGGACTGGAGCTCGGCCGCGATCGCGTGGGAGGAACTGCGCTCAGCATTTTCGAAGTGGATGAACCCGTGCCGGGCGCCGTCCTCGACAAGCTCAAGACCCTGCCTGCAATTACGGCGGCGTCGCTGCTCAAGCTCTGAATTTTTTTACGCGTGGGACATTTCAGCCATTTCAGCCCGACAGGTGCGCGCGCAGGCCGGCGAAATTGACGCCGGTCGGGGGAAAGACATGAAGACAGTTGCCGTGGTCGGCACACAGTGGGGGGACGAGGGCAAGGGCAAAATCGTCGATATGCTCGCGGCCGACGCCGATGTGGTCGTCCGCTTCCAGGGCGGAAACAACGCAGCTCACACGCTGGTGGTCGGCGGGAAGAAATTTGTGCTGCGGCTCGTGCCCGCCGGCGCGCTCCATCCCGGCAAGGCTTGCGTGATCGGCAACGGCCTGGTCGTCAATCCGCTGGCATTGCTCGGCGAAATCGCAGACCTCAAGCGCAACGGCCATCTCGCCGACGACAGTTTGTTCAAGATCAGTTACGAAGCGCACATGGTGATGCCGTATCATCTCGCGATCGATCGCGCGCGCGAGGCGCGCCTGGGCAAGCGCGCGATCGGTACCACCGGATTCGGAATCGGCCCGGCCTACGAAGACAAGATGGCTCGGGTGGGATTGCGCTTTGAAGATCTGCTCGATTTCAAATTTTTCGCGGAGAAACTCCGCCGCAACATCGTCGAGAAGAACGCGTACCTGAAGGCATTGCTCAAGACCAAACCGATCAAGGCCGACGAAACCATCGACGCGATGAAAAAAGCGCGCCGCCGGCTGCTCCCGTATCTGTGCGACACCGGCGCGTTCGTGAGCAAGGCGATCGATTCCGGCAAGCGCGTCCTGTTTGAGGGCGCCCACGGCACGATGCTCGACATCGATCACGGCACCTACCCGTACGTGACCTCGTCGAATTGCGTCGCGAGCGCAGTCTTCAGCGGCACCGGCATCGGGCCGGGCAACCTCGAAGCGGTGCTCGGGATCAGCAAGGGATATACGACGCGAGTCGGCGCGGGGCCCTTTCCCAGCGAGTTCACCGGCTATCTCGCCGATTCGCTGCGCGAAGAAGGCGACGAGTTCGGCAGCGCCACCGGGCGTCCGCGGCGGATCGGATGGTTCGACGCCGTGCTCGCGCGTTACACGGTTCGCGTCAACGGGATGTGGGGGCTTGCGCTTACCAAGCTCGACGTTTTGACGGGAATCGATCCAGTCAAGATTTGCGTGGGCTACATCGTGAAGGGCAAGCGCTACGACGACATGCCGCCGTCGCATCGGATGCTTATCAACGCCAAGCCGATCTTCGAAGAGATGCCGGGATGGGGCGAGAGCCCGGCGGGCGCGCGCACGCTGGCCGAACTACCTTCGAGCACGCGCCGCTACATCGAACGAATCAGCGCGCTGGCGGACGTGCCGATCGCGATGGTCGGCGTCGGCAAGGAGCGCGAAGCTACCATCGTGGTCCGCAACCCCTTCGCCGACTAGCTCGTCTTATTCATTCGCGCGTCGGATGAAGGCGCGCGCGTATCTCAGCTACCTGCGTGCCCTCTACCCTGCGCAAACCGCCGCGAGGCTCGAGAGCGCGACGCCGCGGCGTCCCAGCCTCACGTCATTGCGATCGAACCCGTTGGTTGTGTAGCCGATGGAAATTCCGGTCGCCGGATCGGCCCATCCGATCTGCCCGCCCGCGCCGCCGTGACCGAATGCCAGCGCCGAGTTCGTCTTGCCGAAGCCGCGATAGTTCGCGAGCCCGTCGCCTCCGGCCACGACGACTCCCAGCGCGCGGTTGCACTTGACCCCAAAAATCGGGTCCTTGTAATCGCCCGAGCGCACGCGCAGCGCGTCCTTGAGTGCTTCAGGCTTGATGATCGGCGCGCCGTTGGTGGCGCGATTGTGTAGCAAGCCCTGGTAGAACAGCGCCAGGTCGCCTGCCGTCATAACTCCGCCGCCGCCCGGCGCGCCAGCTTCCAGCACATTGGCCCGGTTGAAGCCAAGGATCGCCTCTTCGGTAACTTCGGTTTCCGGCATTGCGGGCAGGCCGAGCTTCTTTCGCTCCTCATCGGATAGCGCCTCTCCGACGTAGCAAAGCTGCGCCACCCGCTGATGATACTCGCGCGGCAATCCAACCCGCAGGTCCGGCAGACCGAGCGGCGTTGCAATCCGCTCATGCACGAACTGACGGAAGTCCTTGCCCGTGCGGCGCTCGATTATCTCCGCAATTACCCAGAAGCCCGAGGTCGGATGGTATTCGAATTTGCTGCCCACCGGCCATTCCAGCCGCCACTTGGCGAATCGCTCGAGCCGCTTGCTCTTGTCCAGCCACTCACTCTGCGCATACGGCGCGTTCGGAAATCCGCCCACGTGGAGCAGCACCTGCTCGACGGTCATCGTGTCCTTACCATTGGTGCCAAACTCGGGGACGATCTCCGCCACGCGCTCGCCCGGATTCAGTTTGCCTTCGCCGATCAGAATCCACGACGCCGCCGACATGATCGCCTTGGTGCACGAGAAGATCACGTAGAGCGTGTCGTTGGTTGCCGGCTTTTCACTTCCACCCTGGACGGCGCGTCCGACCGTGCGCATCGCGCCGATTTTCCCATCGCGGGCAATCGCGATTTGAGTCGATGGCAGCAACCCATCCTTGACTTCGCGTTCGGCGCGATTGAAAAGGGCTTCGACTTTTTGAGGATCGAGGCCGACTTCGCGTGGACTGTCAGCAAAATGACTTTGCGCGGGCATTGCGGGAACCCCCTGCGATTGAATTGTTGTCCATTGGATATAACACAGCATCGCCCGCGCCGTCTGCGATCGCTGGATCGAGGCCGAGCCGGCTAAGCGGCCTTCGAGAGTCAGCCGGAAATGCCGGCACGAACCGGACCTTGCGACGATATCCACCCCGCCCGGCCCGGCAGCGTCGTCCGAATGACTTCGCATACCGGCAATTCTGTGCGATTCAGCCGCGCCGCGACCTCGCGCAGTTGCACGAACTTCGCGCCCCGCTGCTTCAGCGCGCGGACCAGAGCCGTGAAGCCCTCGAGCTGTCGCATCCCTTCGGTCTCGGCGTGAAGCGTGTGCACGTTGAGCGCATCGGGCTTGCACAAGCTGAGATAGAAATCGCGCACGGCGCCGTCATCGGGCAATTCGCGCCGTCCCATTACCTCGTCGAGGGTCGGCAAGGTAGTCGGAATCTCCGGCGTCGCGAGAACCCGCCCTTCGACGATGCAACGGTACGGCGCGATTCCCCGCGTGTCGCTGCGATAGTCGAGCGCCATCGCGTCCAGCGCGACCAGGGCCGCATTGCTGGTGCGCCATCCGGGGGCGGCGAAACTCCGCGGCGCTTCACCAAGAATCGCGCGGTATGCCTCAAACGCGTCGCCGAGTTCGTTGCGTATTCCGGGCTCGCCGATTTCATCGAGGTGATCCTGCCATCGCACGTGATCGTAGCCATGCACGCCAACCTCGAAGCCACGCGCCTTCAGGTCACGGATAATTCCAGGGAACGACAGCGCGATCGGCCGCGACGGCAGCAGCGTTCCGGAGAGAATCGTGCGCGCGCCGTACATCGAGACAGCTTTGGTGCGGAACATCTTCGACATGAACCCGCGATTTCGAAACACCCGCAGGATCGCGCGCCCCGAATTGTCCGGGCCCATCGCGATATAAAAGCTCGCGACGACGCCCTCACTCTCGAGCATCGAGGCCAGTCGCGGCACACCGGCCTCCAGGCCCTGATGGGTATCGACGTCGATCTTTAGTGCGACTTCCAAGTGTAGTGACTGCGCGGGCGCGGCCCGCGCCTAGGAAGCCATCTCTTTGCGGAACCAGTCCATCGAGATTTTCACGCCGTCGCGCAGGTTCACTTTCGGAGTGACCCGCAGCAACGTGCGCATCTTGGTATTGTCCGGAACGCGGCGCGGGATGTCCTCGTAGCTGTTGCCGTACACTTGCTCTTGCGTCACGAACTTGATCTTCGATTTCGTTTTCGTTGGCTCAAACAACTCGAGCATCAACTTGGCGAATTCGAGCACAGTCGTCTCGACCTCGACGCCGATGTTAATCGCCTGTCCATCTGCCTGGGGATTCACTCCCGCCTGCACGGTTGCCTCGATCGCATCGGTTACGTAGGTGAAGCATCGCGTCTGCAACCCGTCGCCAACCACGGTCAAGTCCGCGCCGCGCAGCAGTTGACCCATGAAGATCGTAAACAGCCGGCCGACGTCAACCTTGTCCAGGCGCGGGCCGTACACGTTGAAATAGCGCACGATCGTAACCGGCAGGCCGAGCTTGTGATAGGCAAAACAGAAATGCTCGCCGACGGCCTTCGAGGTCGAGTAGCACCAGCGATCGATACTGGTCGCCCCGAGCACGCGATCGTCGTCCTCGCGCCACGGCACCTTGGGGTTGCGGCCGTAGACCTCGGAGGTTGAGCTGAAGACGACCCGTTTGTTATGCTTGTAGGCAGCCTTCAGCACGTTCTGCGTGCCGTTGACGTTTACGTTGAGCGTTTCGTAGGGATCGGCGACGTAGTGTTCGACGCCGACGACGGCCGCGAGATGGTAAATGAGATCGACCTTCGATACCAGGCTGTCGATCAACTCGAGGTTGAAGACTGAATCGTGCACGTAATGAAAGCGCGGATTGTCCAGCAGGTGACGCACCTTGGCGATCGAGCCGGTGTCGAGCACAAAGACCTCGTCGCCGCGCGCAATGAACGCATCCGAAAGATGTGATCCGAGAAATCCGGCGCCGCCGGTGATCAGAA
>Ga0074044_10003653_pt1 | contig 13018 bp, 9 predicted proteins | sample BogForMeECP23OM1_FD_94443 | JGI IMG/M metagenome (GOLD analysis project Ga0074044, IMG submission 94443) | Bog forest soil microbial communities from Calvert Island, British Columbia, Canada - Bog Forest MetaG ECP23OM1 | ecosystem: Environmental > Terrestrial > Soil > Wetlands ...
CCATCGCGGACCCTCCTCGCGGTTTTGAATGTCACGCTACATTCTTGGCCCATTGCGAGGCCGCAAATAAGCGGGCGAGGGTCCATACCATCATTCCGAGGTTCTTTTCCGAGGAATCCCGTGAGTGGGAGAACCTTTGAACTCGATCGCCGAGACAGCGTCTTTGGGTTGCGGGCGTTAGGCCGCGCTGAGGACCACGGGACGAAGGATCCTCTGCGCGCAAGCGAACCCGCGTTCACGAAGCGCTCCGTTTACGATGCTCTCCTTAGGGGTAAGCACCGCGCAGGCTTTTCGAAAATCGACGGTCTCGTCGGGGAGAAGGTGGCGCGCTGCGCGCCGGATGAGGGGGTCAATCGTAGAATGACCGCGAGCTTCACCTTGTGTGCGTGCGGATGAATTCGCCGATTCTATCGATTGCTTGCTGGCCTTCCGGAAGGATTTTCGCGAACACGTGCCAGACGTGGACCATCTCGGGCCACACCTCCAGGGTCACATCGACGCCTGCGGCTTTGGCGCGCTCCGCGATACGCGTGGAGTCGTCGAGAAGAATCTCGGCATCGCCGACGTGAATCAAAAGCGGAGGCAGGCCGTGCAGGTCGGCATAAAGGGGCGAAATAAGCGGAGTCTTGGGATCGTTGGAGCCGGTGTAATGGTTCGCCATCGGAGCCAGCCCCTCCCGCCCGACCATCGGATCGGCAGCCGCACGTGAAACAATCGAGGCTCCGGTGGCGGCGAGATCGGTCCATGGAGAGATAGGAGCTGCGGCCGCGGGGAGCGGCGTTCCGGAATCGCGCAGCGCGACGAGGGTCGAAAACGTCAGCCCGCCGCCTGCGGAGTCGCCACTGATCGCAAGCTTGCCTGGCTTGTAGCCCTGCTTCAGCAGCCATTTGTACGCCGCGGTCGCATCGTTGACGGCGGCGGGGAACGGATTTTCCGGCGCCAGCGCGTAATCGATCGCAAGCACCCTGGCCTGGGCGGCGCGGCTGATCCGTGCGATCATCGCGCGATGGGTGTGAATCGAGCCCATCACGTAGCCGCCGCCGTGCAGATAGAGAATCGCGCGATCGGGCGCCGCATTCGGCGCGACGATCCATTCGCCCACGACACCGCCCGCGTCGACCGGCTCACATTTGATATCGGGGGCGACACGCTCGGCGACCTTTTCCATTCCGGCGCGCATCTTCTCGACGCTCGCGTTCGGATTCGAAGGCTGCGACCTGACGATCTCCAGGACCTTAGCAAGCTGCTGACTAGCCATCTTTTTCTGTCTCTCCGTATTGCGATCTCAAGAAGCTGAAACGGGAGCGGCAAATGTCGCTCCCGTTTTCCCCCGATCAACCCGCGGCGATCAAGCGTGGCCGTGGCGTAACAGCTTGCCCGGCGTCGCGCCCGTACAATTGTCCTCGGTGAACGTTTCGACTCCGTTCACGATAATCGAACGATATCCGCGCGCGCGCTGCACCCGGCGCCATTCACCGCCCGGCAGATCGTGCGTGACTTCGCCGATCCAGTCCGGCTCGATATCGAGATGCTTGAGGTCGTACACCACGACGTCGGCCGCCGCGCCTTCGCGCAGTATTCCGCGATCGCGGAACCCCGCCGCGTGGGCCGGCAGAGCGGACAAGCGATAATGCGCCTCTTCGAGCGAAACCCGCTGCTCGTCCCGCACCATCCAGCGCAGAAAGTCGGTCGTGAACGCGCCTCCCGTGAAGAACTTGGTGTGCGCGCCGCCGTCGGAGACGCCGGGGAAGGTGTACATCGAGCTGTTGATAATCTCCGCGTTGTACTCGGCGTTGAACTGCGGTTCCGGCTGCAGGAACTCCGCCTTTAGGTCGGTTGCGAGCGACAGCTCGATCATCACGTCGACCGGATGCCGGTTTTCTTCCTGTCCAATCTGCCCCAGCGATTTGCCGACGTACTTCTCCAGCTCCGGCTTGTTCTCGACCCACTGTACGATGAGCTTTACCAGCCGTCCGCCGATTCCGGGCGCGTTCTTGTCCAGCGCGTACATCGAGCGGTCGCTCTTCACCGCCTCGCGAATCCCGGGGTCGTGCATCTTGACGATTTTCTCTTCCTTGGTTCCGGTCAGCATGTCGCGCCACGCCGGAGCCATGTCGTACAGGTTCCAGTGCTCCAGCGTGAATGCGAAGCCGCTACGAACCGTTCCGCCTTGTCCGAAGATCGGCAGTCCCTTGGCCCGCGCCTTGTGCAGCCAATCGAGGCTCTTGCGATGGATATCGGGGTTGCGCGTGCTAGCGGTGATCGCCTGGAAGAGAATCGGACGGTGCGCGGTGCCGGCCAGCGTTTCGACGAATTTCAGGTCGTCCTTTATATGTCCCGTCGCCTGCGTGATTTCGATAAAGCCCTCATCGCGCTCGGCGAGCACGCGCGCGAGATTCAGGATGTCCTCATCGCACATCGTGTCGGTGACCATCGGCGAGCCGTCAAAGTCCGCCTGCGCCGAATGCTTGCCGAGGCGCTGAATCGAGAAGCCGCACAGGCCTGCATCCATGCCTTCGCTCAGCAGGCGGCGCATCTCCGCGCGCTCCGCATCGGTGGCGGCGCGAGTCTTGGCGGCATCAAGGCCCATCACGTAGGTCATCAGCGATGCGGTTGGCATGTACTGGATACAATTGACGCCCTTGGGCGCGCGATCGAGCGAATCGAGGTACTGGGGAATAGTCTCCCAGTCCCAGGGCATTCCCACCTTCATCGATTCATAGGGAATCGCTTCGGTGCGCGTCATCGTGAGCATCGAACGGTCGCGGAAATCGGGCTTCACCGGCGCGAAGCCGAAGCCGCAATTGCCCAGCACCACCGAGGTAACGCCGTGCCATCCGGAAATCGTGCACCACGGGTCCCATCGGATTTGCGCATCGTAATGAGTGTGCAGGTCGACGAATCCCGGCGCGACCACCAGACCTCCCGCATCGATAACCTTCTTCGCGAAGCCGGGTGCGCGGCCGCCGATCTGCGCGATCTTGCCGTCTTTGATCCAGACGTCGGCGCGAAAACGCGGCACCCGCGTGCCGTCCACTACGGTTCCGCCTTTGATTTGAATGTCGAGATCGGCCATGTCTTGTTCCCTCCTGCAACGGTAAGGACTGTTCGGCCGCGGCCCCGCCAGATCATGGTGCAGCCGCCTAATCGGATGTGTCAGATTTTCTTATACAAAACCTGTGAAACGACGACAACCGCGGCCGCAGGTCAGTGGACTCCCGTTCAAAAGGTCGACTCGCCAAACGTCGTGGCCAGACTGTTGTCCAGTGCGTGGGATATATCGTCTTGCGAGACTTCCTCGCCGGTGTTGAGCCGCACCATCACGTCTTGCACCTGGCTCGCTTTGCGGCTGTAGAAGTGGTCGAGACTCGGAGCGGAACGCGTATAGGCGGTCGAACTGTCGCGATCGAACTTGTAGGTTTTTTCCAGACGCTGTAGCAGCTCCTCCTTCGATAATGTCGGGGTTGGTTGCGGAGAAGACGCGGTGCTGCATCCCGCAAGCGCGAGCAGCATCATTCCGATCCATGGAATTAAGAATCGTGAGAGCTTCATTGTATGACCCTTTTTCTCGCTACCTGAATACGAGCGAAATTCTGTCAACGCACGACGCAGAACGTCAGTTTCTGCGTCCTCGTCTGTGGTACTTAGGCGAAAAGGTCGGAAGGTCCGGTTCGAGCCCGCGGTACTTTCAACCGCGATCGAGGTCGAACGGGAGGAACGCGGGTCCAGGATGTCTCACGCACGAACGCGAAACGATCGATCGTGACCGGTAGCCGCCTACGGACGACCCTCTGCCTTTGACAGTCGCCTCGCGCATGATTTTCGGAGCTCGCCCTGAGCGAGGTATGCCGCACGGTGGAATCCGCCACCCGGACCAATCTGTAGACCGGCGTGAAAGTTTTCGCGCGCAGAGCGGGAAACGACAAAACCATCAGCAGCGCGATGCTAACGAGCGAAAGTGCCGCAGGGTTCGACGCAAGAGAGTATTCCCGCCGATCTCTAAGCATGATTACTCGAGTATCTATCGCCACCCGCGACCTACGGCAAGGTGCGCCGACTGTCGCGCTCTCTGAAGGTTAGTTCCAATCGTCACATCCCGTTGAGCGATTCGCCGGTGGCGCGCTGCAGCGCCGCCTTGGCGGCCAAGATCGACAAGAAAGTGCTGCGTCAAAGGCATGCAAGCCGCCTCGAATCGGCTTCATTCGCCAGTTCGACGGGGTGGTCGTCAGTTGGTTGGAGAGCGAAGGTGTCAATTGGTTTCAAAACCCCAGCCACCTTTTGCGCTAATTATGGCTCTGAACCCGCTCCTCCGTAGCGAAATGAGCCCGAGTCAACACGGTCAGTCGAGAGCTGTGAATGTTTTGGACCTGATGAGGGCGAGCCGAACAGGAAACACGCTCGCCATAGCGGGCGACGTTACGAATCGCGCACTTCATCGTCCAGCGTCGCCATCGCAATCTCCTTCGTCGCAACTCCTCAGCGCTTTCAGCGGATTTGCCGGGCGGTGGCCTGTATGCGATCCATCCAGAACACCAGCCTGGGAGTGTATTCGTGGGGAACGCAGTGGCCGCAGATGTCTTCCGCCAAACGCACCACATTGCTGATCGCAAGTTCCAGCGGCTGCGATCTGGTAAATCCCGAAGGAAGGCAGGCGAGCAGTTGTCGCAGCCCCTCCAAGGCTAGCGATAGATTCGCCAGAATCGACGACAACACTCCCTCCTCCACCATCAACCGCGGTTGATGCAGCAGACCGTGCGTCGTGCGCAACTCTGCCAGGAACAACAGCACTGCGCTTTCGAGCCGCGTCGCGATGTGTTGCACGGGCTGGCTCTCCGCTTCGCAACTGGATATGAGCGTGGTCAGCTCGGAAACCACCATGTACAAATTGCTCTGCACCCGATCGAGCCGTTCGTCAAAGGTCACCTGATGGATTTCGCGTACCAGCTCGTCCTGGCGATGCGACACGAACTTTGCCACCACCGCGCCAAAGATCAGCAACGCGGCGACCGACTCCATGACTGCGAGCACGCGCGCAAAACCAATCGGCACGATGTCGCCATACCCAACCGAGGTCGCCGTCACGAAGCTGAAGTAGAGCGCCTCGACCAGGCCGTTCAAGTCTCCGCCGAGCGCAACGCCGCGCTCCACGAGGCCGTGCTCTCCGGTTACCGCGCCCAGCCAGTAGCCGAAACTGGCAATCAGAACCGCGCCAATCCAGATCAGGAACAGCCGCAGCGTCGACATCCGCCCGATCAGGTCCAGCACGCCGTCGTTCCATCGCTGCGCGCTCGTCAGGCGCGCCGATCCTGTGCCCGCGAGTGCGCCTTCAGACAATAGCGGCGGTCCTACCGTCGGCTGAGCCGGTGATTCAGTTCCAGTTTCGGCTACGCTGGTGGTTTCCAGCGGTTCACCCGATTCAGCCCACTCCGCCAGACCTCCGCGGTAGTCGCGCACATTCGAGTAGCCCATATCGTGGAGCAGGCCGACGGCCTCCGCTGCGCGGTGTCAGGTGAATTTCCCGCAGTAGACGACGATTTCCGCGTTACGGTCCGGAAGCAGTTCCGGAGCGCGGCTCAGAACTTGCTCCAACGGAAGACTGACTGCACCGGGAATATGGCCCGTGGCATACGACTCCGGCGACAAAACGTCCACCAGAGTAGCCGCCCCGCTTTTCAATCGCTCGCGCAGTTCCTGAAGCGATATCTCGGGAACCTCAGGTGGTGTGACGGTAATATCGACTTGCGACGACATGGTTCGAAAAACCAAACGCCAAAAGCGTCTCCGCAAACCACCATTCTGCATTTCCCGTCGCCAGGCAAGATCACGCCGATATGGCGGATCCTCCCTCAGCCGCCTGACCCGAGTGTCCACACAGTCGGGGCAACCTCAAGCATCCGCTTGAAAAACCGGGCGAGGGCCTCTGAACCAGGCCGCGTAGTCCTCAATTAATTTTCGCTCGCTCCGTTCCGTCCCTCGCCCGCTCAGTTGCGGGAGAGGGCCAGCGGTGCGGCTCTTGCGGTCGTTTTCGCAAGAGCCGTGACGCGCGGGTGAGGGTTCTGCTTCCACCCCCCTCCGATATGCAGCCGGCCACGAACCTACATCCCGTTGAGCGATTCCCCGGTGGCGCGCTGTAAGGCGGCTTTTGCAGCCGAGTATTCGTACAGCGAGGTCACGTATGTGGCCGAATCGTCGGTGTCGCGGCGCTGCGCGTCATCAAGTTCGACAACCGAGTTGAGTCCCTGCTTGTAGCGCTCGTCGGCGAGTCGCAGTTCCTCGCGAGAGGCGTTCAAGGTTTGCTCGGCTTTCTTAATCACTGCAACCGACGCCTGGCAGTTGAGAAATGCGGTATGCACCTCCTCGATCACCTGCTGGCGCAGATCCGCGATCGCATATTCAGCGGCGCGTTGATGCTCCCGTGCTTCCGCTACCTGCTCTTCCGTGCGGAAGCCGTTGAAGAGCGGCCAGGTAACTACCAATCCGGCGTAGTAATTATTTGCCGCCGGTAACCCGGTCGACATTGCAAGGTATCCCGCCTGCGCGTTAGCGGTGGGAAAGTAGTCGCTTTTCGCTTCCTTTATTTGGGCGCCCGCGGCGCGCGCCTCGTCAACCAGCGCTTTCAGGTCAGGCCGCAATTGTAGCGCGGTGGCCTGCACGCTCTCTGCCGTGACGGTCACCGGCTCGTAGGTGAGATTTCCGGTCACATGATAGGGAGGTGCCTCTCCAGCCAGACCCATCGCCGCATCCAGCGCGACCTTCGCGTCGTCGGCGCCGTTGCGCGCCTGAATTTGGTTCATCTCGGCGCGCGAAAGGTCGGCCTGCGTCACCGACACATCGATCGCCGGGCGTAAATCCGCCTGTGCCATCACCTGCGCCTGATGCAGATGGGCGCGGCGCTGCTCGATCGCCTCATCATAGACCTTCACGATCTCTTGCGCGGCCAGCAGGCCATAGTATCGTTCGGCCACCTCGTAGATGAGATTCAGATCGGTGAGCTTGAGGCGGGCTTCCGCCGCGTCGCGATTAGCCCGCTGCTCATCGACCATGCCGCGCATCTTGCCGAAGTCGAACAGAAATTGCTGGAGCGAAAGACCGCCCGCCCAACTGTTGTTGGAGCTGAACGACTGCGAGAAGTCGTTGCTCGGCAGGTCGTGGTTTTGTCCGGTGACACGCGGGAAGAGGCTCTCATTGAAGAACGTGGTGTTACCGATTCCGTTGCTCGTCGATCGCAGGTATTCACCCAGGCCGTAAGCCTGCGGAAGAAGATTTGCGCGAGCTTCGCCAACGCGAGCCTGTGCAACGCCCACCTCCGATTGCGATTCCATTCTGCGCGGATGCAGCTTCAGCGCGATTTCCGTGGCTTGTTGCAAAGTAAGCTCGGAGTTTGGCGCGATCGGAACATCGGCTGCGCGGGCCAATCCGCAAACGCATGTGGCGATGCCGAAAGCCAGCACCGCTGAAAGTCGTAAGTGAGACCATTTACGCATGGTAGTCGACCGTTTCACTGAAATTTCAGTCCGCGCTCGCGGACGCCTGCGGGCTTTGAGCCCCGGGCGTCTCATCGAGTGTGCGCACCGAATCTCCCGCTGTCAGCGAGGCATTCAGCGTGCTTACCACTGTCTCGCCGCCGCCAAGGCCTGAAGTAATCTCGACGTTGGTGCCGTCACTGATTCCGGTGGTCACGGCAGTCTTCTGTAGATGGCCATTCACGACGGTGAAGAGCCATGTATCCGGCTCTCCGAATCCGTAAACCGCGCCGCGGGGCACTTCGATCGCATTGGGATGATCGATCAGTACCAGCGCCACGTCCGCATACATGCGCGGGTAGAGGCGATGGTCGGGATTGGGAATGTCGAGTTCGGTCAGCATCGTGCGCGTCGCAAGGTCGAGCGATGAGGCGAAGCGCGTTACCGTCACGGGAAACTTCTGGCCGGGGAAAGCGCGCAGCGTGATAGTCGCGGGCTGGCCAATCTTCACGTACCCCGCCTCGCCCTCCGGCACGTAGATATAGACGCGCAGCTTGTCGATTCGCGCCTCGCTCAGTACCGGGCCGCCACCCGTCAGATGGCCGCCCGCACCTTCCAGTGCCGCCGCGCTGACGTTGACGCCGCTGCCCGAAATTCCCAGGTCGCCGCCGCCCGCCCGAATCAGCGCGCCCGGGTCGGCGAAACGCCCGGTTATAACACCGTCGAATGGCGCGATGATTTGCGTGTAGCCGACCATCGTCTCCAGCTCGCCGAAGGAAGCTTTCGCCTCCATGTATTTCGAATACGCGATGTCGACGTCTTCTTTCGCGACCAGCTTCGGATCGCTGGTGCGCACCCGATCGAGCCGCTCCCAGGTGATCCTGGCGATGTCTAACTGTGCGCGTGCCCGTGCGAGATTCTGATCGAGTTCGGGTACCTCGATGCTTGCGAGCACCTGGCCTTGCTTGACCCAGTCGCCTTTGTCGACATCGATCTTGCGCAGGTAGCCGGTGACTTTAGAATGCAGCGCCGCCTCGTAAAAGCCGACTAGGTCTCCGGGCAGCGTGATCGATTGCACCACGTCCTTGCGCTGCGATTGCACCACCGCGACCGTGCGCGCCTCGCTGCCGGAATCCTCGGGAGTCGCGGTGCTGCGGCCGCATCCGGCAGCGATCATCAGGCATAGAATCGGGAGCAGGGTACGTAGGCGAATCAATGTTTGCTCCTCCACGAATAAATGAGTTCGTAGACTGACGGCACGAGGATGAGCGTGAAGCCCGTAGACACGACCAGTCCGCCCACGGCGGCGCGCGCGAGCGGCGCGGAGGCCTCGGAGCCAGCGCCGAGTTCGAGCGCGATCGGCATAAGTCCCGCCACGGTCGCGAGTGCCGTCATCAGGATCGGGCGCATGCGGATGCGCGCCGATTCGACGACCGCGCGGCGCAGTTCCTGGCCTTCGCGGCGGCGCTGGTTGGCGAAATCGACCAGCAGAATCGAGTTGGACACCACGATTCCGACCATCACGATAATCCCCATGAACGATTCGATGTTGAGGGTCGTGTTGGTGAGCCACAGGGTCCAGATGACGCCGATGAGTCCCATCGGCACCGCGAACAGGATGATGAATGGATCGAGGAATGACGCGAACTGCGCGACCATCACCAGGTAGAGCAACAGCACGGCCATCCCGAGCCCGATGCCGAAGCTCGAAAACGATCGCTGCATGGCAGCCACCGCGCCGCGGTAGTTGATCTGAACATCGGGTGGCAGCTTGATCTTGTCGAGCCGCTGCTGGATCGAGTTCTGCGTGCCGCCGAGATTGGAGGTCGCCGGGTCGACCAGCACATCAACCACGCGCTGGATATTGTAGTGGTCCGCCTCGGAGGGAAACTTCTCCGGCACGATCGTCGCGACGTTGCGCAGCAGTATCGATTGCTCGTGCGCGCCGCGATCGTCGGAAATGTGATGCACCGGAATGTCCTGCAGCGTTTCGATCGAATCGATCGCCTGCTCGCGGTACTGCGCGGTCAGGAAGTAGTCATTGCCGGTGGAGCGGTCGATCCAGATCGACGGTTTGATCATCTGGTTCGACGTAAGCGCGGTAATGATGTTCGTCACCACGTCTTTCTCGGTGAGGCCGAGCCGCGCAGCACGCACGCGGTCGATCTCGACGTCGAGCGTCGGATAGTCGGCTTCCTGGGGAATGAACGCCTGCGAGACGTCGGGCAGCCCCTTGATGTCGTGCACGATGTGTTGCGCCACATCGAATAGCGGCCGGTAGTCAGGGCCGGTCACTTGGATATCGATCGGCGCGGGCAGACCGAAGTTGAGTACCGCGTCGATGATGCTGCCGGAGGAGAAGAACGCTGTCACCTCCGGCACCTTGCGGGGCAGTTCGCGCCGCAGAATATCCATGTAGCGAAAGGTCGAGCCCTGATGGCCGGGTTGGAGAGTCGTCATGATCTCGCCGGTGTCTTCGCCCGAGTTGGACGAATAGATCGCCGAGATGCTCGGGGCGAGGCCCAGGTTTTCGACCACAGTGCCGATTTCGTTCGGAGGAATTACCTCGCGAATTACTCGCTCGACTCGTTGCGCGAGCGCCTGCGTGACCTCGAGGCGCGTGCCCGCGGGCGAGCGCAGGTGAATGATGAACTTGCCGGCGTCGGTGGTCGGGAAAAGCTGCGTACCAAGCAGCGGGTAGATAGTCAGCGAACCCACAAACACCACGGCCACGAATCCGATGACGTACAGCTTGCGGTCGAGCGCCCGTTCAAGGAATTTTTCGTAGCGTGCCGCGAAACGCTCGTAGCGATGGTTGAACGCGGTGAAGATACGATCGAATGCCCCGGTGCGCTTGGCTTCTCCGGTTTCCGCCGTCAGGAAGCGCGCGCAGTAGACCGGAATTACCGACATTGCCACGACGTACGAGCCGAGCATCGCCAGCACCACCGCCAGCGCCAGCGCGCTGAACAGATACTTGGCGACCCCGAACAAATACATCACGGGAAAAAACACGATGATCGTCGTGATAGTCGAGGCCAGCACCGGCAGCGCGACTTCCTCCGCGCCCTCGCGAGCCGCGATGGCCGGCTGTTTGCCTTCGTCGAGGTGGCGGTTGATGTTTTCCAGCACAACGACCGAGTCGTCGACCAGGCGCCCGATCGCCAGGGCGAAGCCGCCCAGCGTCATGATGTTTATCGTCGAGCCGTTCATGAACAGGCCGAACGTCGCGGCGAGAATCGACAGCGGAATCGAAAGATAGATCGCGAATGTGGAGCGGAAGCTGCCGAGGAAAATCAGGATCATCAGCGAGGCGAGCACCGAGCCGGTCACTGCCTCATGTTCGAGCGAATGGACTGCGTCGAGGATGTAGTCTGACTGGTTGAAAATCGCACTGAGCTTCAGCCCCTCGGGCATCCCGATGATCTTCGGCAGCAAATCGTGGATTCCGCTCACGACGTCGATCGTGTTGGCGCCACCCTGTTTGAGCACGGGTATGTAAACCGAGGGCTGGCCGTTGATGAGCACGACGTTGTACTGAATAGCGGTTGAGTCTTCGACGTGGCCGACGTCGCCGAGCCGCACGGGCGCCTGGTCGCTGCCGATTTTCACCGGGACTTCGTTGAGACTCTCGGGATGGTTAATGAGCGCGTTGGAATAGATGTAGTAGTCAGTGCTGCCGATCTTCGCATCGCCGGCGGGCAGGATCAGATTGGTGTCATTGAGCGCGTTGACCACGGAGTTGAGCGTGAGGCCGCGCGCCTGCAGCGCCTGGCGATCGACATACGCCATGATCTGCCGAATCTTCCCGCCGAACGGCATCGGCACCGACGCACCCGATACGGTCGCGAGCTGATTGCGGATGTTGTAACGCGCCTGATCCTCGATATCGGCCTGCGAGAAGCCTTTTCCTTCCACCGTGACCAGCGTCACCGGCAGCGACGACGCGTCGAACTTGAGCACCAGCGGCGGCAGCGTGCCGGGCGGCAGCACGCCCAGGTCCGCCATCGCCAAGGTGGCGAGCTGCGCCGCGGCGGCATCGACGTCTACGCCGCTGTGCAGATAGACGGTGATTATGCTGACGCCCGGCAGCGACCGTGACGAGATATGTTCGATACCGCTGCCGAGCGTGAAGAAGCGCTCGTAGCGGGTCGTGATGTCGCGTTCCATGTCCAGTGGCGGCATGCCCGGATAGAAAGTTGCGACGACCACCGCGGGGATTTTTAAATTTGGGAACACATCGACCGGCATTTGCGCGAAGGCGGTCATGCCCAGAATCGTGACGATCAGTGCTCCCACGATTACCGTGAACGGGTTGCGCAGAGCGAAACTCGGCACGTCGGTACACCTCGCAAATCAGGCCGGGACACGCTTGAACCTGTCCCGCCAGTGAGACTCGACCGCGATGAAGCTTAATCAGCGCGGGCCATAACCGAAAGTACGAACCTATGCCGGGATTGGCAGGTCTGGAGCGCGACTAGAACCGAGCCGCAATCTTTTCAGCACGCAGGAAAGCCGCAGCGGCGTGGCCAACACTGTAGTCGGCAGCGGTACGATAGTTCGCGCGCTCACGGGCGGCAGAGCCCGATCCGGCGACGGCCCTTGCGCGATCCGCTCGATTCTCGAATCAGGACGGTCGTCGTTCAACTCGAGCGAACAGTGCCGTGCGGCATTCTGGCGCACCTCGATTGGTCTGTACGCCGAGAGAAAGTGATGGGTGCGCAAGGCGGGCAGGATGAGCACGACAGCGAGAGCCGTTAGGCATCCGATGACTCCGGCCAAGGTCGCCGGCGTCGCAGGTTTTCCATGGCCGCGGCGCATCGCACAAGAGCTTAGTGGTGCCGGAAATGGCGTTCAAGTGCGCCAGCCGATGTCGGCAAGACAGCGGCGCGCGCTCCGTGTATGCTCGCGCGTGATGACCGCCAGGACACGCCGCGCTTCCCGGCGCACACTTAATCTTGCCGTAATAATTCTCGGCGCGGTTTTCGCGATGCCGCTGGAAGCGCGCGCCCAGAACTACCAGATCGACCAGTTCGGGAGCGATCGAGTCACCAAGTATTTGCATCGTCACGATCTACCGCTGGTCGGCGCACAGATCCTCGACAACAACGACGGCAGCCGCGAACTTCATCTGTTTGGATACGTGGGGACGCCGTATGGCATGCAGGATGCGCAGACCAAGGCGCTCGAATATCTTGGCGATCCTACGATCAAGGTGGTGAACGCGATCCAGATCAATCCGTCGATCGAGCAAATGAGGCCGCTTTCGTCGCCGCTTCCCGCAGCAGCCAACACGCCAGTGGCTCCGACCGTCAATTCGGACACGCAGTGGAACAAGGCAATCAACAACATCTACAAGAACGGCGCCCAGCCGCTGCCACAACCAAGCGGCCCCCTGCTGCCATAACAAGACAGAAGAATTTCCGAGGGTCGCCGGCGCCCGGCCGGCGTTTTTCGACAGTCTCGTCAGAGGCGAGACGCCAGCGCTACTCGGAAGGCGGCTCACTTGTCTTGAATCGGTGGGGATGACAACCTCTTAGCCGCGTGGCGCCGAC
>Ga0074044_10003655_pt1 | contig 13017 bp, 23 predicted proteins | sample BogForMeECP23OM1_FD_94443 | JGI IMG/M metagenome (GOLD analysis project Ga0074044, IMG submission 94443) | Bog forest soil microbial communities from Calvert Island, British Columbia, Canada - Bog Forest MetaG ECP23OM1 | ecosystem: Environmental > Terrestrial > Soil > Wetlands ...
CCACGTCCGCAAGGGGGAGGCCCAGGCGTGGCAGAGCAAGTGCTCCGGCCTGGACCCGAGGGACAACCACAGGGACCAGTGGAGCTTCAAGTGGCTCAAGGCCCCCGCGAAGTTCAAGGCCAAGGCCCCGAGGAAGCGCACCCACCCTATCTTTGACGACTGCCCCGTGGCTGGCAAGCACGACCAGCAGCCCGAGGAAAAGGACGCCGACCAGCGGGGCTGAGTATTATTCCCGCATGGACCCGCTGACCAAGAAACTCCTCGCCCTCACCGATCAGCCCTACGACAGCTACAACGCCATCCTGCCTGAGATAAAGGGCCTGCTGGCGGACCGCGCAGGGGACTTCGAGCGCGTCCTGGCCCAGGAGCTCCCGCTGACCACCGCCCGCCGCGCCTACCGCACGGCCATCAAGGCGGCCATGGGTGAGCCCGACGTTTCCCGCGAGTGGCGTCCCTCCGAAAATTTCCGCAAACGATAATTGACAGAATTCCCTAACTTCGGTATTCTCCCTACAGAGAGACTTTGACGGTTCGGCACCCTCCGGGTTTTGAACCTCACACAATTTGCGTTCGCAGCGGTGTTTGGCTGACGGTTACTTCTTCGATGAAATCGCCCTCGGGCGATCGGGGCTTGCCCCTCTCCGTTTCCTACTGTTCCCTGCGTTCTTACAACCTTGTGCGGCGGTGTTTGGAAACAGTTACTTCCCTGTTAAGGAAGAGATGTCGGTTCGAATCCGGCTGCCCCCACGGGGGTATGGTGTAACGGCTAACACGCTAAAAACACTGTTCCGTCTGTTCCCCGCGCAGTCTTTCGTCGATCGAGGCCTCCACAAGGGATGTGGAGGGGCAACGCTGGCACGCACTCCAGCCCTCGACGGCGATTTTTATTTGAGGAGAAAAACTATGGCTCAGCTCAACTTCGCAACCAAGACCGTCCGCACCCCGGTGTTCACCGCAGAGGGCGCTCCCGCCGCCCGCGTCAACAAGGCGGACCAGCTCCGCCGCCTGCTCAACGCGTGCATGCTCTGGGAGGACAACTTCTACTCCGACGGCCAGTCCGTCGCCGACCGCATGCGCGAGCTCGTCCGCGAGGTCCCGGCCGAGAAGTGCGCCGAGCTCGCTGTCAAGGCCCGCGAGGAGCAGAAGCTCCGCCACGCCCCGCTGCTCATCGTGTACGAGATGACCCTGGCGTCCAAGCAGCACAGGCTGCTCGTCGGGGAGACCCTCGCCCGCGTCATCCAGCGCCCGGACGAGATCACCGAGTTCGTGGCGATCTACTGGAAGCTGAACGGCAAGAAGACCCCGCTGTCCAAGCAGGTCAAGAAGGGCCTGTCCGCCGCCTTCAACAAGTTCTCCGAGTACCAGCTCGCGAAGTACAACCGCGACAAGGACATCAAGCTGGCCGACGTCCTCGCGCTGTGCCACGCGAAGCCGAAGGACAAGGAGACCGGGCTCCTGTTCGCCAAGCTCGCGAACAAGGACCACCTGCCGAAGAAGACCAAGTCCGCGCAGTTCCCGGTGGCCAACACCTACCGCGCCCTGAACAAGGACTTCGTCGGCCTCCAGACCCCGGACACCTGGGAGGTCGCGCTGTCCGCTGGCGCTGACAAGAAGGCCACCTGGGAGCGCCTGATCACCGAGGACAAGCTCGGCGGCCTGGCGATGATCCGCAACCTGCGCAACATGCAGGAGGCGGGCGTGTCCGACTCCGTCATCAAGCAGGGCCTCGGCCAGATGAACGCCGAGCGCGTCCTGCCGTTCCGCTTCATCGCTGCGGCCAAGTACGGGCCGAAGTTCGAGGCGCACCTTGAGGCCGCGATGTTCAAGTGCCTTGAGGGCCACGGCAAGCTGAAGGGCAAGACCGTGCTGCTCGTGGACGTGTCCGGCTCCATGGACGCGCCCGTGTCCCGCAAGTCCGACCTCCAGCGCGTCGACGCCGGGGCCGCGCTCGCGATGCTGCTCCGCGAGGTCTGCGAGGACGTGGTGATCTACACCTTCTCCGACCGCGAGGCTCTGATCCCGACCCGCCGTGGGTTCGCCCTGGCGGAGGCGATCGTGAAGTCCCAGCCGCACTCCGGCACCTACCTCGGGCGCTCCGCGTCCGCAGTGGCGACCCGTGAGTACGACGCGGACCGCGTGATCGTGATCACCGATGAGCAGTCCCACGACCACGTCGGGAACCCGTTCGCCGCGACCCGGGCGAAGGCGTACATGCTCAACGTGGCCAACGAGCGCAACGGCGTGGGCTACAAGAACGGCTGGACGCACATCGACGGCTGGTCCGAGTCCTGCGTCGACTACATCGTGGCGGAGGAGAGCTTCAAGGGCTCCAGCCGCGACTAACCTAAATGGGAGGAGAGAACCTGCTCCTCCCGCACTGCCCGGAAGGAAAACGAGCCTTCCTGGGCGGTTGTGGCATCTAAGTCCTCGGAGGCTCAAATGACCGAGCGCAAGTTCAAGGCTGTGCACCGGAAGATCGGCGGCAAGACCACGACCGTCCTCAAGGACGGCCCGAACGGCACGGGAGTCATCCTGCCGTTCTCCTGCGGCTTCTGCCGCGACTCGAAGGGCAACGCCACGGCGGCCTTCCGGACGCGGGGCGAACGGAACGCCCACACGAACCGCTGCCCGAAGTAGGGCGCGTGCTCAAACACTATATGTGGCGAACGCTTTGGTGGAGGAAGCACCTTCCCTCTGGGCTCGTCCGACATATCATGGTAAGCTGGTAAACAGGTTGGGGCGGTGTTTTGCACGGGTACTTCACTCGAAATGAAAAACCCCCGTGCGGTTCTTGTTCCCCCCACAAGATTCGTGTCGGCCCGTGGAAAGACCGACCCCAGGATGCCGGGCCCGCGAGGGGGGTGTCACAATTATGCCGAGTAAGCGCCCCATCAGAGGGGCGTGAGCGCCCGTGTTAGCGGGCGAGGTCGACGGACTAACCAATCACGTCGGCTCCCTGCTGAGACGCAGGTCAACCTCCCTCGGCACCAAATCAGGCGGGCGGCGACATGAACGGTTACTTCAACCGTCAAAGTCGAACAGAGCCGTTCGTAGTTTGTTCCCCCGCCGCTTTCTTGCTATGATCTAACGATGGGCAAGAAGGTCGGATTCACGGGCACGTCCAGGGGCGCTAGCCCCTCCCAGCTCGCGGAGCTGGAGGAGAAGCTCAAGGCCCTGCTGGCGGACGGGTTCGACGAACTCCACCACGGGCTCTGCATCGGGGCCGACGAGCAGTGCGCCCGCATAGCCAAGCGCCTCGGATTCCGCGTCGTCGCCCACCCAGGGCTGCCGAGAGACCCCACCAACATGATGTACCGCTCCGACTTCGCCGAGAACGACGAGGTGCGCGAGCCCGAGCCGTTCATCGCCCGCGACCAGGGCATAGTCGACGAGGTGGAGCGCATGCTCGCGACGCCGCTCACAAGGGCGGAGCAGACGCGCTCCGGGACGTGGACCACCGTGCGCTACGCGAGGAAGGTCGGCCGCCTGGTGGACCTGATCCTCCCCCCGTTCGTACCGCCCAAGTACGCCGCGCAGCCGCCCCCGCGCACCAACGCGATCGCGGGAGAGAACCCCAACAACCCGATGAAAAGAGGCGTCAGATGAAGAAGCCGCTGAAGGGCGTGGACTTCGCGAAGCTGCGGAGGAAGCACCCGAAGATGCACCTGCACTACTACGACAACGGGGCCTGGACGCTCACGAGCAAGAAGCCCCCCAAGGACATGGACGCGGAGTCCGACGCGTTCGCCGCGCTGGTGCTGGCGGAGGGCGAGGACTACAACGACTGCGAGGGCTACCTCCCCGACCTGGTCAGGGACCTGGCGGGGGCCCTCGGGATAACGGCGGACTCGATATGAGCAAGCTGGAGGAAGTGATGGGCCGCAGGGCGTCTGCGGAGAAGAGGTCGGCGGCGGCCAGCCTGGTCGCGGAGCGCAAGCGCGAGGAGAGGGCGGCACGCCAGCGGCGCGTCTTCGAGCGCAAGGAGTTCAACCGCCTGTTCAAGCGGCTCAAGACCCTGGTCGACGGCCGCTGGGACCGTTACGGCTGGGGCTGGAAGTTCAGCTACAAGGGCGACGACTACTACGTCGACTACCAGGACTGGTACAGCCCGAAGAGCCCTGGCGACGCGGACGGCTACGACATGTCCGGCACCTGCTGGGTCCTGAAGCGCGGCTTCAACGGCATCCAGGGCAACACGGTCACGCTCTCGACCGACCGAGAGCCGAAGCAGGGCTTGACCGAGGCGGTGCTGCGCGGCCTGAAGGAGCTGAGCCAGGAGGACTGACGTGATGGAGATAGATTGCCGGGCGTCCGCGCCGTGGAAGCCCATGAGCCCCGAAATCTGCTACGTGTGCGGGAAGTACCTCCAGAAGTCCGCGCTCCTGAATCGCGGGGCGGAGGAGTGGGTCGAGCTCAGGTGCGAGTGCCCAGGCAGACTGGTCCTGGTGCGGCACAAGGAAGCTCCGCTCCCGCCCAAGCCGCCCAAGGTCGAGATAGGGAAGATTGAGGTGCTGCGGGCCGACGGCGTGAAGTGCCCGCGCTGCTGGAACTACCACACGGTCCAGGGCAATCCGATGGGCGTGTGCGACCGCTGCGTCGCGGCCGTCACCGAGTCCCTGCCGTACCTGGTCGCGGAGGGCAGGTGGACCCAGGCCGACGCCGACGAGTGGCGGGCCATGGTCGCCGCCATGATCGGGAGGTGGAAGGCATGACGTATCCCTGGTGGACGGTCTACGCGATCCCGTACCCCGTGGCCGTGCTCATCGCGATCTGCCTCGGCGGGAGCTGGAAGAAGCGCGTCCTGGGCGCGGTCGGGCTGTGCCTCCTGGTGACCCTCAGCATGTGGTCCTCCCTGAACGAGTTCGCGTCCCAAATGCCTGAAACCAAGACACATGTTGACCCCCCGCCGCATTTCTGGAAGGTTCCCCCGATTCCCTAGCCGTTTCGGCCCGCCTTCCCGTAAACTGTAGGAGGGAGAGAACATGCCCATTGAGGGCTTCGACAAACTGGTGGAGGGCGCGAAACCGCTGCCCCTGCGGTACTGGGACGACCCGGTGCTGTCCACGGTCTGTGATAAGATTGAGGACAACGAGTTCGGCCCGGAGCTTACCCAGTTCGGGCGGCAGCTCATCGCGACGATGCAGCACAAGAACGGCATCGGCCTCGCGGCCCCGCAGGTGGGCGTCGCCAAGCGCGTGTTCGCGATGGAGTTCCCCGACCACGAGGGCTTCGGCCCGAGGGTGGTCGTCAACCCGACGCTCGTGCTCCAGGGCGGGACGAGGCCTGGGCGCGAGGGGTGCCTGTCGCTGCCCAACGTGTTCGAGCAGGTGTACCGCGCCGAATCGGTCCTGATGCGGTACTTCGACACGGACGGCAAGGAGATCGAGATGCCGCTGATCACGGCGCTGGACGCGAGGGTGGCGCAGCACGAGTACGACCACCTGAACGGCATCATGTTCTTTGACTACAAGGACCGCCGCCCGAACCCGTGGGGCGTCAGGATGACGAAGAACCTGAGCAAGGGCGTCCTGCGCGAGTGGGAGAGGCAGAAAAAGATCATGGAGAAACGAAATGGCTAGCACAGACATCGACGGCACGAACCTGATGATCCTCGGGGAGGGCAGGGCGCTCGCGCTCGTGATCGGCGAGCGGAGCTACCAGGGGACGCTCCAGATGCGGAAGGACGGCTTCAGCGAGAGCTGGTTCATCAAGCTGACCGTGGTCGCGCCCGGCGAGCCGGACGAGATTCAGATACACAAGATCGAGACAGACACGGCTCCAGCGCCGCGCACGGAGCCAGAAGGGTCGAACTGATGTTGCAAGCACCCGAGACGTTCTGGACGCTGTTCCACGACGCCGCGCACTGGAAGTTCGAGCTGTTCGTGGGCGGCATAGAGGAGCTCGTGACGGGCGTCCTCATCGGCATGCTTCTGTGGCCGAGGATCAAGAAGCACTGGCAGCACCACCTGGAGAGGGACAAGAAAGAGGCGGCGAAGCCCGCAGGCCCGGCCAGGCAGAGCAGAGACTACCCGTGGACCCTGGAGACGATGAGGGTCATCAACTCCCTGACGCCGGGGATCGAGGGCAAGGCGTTCGACCCGGAGTGGTTCCTGCTGCGGCAGAGACTTGAGCAATTCGAGGACAGCAAGAGGGAAAATGGCGACGCAAACTGAGAAGGGTTTCACGGAGCAGCGGTACGACTACTCGGCCGGAAGGCCGAACGCGCCGGAGCTCATCATGATGGTGGGCATCTCTGGCAGCGGCAAGTCCGTGCACGCCAAGTCCCTGGTCAACTGGGGGCGCGGCGCGATCGTGCGCCTGAACCGGGACAGCATCCGCGCCATGCTCTACTGCGACGTGCCGTGGTCCAGCGGGAACGAGAACCTCGTCCGCAACTGGCAGATGGAGGGCGCGAGGATGGCGCTCCAGTCCGGCAAGGACGTGATCATCGACGACACGAACTGCATCCGCAACACGCGGCAGAAGTGGGAGGAGTTCGCGCAGCAGGTGCGCGTGAGGTTCCGCATCATCACGATGACCACCCCGATCGACGTCTGCATAGAGCGGGACGCCAAGCGCGAGGGCAAGGAAAAGATCGGCGAGGGCATCATCAGGAAGCAGAACAAGGACCTGAACGAGGTCAAGGTCAAGCCGAGGGAGGAGGTCGACGTGAAGATAACCCGACCCTACATGGAGCGCCAGACGCTTAACTCTGGCGGCGGCTGGACCGTGCGCCTCACGAACGCCAAGACCGTGATCGTGGACGTGGACGGCACGACCGCCCACAACGCGACGCGCTCGCCGTACGACGAGAGCAAGGTCCTGGAGGACACGCCGCACGAGACCGTGTGCGAGTGGGTCCGCGCCCTGTTCCCGGCCTACAACGTCGTCATCGTCAGCGGCAGGCACGACGGCTGCGGCGACGACACGTGGGACTGGCACGAGATGCACGGCGTACCGTTCGACCACATGCTCATGCGCTACAACGGGGACAACCGCTCCGACGTAATCGTCAAGCAGGAAATCCTCAACGAGCTGGCGGCGGTGATCGGCAAGGAGAACATCGCCTTCGTCCTCGACGACCGCCCCAAGGTCGTGGAGATGTGGAAGAGCAACGGCCTGGTCGTGTACCCCGTCAGGGGCGGCACGATCCACAAGGCCGAGTGCGCCTACGCCACGGCGAAGGGCTACCGCTCGTGCCCCGACTGCGGCGCTCTGGAGAACTTCTGATGGCCGACATCGAGACGGTGTCGGCCATCAGGAAGGCGTTCGACGACCTCGTGGAGCAGCTCGAGTCGGACGGCGTCTGCACCAGGCGCGAGTGCATGTGCGAGACGGCCGCGCCCGTCGTCGCGCTGAACGCGCTCATATCGAAACTGGAGAGGGAATGTACACCAGGGACCACATCCACAGGCACGCCGCGCTCGTCCTCATAGAGGCCGAGTGGGCGGTGCTACAGCGCGAGGAGTACAGCCTGGGCGGCAGGTGGAGGCGGTGGTACGGCAAGAGGACGGTCACGCAGAAGGTCTGGGCCTTCTGCTCGGTCGCGATCCTCCTGTTCGGCTGGCTGATGGCGGACACGCTCAACCGCCAGGACAAGGCGCTGGCCTACGAGCCGATCAAGTGGACGGAGGACGGCATGCCGTCCCCGTCGTTCAAGGGCCACTACCCGCAACAGAGGTGGAACTATGAAGCGTTCAATCCTGAAAAAGCAGCTCAAGGCGGCACGGAAAGCACGGCGGCGGGACCCAAACCTGAAGAGGGGCTTCCGCAAGCTGGTCCTAAACGGTAGCGAAATCTGGCAGTGGCGCTTCTACCCGCGCACTAACCGCACGGAGATCAGGGTCCCTGGCACCCTGGACATGAAGTGGCTCGTGCCGACGTGGCAGCTCCAGGGCGACGCCTCCCTCCAAGCGTGGGAGGACAAGCATAAGGACTGCTGCACCTCGGGCTGCTGCGAGCACTGCGGCTGCACGACGGTGACCCCAGGCATGGTCAAGGCCTACATCGACGACAGGAACCAGGCGACCAGTGCTTAGGAAGATGTGGTGCCCGTACTGCGGGAAGAACGGCGACGTGATCTGCTGGATCATCATCGTGCCGATGCTCTGCCTCGGGTTCTACTCGGTCGTGCATTTCGTCCCGATTATCCTCGGCTGGCGCTGAGGCCCCGTGATAGAATCGTACATTGTGAAGGAAAACGTGAACTGCTTCTGCGGGGCGTGGCAACTGCTCCCGCTGGACGGCAAGTTCCACTACTGCACCGTCTGCGGACGGGAAGTCTACGAGCAATTTATGGCTAAGAAAAAACAGGACGCGGCGAAAGAGCAGACCAAGGCCAAGAACCCGGACACGGTTGCCGAGGCCAAGAAGCAGCTAGCGGCCGACGCCGCGAAGGCGATGGAGGCCGCCAAGCCCCTGTTCCCTAGCGTCCCGCTTAAGGTGCCCATGGATTGGGCCCCCGACCAGGAGTTCCAGGCGCAGAGCAGGATCAAGCGCGACTGGGCCGACGCGCAGCGTGCCGTTGACTCGATGGACGAGGAGTTCAGGCGACAATACATGAACAACGCGGACAACATCGACGTGAGGATCATGCAGGTCGGGTCAGACGGACGGCAGACGGACGTGACCGGGAAGATCAACCCGCGCGACCTGGACGAGTCCCAGATAGAGAATTTCGAGTTCCAGACGCCGGGCAGCCTGATCCCAAGGACGCGCGACGGGCAGGTCGACAGGAAGCGGGCGATGCAGATGCTAAGCGACCTCATAGCCAACGGCGGCCTGAGGTTCCCCGGGCAGGCGCGACGGGGGCTGGAGCTCCAATCGCCAGCGCAGGTGAAGGCCATGAAAGAGATGGAAGCGGCCCTGGCGGAGTCGGACAAGATTCTACAACACTGGAAGGAGTAGCCTCTCACGGTATTTAGCCCTGTGAGGGGCTAAAATACCGATGGTTACTTTTCTCAACGAAATCCTGCCTTTTGACCTGTTCAAGCGGATGCTCGACGAGGGGCATATCCGCTCGCAGGTCCACCCTCAGTTCCCCGAGCTGGCGATCTTCAACTACACCGAGTCGGCGCAGTACGACCGCGTCTGGAACGCGGCGACGAACGTGTGCCGCGGCCTCGTGGTCGTCCTCCAGGGGCCGGACCGCGAGCTGTCGCCGGACTGCGTCGTGCTGGCCCGCCCGTTCGGCAAGTTCCACAACCTGAACACCGAGTACGTCCCGGAGACGCTGGAGGCGAACCTGCCGACCGACGCGCCCCCGCTCGTCACCGAGAAGCTGGACGGCTCGATGGGCATCCTGTACCGCTACGCCAACGAGTGGTGGGTGGCGACCCGTGGCTCGTTCGCCTCGGACCAGGCGAAGTGGGCGACGGCGTGGTTCCGCCAGAACGTCAAGGGCTGGGTCATGGACGAGGACGACGCCACGCCCGTGTTCGAGGTGATCTACGGCGAGAACCGCATCGTCGTTGACTACGACTTCGAGGGCATGGTCCTGCTAGGCGTCGTTGACAACGCGACGGGGCGCGAGCTGCCGCGCCAGGCGGTCGAGTGGATCGCGGGGGACAACTCCGTCCGCGTGGTGCCGAAGTTCGACAAGTCGCTGGCGGAGTGCGCGGCGGAGAACAAGCCGAACGAGGAGGGGTACGTCCTGACCTACTCGAACGGCGTGAAGGTCAAGGTGAAGTTCGCGGAGTACGTGCGGCTGCACCGCGTCCTCACCGGGCTGAACCCGCGAGCGATCTGGGAGATGCTGTCCCAGGGCGCGGGCGAGTCCGTGGACGCGATCCTGGGCGACCCGAAGATGCCCGTCACCTTCATCGAGTGGTTCCGTGGCTGGGTGGAGCAGCTCCGCGCCCGCTTCACGGAGATGGAGATCGTCTCCAAGGCCGTCTTCGAGGCCCGCCCGAAGGAGGGGACGCGCAAGGACATGGCCCTCTTCTTCAAGCAGACCCCGCAGGTTTGCTCGGTGCTTTTCGCGATGCTCGACGGCAAGGACCACGCGCCGATCATCTGGGACCGAGTCAAGCCCGCAGGCAACGCCACCTTCAAGAAGGACGGCGAGTAGGCAGCCCCGTGATTACAAAGGGGTTGCCGCTCTAGCCGTTTCCCCGTGTCCTCCCGTATACTTGTGATATGGCATGGTTTAGTTCTTTGTTCGGCTGCCCCCACGATCGGCACTCGTTTCCGCAGACGATCGAGGGCAAGACCACCGTCTCCTGCTTGGACTGCGGCCGCACTATGCCGTACGACTGGGCGGGGCTGGGCGCGGAGGAAGAGATCAGGCCGCCCAAGATGACCGCGCCAAAGGAAATCACAAATGGCTGAGAACACAGCGGAATACGTGATGCACCGCCTGCGCGACGCGGGCTACGAGGCCTTCCTCGTGGGCGGCTGCGTCCGCGACATCCTGCTCCAGCGCGAGCCGAAGGACTTCGACGTGACGACCAGCGCCACGCCCGAGCAGGTCAACGCGCTGTTTCCGACCCGGATCATCCCAGTCGGCGCGGCGTTCGGCGTCTCCGTGTACGTCGACCACAACAAGGACCAGGTCGAGATCGCGACCTATCGCTCCGACGGGCAGTACTCCGACGGGCGAAGGCCGGACTCCGTGACTTACGGCAAGACGGCGCAGGAGGACGTGGAGCGCCGCGACTTCACCATCAACGGGCTGCTCTGCAAGGGGCAGGCCGACGACACCTCCGTGGCCGACTACGAGCGGTCCTTGGCGGGGACGACTCGCGTCAACGTGGGCGGCAAGGTGTACGGCATCATCGACCACGTGGGCGGGATCGCGGACGTGCAGCGCGGCGTCATCCGCGCCATCGGCGACCCGAACAAGCGGTTCGAGGAGGACGCGCTCCGCATGCTGCGGGCCGTGCGCTTCTCCGCCCAGCTGGGCTTCGACATCGAGACGAAGACCTGCGGCGCGATCATCGAGAACGCGGACAGGCTCCGCGCCGTGAGCCGCGAGCGCGTCGCCATGGAGCTCTTCAAGATTCTAACCGCCCCGTTCCCGACGAGGGGGCTGATCGCCCTGTTCACGACGGGGCTGGCGAAGCACTGCCTGCCCGCTGAGTTCCGCGAGGAGTCCAAGTTCACCTACACGATGGAGCGGTTCAACATGTTCCGAGCGCACAAGGACCCGATGCTCGGCTTGTCTATGTTCCTGGCGGACTGCCCGCCCAGGCTCGCCCTGCTGCTCGCCAACTTCCTCAAGCTGTCCGGGGCGGAGCGGGAGCAGCTCGTCAACGCGCAGATGGTCTTCCTGCCCGCCTTCCGCGAGCAGGTCGCCGCCCGCAGCGTGGGCAGGGCCAGGATGAAGCGCATGTGCAGGCTCCCCGGCAAGGAGATCGCCCTGGAACTCTTCATGCAGGACGAGCTCATCCGCAAGACCAGCTTCGGGCTGGAGGCGGTCATGGGCGTCGTCAACGAGGTCCGCTCGCTCACGCCGGAGGAGATCAACCCGACGCCGCTCGTGACGGGCAAGGACCTGATCGACATGGGGCTGACCCCCGGCCCGATCTTCACGGAGATTCTCCGAGAGATCGAGGACGGCCAGCTGGAGGGCGTGCTCGACCGCGAGACCGCGCTGTCCCGCGTGAGGAATCGCGTCTGGGTCGACGACAAGGGCGAGATCGACAAGGAAAGGATCGTATGACCATCGGCGAGAGGCGCGAGGAGCTGGGGCGGCTGCCCATCAGCAAGCTCCGCCGGAAGTTCAGGAAGGTGTGGGGCAACACGGACTGGGTGGACCGCCGCAAGCGGGCCGACCTGATCCAGGCCATCATCAACTTCGAGGTCGGCGGCGGGAGCACGTCATGAGCAGGTTCGCAGACGTGGTGTGGATCGGGCCTGGGGCCGCGGTGGCCCGCCTGTCCCTGATCCTGGACCGCAAGGACCCGTTCGTCGCGCACCGCACGCCCTACGTCCCGGACGCGGGCGCGGCGGACGCGCTGGCCTTCGTCACGGCCAACTACGCCTCCAAGATCAAGAAGGGCACCCTGCTGGTCGGCCTGGAGCGCGGCGGCCTGGTCGCCTGCTGCCTGCAACGGTCGTTCCCGGCCCTGTCCCTGTCCGTCGTCGCCGTCAACTCCCCCACCAGGGATGGCGACATCACCACCATGCCAGCCTTGGGCAACCCCTCCAACCGCCTCGCCCTGTTCTCCAGCTCGTACAAGCCCATCGCCGGACGGTGCGACTGGGAGTTCACGGCGCAGGCGTTCGACGTGGGCTGGCTCCGCGACGGCGTGGCCAACGCCTTCTATCCCGTGTCCTACCTGGTGTCCGCGTACATGCGCGGCCTGGACATGAAAAAAGAAGTCTCCCTGATGTTCCCCGCCACGGTGTAAACGCGGTATAATGCACCATGGGGCACGTCGCCAAGGCCGCACTGACCTGCTGGTACATGCTCCTGACTATGACCTTCTGCTTCCTCGCGGCCGTCTCCGTACTGATGATCCTGTGGGGGCTGTCCGAGCAGAGCGACGAGGCCCTGGGCGCTGGCGCTCTCGGCGTGTTCGCCTTCGGGTGGGGCGTAAAGAGATACCTGGGGAAGTTCGTCACGCGGGTCGAGGAGACTCAGAAAAACGCCGACAGGTTCAAGGACTGGGACGATGAGGATCACTAAGCGGGGCTTCGACCCCAAGTTCGAGATATGGACGGCCACCTGCACGAACTGCAAGACGGAGTACGAGGCCGAGCGCAGGGAGCTGAAGGTGGAGGACACGCAGCGGGACGGCTCGTTCGCCCACAAGACCTGCGAGGTTTGCGGCACGAGCATGATCTTCTACCCGCCGCACGGCGGCACCGATTACTCGGAGCAGATGGGGCGATGACGGACAAGATCAAGAAGTGCGGGCACTGCGAGGCGGGGCGGAGGCGAGAGCTCGTCGACGGCGTGCTGATCCACTACTACAAGCAGAGCAACGGGTACGACTACGACAACTACCACTCCCCGTGCGAGGACCAGACGACGGCGGGGCTGGCCGCGTACCGCAAGGAGGCGCTGCTGAC
>Ga0074044_10003656_pt1 | contig 13016 bp, 15 predicted proteins | sample BogForMeECP23OM1_FD_94443 | JGI IMG/M metagenome (GOLD analysis project Ga0074044, IMG submission 94443) | Bog forest soil microbial communities from Calvert Island, British Columbia, Canada - Bog Forest MetaG ECP23OM1 | ecosystem: Environmental > Terrestrial > Soil > Wetlands ...
GACCGGCGCTTCCACCAATCTCGCTCGAAAGCATGGACGCTGCCGGCGCGGACGGCGACTGCGGGCCGCCGTCCCGCACGGCCATTACAAGACGGTCACGCTCGTTGCCGGTCTGCGCCTTCGGCAAACGCTTCAATACCAAGACAGCGACCATCGGCTCGCCGGCGACGTGTTCGCCCGCCGAAGCGCGCGCCGAGGCCAACCGACTCAAGGACGCGGTTGCAGCCGGGGGCGATCCTGCGGCGGACCGCAAGGCCAGAACCGCCGAGGCTGCGTTCCAGCGCTCCGCCACTGTGGAGCGCGCGGTCGGGGATTATCTCGCGACCCTGCCGACGAAGGAGAAGAAAGGCGGCGGACGCATCTCAGATGCGTGGACCAGAGAGCAGGCCAACCATCTTCATCGCGCTGTCGCCGCACTCGGCGTCGCGTCCGACCCGATTGAGAGCGTCGACGCCAAGACGGTGCGCAAGCTTCAGCAGGGCGAAGCGTATCGGCACCGCTTCGGCGCGCTCAACCGATTCCTCGATTGGGCCGTGCACGAAGATCGGATCACGGCCAACCCCTGCGCCTCGATTGGCCGAGCCTACCGCCCAGCGGCCGGCCGCGCGCGCGAGCGCACGCCCTCGCTCAAGGAACTGGCGCTGGTCTGGACGGCTTGCGAGAAGGTGCTCGAGCCGGTGTTCCACGACTTCGTGCGGTTCGCCATCTGCATGCCGGCGCGCCGCGGCGAGATCGCCAATCTCCGTTGGGAGCATCTGGACCTCGACGACCGGGTTTGGCGTCAGCCAGGCCGGCTGACCAAGAACCGCGACGCGCACGAGCTACGCCTCAATCCGCTCGCGCTCGAGATCCTGACCCGGCGCTGCGAAGAAGCGGGCAGCCCGCCTGTGGGGCTGGTGTTCCCGTCGCCGCGGTCGACGAAGTCGATCACCGCGTTCTCCGGCGTGCTTCGCGCGCTCCGCAAGGCGACGCCGGGCATGGCACCGTGGGCGCTGCACGATCTGCGCCGATCCTTCGCGACCACGCTCGGGCGGCTCGGGCAGGACGACGAGGCGACGATCGACGCAGTCCTGAATCACCGCCAGAGCGCGACCCGCGGTGGCGTGGTCGGCGTCTACAACAAATCGACGCGCCTTCCGGCTCAGGCTGAAGCGCTCGAGCGCTGGGGCGGACTCATCAAGGACGCGATCGAGGGACGATTTCCGGAAGAGGCGGAAGTGGTTTCGTTCGCGCGGCGCGCCCGGTGATCCATAGGCTATAAGATAACGGCCCGCGTCCCGAGTTAGCCGCTCGGAGCGCAGGCCTCACCACCCGTCGAGGATCACGCGACAGATGGCTGGCCCGCAGCATATCCCGCTCCATGGGAGCTTTCACTGTTCCTTCAGCGTCGCGGTACGCTACCTCGAGCTACGCGATCTTGCGTCCGTTTATGAAGCTCCAGACATCTTCTCCCTGAGAGATTGGCCGGATGGGCTTCTTGAGCGCCTCTTCTGGGTTCTGTGGGACGCACTCGAGCGGGAATCCGTTCATGCGGATTTGGACAAGGTCCAGGAGATCAGCCCGCAGCGCTGGCGTGGAGATCGGGCGCAGGTGGAAGAGTGGCGAAGGCTCGTGGAGCATTGGCGGGAGCACGGAACCGAGAACGGGCTCCAGTTCTTCATTCGCCAGGTTGCGGCGGTCGTAGCCCACGCCTTCATTCGTGTCGACGAACTTGTGGCCGCCTTCCCGCCGCCTAAAGAAGAGTCCCCTACGCCAGAGTTGCCTGAACCTGCGCGGATTGCGTCGTCATATCAGGCAAGCAGTCAAGAGGTCGAGCCCGCGCCGGCGCGGGCGAAGAAGCTTACGCAGGTTCAGTTCGATAGGCTTGTCGCGTTCGCGAAGAAAGAGTTCGGCGGGCTTAAGCCAATACCGGGTCGCGGCGTCACGGAACCCGCTCTCGAGGCCGAGCTTGGCCGGGAGATCCGCAGGGACGACTACCGCGCCGTGATGAACGCAGCTTTCCCGTTAGAGACGAGGAAGGGCGGTCGGCTCAAAAACCCGGCCGAATAAACCCGGCTGTTATTTTCATCGGCCGGGTTTGCCGGGTTAGACGGCCGGGTTTTCGGGGTGTTTGCTTTCCGTCGTCGGTCTTCCCGACTTTACGGAGGCAAGCCCAGCGATGAATTCCGTTCTTCCGCTGCCGGAATGGATCGGGCGTGTGGTTGAAACCGCGCCTCACTTTGTGGACAAGCGCACTCTCGCTCAACTCTTTTCCCAGTGCTTCGGTCCGATCTCGCATCGCACAGTCGAAGACCGTCCTCTTGTCTGGCAGATCAGCAACGGTCGCGCAGTGACCGAGACCAGAGCCGCGTTCGAGGCCGAATACGCGCGCTTCAACGCGTCGCCCAAGTATCGCAGCGGCAGGGCGAAGAAGACAGCCTAATCGAGGAGAGTTTTTAGAGTTTGCGGCCGGCGCGGCCATAAGGGCCGCGTCGGTTTCGCAAAGAAGGGGCCGTTGGAACCGGCCCGATCATAGGAGGGCATCTTGTTGAGCAAGACCCTTGTAACACCGCTTTCTCAGCGGCTCAAGATCACCGTGTCGATTGGCGCGGTCAAGCTTGTCATCCCAGTCGAAGCGACGACGTCTCAGACGTCCTCGCGCCCGCGTGTCCGCAAAGGCAACGGTCAGTTCGCGACGCCGACGCCGCTGCTCGACAGCCTCGACGCGGCGCCCGCCGCGACCTTCCACGTCGTGCTCGTCGCGATCGGCGACAACAAGATCGAAGTCATTAAGACGGTCCGCAACCTCACCAGACTCGGTCTCAAGGAGGCCAAGGACCTCGTCGACGACGCCCCTTCGATCATCGAGGAGGACGTTTCGAGGGTCGAGGCGGAGAGGATCAAGTCCGCCCTGGAGAACGTCGGCGCGACAGTCGCACTTCAGCCACGCCGCGAGCGTGGCAACGGCCAGTCTGCGCCTCAGCACGTCGTGGGGGCCGGCTATGGCGCGTAAGCGATGGCGGGTCACCCGTGCAGAAGTCAACCGCCTGCGCCGGCGCGGCGTGAAGTTGAAATTCACGTCAGTTCGTGACTGGCGCGCGCTCCGACCTCGCCACACGCCTTCCAAACATCATCCGGCGCCCTAAGCGCCCTGCCGGTCGCGCCTCTTTGCGCGGCCGGCTTTCCTACGCATTCGGCTTTCCTGACGCATTCGAGACATCCGATGAAGCTCATCACCGCCGAAGAACGCCTTGCCGAGACCCGCGGCGTTTCCGTGCTCATCGCCGGACCGACCGGCGTCGGCAAGACGTCGCTCCTGCGCACGCTCGATCCGACGGCGCTGGGCGAGGTCCTCTTCGTCGACATCGAGGCCGGCGATCTGCCGGTCGCGTCTCTTCCGATCGCCTCCGTACGGCCGCGGACCGCTCAAGAATGCATGGATCTCGCCTGCGCCATCGGCGGGGCCGATCCCGCGTTGCCGGCGAGCTCAGCCTATTCGCAAGCCCATTTCGACGCGGTTTCCGCCCATCCCGAATTGATGCGGCTCGCGTCGTACAAGACCTTCTTCATCGACAGCCTCACCGCCGCCGGGCGGTTGTTTTTTCGCCAGTCCGAGCAAATGCCGGAAGCCTTCACCGACCGCGGCAAGCGGGATGTTCGCGCCATTTACGGCATCTACGCGCGCAATGTGATCGCCTGGCTGAACCAGTTGCAGCATGCGCGCGGCAGGACCGTCGTGTTCGTCGCGATCCTCGAGCGCCAGACTGACGACTTCAATACTCCGATCTGGGGAATTCAGCTCGAAGGCGCGAAGGCCGCGCGCGAATTGCCCGGCATCGTCGATCAGGTGGTCACCATGACCTGGATCGACTTCGGCGATCACAAGCCGGTGCGCTGCTTTGTCTGCACGGGAGGCAACCCGTGGGGCTACCCCGCCAAAGACCGGAGCGGAAAGCTCGACCAAATCGAGCCGCCCGATCTTGGGAAATTTCTCACGAAATTCACGTCTTCCACAAGCTCAACCTGAAGGAGAGTAAGCAAATGAAACACGACTTCTCTGATTACACCAGCCTTGTCCCCGCCAAGACTGTCGCTATTCTGCAGACGAAAATACGTTACGGCGACGGCGAAGACAATGTCCTGAAGCGCACCAAAGCCGGCGACGGCGAGGGCCTGGACATGGAGTTCACGCTGCTCGACGGCCCGTGCGCGCGGGACAAATTCGTCGTTTTCATGCTGGTCACGGGCGAAACCGAAGGCCAGAAGTCGATGGCCAAGTCCAACCGGGAGCGCCTCAAGTTAATCCAGGACAGCGCTCTTTATCTCGACCCCAGCGACAAGAGCCCGGAGGCGCGCGCCAAACGCTCGTTTGCTTGGCGCGACTTCGACGGCCTCCGGTTTCTGGCCGAAATCGGGATCGAGGAAGGCAAGGGCGGCTATCCGGACAAGAACGTCATCACGCGGGTGATCACCAAAGACCACCCCCTGTGGGGCGGACGCCCGCCGATCGATCAGACCGAGCCCGACCGCGGGGCGAACGTCGCCCCTGTCGCCCCTGTCCCCCCGTCGCCTTCAGCGGCGCCGATCGTCAAGCCCACATGGGCTTCGTGAAATGCGCGCCTCGAAGATGGCGAAGATTTCCGCAGATCGCGACAAGTGGATGCGGCAGGCGACCGCCGCGTCCATCGCCGCGGCGAAGGAGGTCGTCGGCGTCGACGGTCCGATCCGTCTCCATTCGCCGGTCGGCCGGCTCGGAGACGACGAGTGGGGCTGGATCTGTTCGAGCGCGGTCGCGGCCTGGATCGCGACCCGCGCCGAGCAGGCGGCGACCGAGGGTTGGAGCGAGGAAGGCGCAATTCGCACCACCGGGCTCGAACCGGATCCGTGGCTCGCCGGCGCGATCGTGTCGATCTTGCCCAAGCTGTTCGAGGCCTGTCCTGAGCTCGACTGGTCGCAGCCGGTCGGCGCCTGGTCGAAGGACGCGATTGCGGAATTTCTCCTCGCCGCCTTCGGCTTGATCCAGCGCGCCTTTGCGGCGCGAGACGTCGCCGAAGCTCGGATTGCGGGCAAGACCAACGCCGATGTCGTCGCCCGCGAGATGAACGCCGCGGTTGGCAACGCGCGGATGACCGTCGCCGAGCTCAAGGGGCTCAACGACGATCCGCCGTTCTGAAGATTACGCCATCGTTCCTAAAGTTTACGCCATGCCAATTGGACCGGAACACCGCACCAGAGCCTATAGCGACACGTTCGAGAACGCGCTCATCCGCACCAACGCCGGCATGGCGAGCTTCGCCGTTCCCGGCTCTCCCCATCGCTGCGGCCGCTGTCTGTACTGGCTCGAGGAGGCTCAGGGCGGGAAGGGGCGCTGCGCCGCGTACACGCGGCTGATGCGGGGCAGGAAGGGCGCCCTTGTCGCCGCTTCCCAGACCGCCTGCAAAATGTTCGAGGCGGCGCGCCGATGAACAAGATCGATTTCAGCGACGCCGACGGCGGCGCGACGCTTTCCGCTCAGCCGATCAGCGTCGAATTGAACGCGCGGGTCGAACGAGCCGCCGCAGCGGCCGCGGCGCTGCCGCGGATCTATCTCGGCGCCTCGATCATCGGGCACGAATGCGCGCGCCAGGTCCAATACGACTGGTGGTGCGTTCCGACGCTGCCGGCGCGCGTGCGGGCGATTTTCGACCGTGGGCATTTCTTCGAGGCTCGAGCGCGCGAGCAACTCGCCCAGGCGGGCTTTGCGTTTGCGCCGAAAGAAGCGCTGGAATTCGTCGCCCTCGACGGTCTTCTGCAAGGGCATGCCGACGGGGTCATTGTCTCCGCCCCGACGATGGCCGGCGTCTACCTGCCGATCCCATGCATATGGGAGTGCAAGGCGGTCAACGCGAAGAACTGGCGCGCGGTCGACAAGAACGGGTTCGCGCAAACCTTCCCGCGTTACGCCATCCAGGTCGCGCTCTACCAGTTTTACTTGGACAAGACCAATCCGGCGCTGATCACCTGCGTCAACGCCGACAGCTGCGAGGTCCTTCACCTCGCCCTGCCGTTCAGCGCCGAACGCGCCCGTGAAGGCGTCGAACGCGCCCAGACGATCATCGCCGCGACCCGCGCCGGCACGCTCTTGCCGCGCTTCACCAACAATCCCGACGACTGGCGCTGCAAAATCTGCAGTCACCGGGAGCGATGCTGGGGAGCGGCATGAACGAGAGGCCGTTCGAAACCAGGCTCGCTGACCTCATTCGCCGGCTTGGCACCGAGTTCGAAGGCGAAGCGATCGCGACCTGGCGCGCGCTCGGACGCCTGCTGGCGACCCAGAACGTCGGCTTCACCGATCTCGGTAACGCGGTGGAAGAGCTGGCGACCGGCGGTCTCGCAAAGGCCGAGATGCAACGCCTCTACGACGCCGGTTTCGAAAAAGGGCTGATCGAGGCCGGACGTAAGCAGACGGAGGAGCAAGCCGTTTACGGCCAGCGTCCGGACGGCTCCACCGACTGGGAGGCGATCTCGCTCTTTTGCCAGCGCGAGAAGAGCCGCCTCGACGCCAAGCACGGCGTGTTCGTCGACGACTTGGCCGCGCGCATGACTTGGGGGCGGGAGCCGACCGAGAAACAGGGCAAGTATCTCTTGTCGCTGTTTCGTCAGCTCGGTGGGAGGATCGCATGAGCGCGGTAATCGACGAAGACGCGGTGCGCGAATTCATCCGCGCCATCAGCGCCCACGCCGGCGGGCTCGCCACGAGCGTCGCCAGTCCCGGGGCGCTGCAGCTGACCCGCCTCGACTGCCGCGACGGGAAGCTGGTCCCGAGTCGGTTTCGGCTCGACGACGTCGAAGGAATGGTCAAGGCGGCGGTCAATGACGCCGGCGCCGGATTCAATGTCTATGTCGAGCCGCGCACCGTGCGCTCAGATTTGCGCGGCCCTACGCGCGGATCGCTCGATGACACCGGGTTCGTGTTCGCGGTTGTCGTTGACGCCGATCACGACAAGGGCAAAGGCGGAAAGGTCTTGGCGCGCCCGACCCTGACGGTCGAGACGTCGCCCGGAAACTTTCACTATTGGTATCTGTTCGACCGGCCGGTCCCGGCTCAGCGAGCCAAGCTGATCGGCGACGCCCTGCGCATCGCCACCGGCGCAGACGCCGACACCGGCGTCCCGACCCAGCCTTATCGCGTCGCTGGCACGCCTAATTTCCCATCGAAAGCCAAGCAGGCGCGCGGGCGCGTAAGCGTCGAGCCGACCCGCCTTGTGGAGCGGAACGCCCGCTTATGGGACCCCGACGAGCTTTCAGCGCCCATGAATTCGAGCGGCGCCGCTCCACAGGTGGAGGCGAGCGCGAGCGGTAGCGCGTCGGCGGCTCCCGACGAGGCGGGCCTGCCGGAAGCGCTGATGAAGGCGATTCGCGACGGCGGCTTGAGCAAGGGGTTAGGCGCGAAGGGCGACAAGTCCGGCTCGGGGCTCTTTCACCACGTCGTGGGGGAACTGAAGAAGCGCAAGTGGACGATTGAAGCGATCGCTGCCCTGCTCGAGCGTTACCCGAACGGCGCGGCGATGAAATACGCCGGCCGGATCCTCGAAGAGGTCCGCCGGTCGTACGGCAAGGTCGAGAACGGCGGTCTCTTTGTCCCCGCGGGCGGAGGGGGAGGCGCGGGTAGCGGAGGCGGAGGTGGAGGAGGGGTGCCGCCGGGCTTCACAGGAGGGGCGGGAGGAGTCGGGGGAGCGGCGGGGGGAGCTCCGGGAGGAGCGCCGGGGGCGTCTCCGCTCGTGCTGCCGACCATTCAGTTGCGCGCCGGGCAGATGCTGCGCGCCGCGGCGGAGACCGAGGCGGCGATGCTGGCGGCCGGGATCGAGGCTTACGCGCGCGCAGGGGAGCTGGTCTACCCGGCAATCGAGACCATGGGCGCTTCGGTCGGGCGCAAGGTCGACGTCGTGCAATTGCGCACGTTCAATTCGGACTCGTTCTTCAGCGCGGTGGCCGAGAGCGCGATCTTCCAGCGTTACGACGCCAGGCACCGGATGACCGTCGACATCGATCCGCCGATGCAGTTGGTGCGCCTGGTGCTGTCGCACGAGCGCCGGTGGGCGTTCCCGCGCATTTCCGGCGTCATCACCACCCCGACCCTGCGCGCCGACGGCTCGCTCTTGGCGACGTCGGGCTATGACCCGCGGAGCGAGCTCTATCTCGGGTCCGGCATAGTGTTGCCGGCAATCCCGGCGCATCCGAGCAAAGAGGAAGCGATGGCGGCGCTCGAAGTGTTGAAGGAGCTGTTCGTCGAGTTCTCCTTTAAGCGCCGGGCGCCCGACCTGTCGGTGGCGTTGTCCGGGCTCCTGACCGCGCTTCTACGCGGCTCGCTGCCGACAGCGCCGGTCTTTCTGGTGCGCGCCGACACGCCAGGCGTCGGCAAGAGCTACCTGGTCGACGTGATCGCCACAATCGCCACCGGGGGCTTATGCCCGGTGATCACTGCGTTGCACAATACGGAGGAGACGGAAAAGCGGCTCGGAGCGGTGCTGCTCAGCGGCAGCGCGATCATGTCGCTCGACAACGTGACCCGCGACCTCGAGGGCGAGCTCTTATGCCAGGTCGCCGAGCGGCCGATGGTGCGCATCCGCATCCTCGGGCGCTCCGAGATGCCCTTGGTCGAGGTCCACACCGCGGTGTTCGCCACCGGCAACAATGTCAATTTCGCCGGCGACATGGTGCGCCGCGGCCTGGTCGTCAATCTCGAGGCGCTAAGCGAGCGGCCGGAAAAGCGCGACTTCAAGCGCGACATCGTTGTGGAGATGCACGCCGGCCGCGCGGCTTATGTCGCCGCCGCGCTGACGATCGTGCGCGCCTATATCGCCGCCGGCTCGCCGGAGGTCTGCGGCCCGTTCGGCTCCTACGCCGCCTGGTCGACCATGGTCAGGAGCCCGCTGATGTGGCTCGGCGAGCCCGATCCGGTGGAGAGCATGGAGGAGAGCCGCGAGGAGGACACCGAGCTCACCAACATCCGCGAGTTCTTCGCCCTGTGGCCGGCCTACATGCTGGTGGGCGCGCCCTACACCGTGGCGCGGATGGTTGAGATCGCCTGCGAACAGAAGTCGGGCAACTTCAACTCGCTCGACCTCAAGCTGTTTTTCCTGAAGGTCGCGGCGATGCGCGGACGCGAGAGCGAGATCTCGTCCGACCGGCTGGGCCTGTGGCTGAAACGCATCGGCGGGCGAATCGTCGACGGCCTTCGCCTAGTGAAGGGGAAGGACTTGCATACCAAAACCGCTAATTATTGTCTTACAAATTCGTGATGGGAATTGATGGGAGCGTGATGCACGAAGACCTCGAGGAAGCCAACGACCTCGCCCAGGAATTCCTCGCGGCCGCGCAGCGCGCCCACGTAGGCGCCGCCACGGTTCTGCGCGCTTTCGGCATGGCCGTGCAGGAGTTTTCCGCCGACATGTCGATGGATAGCGGGGCCGCACTCACCGCTATTGCCGCCGAAGTGGCCGACATCCAACGATTCAACGCCGAGGAGAGAGAATGACTGCTCTGCGGTACCTGCGGTGCTTGCGGGGTCATTCCCGCCACCTACGTATATTTGTCTTTCTATTTTTCCAATGCCATTTTCTTGCGCGTAATAGAAATGAAGATTCAAGCACCGCAGGTACCGCAAACATCATCATGAGAAACCGGACAAAATCTTTGTGCAGCGTAAAAATGGGCTTTTGAACCACCGCAACCACCGCAGAAAGCAGAACAAACCAGGAAGGGCACACCATGTCGTCGTTTTTGTCGAAAACAGAAAAAGCGGAGCTCAAACCGAGTGAAGCCACCACCCGAGTCGGCCAGTTCCTGAGGAGCATGGGACCATCGGGACGGCTGATCTTCGCCCTCGACGCGACCGGATCGCGCCGTCCCACCTGGGACCTAGCCTCCAGTCTGGCAGGCCGAGATGTTCCGCGAGGCGGCGTCGATCGGCGGACTCGAGCTCATGCTCGTCTATTACCGCGGGCTCGGAGAATGCGTGCAGACGGAGTGGACGACTAACCCGGAGCAACTCCTGCGAACGATGCAGAAGGTTCAATGCGAATCGGGCCAAACCCAGATCGAGCAGATTTTGACACGCGCAATCGGTGAAACAATCCGCCGTTCGGTCAACGCGCTGATCTTCGTCGGCGACGCGATGGAGGAAGATCGCACCACCCTTGTGGGCAAGGCCAGCGACCTCGGCGCCCTCGGCGTGCCGGCGTTCATGTTCCAGGAAGGTCAGGATTCGTGGGTCGAACGGGTCTTTCGCGACATCGCGCTCGCCTCGAAAGGCGCCTATGCGCGCTTTGACGCCGGCGCGGGCAAGCGGCTCGGCGAGCTCCTGAGGGCCGTGGCGGCCTATGCAGCCGGAGGGGCGAAAGCGCTCGAAGGCCGCAAGGACGAGGCCTCCAAACTGCTCATCGAGCAGATGAAGAGGGCCTGAAATGTGCTAAGGATCCACCTTTCTAGGATAGAGCAGGCGATCGATGCCGCGTTTCCAGACGGGTCGCCAGAAGACCGGCGGGCGCAAAAAGGGAACGTACAACGCGCGCGCCCTCGTCCATCCGGACGCGCTTATTCATCTCGCCGAGGTGGTGGCGAGCACCAGGTCCGGCCGTCACGCCCGAGCTCAAGGTGAGAGCCGCGGCCGCGCTGGCGCAATATCAGCATCCGAAGCCGACCGCGCCGAAACAGCCGGTCTTCACCCCCAAGCCGTTCGCCTTCACCAGGCCGACGACGCTCGAGGAGGCTGGGGCGGAAACGCTTCGGGTCGCCGAAGTCGTGGCGTTGGGCGAGCTCGACCACGACACCGGCACGTTCGTCATCAATGCGCTCAGGACCTTCATCGAGGCCATGGTCGGCATCAAGACCGAGCGTGAGATCGCGCTTGCCGATGCGGCTCGAGGAAACGGCAACGGCTGCGGATGCGGATGACCGCCGCGGCGACGGCGATGCAGAGATGCGTTTTGCCCGAGCCGGTTCCGCCGATGAAGATCGCGTTGCGCCTGGCGTCGAGAAAGCCGCCGGCCGCAAGCTCGCGCAGCTGGCCCTCGTCGACCGGCGTGTCGGCAAAGACGAACTTGTCGAGATCCTTGAGCATCGGGAACCTGGCGCCGGCGATGCGATAGCTGATCGACCGAGCCTGGCGGTGGGTCCGCTCGGCCCGGATCAGGCCGGCGATGATGGGAAAGACCTCGTCGCGCCGGGCGAGGCCCTTGCCGGCGATCTCGTCGAAGCTGGCGCGCATGCCGCAGAGCTTGAGCTCGCCCATGGCTTCGAGGATCTCATGGCGTTCCATCAGGCGACCTTCCTTATGCTGTCGTAGCGGCCGCAATCAGCCGCGGGCTCGATCTTCAGGCGCAGCGCATCGGGCGTGGTGATGCTGGGCGGCGCCGCCGGCTGACGCTGCCGGGCAAGCACGGTGAGGATCACATCGCCGCTGGCGATGCCGGCTTCCAGGGCTTCGGCACAGGCCGCCTCGACCGCGGCCAGTCCATGGTCGAGCACCGCGCCCAGCACCTTGACGAACTGGCGATCGCCGTCGGCATGCTGCTTCAGCAAGGCGCGGACCTGCGCCAGGGCGGGCGGCAAGTCCCAATCCTTGAAGGGGGCGCCGTTGCGCAAAGCCCCGGGCTTCCTCACCAGAACCGGCAGGTAGTGCCAGGCGTCGTAGATGATCTGGTCGCGCCGGAACTGGCGTGGATGGTCGGCGACCACCTCGTCGCCCAGCAGCACGACGATGCGCTCGGCATGGGAGCGCACGAGCACCATCCGGCCGGCGGCGCGTGCGTCCACGCTGTAGCGGTTGTGATCGGCCATGATCAGGCAGGTGGTGCTCGCCCTGACCGCCTTCTCGACGAAGCCGTCGAACGGCCCGCGCAGCTCCATCAGGCTCACCCGCTCGTCCTGGAACACCTCCCAGACGGTGCGGTCCTTGAACTCCGGGTGCCTGGTGCGCCGGGCATAGGCGATGCACTGATCGGCCAGCCAGGCGTTCAGCTCGGTCAGGCCTCTTCGCTCTGAACCAGTCGATCGCGTCCTCGAGACGGTCGTCGCCCCAAAAGACCTCGGCGGTGACGACGAAGGTCGGGGAGCCGAACACGCCGAGCGCCTTGGCTTCCTCGGTGTCGCGCTTGTAGCGCTCTTCGATCCGTCCGGTCCGGGCCGAGGCGAGGACGCGGGCAGGGTCGCGGGCGAGCTCGCGCAGGACCTCCGAAACGCCCGGGTCCGACCCGGGCTCGTGCCCCGAATGAAACCACTGCCGATAGGCGGCGCGAACGTAATCGGCGCACCAGCCCTCGGTTTCGCCGACGACGGCGATCTTGTTGGCGAGGTCGAATTCCGCCAGCGGATAGGGCGCCGGCAGCCGCGGCTCGAACCCATACCTGCGGGCGCGGCGTTCGATGTCCCGCCACATGTAGGCCATCTTGACGGGCTTGCCGGCGAACGGGATGTTATTCTGGTCGACCATGATCGCCCGCACGGAGAACGGCCGCCAGCGGAACGAGACGTTTCGCCGGGCAACCCTGGCCGGCCGCGCGGCGCAGAGCACAAGATCACGCGCGCCTGCGAAGCCTTACTCGAGAAGGATGCCGCCGCCATCACGGCCAAGGCCATCGAATTGGCCAAAACGGGCGATCTCACAGCGCTTCGCCTATGCCTTGATCGCATCGTTCCGCCGCGCCGCGAGCGCGCCATCGTTTTTGATCTACCGCGTGTCAACGCTCTTGCCGATCTGCCGAGGGCGCTGTCGTGCATCCTGGAGGCCGTGTCGCGCGGCGAGATATTGCCGAGCGAGGGCGCTTCCTTGGCGTCCTTGCTCGCAGCGACGCGCAGCGGATTTGAAGCGGTAGAGGTTGAGGCGCGCCTTGCCGAGTTAGAGCGCCGCTGGCAAGAGGAGGGGCTTCACAATGGGAAACCTGCTTACCCACCATCCTCAGCTAGCTTTAGCATTGTGTATGGCATTGGCACGGTGCGGACGCCGGCCCAGGTCAGGCGGGGGATCATGGCGGCGAGGTCGTACCTTCGATTGAAGC
>Ga0074044_10003657_pt1 | contig 13015 bp, 9 predicted proteins | sample BogForMeECP23OM1_FD_94443 | JGI IMG/M metagenome (GOLD analysis project Ga0074044, IMG submission 94443) | Bog forest soil microbial communities from Calvert Island, British Columbia, Canada - Bog Forest MetaG ECP23OM1 | ecosystem: Environmental > Terrestrial > Soil > Wetlands ...
TCAACACTAAAACTCGAATGGAGCTAAACGATGAACAGAATTAGCATCCGGTTTTTTGCCCTTGCCGCGGTCTTTGCCCTGGCGCTCACGGTTTCTGTTTCGGCGCATGCGCAAGCCGCAGACCTCTACAAATCAAAATGTGCCATGTGCCACGGCGCTGATGGAATGAAAGCGGCCGGCCACGACCTTTCAGGCGCTGCCGTGCAAAAAGAGTCAGACGCGGATCTTACGGCGATCATCACCGACGGCAAGCCGCCCAAGATGCCCAAATACGGGGATAAGTTGAAGCCGGAAGAGATCAAGGGACTGGTGGCCTATATCCGCACGCTGAAGAAGTAGTCCAAGCGGGTTCTGTCATCGAGATTGGTGAATTCTGACGAGCATGGCGGGTGATCCAACGCCAAAGTGTGGCGTGTGTCTACCCGGCATCGCCCGAAAAAAGGGGAGCAGCGGTTTCCAATGACTCTGCAAGAACGCATCCGAGAGTGGTTACAGCCAATTTACTTTCTGGGGCAGAATGCCATCACCCTTACGGGCGCCGTGCTCACCACGAGCACGGCCCTTACCACCATCGCTTTCTGGTTCTACGAAGTCTTCCTGCCCGGCCCCCCGCATCCTTATATTGGCCTGCTGATCTTTCTGATCCTTCCGGGCATCTTCGTGCTCGGCCTGCTCCTGATTCCGCTGGGCATCTGGCTCCGCCGGCGAAGTCTGACCGCGAGCGGGACCCTGCCATCGGTTTTCCCCGCCATCGACCTCGGCCTGCCGGTGGTGCGGCGTACCTTGGAGTACATCGCCGCCGCCACCGTGCTCAATTTGCTCATTTTTGGCACCGCCTCCTACCGCGGCGTGCAGTACATGGACTCGACGCAATTCTGCGGGCAGACGTGTCACACGGTGATGGATCCCGAGTTTACCGCCTATCAGAATTCTCCGCACTCGCGGGTGGACTGTGTCGCGTGTCACATCGGGCCGGGAGCCGGGTGGTTCGTAAGGTCGAAGCTTTCCGGTCTGCGCCAGGTCGCCGCGGTTACGTTCCACACGTATTCGCGTCCCATCCCTTCGCCGGTCAAGTATCTGCGCCCCGCGCGCGAAACCTGCGAACAATGTCACTGGCCCCAGCGCTTTACCGGAGACAAATTCCTGGTGAATACCAGCTACAAGGACGACGAAAAGAACACGCCTCAAAAAGATGTCTTGCTGCTGAAAGTAGGCGGAATCACGTGGCAGGGTTCGGTTGGCATCCACGGCCACCATCTCGCCGACAACGCACGCATTCGCTATATTTCCACCGACGTCGAGCGGCAGACGATTCCGGTCGTCGATTACACCGACGATCAGGGAAAAACCACGGAATTCATTTCCACCGATACCAAGCCGACCAAAGCGCAATTGGATAAAGGCGAGCATCGCGTAATGGATTGCGTGGATTGTCACAACCGGCCCACGCACGCCTTCGATCTGCCAGAAAACGCTGTCGACAAGCAAATGTCGCTCGGCCGTATCAGTCCCGAACTGCCTTACATCAAGAAAAAGGCGGTCGAGGTCCTCAAGGTCAATTACAGTGCCCGCGACGTGGCGCAGCAGCGCATCAAGGAAGAACTCAACAATTTCTATCGCACCAATTACCCCCAGATCTATCAAACGCGGCGCACTTTGGTCGAGCAGTCGGGCCAGGAAGTGGCGAATATCTACCTGCGCAACATTTTCCCCGACATGCGTCTGACTTGGGGTACGCACCCGAATAATCTCGGACACAACGATTCTCCGGGCTGCTTCCGTTGCCACGACGGCAGTCACACCAGCAAAGACGGACAAACCATTACCAACGATTGTTCCGCGTGTCATGACGTACTGGCTTCGGGAGAGGAAAATCCCAAGATTCTGACCGACCTGGGATTGAAGTAAGCGTTAGCAGAGTTGAACATGACTGACCAGAGAATTCGGCGAAGGAAGTGGCGAAGTCGAGTCGGACTTGTAGCACTAACGCTCCTTGCCGCCATGCTCTCCCTTCGTTTTTCCGAGCGCCGGGTCCGCGCCGCCGACCAGCCTGGCGCCGAATGTCTGGCCTGCCACGGCGACAAGAGCACCACTACTACGCGCGGCGGCAAAACCGTTTCGCTGTTCGTCGATCCAAAGAGATTTGCCGCTTCGGTTCATGCCAGTTTCGGCTGCACCGGCTGCCACGCCGATCTCGAAGGCAAAGATTTACCACACGACAAGCCTGCGCCTGTAAAATGCGGCACCTGCCACTCCAGCGAGCAGGATCTATACAGCAAATCCCTGCACGGGAAGGCCGTCGCCCGCGGCGATGCGCTCGCGCCCCATTGCGTGACTTGCCACGGGAACCACGACATCCTTCCCGTGAAAGATACGCACTCCGCGGTAACGCCGATGAAAATACCGTTCGTCTGCGGCCAGTGCCATCAGGAAGGAACTCCCGTTTCCCGCAATCGCCAGATTGCACAGGACAACATCCTCGGAAACTACTCCGAGAGCATTCACGGCGAAGCCTTGCTGAGGAAGGGATTGGCCGTGGCCCCGACCTGCGCCACGTGCCACACCGCGCACTCCATCCTGCCGCATACCGATCCCGCTTCGTCGATCAATCGTAAGAATATTGCCAACACCTGCACCAAGTGCCATACGCAAATCGAAACCGTGCACCGCAAGGTGATTCGTGGAGAGCTCTGGGAAAAGCAGGCCAACGTTCTGCCCTCCTGTCCGGACTGCCATCAACCGCACAAGATCCGGAACGTCTTCTATGAGCTGGGCATGGCCAATGCAGACTGCATGCGTTGCCACTCCGAGGAGAAGTTGCGCCGCGCGCGCGACGGCCAATCCATGTACGTCAACGCGGATGAGGTCGCTCACTCCCGCCACAGCAAGATTGCCTGCAGTCAGTGCCATTCCGAAGTCAACGCCTCCCGCGTCCGGGCGTGTGAGACCATCACTCACAAAGTCGATTGCACCGCTTGCCACGATGAAATTGGCAAGCTCTACGTCACCAGCATCCACGGACAGCAGGTCGCCAAGAACGATCCCAACGCACCGATCTGCAAGGATTGCCACGGCACCCATGGAATCCTCGGCAAACAAGACCCGCAGTCGGCAACCTTTGCCGTCAATGTTCCAAACCTGTGTGCGCGCTGTCACCGCGAGGGTCAGAAGGCTGCTGTGCGCTACACCGGCTTCCAGCACGAAATTATCGCCAACTACACCGAGAGCATCCACGGAACTCTGCTCAAGAACGGATTGACGGTGACCGCGACCTGCACCAGTTGCCATACCGCTCACCATATCCTCCCCCGAACCGATCCGGCCTCGAGCGTCAACGCCAACAACGTTCCCAACACCTGTGGTCAATGTCACCACGGTATCGAGGAGCAGTTTGAGAACAGCATCCATTCCAAGCGCGTCAGCGGCTACAGTAAGCCGCTTCCGGTTTGCAACGACTGCCACACTGCTCACTCCATTCACCGCACCGATGAGAACAGTTTCCGGCTAAGCGTGATGGGCACCTGCGGACGCTGCCACGAGGAAATCGCCAAGACCTATTTTGATACCTATCACGGCAAGGTCTCGAAGCTGGGCTATACCAAAGCCGCCAAATGCTATGACTGCCATGGCGCGCACGACGTGCTCAAGGTCACGGATCCACGCTCCCACCTCAGCCGTGCCAACGTGGCCGCCACTTGCGGTAAGTGCCACGAGGGTGCGACCCGGCGCTTCGCCGGCTACCTGACGCACGCCACCCACCACGACCCCAAAAAATATCCGTTCGTCTTCTATACCTTCTGGGGAATGACTGGGCTGCTGCTGGGCACATTCGTGGTCGGTGGCATTCATACCCTGCTCTGGCTGCCTCGGGCTTTCCAGATGCGCCGCGAATTGCGCGACGCCGAAGAGAAAGACGCCCACGCACAGGAAACCCCCGATAGCAAGGGAGGGACCGATGCCTAAGGGAGAGATTTTGGAAAATCCGTCGCTGACCAGCTCCTCGCTGCCGAAGGCCGAAGGCGAACAACGTCAGTTCGTCCGCTTCACCCGTCTGCAGCGCATCCTGCACATCTGCATGATCGTTAGCTTCTTAAGCCTGGCGACCACCGGCTTGACTCTGAAATTTTCCTATACCCGATGGGCTGCCATCGTTTCTCATCTGCTCGGTGGATTCGAAAGCGCGGGCAATATTCACCGCAGCGCCGCCGTGGTCATGTTCGGAGTTTTCATTACCCATCTCGTGGACTTGTACAAGTTGAAGAGAAGAGAACACAGCACCTGGCGCTCGCTCGTGCTCGGACCGGGCAGCATGGTCCCCAACCGAAGAGATTTGACCGAACTGATCGGCACCGTGAAGTGGTTCCTCGGACTAGGCGCGCGTCCCGCTTACGGTCGCTGGACCTACTGGGAGAAGTTCGACTACTTTGCCGTGTTCTGGGGAATCGCAGTCATCGGATCCACCGGTCTTACCTTGTGGTTTCCAGTGTTCTTCACGCGCTTCATTCCCGGCTCGTTCCTGAATGTTGCCACCATCGTGCACAGCGACGAGGCTTTGCTGGCCACGGGTTTCATCTTTACCGTGCATTTCTTCAATACCCACTTGCGACCGGAAAAGTTTCCCATGGATATCACCGTCTTCACCGGACGCATGCCGCTCGAAGAATTAAAAAGGGACAAGCCTCGAGAGTACGAAGCGCTACTCGCCGCCGGCAAGCTGGAAGAAAACATGGGCGAGCCGTATCAGCCGATCGTGATCCGCACCATTCGAGCCTTCGCCTGGGCTGCGCTGGCGGTCGGTTTCAGTATTGTGCTGTGGATTATCTACGCAGTGTTATTCGCGTACCAATAGTTTTGGTTGAGCGCCGGGCGTCTCCGCCCGGCCCGGACCGCTGGTACGCCCGGAAGCTCTGCCAGGATGGTGTTGGTGGTTGATCGTTGCATTGAGATCGTTGCATTGAGATCGTTGCATTGAGGAGAAGAGTGTAGAAATGCTCGCGACTCGCGTTGCGTTACTTTGCCTGGTTTTGTCGTTCGCCGCTACCATGGCGCCAGCCAAGGCCGCCTCAAACTCAAATAAAGATCAGGAGTGTCTGGCCTGCCACGGCGAGGCCGGAATGAAATCCGCAGCCGGCAAAAGCATCTCCATCGATCCGGCTAAGCACGCGGCCAGCGCACACGCGATTTTAAGCTGCAAAGATTGCCACACCGACATCAAAGAGTTTCCCCATCCCGCCAAGATCGTAAAAGTGCAGTGCGCCACTTGTCACGCCGATGAAGCCAAGGCCTTTCCCGCCAGCGCCCACTCCGCGCTTGGAGATTCGGCCTGCGCCGCCTGTCATGGCAGCGTGCACGAACTTACCACCGCCGAGAAGCTGATGCCGGGAAAGTGCACCGAGTGTCATGCCGAGGAAGTAAACGCTCTCGCATCCAGCATTCACGGGCAAGCTGCGAAACACAACGACCCGGACGCGCCCAAATGCGTCTCCTGCCACGGACCCATCCACGCCGTAGAGGCTTCCAGCGAAGCCGACTCAACCATTGCCCCCAAAAACATTCCCGATACTTGCGCCAAGTGTCACAGCGATGCGGGCTTTCTGTCGCGGCACAAAATTCCGGTGGCGCATCCCGTCGCTTCCTATAAGCAAAGCGTGCATGCGCGCGCCGTGGCGCAAGGCAAGGAAGCCGCAACCTGCTCCAGTTGCCATGGCAGTCACGACATCCTTCCCGCAACCGATACGCGCTCCAAAGTCAATCGCTGGAATGTGCCTCAGACCTGTGCCCAATGCCACAAAGAAATCGCCCGTGAGTTCAACGAGGGTGTGCACGGCGAAGCCGTCAAAAACGGAGTTCGCGACGCTCCCGTTTGCATCGACTGCCACGGCGAGCACCAGATCATCGACCCGAAGAGCGCCGGCTCGCCGCTCAATGCCCAGAATGTTTCCTCCGAAACCTGCGGGCGTTGCCACGGCGATCCTCGCCTCGCCCTACGCTATGATCTGCCCACGGATCGCCTGCCCTCCTACGCCGACAGTTATCACGGTCTGGCCCTCAAGGAAGGGAAAGTGACGGCGGCGAACTGCGCTTCGTGCCATGGCGTGCACTCGATTCTCCGTTCCAGCGACCCGCGCTCCACCGTCAATCCCGCCAACCTCGCCAAAACCTGCGGAGCCTGTCACAAAGGCGTTGTCGAATCCAAGTTCGCCATTGGACCGGTGCATGTGCAAACGTCGACCGGTGCCGCGCATCCCGTCGTGCAGTGGATCCGCTGGACGTACTGGGCTCTGATCCCCATGACGCTGGGCTTCATGATCCTCCACAACCTTATCGACTTTCTGCGCAAGCTGATTCACCCAAAGTCGCACCACATCAGTGGAGCGAAAGTGACGCGCATGAATCGCAACTTCCGCATCGCCCATTGGGGAGTGATCTTCAGTTTCCCAACCTTAGTGGTTACCGGATTTGCCCTCAAGTATCCCGACGCATGGTTATCGCGTCAGATCCTGTTCGGCGAGAATATCTACGGCATCCGCGGCGGCGTGCATCGCGCTGCGGCCGTGATCCTCGTTGCTTCCACGCTCTATCACATGATTCACCTCGCGCTGGTCAAGCGCGATCGCATGTTCCTGTGGGCGATGATGCCGCAGATCAAAGACGCGACCGATATCGTGCAAGTCTTCTCTTACAATCTCGGATTCACGAAAGAAGAACCGAAGTTCGCAAAATTCAACTACGCGGAGAAACTGGAATACCTGGCCTTCATGTGGGGAACGGTGGTGATGACCGTCTCCGGCCTCGCGTTGTGGTTCAACAATTTCATGCTGCGACATTTTCCCAAGTGGGTTACGGATGCGGCGACCGCAGTTCATTACTATGAAGCGGTGCTCGCGACTTTTGCCATTCTGATCTGGCATTCTTACATGGTGATGTTCGATCCGCTCGTCTATCCGCTGGATACGGCTTTCATCGACGGCAAAGCTCCCGCCGATCATTATCGCCATGCGCGTCCGGAATATTACCGGGCGCTCGAACGCGCGCACCTGATCGAGTTGCCTACAAATCCCGCCGATTACGTGGATGAGCAGGACGAGGATAACTCCGGTGGCGGACCTCACGGGAAGAGCTAGAACACTTCACAACATCTAGCATTGTTAGCGCGGCTGATTTCTTTACGTCCTCAAATTGAATGATCTAGACGGAGACCGGCGAAAATCCCAAGCCGGAGGCGGCCGTGGAATCCCACCCTTGCGCACAGAACGCGCGAGGATGGGGCAGCCCCGGCGGTCTAGTATTCGGGAAACAGAATCCGAGAATCAGAAGCAAAAGCAAACGCAAAATCAAAGGCAGCGGACAGGAGTGTCCGCTCCACACGGGGCACGGGGAGAACTCCCTGACGCTTCGCTGGAAGTATCGGGGCTGTAGGGGTCCTTCGACTGCGCGGCTGCTTCGCTTCGCGAAGCGGCTGCTCCGCTCAGGATGACAACTTTCTGAATCGTGACAAGAAACGGGGTCCTCAGTCGTGGAGCGAGCAGAAGCAGATCCTTCGCTTCGCTCAGGGTGACAAAGTTTCTGAATGGCAAACTTTCTGGGTAGCCAAAAGAAACGGGGCCGGAGGAGGATGTCCGGCCCCGACTAGCGGTAGTACTTCTTTGAACTTCAGGCGGTGATCAGCGATTCGAGGGCTACTCGGTCTGGGATCACTAGCGTCGAGCCGCTTTGCTGGATTATGCGCTGCTTCTTGAATCCGGCGAAGAGACGGCTTACGGTTTCGCGCGAGGAGCCGATCATCTGTCCGATCTCTTCATGCGTCAGTGCCAGTTTCATCTGGCTGGGATTCTTGGCTTTGGTGTTCTGGTCTAGCCAGGCCATGAGCAACCGGGCTAGTTTTTCGCTGGCCGAGTCGGAAAGGATGAGGTCACGGATTTCACGGCACGTCATGGCGTAATCGGCGCTGATGTGCTGCGTTACCCAGAGGGCTAGCTCGCCGTGCTGGCGCATCAGGCGAAGCAGATCGGTCTGGCGCATGAAGCTGATCTCGGAGGGTTCCTGGGTCTCGGCGGTCGCTTCATACTGGCGGCCGGAAACTACGGCAGCCACGCCCAAGGGGCAGCCGGGTTCGACGATGCGCAAAATTAAAGTGCGGCCGTCACTGCCACAAACGGAGAGCTTGACGCGTCCACGGCGCACGATGAATATGCCGCGCGGCGCCTGTCCCTCGGCGAACAAAACCGCTCCCGTGGGATAGCTGGTGGTGAGGGAGTCTTGTTCTAGAGCAGCGGCTACGACTGGGGGAAGATCGCAAAACGCCTTGTCCGCTGGTGCAAACTTTTCGCCGTTGTGCACGAACTGTGTGGCCATAGTGTTGCCTCCGTTCATACGTGCTTTGGCAACTGCCTCGCCATTTGTAGTGCTGGGGCCCAATTTTGGAGATGTTTTGTAAGTGGCAGAAAATAATAGCATTGCTTTCGTACGTGAGCGAACATTATTTTTGGCGGACGGTTCGGAGGCGAGCGGGGGTGCGTACTTTCCCACAGCGATGTGTGATCCCCATCACCAACTGGTTGGTTATATGACCGTGGAGAATGGTTGGTTCGGGCTCACCGTGGCTGGATGGCCCGGGTTTCAGCCCAGCGTGCTGTGGATGGTGTTGAGCAACGCGGCTCGGCTGAAGGGCTTTTCCAGGAGTGTGACGCCGCGATTCAAGACCTCGCGTTCGGCGATCAACTCGCCGGTGTAGCCGGACATGTAGATGACTTTCAGGTTCGGGCGCAGGGGTCGCAGGCGGATGACTAGTTCCGGACCGCTGACGCGGCGCATGACTACGTCGGTCAGCAATAGATCGACGGGCTCGCTATGAGACTCGACCCATTCGAGGGCTGACTTGCCGTCGTCGGCATCGACGACGGTATAGCCGTGTTCCTCCAGGACTTTCCGGGTCAGGCTGCGCATGATCTCGTCGTCTTCCACCAGCAGGATGGTCGTCCCCTGGTGTTTGGGAGCGACCGTCTCGACCTCAGATTTCGATTCCAGGCCAATCTTGTGATCGGCGCTGGGGAGATAGATCTTAAACGTGGTGCCGTGGCCCGGCTCACTGTAGACGAGGATGTGTCCGGCGCTTTGCTTGACGATGCCATAGACGGTGGAAAGGCCGAGACCGGTTCCCTTGCCCTGCTCTTTGGTGGTGAAGAAGGGCTCGAAGATGCGGTTGACGGTAGCCGAGTCCATGCCGCTGCCAGTGTCGCTGACGGCGAGCAGAACATATTTTCCCGGGGCCATGTTTTGATGCTGTTCGGCAAAAGACTCGTCAAATTGTTCGGAGCGAGTTTCCAGAATGAACTTGCCGCCTCGCGGCATGGCGTCGCGGGCGTTGACCGCCAGGTTGACTACGATCTGGTCGAGTTGGCCGGGATCGGCTTCGACCACGGCGGCTGGAGACTTGGAGACGATAAGAATCTCGACATCGTCTCCCATCAGCGGACGCAGAAGCTTGCTTACATCTTTCAAGCGCTCGTTCATGTCGAGGATGCGGGGTTGGACGGAGGAAGACCGGCTGAAAGTCAGCAACTGGCGGGTCAGAGAGGATCCGCGCTCCGTCGCCTTCTTGATGTTGTCGATGTACTGCGACGGTTCGGCGGCGCGATCAATGCGATCGCGAAGAAACTCGGCGCAGGCACTGATGATGCCCAAAATATTGTTGAAGTCGTGCGCTACGCCGCCTGCTAGGCGGCCGATGGCCTCCATTTTTTGCGATTGATGAAGCTGACCTTCGGCTCGCTTTTGCGCGGTGATGTCGCGGGCAATCGCGGACGCTCCCACCACCTCGCCTTTCGCATCCCGCAACGGAGACACGGAAACGGAAACGTCGAGCTGGCGTCCGTCCTTGGTTACGCGCGCCGATTCATAATGCTCGATGCTTTCACCGCGCGCAATCTTGCGCAGAATATCTGGAATTTCGTCGGGGCGATCGCTGGACGCGAGCACAGAAATGTGCTTGCCGATAATCTCTTCCGGCGAGTAGCCGTAAATACGCTCGGCTCCCTTGTTCCAGCTGGTAACAATGCCGTCGAGATCTTTGCCGATGATCGCGTCTTCCGAGGAATCGACAATCGAGGCCAGGCGCGAGCGGTATTCTCCCAGTTGCTCGGCGGTCCTGCGATGCAGTTCTTCGTTGGCGCGGCGCAGTTCTTCGGCAATACGCTTGCGATCGCTGATGTCGCGGATGGCGCTTAAGACGACCATCCCGTCCTCCGTGGAAACAGGGCTGAGACTGATTTCCACCGGAAATTGCGTGCCATTGCGGCGTCTGCCGTAGAGATCCAATTCCGCGCCCATGCGCCGCGTTTTAGGCGCGGCGGCGAAGCCCTCGCGATGATGATGGTGTTGGGCGCGATAGCTTTCGGGGACAAGCAACTCAACTTTCTGACCAATCAGTTCGTCGCGGAGGTAGCCGAAGAGCTCTTGGGTTTGGGTATTAACTTGAACGATGGTTCCGTCGCGATCGACTGCGATGATGGCGTCGGGAAGCGCCTCCAGAAGCTCGCTCGAAAGCAGAAATTCGACCATGGTTTTCGCCGGAAGCGAAGCCGAGCGCTCTTCAGGATGGGAAGACGGGCGCAAGATACAAGTCCGCAACTGCCCTCTAAATCTATGCCGAACCTCTTTTTCTGTAAAGCGTCGCCGTGCAAGTCGCGTACAAGTGATTGAGCTGACAAGATATATTCATTTCGCGCAAGTCGACTGTGATTGCCATCACACGTCACAGCGCCAGATCAATAATGCCTTAGAGCGTCTTAGTTAGACACCAAACCAGACCGCAGAACCTCGCCGTCAATTACACTCAGCAGGGCGAGACCGCATTGCGCCGCGCCACGGAAGCACGCCAGGTACAGCCATGGAACAGTCACGTTCAGTGCTCGCCCCGGTGCGCGATGTATTTCGCGCCGTAGTCGTCACCGTTGTGCCCGAGGCAAAACAATTAGACGAGTCCGGATGGCTGGCGTTGGAAGCGCTAGTGGAAGATGCACTCGCGATTCGCCCGCCAGCTCTGCGGCGGCAGTTGCAACTTTTTCTGCGCGCCATCGAGTGGCTGCCCGTCGTGCGCTATGGCCGCACCTTTACCGCGTTGCGGGACGAGCAGCGCGGCCTCATCCTTCGTCATTTACAGGATCATCCGGTAGAACGCATCCGCTGCGGATTCTGGGGCCTGCGCACTCTTGCACTGCTGGGTTATTACGGGAGACCCGAAGCCGCGTACGCCATCGGCTATTGTCCCGAGGCGCGCGGCTGGGAGGCGGTGCAGGGATGAAGATGAAGCGGTGTAGTTATGACATCGTGATTATCGGCTCGGGCGCAGGCGGAGGGACGGTGGCGCAGGAATTGTCTTCGCTCTGCCGCGACGGCGCGCGCATCGCAGTGCTCGAGAAGGGGCCGAAACTTCGCGACGAGGAATTTACCGGGCGCGAAGTGGAAATGGCGACGGCGCTCTACGAAGACGGCGGAGGCTTCCTGACCGCCGAACAAACCATGACGCTGGCCTTCGGAAGCGCCTATGGCGGATCGACCGTGGTGTATACGGGAACATCGCTGCTCCCGCCACAACGGGTGCTTGAGCGCTGGAACGTGCCCGGGCTCAGTTTTGCGGATGTGGAACAGCGCGCGCGCAAATATGTGGCGGAAAATAACGTTCACCTGCTGGAGGAATCGCTGCTCAACGAAAACAACCAGCTGTTTGTTTCGGGTTGCCGCCAGTTGGGATACCGCGTCGAGCAGTTTCCCGTGAACCTGAAAGGATGCCGGGGATCGAGCCTGTGTAATCTGGGCTGTCCCAACCAGGCGAAGCAGGGGACGAATCGAGTGCAATTGCCGCGCGCAGAACAAAATGGAGTGGAGGTAGTGACGCGCTGCGAAGTGCAGCGGATTGAAGCCAAGAAAGTATTTGCACGGGTGAGCGACAAAGCGGAAGGCACTAAGGGCGAGCCCTCAAGCTGGGAAGCAGGCGACTACGAAATCGACGCCAAAGTTGTGGTGGTGTGTGCGGGTGCAGTGAACTCTTCTGCGCTGCTGCTGCGCTCCGGATTTGGTCGCAGCCTGCCCCGATTGGGACGCGGGTTCACTTGTCATCCTGCATTCATCATGGTCGCTGAACATGACCGGCCAATCACCAACGCGGTCGGTCACCCGAAGAGTTTTTATCTCGACCAGTTTGCCGAGAGCGATCACTTCCTGCTCGAGACGTGTATGTACTTTCCGTTTACCACCGCCAAGGCGATGACCGGGTTCGGCGAAGAACACAGCCGTTTCATGCGCGCCTTTCCGCGGCTGCAGATGATTCTGGTGCTGGCGTGTGATGAGGTCCATGACCACAATCGCGTGACCATAGACGGCAACGGGCGCCCGGTGGTTCATTACCGTTTCACGCCGGAGGTGATTCACGGCCTGGTGCAGGGCGCGATTACTTCGGCGAAGATCTCTTTCGCCGCCGGGGCGATTCGCGCGCATGTGCCGGTTTCACATTCTCCGACCATCGAGCGCGCAGATGCGCAACGTCTTGACCAAATCGCGCAGAATCCGGACTTCAAACCCGGGAAGCTTTCGATTGCGTCCGCGCACTTGCAGGGAGGATGCGCGATGGGCAGCGATCCCGCGGATTCAGTCACCGATTCGTTAGGGCGGGTTCACGGAGTTCCGTGGCTGTACGTAGCCGACTCGAGCCTGTTTCCGAATTCGCTGGAAATCAATCCGTACCTGACGATTATGGCGCTGGCGGACCGGGTGGCGGAGACCGTGCGCGAAGATATGAGATCTCTTCTATGAACAAGCTATTATCGAGCGCCCTAATGCGACCGGCTGTATCTATTCTCGGAAGGAGGAAGTGTTATGGGTTGGAAGGGCGATATGACCCCAGAGGAAGCGGCAAGAGTTATCGAGCGCTTCCTGGACGGGCCGAGCGACTCTATTGAATGGTGTGATTTTGCGGAGACGGGGGGACAACAGGATCTGAGGGTCGAGCACTACAGGA
>Ga0074044_10003658_pt1 | contig 13013 bp, 12 predicted proteins | sample BogForMeECP23OM1_FD_94443 | JGI IMG/M metagenome (GOLD analysis project Ga0074044, IMG submission 94443) | Bog forest soil microbial communities from Calvert Island, British Columbia, Canada - Bog Forest MetaG ECP23OM1 | ecosystem: Environmental > Terrestrial > Soil > Wetlands ...
CAGCCGCGCCGCGAGATCCGGCCGGCGCCTTTCAAATCGTTCCGGGGGCGCACCTACGCGGCTGCCGTGTCACCCGACTCGCTGCCGATTATGGCGAAGCTTGGCGTGGGGCTGCTGGTCATTCCGCAGAAACCGTGGGATGCGGTCAAAAAAGATTTCGAGGTCTATCACAAGGTCTGGCGCGAGGTTAACGGCGCGACACCCGCGCCCAAGCCGCTCAGCGGGGGATTTGTCTTCGTCGATGAAAACAAAGACCGCGCCGAAGAGCAGGCGATGAAGTGGCTGGCGGGCAACTACAAGACCGTCATCAAGCACTATGAGATGGTCTCGGAGAAGTTTGGCACCCACCGCAGCTACGAGTTCTACGGCCAGATCGGGAAGTTCATCGCCAAGCATGGTATCGATGGCGCCGCGCTGGATTTCGCCAAGCTGATGCCGTGGGGGACTCCCGACCAGGTGCTGGAAAAGCTGGCGTTCATCCGTGACACCATCGACGCCAACGGCTTCATGCTCAATTTCAGCTACGCCGGGATGCCGTACGACGAAGCCGAGCGCAACCTGAAGTGCTTTGTGAAGCACGTCATGCCGGAAGTGAAGAAATGGCAGGCACCGCCGCTGCAGGAGCCCGGCGATCTGCCGGCGCACGCCGCAGCCTGACGTCTCAAATAGCGAGCAACGCGGGGGCGACCGATCATCGGTCGCCCCTGTGTTCTTTTGGATCTACAACTGAACCTTGAACATCTTGTGGTCTGCGCCGGCGAAGGAGATTCGCTTCGGTTTCACGCGGACCATCTTCAGTGCGGGGCCGCCAAAGAAAGGGGCTTCGAAGGGGTTCTTTTTGAGGAAGTGATCCTTCAGGGCGTCCCATTCCGGGCCGCGCGCGATTTCGGAGGCCGTTCCATAGATCGTGGCGCGATTCACCTGGAATTTCGCGATATCGCCCTTGTCGCGATCGTCGATCAGAACCGTGACATTCGAGTGCGCGATCAGATTTTTGAACTTGTCGGACGTGTCGCCCATGATGAATAGCAGGTCCAGTTCCGGTGTTTCCGCGAACGCCTGCATCGTGGCCGTGGGCCATTCCTCGCCTTGAGTAGCGATTATCGCCACCTGCTGGCTCGCAAAGAGTTCGGCCAGTTTCTGCTTCTGGATCTCTTCCATCGTGAACGTCCTTCCGATCCGAACTCATACTACAGATAGCTCCTGGAAACATCCGCTGTGGCCGAGCCCCGTGCCGTCTGACCCAATCGATTTGGGTGCGGATGCGCATTTGCTATTTTGTCGTCTGGCTAAAGTCCAACCGGAGATAAGGAGCAATACGAATGGCCTATGTTGCGTTTCGCGATCCCAACCACAACAAGCGAAAAATCTATATCCGCACGACCGCGATCATCCATTTCGCGATCGGCGAAGAAGGAGGATCCATAAAAGGAACCCGCCTCGGGACCATCGATGGCGCCCAGATTCTGGTGGGCGACTCGCTCTCGGAAGTAAGAAAAATACTTAAAAAATATAAAAACACCTGAGAACGTTTCCCGAGTGCTTCGAATTGGCTTGTTCCGGGCGCAATTCCCTGTTTGATAAAATTGTCAATCATCATTGACAAAAGCTTCAATTGAAGTTACCGTTCGGGCGATGCCTCGGAAGACCCTTCCCGCCCGCCGCCGGGCCCGCCCGCTCGATCAGCCTGAGCGCCGTGCCGCGCTGCTGCGCAGCGCCATTCGCGTCTTCGCGCGCCGCGGACTTGGCGGGGCGCGTCACGCCGAGATCGCGCGCGAAGCCAAGGTCTCGGTTCCGACGGTGTTCTTCTACTTTCCTACGAGAGCGGCCTTGGTCCGCGACGTGCTCAACGAAGTGGCGGGGTTCTTCGACCAAATGAACGAGCGGATTTACGCGTCGGATCGCCCCGCACCTGAACTGGTACTCGCGGGCGCCCGGTCGTTCGCCGAAGCGGTGACTACTCGTCCCGATTACGCTTGCGTAGTGCTCGAATGGAGCACGGCGATACGCTCGGAAATCTGGCCGCTGTACCTCCGTTTTCACGAAAAGGTATTGGCGCGGATCACCGGTACCGTGCGGCGCTGGCGGCTGCAGACTGGAAGCAGCCGGGTTGAAGATTCGGAAAATGATGCGCGCGTGATCATGGCGACCGGGTACGTCGTGTCGCAAATGAAAATTACGCGGGTGCCGGAAGCGAAGATCGAACGCTTCTTGCAGACGATGTTGTACGACACGCTCGGCGAAGAGCTGAAGCTGGTAATTTGAAATTGATTTGAAAAACGCGTGGGTCTCGCCCAGGGCCGCACGATTGTGATTGAGACACGGGCCAGGAGAAACGAATGAAAGTAGGCGGCGCAGTAATCTTCCAGAATCCAATGAATCAGCGTTCGGACCACGACGTGTACCAGGACGACCTCCGGATCGGCGACTTGTACGAGCCGTTGGGATTCGATTCGATTTGGAGCGTCGAGCACCATTTTGACGATTACACGATGTGCCCCGACGTGCTGCAGTTCCTGTCCTATTACGCGGGCCGCACGAAAAATATCCAGCTCGGCTCGATGGTGGTGGTGCTGCCGTGGCACGACCCGATCCGCGTGGCGGAGCAGGTCTCGGTAGTCGACCATCAGTCGGGCGGCCGCGTGATCCTGGGACTGGGGCGCGGCCTGGCGCGAATCGAGTACGACGGCTTCCGCGTCAACATGGGCGAGTCGCGCGAGCGCTTCATCGAATCCGCCGAGATGATCATCGACGGGCTGGAGAAGGGCTACATCGAGTACCACGGCAAATTCATCCAGCAGCCGCGCCGGGACATCCGGCCCAAGCCGTTCAAGTCCTTCAAGGGCCGCACCTACGCGGCGGCGGTATCGCCGGAGTCCTCGCGGATCATGGCGAAACTCGGAGTCGGGATACTGATCATCCCGCAGAAGCCATGGGAAGCGGTGGCGCAGGAGTTGAACGAATACCGCACCATCTACAAGCAGGTGAATGGCGGTGAGCCGCTACCGACGATCGCCGCGGGATGGACCTTCTGCGACACGAACGTCGAGCGCGCCCGCGAAATGGCGGTGAAATATATCGGCGGGTATTGGCAGACCGCGCTCCGGCATTACGAGATGGCCGCGGACCATTTCGGCAAGGCGAAAGGCTATGAGTACTACGAGCAGATGGCGAAGAATCTCCAGGGCGCAGGCAAGGACGCCTCAATCGAGTACTTCCTGAACCTGCAAGTCTGGGGCACGCCGGAGATGTGCTTCAACAGGATCGACGAGATCCGCAAGCGAGTGAACGCGGACCACTACACGGGCGTATTCAGCTACGCAGGCATGCCAATCGAGGACGCGGAGAAGAGCCTGCGCCTGTTCGCCAAAGAAGTAATGCCCGAGTTGAAAAAGCTAAATGGAGTCAGGGCCGAGGCGGCGTAGAGACCCCCCGTATCGAGCCATGGGGGGATGGCGCGAGCAATCGCGCCGTCCCCCGTCCCCCCAAGGTGTGAGGAGAACAAATGTCGGTTCGGATTCATCCGATGGTTTGCGGATGGCTCGAGGTGGATACGAAATTTCTTCTCGACCAGCAGCCTGGCCGGGTAAAAATTCCCATTCCGAGCTTCCTGATCGATCACCCAAAGGGGCAGGCGGTCTTCGACACCGGACTTCATCGCTCGTTACAGACGAATTCCGACCGTATCGGCGATCTGGCCAGGATCTTTACGGTTCATTACCGGCAGGGCGAGGACCTCGGCGGCCGCCTGCGTGCAAGAGGCTTCGAACCGGAACGAATCGACTACCTGATCAACTCGCATCTGCACTTCGATCACGCGGGCGGAAACGCGGACGTTCCGAACGCAAAACTGGTCATCCAGCGCCGTGAATGGGAAGCGGGTGCCGATCCCGGCCTGATTCGCAAGAACGGTTACAACCGCGCCGATTTCGATCTCGGTCATCAACTGAAATTGATCGATGGCGAGCACGATCTCTTCGGCGACGGCAGCGTCGTGTGCATTCCGACCTACGGTCACACCGCCGGCCATCAGTCGCTGCGGGTCCGGCTCGACAGCGGCGAGACCGTGTTGACTGCCGATTCCTGTTACATGCGCAAAGTGCTGGACGAGATGGTGCTGCCTCCGTTCGCGGATAGTTACGACGCGATGCGTCAGGTGATCGAGCGCTTTCGTACGATGGAGCGCGCTGGCGCGCGCTTGATCTTCGGCCACGACCCCGCGCAATGGCGCGATGACGGATCGATTGCGGTAGCGCTTGGGTAACGAACCGATCGTTGTTGAAAAGGAGCAGGGCATGCGCATTGGTGTAATTGGCGGCGGCCCCGGAAAGCTCCTCGGTGACTTGCTCGACGAAGCGGACCGCGCCCGCGGCGACGGGCTTTCGAGTTACTGGCTATCCCAGGACACCGGGGCCGATTTACTGACGGCGATCGCGGTCATTGGACGCGCGGTACCGGATATCGAGTTCGGGGTGTCGGTGACGCCGACCTTCCTGCGCCATCCGATGACGCTTGCGGTACAGGCGCTGACCGTGCAGCAGGCGACGGAAGGCCGCCTCGTGCTCCATGTCGGACCGCCGCTTCCGCACAATCGAGAGTCTTTTTCCGGATACATATTCGAGCAGCCGGTCATTCATGTCCGCAGGGTCGTCACGGTTCTGCGCAAGTTGCTCCGCGGCGAGTTGATGGATGACATGGGACTGACCATGGCGGTCAGAGGCCGCGCCGACGTGGAAGCATCGGCCCCGCCCATCCTGATGTCGGCGTTCAAGCCCGCTATGCTGCGATTTGCGGGCGAGGAAGCCGACGGCATCGTCACCTGGATGGTGGGACACAAGACCCTTGCCAACTACGTCGTTCCGCAGGTCAAGCACGCCGCCGCCAGCGCGCAGCGGCCGGCGCCACGGGTACTTGCCGCGGTTGCGGCGTGTGTGACCACCAGGGCGGAACACGCGATCGACTCGGCGCGAGAAAGATTGTCGGTGTTCGGCGCGATGGCTTCGTACCGGTCGATGCTGGATCGCGAGGGCGTTATGTGGCCGCACGACCTTCTGCTGGTCGGGACCGAGGACGAGGTAAGGGACGGTCTCCTCGAATTCGAGAAATGCGGCGCTACCGACGTGTTGGTGGCGGAACTGTGTCCCGATGAAGACTCGGCCCGTCGAACTCGCGGCCTATTGGCATCGCTCGCGCAGTGAGGCGGAGCTAGACGACTTTGCGGAGCGCTATCGCGGGGGCGGTCTTCAGCGCGCCCGCGATCGGCAGCGTTCCGCTGATTAGACTCACCGCGATCGCCATCAGGACAGACGCCAGGGCGACGGCCGGGGAAATCGAAATAAGCGCAAGGCCGCTCGTGATGGTGCCCACGTCCATTCCGCCGGCGAACAGATAGATCGCACCCGCCGCACCGAGGACGCCTCCAATCAATCCCAGGAGCATCGCTTCCCCAAACAACAGGTATGCAATTCGGGCCTGTCCGAAGCCCAAGGTCCGAAGCAGCGCGACTTCCGGTATTCTCTCGCGTACCGTCATTGCCATCGAGTTTCCAGCGATCAGCAGCACGGTTACCATCACCACCACGACCAGGCTCAGGATGATCGCGCGGATGTTCCCGATGTTCGCGAGTCCGCTTGCGATAAAGTCGCTTTCAGTCTGACTGCGGGTCTCGTTATCGGAGTTGTGGTAGGTCTCATCGATAAGCCGTGCGACCTGGCCAAGGTTGTCTGCGGTGTCGACCCCCACGATGAGCCTGGTTGCGATACCGTCAAGCCCGTTCTGGCCCAGCGCTTTGATCGTATCGGTAAAGTAGTCGCGCCGGATCAGAAACAGGTTCGGATAGTTATGGGTCGGAACTTCCGCCGCGATGATGAAAGGCATTGTGAAGTGTACGGCGTTTACCTGGCAGCGCAAAGTGATCTGCTGGCCGACGTGCCAGCCGTACCTCTTCAGAACCTCCGCACCCAACACCGCCGACCGTTTATCGTGCCGCAGGCGCGCTACAGTGTCGGGTGATGCGGACACGTCCGGACTGAGGTCGAAGATCTCCGGGTCGGCGGCGCTGACGCCGAACCAGTCGGTGTCGCTGCGATAGGTAAAATAGACGTCCCAATCGGCCGCGCAGCCCGTTACATGCGGCATCTTCTCTATATCGCGGCAGTATTTGGCCGGCAGATTGTAAGGGCCGGCGCGATTGCTGATGAACAAGCGCTGGTTTTTGGCGGCCGCGTCTGTGATCCGGTCCATCGATGAGGGCACGGCGACCAGCATCGCAAAAACCAGGGTAGCGACGGCAATCGTCAGGCCGGTCAGGACAGTGCGCCGGGTCCGGCCCACCATGTTTCTTACGATCAATTCGAGAAACTTCATGAACCCACTCGATGCTCAGTCGCGCAATGAATCGACGACGTTGAGTTGCGCCGCCTGCCATGCCGGGAGCAATCCGCCAACGACGCCGATAATTATTGCCGCGATAATTCCCACCGGGAACGCCGACCCTGGAAGCCTAAACGAAAACAGCACCGTTCCGACGTTCATCAGGCGGCTGTCTAGTCCTGTCGCCTGTGCGACCACCACCGCGAGAATTTCGCCGATCACGCCGCCGATAACCGCCAGAGTGGCGCTTTCCAGAATGAATGCGGTGAGAACGCTGCCGCGCCCGAACCCCAATACACGCAGAGTGCCCACTTCCCGTTTGCGCCGCGCCACCGCCGAATACATCGTGTTCATCGCTCCGAACACGGCGCCGATTGCGAGAATAGCGGCGACCACGAGTCCGAGGCGGCGGATCTGATCGCTGAACCCGGCCGCCTGCGAATAGAAATCGCGCTCCGACATGAGATCCACGCGAAGCCGCGAGTCGGCGTGCAAGGCTTCCGCGAAAGGTTCTTCGTATCCCGGTTTGAGAATGACGTGAATCGAGTTGGCGCCCATCGTGCCCGGCGGAAGATGAAAAGTGGTGATGATGTCATCGAAATCCGCCCATGCTTCTGACTCGCGGCCGCTGCCGTTGTCGCTGAAGATTCCCACCACATGCCAGTCGTTGCGGAGCCAGCGAAATGTCGCGCCTGGCCGGAAGAAAGGATGTCGCGCGGCGAGCCGCTGCCCGACCAGCCATTCGTTCTTGCCGCGCTCGGGACGGCGGCCTTCAACAATCCGGATACCTCGATGCACCTCGTAGGCGACCGGGCGCACCGCCCGGACGTAGGCAGTGGAAGCGCGTGGCGCGTCGGGACTGGGATCGAACGGGACGGGAGCTTCGAGCGACATCAATGGATTGCCGGCCGCATCGGTCGCGATCTGCGGCATCGTGCGCAGAATTTGAATGTTCTCGTGATTGATGTAGCCGGTTTCGTCCTTCGCGTCGCGCGCGAGCAAAATCCAGTTGCCTTGCTCCGCGGCGCTCGTAACTGTGCGGCGCATTCCGTGGACGAAGCCGAGCAGGATCGTCAGAACCATCACGACCAGCGCAACGCTCATCGCCGTCATGGCCGACGACGTCATCCGCTGGCCGAGACTTCGAACGCTGTAGCGAACAGGAACCACAGAGATACCCTTCGCGCCAAAGCTTGACGGTCAGTTTACTGGGTGGAACCGGGCTTGCTCAATGCAGCGCCGGGCCTGCGGCGGCACTCTAAATACGAAAGTGGAACAATGGTCCCCCTCGTCCGGCGCGCAACGCGCCACCTTCTCGCCATTCATGGGTGAAGGCCTGTTTGTGTCTCTACGAGCGACGAGGTCGCAGTCATTCCGCAGTTCCGCGATTGTGAAATTGCGCCGTCAAGCTAAGCCCCTCGCCCGCTCCATTGCGGGATAGGGCAAGCGGCCGCGGCTCTTGAGGCTTTTTTCAAGAGCCGTGACGCGCGGGTGAGGGTGCCGAAGCGCAGTACGGCAGTAATCTGCGGTTGCGGGAGAGGGTCAGAAATACGTCGTCGTATTTGTGAGACGGAGTGCTTGGTCAGGGGAGAAGGTGGCGCGCTGCGCGCCGGATGAGAAGGTCCAATACGGCCCCATTCTGTCGATTACGAACGCAAACGCGCAGAAACACTTCCCGCTACAACGTGCGCTTGAAGGAAACGCTGGCGAGCGCCAGCATGATGCCCATGAAGATCAACAGGAACACCACGTCGCCCTTGACCGCGGCCAGATCGGCGCCCTTGAAGAGGATCGACTTGATGGCGCTGACCGAGTGCGTCTCGGGATTGAAGTGCGCGAAAGCCTTGAGCCACGGCGGGAAGCTCTCGATCGGGTAAATCGCGCCGCTGGGGAAGAACAGGATCACGTTCAGGAAGCCCGCAAAGGTGCCGACCAGACGCGGATGGCTGGCGCGGCCCAGAATCGAAAACGTCATCGCGAGCAGGCCCGTTGAGCTGATGATGATGATTCCAATCAGGGTGAGCAGGGCAGGGAGCCCGCCCTCGATTCGCCCGCGCGTGATCAGCAAACCCAGAAATAGCACGAGGGTGCCCGCGATGCTGGTAATCGTGACGCCGCTGCCGAGAATTCCCCCCGCGATATTCCATCGCGAGAGCGGCGTGACCAGGAAGCACTCGGTCATGCCCATGAATTTGTCCATTACCCAATTGAACACGCCGGACATCAGCGATCCCATGAAAATCGCCATCACGATTACGCCCGGAATCAGCGAGCGGTCGTAGTCGACGTACTCGAACAGCCAGCTCGGGCGCAGCACTATCTGGTTGAGCTTGGGCTCGCGCGCGGTGACGAAGCTGACTCTCACTGACGATGCCGCATCGGTCATTACGCCTTCGATGGTTGATGCGCTCACGGAGTCGACGTTGTCTGTGAAAAGGCCGATTTCCGCGATCCGCCCTTCGGCGATGCTGTGGCTGAAATCGGGCGGTACAATCACCACGCCCTTGAACTCGCCATCGCGGACCGCGCGGATAGCGGCCGCTGGATCGGTCATGAACGTGACGTTTACCGTCTTTGGTCCCGCCTGCAGCGCGAGCAGCTGCTCGACGAGCCGGCGCGCATACTCGCCGTGGTCCTGCACCACGACCACGACCGGCAGATGCTTCAACTGGCCCTGGAAGGAATTGCCGATGATGACGAGGTAGATGATCGGCATCAGGATGGTCGAAATCAGTGTGAGCGGATTCCGCTTCAACTTCAGAAGATCGCGGCGCATGATCGCGAGGGTTTTCATCGATTCCTTTTCAGTTTCGCGAGGTCGGCATCCCGGCCCCGATGAGGAAGCTCACCTTCTTGGCGGGCTCGTCGCGCAACGTGCGGCCGGTAAACCTGATGAAAACGTCTTCGAGGGAAAGGCGATGGACGCTGATCGAGGTGACGTGCGCGCCGGCCGCTTCGATCCGGTCGATCACTTTAGGCACCACGTGCGGGCCGTCATCGGCGCCGAGCGTCAGCTTGCCGTTCCCGCTATGTTCGATTTCGCGAAGATAGGGCTCTTGCTTCAGCATCTCGGCGATCGCGCCGGCATCGCCGTCTATCTCGATTTCCACCCGGTCCGAACCTTCGACCATCCGCTTGAGCCCGGCAGGCGTATCAAGCGCGATTATCTTGCCGTGATCCACGATCGCGATCCGGTCGCATAGGTGCTCGGCTTCGTCCATGTAATGGGTGGTCAGCGAGATGGTTATTTCGCTCTCTTTGCGCAGAGTTTCGAGCAGGTCCCAAACCGCGCGCCGGCTTTGCGGATCGAGTCCGATGGTCGGTTCGTCGAGAAACAGGACTTCGGGCGAATGGATCAAGCCGCGTGCGATCTCGAGCCGCCGGCGCATCCCGCCCGAGTAGGTTGCGACCAGATCCTGCGCGCGCTCGCTGAGCCCGACCAGTTCGAGCAGGCGATGCGCGCGCTCGTGGCGCTTGCGGCGGGGAACGTCATAGAACTCGCCGTAGATGTCGACATTTTCCCATCCTGTCAGATCGAGGTCGGAGGTGAGCGCCTGCGGGATAACGCCGATTCGTTCGCGTACCCGCGTCGGATGGCGCGCCACGTCCTCGCCCGCTACCGTCGCTTTGCCGCCGCTCAGCGGCAGCAGCGTCGTTAGCATCCGCACCAGCGTGGTCTTGCCCGCGCCGTTGGGTCCCAGCAGGCCGAAGACCTCGCCGCGGCGCACCTCGAAGGTGACGCCGTCGACGGCGGTAAAGCTACCGAACCGCTTCGTCAGATCGGTTGTCTGAATTGCCGCTGAGTCGGGTTCCATCGTTGCGCAGGAAAGTTACTTCGGCGGTCATCCCAGGCTTGGCATCATCGCCAGCCTGCAAAAGCTTTACCTTGACGTAAAAAGTCCGGATGTCCTGCTGGCCGCGGCGGACGTCGCGCTCGGTCGCGAACTGGCCCTCCTGGCCGATAGCCATCACGCTCCCGCTCAGGTAGGTCGGCGGATTCGTCGGCAGCCGCACGCGCGCCGGTTTGCCCATGTAGAGTGAGCCGAGGTCGGTTTCTTCCACATCGACGCGCGCCCAGATGGTCGAAAGATCGTCGACGGTGAGAATCGGCGTGCCGGGCGTAACCCATTCGCCGACTTCCAGCGCCTTGTTTACGATTACGCCATCGACTGGAGACAGAATCTTCGTGTCGCGGAGCTGATCCTGGTAGTAGCTGACGCTGGCGCGCGCGCTGGCCAGTGCGGCCTCGAACTGATCGACGGAGGTAAGGGCGTCATCGCGCTCCTTGACCGAAATGATGTGTTCGTTGAACAGCGTGCGGTCGCGCTCGAGGTCGCGATGGGCCTGCGCGAGATCGGCCGTCGCCTTCACTAAGTCGGCTTGCGCCTTGCGGAGTTGATTCTGCAAGTCTACGTATTCGATCTCGCAAACCACCTGACCGCGTTTCACCTGGTCGCCTTCGATAAGGTTGAGCGAGGTTATGCGCCCGGCGATGCGGCTTGTGATGTTCACCTCGGGCGCCTCGATTATTCCGACCACATCGATTCTGCTCATGTCGGGCGCGGGCCACAGATACTTACCGCCGAACCAATAGAACCCCACCGCGAGTCCGGCGAGAATCGAGAGCGTGATCAGGCGGCGAACGATCTTGCGAATCATTGGTGATGGGAGGTCTTGCGATGGTTGGATTGGGTGGCGGCGCTCAAACCGCGGACGAGCATTCCACCAAGTTCGGAGCCAATCTGGTCGGCCGGCCGCTGCGCGCCGTAAAAAAGCATCACGGTCCGCATGCTGCCCAGGATCGCGTAGGTCGCCAGGTGCGCATCGTTTACCTGAAGAGCGCCGCTCTGAATTCCTTCTTCAATCAGGGAAGTGAAAAAGCGCACGCCGCGATCGCGCCATTCTTCTCTGATCCGGTTGCGCGCCTCCGCCATCCGCGGCTCCTCGGTCATCATCAGCCGGAGCAGATCACGGCGCTGACTGTAGAACTCGACACTAAGCGTAATCGCGCTCCGGAGCCGGACTTTCACATCGGCGTTGGGATCGACGCTCGATTGATAATTGCGCGACATCGTCTCCATGCCGTCGCTCAGGATGCCCAGGTACAGGTCTTCCTTGGATTGGAAGTAGAGGTAGAGAGTGCCTTTGGCGACTCCTGCCAGCTCGGCGACCCGATCCATCGTCACGGCCTGATAGGGCTCGTTGGCAAAGAGCTTCAGCCCCGCCTCGAGAATCCGATCGCGCTTGGAGCCGTGATTACTGACCGGTGCCCGCGGGGGCAGCGGTGCTGTCTCCTGATAACCGGCAGAAGCGGCCTTTCTGATATGCTGACTCATGAACTGACCAGTCAGTCATATTCTGGTGCGACCCGCCGAACGAGTCAACGAGTCGGCGGGACCCGCCGGCCTCAAAGGCAAGTGGACTTGACGCGAAGAAAATGGTTCAACAGGCTTCTCTCCGCAGCGCGCCTTTAGCTCAGCGGATCAGAGCATCTGACTTCGGATCAGAGGGTCGGGGGTTCAAATCCCTCAAGGCGCGCCATCTTCTCAAATAAAATCCTGGCTATTATCAAAGTGGGGTTGCCGCACACGTCAAGCGCGACTTCGCAAGGGAATTTTCCCGCTTAGGGCCCTCCGGCAGTCGGGAACCGCAAGGCAAAGCATCGGTTCGATGAAACGCGCCTTCATCTGAGGCGAAAGTCGAGGACGGGATTCCACCCAGTGTAATCAGTCAATGTCCACACCAGAACGAGGATCCAGCAACTCCATCTCTCGCTCCATCCTGGCGAAATGAAAGCGAAACGGCTTTAGCCGTGACGGGAAATCTTCAGCCTCAATCAATTCAGTGCGCGCTAAATTCGCCGCAAGTCTGAAATCGGCGCGAAGGTGATAACCACTGGTTAAACCTGCGAGGAGGCGCGTGAAAGGAGGAAACCCGTCGATCGGGTAGTACTCAACCCCGAGTTAGCCAGAAAGAACAGACAGGAATTATCGCACGGATGCCTCTGCGGAAGACCGACAGGGTTGAGATCCCGGATTGCGGCCGGCAGGAGACATGTTCGCAATGGAGATGCTGAAGATAGTTTTTTGTTGACAGAATATGACCCGTAGGTGTAACGCTCATCAATGAGGGAACCGGTTCGTCGTCAAACAGGTCCAAACCTGCAGAAAGTAGGAAATTAATTCTCGGCGTTTGCAGAAGTAATACATAAGCAGCCACGCGTTCGGAAAGCCGCCTGCCTCAGGCGTTTCAGTTTCACCGTTTTACGCATGGCTCGGTAAAGGAGAGTTGCGATGCAAAGTGCCAGCTATTTTCCGCCTAAGCGTGCCCTTGTCTTCCTGGTTGTCCTGTCTGTGATATTGGCTGCGTCGTTGCCGGCCTCGGCGCAGGTCAAGCCCGGCGACGTCATAACCCCGGCCAATGCGACCAAGGTGAAGGATCTGCTCTCACCCGGCGAATACTGGCGGGTGGTCAATGGGATGTCGATGAAGATCATTCCGACGGGACGAATTGACTGGCCTCCACCGTACAAGGAGGCGACCGAAAAATATTCTGCGCAGGTGCGCCTGGCCCCAAACAGACTGACGATGGTTGGGTATGTGGCAGGGCAGCCGTTTCCCCTCATCGATGACAACGACCCG
>Ga0074044_10003659_pt1 | contig 13012 bp, 11 predicted proteins | sample BogForMeECP23OM1_FD_94443 | JGI IMG/M metagenome (GOLD analysis project Ga0074044, IMG submission 94443) | Bog forest soil microbial communities from Calvert Island, British Columbia, Canada - Bog Forest MetaG ECP23OM1 | ecosystem: Environmental > Terrestrial > Soil > Wetlands ...
ACCTCCTCTCCAATGCCATCGTCTATGGCCTCCAGCGCCCTATCGAGGTCCGCCTCGATTCCGACCCTTCCACCATCCGCCTCGAGGTCGTCGACCATGGCATCGGAATCGCCGAGGCCGACCAGGAGCGTATCTTCGAACGCTTCGTTAAGCTCGCCAAAGATGACGCCAATGTGCGATTCGGCATCGGCTTATGGATCACCCGCGCCGTCGTCCGCGCCCTCAAGGGCGATATCCACGTCGCCAGCCAACCCGACCGGGGCTCGACATTTGTCGTAAAACTGCCAAAACTAGACCCGGCAGGGACGCCGGTGCCTTCGGAGTAAATGACCAACGGCCGACACAAGGGCACTATCATGGTCGTCGACGATGACCAGGGTGCGATGGAAGCGCTCAGCGACATCCTCGAATACGAGGGTTACCAGGTCCAGCGCGCCCAAAACGGCCTCCAGGCCCTCGAACACCTCCAGACCACCCGCCCCAGCCCCGACCTCATCATCCTCGACCTCCTGATGCCGGTGATGGATGGATGGGAATTCCGCGTGCGCCAGAAAGAGGACCCCGAGCTGGCCAAGGTCCCGGTCCTGGTGGTCACCGCGATCGCCGCCACCGCCGGCATCGACGCTGTCTCCGTCCTGCATAAGCCCGTCGATGTCGATGCGCTGCTCCGCACGGTCGCGCGTTATTGTAATTGATGGCTGAAGGTGGAGGCGCGCCCGCCGATGGCGTCCGCGCGTCGAGGATTTCCCTACCACCACCAAGAGAAGAGCAGGATGGCACTCCGGTCGCAAAGATAAAGAGCGACCGTCGCGCCATCCCGCCCCCCCGGATCCTTTAGATGCAAACTTAAATTTGCGGAAGCCCGCCAGGATGGTGTCCGTCGTCCGGCTTCACTTAGTCTGCGAGTTATCGCCCGTTTGCGATGCCGGAATGAGGAGAACTGCCTGCGCAGTCAAAACCGCACTGCCGGGGATGCTCGCCACCGCTGGGAAGGTTGACGACGGAACGTCGACTGGCGGAGCTGCAAGATCCGCAAAGGCAAGGGTGAATCCTTCCTTGGAGGAAGCTGTATTAAAGCGCTGAGTTATTGCATTGGGTAGTGAAATGATGGGGCCTGCGTGGGACTGCGAAGCGTAAAAATAGACCTGCAATACGTTACTCGCAGCCGCTGTGAGAGACGGAGCAGATACGAATATTGGGGTAGCGCCACCGGCGGTCGCTCCCGAAGCTGCGTTGATCGGCGAGGGTGAAGCACCGCGCCATGCGCCCATCACACCCGCCGCCCAGTTAGCGCCGATATTCCATTTATAGAATGGGGGCTCATTCGCACCCGCTACTTTGTAATAGAGCCACGAGGTCGCCTGGTTGCCGCTATTTGCCGAATCTTCGCGAATGCTGTCCCATCCGCTCGGCGCGGTCGGCACGTCCGAGGCATTGCCGTCGTAGACGATGATTTGCGCCAGCAAAGTATCACCCGATTGAATCCCAGACGGTAGGCCGACCGTGACCGTCGTCACCGTCGAACTATGGTCTGCCAACGGACCCGCTCCGACGAAACTTATGCTCGAAGCAGGTGACGTGGTCGGCGTGGGCATTGAGCTCGCAATAGGTGTGGTAGTGAGGGTAGGTGTCGCAAGCGCAGTCGGAGTCGGCCCCGGTGAGGTCGGCATCACGGTTGGACTGGCGGTTGCGGTCATGGTCATGGTCGCGGTGGCGGTTTTGGTAGCCAGCATCGTGCCGGTTGGAGTCGGAGTCGCGCTTTGCGAAGTAGGAATCAGCAGAAGCGCTTGTCCAGTCATTACCGCGCCGCCCGAAATGCGCGCGCTAGCAAAATAAACTGACGATGGGTTATTAGCGAAAGGTGCGGCAAGGTCAGCGAATGCCAGAGTAAAGCCTTCCTTCGACGAACTAGTATCAAAGCGCAAATTTAACGCATTCGACAGCGTAATAATCGGGCCGGCGTGCGACTGGGCGCCATAGAAGTATACCTGTAGTTCGTTATTGTCAGCCGGAGTAAGAGACGGAGCGGCAACGGATAACGGACTACTGCCGGCGCTGGTCGCTCCTGAAGAGGTGTCGATGGGGGAACTGGAAGCGCCTCGCCACGCGCCCATCAGGCCGGCCGCGAAGTTAGAGTTAATGCTCCATCCATATGAAGCGGGCTCACCGGAATCCGCGACTTTATAGTAGAGCCATGAGGAGGTTGCCTCGTTGCCGCTGTTTACCGCGTCGTGTCGAATGCTGTTCCAGCCATTCGGCAGGCTCGGCACATCCGAAGCGCTGCCGTCGTACACCATGATCTGGGCGAGCAGGATATCGCCGGATTGAACTCCTTTGGGCAGGCTGAGAGTCACCGTCGTAACCGCACTGCTGTAGTCGGCCAACGGGCCGGCTCCGACGAAGCTGATGCTCGAGGTTGGAGACGCGGTCGCCGTAAGTGTTTGCGCCGCCGTCGCGATGTGCGTCGCGGCCGGACTGGCGGTTGCAGTTGGCCCGGGCGATATCGCCACCGGCGTCGAGATTGTAGTGGCAGTCGGAGTCCCGCCGGCCATTGTCGTGCTGGTTGGAGTCGGCTTTACGGTTTGCGAAGCCGGCAACAGTAGCACCGCTTGCGCGGTTATCACTGCCGAGCCGGAAAGAGACGCGGTGGCCGGATAAGAAGCAGAGGCCGCGTTAGCAAAGGGAGCAGTGAGATCACCGAACGCGAGAGCGAAGCCTTCCTTCGACGAACTGGTATTGAAACGTTGATCCAGGATATTCGATAAGGTCAAAGTCGGAGCAGTGTTAGACTGCGAGCCATAGAAATACACTTGCAACTCGCCGTTAGTGATGGGAGTCAACGATGGAGCCACAACCGAAATTTGAATGGTGCCCGCCGCCGTCACCCCCGATGCGTTGTCAATCGGCGACGCGGAAGCTCCGCGCCATGCACCCATCGCACCTGTCGCCCAGTTGGAAGCAATATTCTATCCATAAGATGCCGGCTCATTCGTACCGGCGACCTTGTAATAGAGCCATGAGGTAGCCTGGAGGCCGCTGGTAACCGCTTCGTGGCGTATACTGGTCCAACCGCCCGGCGGAGCCGGAACATCCGTAGCGCTGCCGTCATAGACTATGATTTGAGCCAGCAGCACATCGCCCGATTGAACATTGTCAGGTAGACTGATGGTTACTGTTGTTACCGTGTTGCTATAATCTGCCAGCGGACTTGCGCCGACGAAAAAGATGCTGGAGGCCGGCGTCGGAGTTGGAGTAGGTGTCCCCGTCACCGTCGGCGTGGCCGTCGCGGTAGCAGTCGCGGTGTTGGTGGCGGTCGGAGTTGGGAAAAGAAAGGTTGGCGTCGCCGTAGGAGTGACTGTGGGCGTCGCAGTGTGACTAGGAATGGCAGTTGGAGAGGGGAGGGTCGGAATGAAAGCTACCACCGCGGGCGCGAAGACGTTGAAATCGACGCTGCCCCAACCGGTACACTCATCGTAACCCGGGCCAGCGAAGAATCCAGTCACGCCGAATAAGCCGTTATTGCCGGTAGTGATATCGTGGAAACCCGTGGTAGGGGTACTGCGTGCTCGCTGCCAGTGGGTAAATGATCTGATTAAGATTGCCGAGCCGGCTACCCACCATCTGCGCGATGATAGTTGCGAATCCCGCCCACAGCGGCGTCGCCAGGCTGGTGCCGCCGATACAGCATGAGATGGCCGCAGTGCCGTCGACGTCGTCCGCCCAAAAGACTCACGGCGAAACAGAACTCGCGATCAGCGCAAGATCCGGAATGTCACGCGCGCCGTCATTAGGTGTTCCACTACTCTGGTAGGCGGGCTTGGCGAAGATTTGACTGGGACCACCGCCGGTCGCACCGCCCGCGCCGTTCCAGACACTCTCAGTGGAGTATCCCTGATCGACGCCATCGACATAGGTCGGGGTGAACTGGGTGCCGCCGACCGAAGTCACGTTGGGATCGGCCGACATCTCGTTGATTGCAGCCGCGCCCTGGTCGCCCGCGGCGATGAAAACGCTTTGTCCCTGGCTGGCAGCTTGCTGGAACAGCGGGTCCATCACATTCATAATGAACGACGACGCCACCCGTAGAACGTATGACTAGCGCTGATCGCGCCGCATGCGTTGTCATTGATGGCGCCGGTGATGTCGTCGATCAGATCGCTGCCGAGATAAAAATCGATCGAGGCCCCGGGTGCGCCGACATGCGCCCATTGCATATCGAGTTCAGACTCGGTGTCCAGCGACGCATCGATTCCGGGGTTAGGCCCTTCCAGGACGCGCGCGTAGTTCATCGAAGGCAGCCCGAACGCATCGGTGAAGGTGCTCATGGTCGAATCGAGGAAGTCACTATTGCCGACGATGTCGGTACAGTTGCCGGAACCGTCAGCTCCCGGACCGGCAGTCTCATCGTAGAAGTTGTAGAAATCGGCCGGAGTAAATCCCGTTGTCGCGGCAGCGGCCGGTTTCGGTTCCGGCAGAGCTTCGCCGGCGGCCGCGCTCTGAGCGAAGGCCAGCTGCAGAGGGGGCTCGATAGGTGTAAATTTTACCGGATCGGCTTGCGACAGCGCCGGCGGTGGAAGCTTCAGCGTGTCGGCCTCGACCATATTGTCGAGGCCGCGAATCGCACCGATTACCCCGGCGAACCGTTTCGGAACAATTGGATCAACGGTATTCGCGTACCGACTTCCATCGCCGAATTTTGCGATTCGGACTGCGAAAGTGCGTTCCGCCTGCGCTACTGGCCCAGTGAAATCGAGGAAATTGGGAGCGCTCCGGGTGACGGAAAAACCTTCGCCCGCGAGCCAATCGGAAACCGCGTTGATTTCGGCCGGTGACGCGCCGAAGCGTTTCAGGAAGGCCCCGGTAGTATCCACTTGTGATAGTTGGAGGACCCGTGATCCTGCTGTTCGGCGAGCAGCGTTTCGAGTTTATCGCGGTGGCGCAGCGCGAAACGAATCTGCAGATGCAGCAGCTGGTGGCCGTCGGCTGCGCCGAGCTGGCGCTGGCTTTCCACTGCCGGCGGATGATTCCCGATCAATCTCCAGTCGTCATCTGCGTGACTGACATTGGCAATGAAAATCGCGCCGGCGATCGCTGTCAGGCTGAGCGCGGCGAGTGCGAGGAGCGCGTCGATGCGGCGGATCGAAGGTGTGGATGCTGCCTTGGTCATTGTTTCCGCGCTCGAAAATCGTCGCGGTTGGCGGACCTCGCGCGAGACTGCGAGTTTACACCGCGCTCATCGTTGCCATTGCTCGCGGAAGGCCATTGCTCCGGAAGCTGACGCTATGCACCGCTCCGTTCAGCCGGCTTCCCCTTAGGTCCGGCTAGAGGCACACCAGCGAACGAGTATCTTTGACGTGAAGGAGTTCTTCCGCGCTGACCAGAACAACACTCCCGGTAGCTTTGGGGCCGCTGAGTGTCAAGCTGGCGGTTTTTGCCGGATGCGCGATCGTAATCGCGAAGCCGCAGAGGCGAACTTCCAGCCGCCGATGACGGCGCGAGACTGGTATGTTAGAAAGGCCGGGCAGATTCGACGGAGGAAGTTTCGCGATGATGGATTCGAGAATGGGCAAGGCAGCACGAACCGGTGCGCTGGTGGCATTGATGCTCGCCTTGGCGGGATGCACACACAATCCGCTGCTGGGGAAGTGGACGATCGCGAGTCGCGATAAGGAAACCGATGCCTCTTACCTTGACGAGCTAACCACCAATGTCAAAACTTCTACCGGCGCAACTACCATCGAGTTCCTCAAGGATTCCATCGTGACCAGCGGTGGCCCGCAGGAGCACACCATCACCGGCGTCAGCTACATCATCAATGAACTGGAGGGCGGCGCGACCGATGTGCAAATCGTCCAGGCACGCAAGACCGATCCGGACAACAACGACGTCGACGTATGCCACATCGACAAGAGCGGCAACGCGGCGCAGCTCGAATCGCGCAACGAGATTTTGCATCTTACTCGCACCGGGCAGTGATACTTGCGGAGGCGCGCGGGGCGGAGGTTATTCGATGCCGTAGCGCTTGCGCTTGCGCCACAACGTGGTGGCGTTGATGCCGAGGGTGGCGGCCGCCTCATCCAGGGTCGCGCTCTCGCTCAGCACCCGTGAGATGTGCTCGCGTTCCACCTCTTCGAGACTGGCGGAATGGGAAATGCCGGCGAGCGCCTCGGTGTTTTCGCGAAACAGCGAGTCGGGCAGATCGTCGGGCTGGATTACTTCACCGCGAGTGAGCACGGCGGCGCGCTCGAGCGAGTTGCGCAGCTCGCGCACGTTGCCCGGCCATCGATACTTGGTGATCGCGGCGGCCGCTCCGGGCGAGAGGATCATCCGCTCGCGGCGATTGCGGATGCTGGCCGACTTCAGCATCCACTCGGCCAGCGGCAGGATATCCTCGCGCCGCTCGCGCAGCGACGGCACCCGCAGCGTGATTACGTTGAGGCGATAGAAGAGATCGTCGCGGAAATGACGCGCCGCGACCTCGGCCTCCAGATCGCGATTGGTCGCCGCGATAATCCTGGTATCGACCTTGATGGTGCGATCGCCGCCGACGCGCTCGAAGCTTTGTTCCTGCACGAAGCGCAGAAATTTGGTTTGCAGTTGACCCGATAGATCCGCGATTTCATCGAGGAAGACGGTGCCGCCATCGGCGGCCTCGACCCGGCCCGGTTTGTCTTTGACCGCGCCGGTGAACGCTCCCCGCACGTGACCGAAGAGCTCGCTTTCGAGCAACTCCTCCGAGAGCGTGGTGCAGTTCACCACCACGAACATGCGCTCATGACGCAAGCTCCAGCGATGGACCTGGCGCGCGATGACATTTTTGCCGGTCCCGCTTTCGCCGGTGAGCAGGATGGTCGCGTCGCTCGCGGCGGCCTGCTTCGCGGTCTCCAGCAGCCGCGTCATCGCGGGCGCGCGCGAATCGAGCAGCGGCAAATCTTCCATCGCCTCGCGCAGCTCGCGATTCTCGGCCTGCAAGCCCTGCAACTGGAGCGCCCGCTCGACGATGACCTGCATCTCGGCCAGCGAGAAGGGCTTGGTGACGTAGTCGTAGGCGCCGGCCTTCATCGCGGCCACCGCGCTTTCGACCGTGGCGTAGGCGGTCATCAGGATGACGAGGCTGTCGGGATGAATTCGCTTCGCCTCCTTGAGCAGTTCGAGGCCGTTCATCTCGGCCATCCGAAAATCCGTCAACACCAGGTCGAAGCGCGACTCCGCGAGCATCGCGCGTGCACGCGCGCCATTTTCGGCCTCGCTGACGTGATGGCCGAGCGATTCGAAAAATCGCACCAGGCTCAGGCGAATGTTTTTTTCGTCGTCGACGATTAGCAGCCGGGCCATTACGATTGCGCCTCCACCGGGAGTTGCACGATGAAGCGGCTGCCGTGGCCGTTGTTGCTCTGGACGAAGATGCGGCCGCCATGCGCCTCGACGATGTCCTTGACAATGGCGAGCCCGAGACCGGCCGAGCCCGGTGCATAGCCATTGGTGCCGTACTGCGCGAAGCGTTCGAAGACGTGGTCGCGTATTTCCGGGGCGATGCCGGGCCCGCTATCGGCGACCTCGAGCTGCGCGAAATCAATTCCCGAGGGTCCCGCGACGACCTGGATGGTGCCGCCCTCGGGAGTGTAGCGCAGCGCGTTGCCGATGAGGTTGGAGACTACCCAGGAGAGCTTGACCGGGTCGCCCTGCAGATCGGGTAGCTTCTCGATGTGAGTTTCGAGGTGAACTTTCTTTTCCTGCGCCTGGATGCTGAAGCGGTCGGTCACGTCCTCCACAATCCGGGCCAGATCGAGCGCGACGCGTTGCACCGCGATGAGCGGAATCTGCCCGCGGGCGAGGTTGAGGAGATTGTCGGCGAGCTGCTTCATGCGCGAGGCCTCTTCGAGAATCGCGCGCAAAATGTCGCGTTGCTTGGGGCTCAGCGAGTCTTCCTCGCGCCGCAGAAGTTCCGCCAGCAGCGCGAGCGAGGTCAGCGGGGTGCGCAACTCGTGGGACAAGGTCGCGACCAGGTTGGTGCGCGCGCGATCCTGATCGCGCAGGTAGGTAACGTCCTGCAGAATGAGCAGGGTGCCGAGCGCGCGCGCTTCCTGCCGCAGCGGCACCGGTTTCAACACGTATGAATGATCGCGGCCGCGAATATGGAGCTGCACCTCGACCCGCGTCACCTCGGTCTCGGCCTTGCTCAGGTTACGAATCGAATCGCGCACCCGAATGTAATGCGGATGGTTGCTGCTGAGGTCATCGAAGCGGCTGCCGAGCGCGTCGGCCGGCTCGATGCCCATGATCAAGGCGGCGACTTCGTTGATGTGCGCGACGATGCCGTCGGAATCGATCAGCACCACGCCGTCTTCGAGACTTTCGATAATTGCTTCGGTCTTGCTCTTCTCGTAAACGATGCGCTCGACGTTCATCCGATCGTAGTTCTCCAGCCGCTCGGCCATCTGGTTGAACTCGCGGGCGACTTCGTCGAGCTCGGCGAGCGTCTGCGGCCCGAGGCGGACATGGCTCTTGCGCTGGCTGACGCCGCGCAGCCGCTCCGCCAGCTCGGTGAGCGGACGCGAGAGCGCCCATCCCATCCAGATCGAAAGCGCGGCGCCGACCAGCAACAGGATCGCGAATCCGGCGGCGACCTCGTAGGTGAGATGAGTTCCAAGCTGGCTCGCGCGGCTGTCGGCGCGAAACATCGCAGCCTTGTTGAGCGCGATCAGATCATCGATGCGTGCGTGGAGCTGATCGAACTCGTTGTCGTGGCGCTCGCCGGGCGGGGCGTTGGCGATCTCGTCGAACAGCTTACGCCCGCGGGCCTCGATATCGTTGGCGATTTGAGGTTCTCCGACCTCGGTGATGTCGTGCTGCTCGATGCCCATCCAATGCATGAAGTCGTCGCGCGCGGCCGGCACCGCCTCGCGGCCCTTGCCGTCACGCTCCGCGCGTTCGAGTTTGCGCAGCGTCTCGTGCTGATGCTGGCCGACTTCGATGCTGATGTAGTTGCGATAAAGCGTCTCGCGAATCGCGCCACCGAGGCTGTTCAGCCGCGGCAAAGCATAGATACCCAACGCGATCACGAGCGCGAGCAACAGCAGGGTGCCGTTGCGAATTCGACTGCGCAGCGAGGAAGTCATGGTTCGCTCTCCTCGAGGGCCTGGTCACCAACAATTTCGATGTCGAGATCTTTGGCTTCGGCCAGGAAGCGCTCGGTTACGTTCTTGCCCAGCAGACGGCGCCAGAACGGCTGATGGGTGCGGCCGATGATAATTTTTTCGACCCCCCGCTCGCGCGCGAAATCGAGCATCGCCTTGACCGGATCCGCCGACTTGAGCCACACCGTCTCGGCGCCGAGCTCGCCGGCCAGATTGATGTTGTCGAGCAGCGCCACGAAACTGCGAGTATCGATCTTGCGCACCGATTCGGCGGGAGTCTCGACGTGAACCGCGAACCAGTCGGCATTGAGCTGCCCGGCGATGCGCGCGGCCTTGTGCAGCAGCCGTTTTCCATCGTCGGGATTGGAGGACAGCCCCACCATCACGCGCTCGAAGACCTGGGTGTGGCGCCCGCCCTCCCTTCGCAGCGCCTCCTGCTCCTGGCGCTGGCGGTTAATTCCGCGCGCGACCTCGCGCAGGGTGAGTTCGCGCAGCGAGGTGAGGTTGCTGGGCTTGAAGAAATTCTTGAGCGCCTGGTCGATCTGCGCGGCCGGATAAATCTTGCCTTCACGCAGCCGCTCGCGCAGCTGTTCCACGGTCACATCGATGTTGACGATCTGGTCCGCTTTGGCGATGAAGGAATCGGGCACCACCTCGCGCACATCGATGCCGGTGATCCGCCGCATCAGCGGGTTGAGGGTCTCGATGTGCTGGATGTTGATTGCGGTGATGACGCTGATGCCTTTGGAAATCAGCTCCTCGATATCCTGGAAGCGCTTCTCGTGCCTGGAGCCGGGGACATTGGTATGCGCCAGCTCGTCGACGATCGCGACCTCGGGTTTGCGCGCGATGATGGCGTCGGTATCCATCTCATGCTGAGTGGTGCCGCGATACTCGATGGCGCGGCGTGGAATGGTCTCGAGGTCGCCGACTTTGGCCGCGGTTTCGGCGCGGTTGTGGGTTTCAACGAGACCGATGACCACATCGATCCCCTTGTCGCGCATCTGATGCGCTTCTTCCAGCATTTTGTAAGTTTTCCCTACGCCGGCACTCGCGCCGATGTAGATCTTCAGCCGCCCTCGAAGCGGCTGAGCGATCAGATCGAGAAACGATTCGGGTTCGGGGCGATGGTCATCCTTCATGCGAGCTGTTCAACGCCCCGAAGCATACTACTTGTCGGCGCGCGCCTGCGCTTTCGGCGGCGCCAGTTTGTCGAGCGCCAGGTTGAGCGTCAGCACGTTCACTCCCGGTTCTCCGAGGACCCCGAGATAGCGCGCGCGGGTGTTTTGCCGAATCAGCAGCCGCACATCGTCCTCGCCAATCCCGCGCGCCTTCGCGACCCGCGCGACCTGGATGTCCGCGGCGGCCGGGCTGACTTCAGGGTCGAGCCCGCTGCCCGAGGAAGTCACCAGGTCGATGGGGACCTCGCTCGCATTGGTTCCCGGATTTGATTCCAGCACGTCCTTGAGCCGTTGCTGCACGGTAGAGATCAAAGTCTTATTGGTTGGTCCAAGATTGGAAGCGCTCGAATTAGATGCATCGTAGCCCTTATCGCCGGCGGCCGAGGGACGGCTGTGAAAATATCCCGGTGCGGCGAAAGTCTGGCCGATCAGCTCGGAGCCGACCACCTTGCCGTCGCGCTCGATGAGGCTTCCCTGCGCCTGATGCGGGAAAAGAACGTTCGCAAGTCCCGTCATTGCCAGCGGGTAGATTATCCCCAGCAGGATAGTCAGCACGATGGTCATCTTAATCGATATCATTAGAGCGCGCATGGGATGCTCCTACGCGAGATGAAGCGCTTCGACGAGGATGTCGATCGCCTTGATGCCGATGAACGGAATGATGACGCCGCCGACCCCATAGATCAGGAGGTTGCGGGTCAGGATCGCTGCCGCTCCCAGGGGACGGTACGCCACGCCGCGCAGCGCCAGCGGGATCAGGGCGATGATGATGAGCGCATTGAAGATGACGGCCGAGAGAATCGCGCTCTCCGGGGTCGCCAGATGCATGATGTTGAGCGCCTGCAGCTGCGGATAGCCGAGCACGAACATCGCCGGGATGATCGCGAAATACTTGGCGACGTCGTTGGCGATCGAAAAAGTCGTCAGCGCGCCGCGGGTAATCAGCAACTGCTTGCCGATCTCGACGACCTCCATGATCTTGGTCGGGTTGGAATCGAGATCGACCATGTTGCCGGCCTCGCGCGCCGCCTGGGTGCCGGCGTTCATCGCGATTCCGACGTCGGCCTGGGCGAGCGCGGGCGCATCGTTGGTGCCGTCGCCGATCATCGCGACCAGCTTGCCCTGCGCCTGTTCCGCGCGAATGATGCCGAGTTTGCTTTCGGGTGTTGCCTCGGCGACGAAATCACCGACCCCCGATTCCTCCGCGATGGCCGCGGCGGTCAAGGGATTGTCGCCGGTGATCATGACGGTGCGCAGACCCATCGCATGCAGGCGCGCGAAGCGCTCGCGGATGCCCTGCTTGATGATGTCCTTGAGATAAATGACGCCCATCACCTTGCCGGTGTCTGCCACCACCAGTGGAGTTCCGCCGGCGCGCGAAATCTTCTGCACGATGGCGTCGAGATCAGCGGGTATCTGGCCGCCGTTTTCGCGCACGAACTTAATGATGGAATCGCCCGCGCCCTTGCGGACCTTGCGCCCGTCGAGATCGACTCCGCTCATGCGGGTCAAAGCCGAAAACGTGATGAACTGCGCATTGGTATCCGCGAGTTCGCGGCCGCGCAGGTTGAAGTCGCGCTTGGCCAGCACCACGATCGAGCGTCCCTCGGGAGTCTCGTCGGCCAGCGAGGCGAGCTGCGCGGCGTCGGCCAACTCTGCAACCTCTACCCCACTTACCGGTATGAACTCGGTCGCCATCCGATCGCCGAGCGTGATGGTGCCGGTCTTATCGAGCAGCAAGGTGTCGACATCGCCCGCCGCTTCGACCGCACGACCCGACATGGCGAGCACGTTGTGCTGCACCAGGCGATCCATGCCCGCGATTCCGATCGCTGAGAGCAATCCACCGATAGTGGTAGGAATCAGGCAGACCAGCAGTGCGACCAGCACCGGCAGCGAGAGGGCGGTGCCGCCATACTGCGCGAAGGGATAGAGACTCACGCACACCAGCATAAAGATGATGGTGAGACCGGCCAGCAGGATGCTGAGCGCGATCTCATTGGGAGTCTTTTGACGTTGCGCGCCTTCGACCAGCGCGATCATGCGATCGAGGAAGGTCTCGCCGGGGTTGGCGGTTATCTTCACCTTGATCCAATCCGAAATGACGGTGGTGCCGCCGGTAACGGCGCTGCGGTCGCCGCCGCTCTCGCGGATGACCGGCGCCGATTCCCCCGTGATCGCTGCTTCGTTGACCGCGGCCACGCCTTCGACGATCTCACCGTCGCCCGCGATCACCTCACCGGCGCGAACCAGGACCACGTCGCCGCGGCGCAAATCGGTGGCGGGAACCATCTGTTCCTGTCCTTCCTTGATCAACCGCGCATGCGTCTCGGTCCGGGTCTTTCTGAGATTGTCGGCCTGGGCCTTACCGCGCCCTTCGGCCATTGCTTCCGCGAAATTCGCGAATCCGACGGTGAACCATAGCCAGATCGCGATCTGAAATTCGAAGCCGAGGAACTTGGTGTTACCGCCGAGCAGGTTCTGCACAATGATAATCGTGACCGCCAGCGCGGTGACCTCCACCACGAACATGACCGGATTTTTGACCTGCACGCGGGGGTCGAACTTGCGTAACGAATCGACCAGCGCGCGGCTGACGATATCCTTGTCCCAGAGACTTGCTGCTTTCCGTTGTTCTGCCATGAGGATGTGCCTCTTAAGCCCCTAGTAAAGAATGTGACGCACCATTGACAG
>Ga0074044_10003660_pt1 | contig 13007 bp, 13 predicted proteins | sample BogForMeECP23OM1_FD_94443 | JGI IMG/M metagenome (GOLD analysis project Ga0074044, IMG submission 94443) | Bog forest soil microbial communities from Calvert Island, British Columbia, Canada - Bog Forest MetaG ECP23OM1 | ecosystem: Environmental > Terrestrial > Soil > Wetlands ...
ATTGAAGCCGGTTTCGTCGGAGCCGACAACTGCGGCGTTCTTATTGCCCAGGAGCAGTATCATCAGAGCGAGAAAGTTCTCGTCATCGATATCGGCACCAACGGCGAGCTTCTCCTCGGGAACAAGGAAAGGGTATGCTCCACGTCCTGCGCAACAGGGCCTGCTTTTGAGGGCGCGCAGATAAAGTTCGGCATGAGAGCGGCGCCGGGGGCCATCGAAAAAGTAAAAATTAATTATGAGACAAAGGAGCCGCAGTATAAGGTAATAGGCAAGGAGGACTGGCACACCAAAATCGAAGGAAAGATCAATGCCAAAGGCATTTGTGGATCAGGCATTATAGATGCCATTGCTGAAATGTTCAAGGCGGGCATTATTGACAAAAGCGGAAAGTTTGTCATGGATCTCGACACCAAGAGGGTGCGGAAAGACAACGAGGGGAAGCCCGCGTATGTCCTCGCCTGGGCTGAAGAGACGTCCATCAACTCTGATATTACTGTTACGCAGGCTGACGTCCGCGCGCTTCAGCTTGCCAAAGGGGCCCTTTACACGGGGGCAAAACTCATGATGAAGAAGATGGGTTATGAGACACTCGACAGGGTCGAACTTGCAGGCGCCTTTGGAAGCCATATTGACAGGGAGGCGTCCTTGGCCCTGGGCATGTTCCCGGACGTCCCTATCGATAAAGTGGTGGTGGTCGGAAACGCCGCAGGAGACGGCGCGAGAATGGCCCTCCTCAACAAGGAAAAACGTGAAGAAGCCGATTATCGCGCGCGGTGGGTCGAGTTTGTTGAAATAGCCACTGACCCGACCTTTGAGAAGGAATTCATGCAGGCAATGCATATTCCTCACATGAAGGACAAGTTCCCCAATCTCAAGAAGCTGCTCGAAGAGCAGAATGCGCCTGCTGCTGCATCTATAAAGGGGTAGTTGCGCCGAAACTGAAATGGCGACAAAGGTAATCATAAATCCCGGGGCATGCGGGTTCCTTGCCACGGTGGTAGTTAAAAAAAACGAGAATAAAAACTTCTCGGTAACCATCACCTCTGAATGTCTTATGGTATCGAAACTCGGGACCGAAATTCCTGAACTCACTATGAGGGACGTATTCCGGAGACTTCTGGATAATCCCGTATATAGAAAGGGGGCCGCATGCCTGAAGCATGCGGCCTGTCCAGTACCTTCAGCCATCCTTAAAGCCCTTGAGGTAGAAGCGGGACTGAATGTGCCCAAAGATATCTCAATAACTTTTGCAGTTGATAAAAAGTGAACATGGACCATGTTATGGGGCTAATTCTTTCCGTCATCGCATATCTGACACTTGCCGTTTTCAGTGCGGCAGTGTTTGTAAAAACCGCTATACTTTGGAAGGCCGCCGGATCATCTGCGGCAGGCAGGGGGGGCGCCGCAGCAGCAGCTATGCGGCCGTCATGCCGGACAGCGTTGAAAACAACAGGAGATATTATTTTTTTCACACGGCTGCTCAAAACCAATGATGTGCTGTGGTCAGGAGAATGGCTCTTCCACTGCTCATTTTTGTTTGTGGTGCTGAGGCATTTGCGTTACGTTATGGACCCTGTTCCAAGGTGCGTAGTATTGGCACAGCCGGCAGGAATAATAGCTGGGTACCTGCTTCCGGGAGCTCTGCTCTATATCCTTGCTGTCAAACTGGCGGCCGGGCGGTCCTATGCCCCTTTATACAATCTGTTCCTTATCATACTCCTTTTATTACTTAGTGCAACGGGGCTTCTCCTGAGAACGGCAGCCAGGGCCGATATCGTAGGCGTAAAGGTATTTATCCTGGGCCTCGTGCATTTCAATCCCCAGACACTGCCCGGAAGTTTCTTGTTCGCCCTGCATTTCATGCTTTTCCTGCTCCTTGTGATGTATCTTCCTGCGCACGTCGTCGCCGCGCCGCTGATAATGCTGGAGGCCCGGGAGCGTGAAGAGGAACTGAAGCAGATTATGCATAGTGAACATGGAGGATAAACGATGAGCCATTTTGTCCTTAGATGCAGAAATTGCGGCGCTGAACTAAAAGATGTTTATTGTGCCTTTTGCGAGCACTGTGCTGGTGCTCTTCTCATAACAGAGTACAAAGAACCGCCGGCCCTTAAGAGCGACCGGAATGGTCTCTGGAAATTCAACTGGCTGCCGGTGCATAACCCCGATTTTTACCAGCCCGGGCCTGTGGTATATAAATCGGAAGGGCTTTCAAACCACTTGGGCCTTTCAAGGCTGTATATAGCTTTCAATGGATACTGGCCTGAGAAAGGCGCAGCACTCAAAACATGCACCTTCAAAGAGTATGAGGCTGCAGTCGTCATGCAAAATGCAAGAGAAAACGGGGTCCCAGGCTTGACAGTAGCCTCTGCCGGGAATACTGCGAGGGCCTTCTGTCACCTGTCTTCGACCTCCGGGTTCCCGGTCATTATTGTCGTACCCAAAATGTGTATTGTCGATATGTGGTATCTGAAAGGTCCCGTCATAGTCCCCACACTGGTAGTGGGAGACGGCGACTATTCAGATTCTATAGATGCGGCAAAAAGAATATCCCTGCTGTCTGAGATGCCCTTTGAAGGGGGTGTCAATAATGTTGCTAAAAGAGACGGGCTCGGCGTAGTACTGTTGGAGGCGATCTCATTTATCGGGAGACTGCCGGACCATTACTTCCAGGCCGTAGGAAGCGGTGCGGGTGCAATCGGTGTTTTTGAAATGGCGGAGCGCATGGTTCGCGACGGCAGGTTCGGTGCCCTGCTGCCCAGATTGCATCTCGCACAGAACCTGCCTTTTGCACCTATGTCAAAGGCTTGGTGGAAAAAGAGCCGCGTGCTTTTCAGCGACGACCTCAGGCCTGAATTAATCTGTGAGATCACTACCAGGGTGCTCTCAAGCCGCTACCCTGCCTACAGTGTCAAAGGAGGAGTGTACGATGCCCTGGCTGCCTCAGAAGGATTGACTTATGGCATTGAGAACCAGGAAGTCTTCAATGCGCAGGATCTTTTCCTGAAGACAGAGGGAATAGACGTCTCTCCGGCAGCCGGCGTCGCTGTTGCCGCCCTGATGAACGGGGTGCATGCAGGGAGCGTAAGGCACAATGACACAATACTGCTGAACATTACGGGCGGTGGAGAAAAGAAGTTTTTCGAAACCCACAAAAGGCATGAGGTTGATCCGGTCTTTATTTCTAAAAACATCAGCGACAGAGACTTAAAAGGTGTGTTATGCACTATCCTGAAAAAGAATTCTTAACAATACTGAGACGGAGCGGGGTTGATCTTGTTTGCACCCTTCCATGCGACCGTGTAAAGAGGCTTATAGCGTTGCTCCCTACAGCATTTGGTCCGCCTTTGCAGCATATTCCGCTCACCAGAGAGGAGGAGGGCGTAGGCATCTGCGCAGGTGCGGCCCTTGCAGGAAAGCGTGCTGCCATTATCCTCCAGAACTCCGGCATCGGCAACATGATCAACGCGCTCCTTTCTCTTACCGGCTTTTATCAACTGCCCCTCGCGCTTTTTATAAGCCATCGCGGCGTTTACAAAGAAAAGATCGCTGCACAAATACCTATGGGAGAGAAGTTGCAGGGTATATTGAAAGGCGCTGGCCTAGGCTATTCGCTGATTAACACGAGGGCAGATCTGAACAGTATCGAAAAAAAACTGACCGCACTTTACCGCGATAATTCGATACACGCTTTTTTGCTCAGTCCCGAAGTCTGGGAAGATACGACCATTTGCGGCAGCCCGGCAGCTGCTCAGGCACTGCCGGCCTCATGCGCTGCACGGTTGATGAAGGCAGAGCATGAATACCTGCGAGCTGACACCGGCAGCAGTGAGTTAGAGCCCGTTTTGACGCGTTTCGAGGTGCTGGAAACAATTGCCCCTCATCTTGAAGATCACGTTATAGTATGCAACCTTGGGGTCCCCTCGAAAGAATTATTTTATATCAGACACCGGCCTTCGAATTTTTACATGCTCGGCAGTATGGGCATGGCCACGCCCATCGGCCTCGGGATCGCGCTATCGTCTGATAAGGAAGTGGTTGTTGTCGACGGCGATGGCAGTCTGTTAATGAATCCGGGAAGCCTTGCCACCGCAGCATACTGCGCGCCCGAAAAACTCACTATTCTTGCCATCGATAACAGCGCCTATGGTTCAACAGGAAACCAGCCTACTCTTACCGGAAAATGTGTGGATCTCGAACTCGTCGCGAGGGGATTCGGGATACAAAACACTCTCAAAACAGCCGGGAAAAAACAGTTACTCAACGCAATTAAGATAAAGGGAAGAGGACCGCAGTTTATACACTGTCTCGCACTGCCAGGCAACAGGGATGTGCCGGACATCCCTCTTCACCATCTTGAGATCAAGAGACAGTTTCAGGAATTTCTTTTGGGGCGGTGACAGCTTTGTTCTTATAAGATGTACCTGCTGAGGTCTTCGTCTTTGACCACATCCGACAACCTGTCCCTCACATATTGTTTGTCGATGATGATGGTCTGTTCTTTAATTTCAGGGGCGCTGAACGATATCTCCTCGAGTACTTTTTCGAGCACGGTATGGAGCCTTCTGGCCCCAATGTTCTCAGTCTTTTCATTCACCATTACGGCTATGTTTGATATCTCGTCGATTGCGGAATCCCTGAATTCAAGTGTTACCCCTTCCGTTTCAAGAAGAGCTGTGTATTGCTTTGTAAGTGCGTTATGCGGTTCGGTAAGTATCCTGACAAACTCGTCCTTTCCGAGGGATTCCAGTTCGACTCTTATGGGGAATCTCCCCTGCATTTCGGGGATCAGATCTGACGGTTTGGCGATGTGAAAAGCGCCGGCGGCAATGAAAAGAATATGGTCGGTCTTTACAGGGCCATGTTTGGTGTTGACTGTGGAGCCCTCGACAATTGGCAGCAGGTCTCTCTGGACGCCCTCTCTCGATACTTCGGGTCCGCCGTGCCCCTGTGCCCTGCTCGCTATTTTATCTATCTCGTCCAGGAAAACTATCCCGGTCTGTTCTGTACGCTCGCGTGCTTCCGCTGTGACCTTCTCGATATCAATAAGCTTATTCGCTTCCTCCTGGATAAGCATGGCCAATGCCTCCGAGACCCTGACCTTTTTCCGTTTTGATTTCTCAGGGAGAAAGCTGCCGAGCATCTCCTTTAAGTTGATCTCAAGTTCTTCAAGTCCGACATTTGATATGACCCCGAACGGCATCGTCTTTTCCTTCACATCGACATCCACGTACCTGGCATCCAGTTTACCCTCTTTAAGCTGGACCCTCAGACGCTCTCGTGTTTCGTTAGTGACCTCTTTTTCCTGCTCGTCAGGGGCGGCCCCGCGTGCTGCTCTCTGCTGTGGAAGAAGGATATCCAGTACCCTGTCTTCAGCAAGCATCTTGGCCTTTTCCTGCACTTTCGCCATATGTTCGGTCTTTACCATATTTAGCGCAATTTCCAGAAGGTCCCTTATTATAGATTCCACATCTCGGCCTACATATCCTACCTCGGTGAACTTTGAGGCCTCTATTTTGAGGAATGGCGCATTGGCAAGCCGGGCGAGCCTCCGTGCTATTTCTGTTTTTCCTACACCCGTAGGACCTATCATAATTATATTTTTGGGCAGCACCTCATCCCGGAGTTCGGGAGAAAGACGCTGCCTTCGCCATCTGTTCCGCAGCGCGATGGCCACCGACCTCTTTGCCTTGTCCTGTCCGATGATGTACTTGTCGAGTTCGGAAACTATTGTTCTGGGTATGAAGTTATCCATTGAGCTCCTCGATTGATATATTTTTATTGGTATAGATACATATATCAGCAGCTATATCCATTGCCTTGCGTGCTATCTCTGCAGCGGAAAGGTCAGTGTTTTCATAAAGCGCCCGGGCTGCAGACTGGCCGTAAGGACCGCCTGAGCCGATAGCTGCTACTCCTCCTTCGGGCTCGATTACATCACCCGTGCCGGAGATGATTAAGGTATGTTCTTCGTCTGCTACGAGGAGCAGTGCCTCAAGCCTTCGCAGTATTTTGTCGGTCCTCCAATCCTTTGCGAGTTCAACTGCAGCCCTCGATATGTTCCCTCTGTAGGTCTCGATCTTTGCCTCGAACCTCTCAAAAAGCGTAAAGGCATCTGCGGTCGCACCGGCAAACCCGGCCAGAATTTTATCATTATACATTTTTCTTACTTTTCTGGCATTATGTTTCAAAACTGTGCTGCCCATCGTCACTTGCCCGTCACTTGCGATAGCAACGTTATTGTTTCTTCTTACACATAAAATCGTTGTTCCGTGAAACATAAATCCTCCCTTATCAAAGTGTCAAAGTGTCAGAGTATCAGAGTATCAACGGCTTACAACCAAAGTGTCGTCGGTCTTGGCTCTGATACTCTGATGCTTTGACACTTTGATACTTATCTATCATTTCCGAAGGGATGCGCTTTATCATAGACATCTATTAAATGGCCGATATCGAGGTGAGTATACTTTTGAGTTGTCGAAAGAGATGAATGGCCGAGCATCTCCTGGATTGAGCGGAGATCTGCCCCGCCCATCAGCAGGTGAGTAGCAAAGGTATGCCGCAGAGTGTGCGGGCCTATCTGTCCGTCAATTCCCATTGCACGGGCATGTTTTACTACTATGCGCCGTATCTGCCTGTCGGTGAGCCGTCCGCCGTTTCGATTAAGGAAGAAGGCCGCATCGCTCCGTGCGGCTGGCTTCTTTTTTTTAAAAAGCATCCGTTCGACAAAATAAGATTTCAGCGCATCTACTGCTTTAGCTCCAACAGGCACAATCCGTTCTTTTTTCCCCTTTCCGCGTGCTTTGACAAGGCCCTCTCTCAGGTTTATGTCATCGACAGTCAGGCCGGACACCTCGCTGACACGCAGGCCGCTGGAGTAGAGCAATTCAAGGATGGCCCTGTCCCTGACAGGAAGGAGTCCGATGCCCTCGGGGGCTTGCACAAGGTTAAATGCGTCGTCGACAGACAGGAAGTTTGGCAGTTGTTTGGGCAGCCTTGGCGTCGGCACAAGTTTGGCCTGATTGATCTTGATATGCCCTTCCTGGTAAAGGTAGTTAAAAAAAGATCTGAGTGTTGCCAGTTTCCGTGCAACAGTGGATTTTCCCTTGCCCCCGATAATACGTTCTGAAATGAAGCCTCTAATGTCGATCATATCTGCCTGCAGCGGGTCCGCCGCGCAGTATCGGCTGAACTCTGTCAAATCGTGTTGATACGCTCTGAGTGTATGCGCAGAAGCGCCGCGTTCCAACTCGAGGTATTTGAGAAATTTCTTTATAGACGGTTCCAGTCCTTCTGCCAGCATTTACATGTAACCTATAACCCCTTTGCCTGTTCTCTGTGGCACCTTCCCGGTTAAATTAATATACTCTGACCACTCTTTTAATGCAACCTCAGCAGCCATCTGTCGCCGTAGCTTTTTATCTTTAATCTCAGGCGTATGTGTAACCGCCGGAATAAGCCCGAAATTGATGTTGCTCGGCTGAAAGCCGGCAGGACCGGAATCTGTAATATGTGCTATCAGCGATCCGTGAGCGGAAACTCTCGGCGGTCGGATTGCTTCTTTGCCGAGCATTTTCCTCGAGGCATTGATGCCTGCGATCAGTCCCATTGCAGTTGATTCGAGGTAGCCCTCAACGCCGGTGATCTGGCCCGCAAAATAAAGGCTGCCTTTTTCTTTAAGCGACAGGTCGGCATTCAGGTGCAGTGGAGAATTAATAAATGTGTTCCGATGCATGCTTCCAAACCGTAAAAAATCAGCTTTCTCAAGGCCCGGGATCATTGCGAACACTCTTTTCTGGTCCTCCCACCTGAGGCGTGTTTGAAAGCCGACCATGTTATATGCCGACCTCTCTCTGTTTTCAGCCCTCAGTTGTATCACCGCATACGGAATCCGGCCTGTTTTCGGGTCCGGCAGTCCGACCGGCTTGAGCGGCCCGAACCTGAGAGTGTCCCTTCCCCTTTCCGCCATGACCTCAACCGGCATGCACCCCTCGAAGACCTTTGTGTCTTCAAAATCCTTTTTGTGCACTTTGTCTGCAATTTGCAGTGCCTCGAAGAAACCGTAGTATTCGTCTTCCGACATAGGGCAGTTAACATAATCATCTCCGCCTTTTCCGTAACGTGACGCAAGATATACTTTTGAGAAGTCGATGCTGCCGGCATCAACAATCGGTGCAATCGCATCATAAAAAAAGAGGTGGTCTCCTCCGATGAGTTCCTTGAGAGTGTCGGCCATTGCGCCCGAAGTGAGCGGGCCTGTCGCAATAATAGCAAACGAATCAGGAATCCTTGTGACTTCCTCCCTGACGATGGTGATATTGCCGTGATTTGTCATAGCATCGGTTATATATCCGGCAAATAACGTTCTGTCCACAGCCAGGGCAGACCCTGCCTGGACCTCACACGCCTTTGCCGCACTCATTACAAGTGAGCCGGCAAGCGCCAGCTCCTTTTTCAAGAGTCCGGGACCTGTATTGATTTCCCTTGATCTGAAAGAATTGGAACAGACAAGCTCAGCAAGGAGCGGCGTCTTATGCGCCTCGGTCATCTTTACGGGCCGCATCTCAAAGAGCAGGACATGGATGCCTCTTTGTGCTGCCTGCCATGCAGCCTCGCACCCCGCAAGACCGCCGCCTATAATAATGAGTTTGTCCATAGCAACCTGTATTTTACCTCATCGGCATTGATAACAAAAGCGACCAGAGAAGACAGGCAGGGCAAACGCACTATAAGAGTTCATAGCAGTTCATATAAAGTCCAATCGCAAATCAAAAAGGCTAAAGGAAAGGAGCGGCAGGGACAGGCTGTTTATCGGAGCGCTGAGACTACTCTCAAATGCCAGAGACAATTCGTTATAGTAGCCCTGCCCATACCAATTCCAGGCTGGTGCTCGGCGTTACTCGCCCCTGCTGGAGCAGACCCGTGCATCGCTCCGATAAGCAGCCTGCCCCTGCCGCTCCAATAATTTGATCATATATAAAAAAACGGCAGAAGGGGAGCACCTGTTTTTCGATGCGATATGCGGCTCTACTGGAAGGGGGCGCCGAGCACCCGATGAGCATGGATTTTGATCTCGCTGCTATGAAAAATCGGGATTTCTCTCTGACAGTTTCAGCCCGTCGAAAAAAAAGCGCTCCTCTTCTGCTGCCTTCCGCTGACCCGTGACGTCATGCGGTGTTTGGCATTGGAAGTTGATAAAAAAGAAGCAGTACCTGAAAAAATTAATTTTATCCCGAAATGCACAGGGACTATAAGGCAAATTGAGACCTTTTCTATGATCTCATTTTCACCGACGACTCCTTAGTGCAGATATTTCATTGAGAGCACCATATTGAATGCTAAAAAGCAAATATTTTCGAATAGATTTTAGATGGGGCAACGAATACCCGTTTGTGAATATGAGAGTCCAGACCCGTCTCCCGGCCGAGAGGCCGAATAGCGCAGCGCCCCGCTCCGGGCAAGCAAGTATGGAACGAAAGTGCGGAGCGGGAATTTCTAAATGACAAGTTTAAATGGTAGAATAACGCAGGAGGTTTTACTATGACGACAACATTAAAAATGGACAAAGACGACGTATTGATTGTAAAGGAAAGTCTTGAGCTTGACAGAAATATTATGAAGCTCAGTCTTCTCGAATATAAAAAGAAACTGAAGGACTATGAAAAAAAACACAAGATGACCACCAAAGCTTTCCTGGAGAAATTCAATTCCGGCAAAATGGGAGATGACGGAGAATGGTTTGACTGGCTCTTTGCGTCTAAAGCTTGTGAGCATGTCAAGGATAGGCTACGCAGAATTGCAGCTATAGTCTGATGATACAGACTTACTTCGCCAGGGTCCGCAATAAACTTAAAGATATCTCTGCCCTTATAAAAGCCGACACTGTAACCCTTGAAATGGTTTCTGCCGACATGGGCATGCTGAGAGGCAGGGTAGCGTTCATAGACAGTTCTGTGCTGAATTTCCGAGAGCTTTTGTCAACAAAGGAACATGATTACAGATTTCATTGGATGGACGCCTCGAATAAACTGATAGTCCTATGGGACACAGCTCCACATTATAAAAACCTCGATAACTTTCCATACCATAAACACCTATCAAGGGGCGTTTCCAGTTCCGTAGAAATGGATTTCGTGGCCGTACTGGACTATATAAAGCAGGAAATTGTATTCAAGCGCCTCGGACATAAGTGACAGACTAAGATTTTCAGAAAGTCAGAAAGGGGGGACCCCTGAAAATAAAAATTTATTGAGCTTTTGTCTTGTTTTTTATTAGTATATGGGAATGCCTGTAAAACTCATCATATTCGACCTTGACGGCACTTTGATCGATTCAAGTATCGATATCGCCAACGCGATCAATTATGCGTTGGGGCCTTACAGTGTACCGATGTTGACCGTGCAAGAAGTTATAAGCCTTGTGGGCGAAGGCATCTCAAGTCTTATCGGTAAACTGATAGGCAAGGAGGGGATTAATGCGGACACGGATTTCCTGGTAGGGCAGTTCCTCAACTATTATTCTGCCCACCTTACAGACAATACAACGATATATCCCGGTGTGAGGGAGATGCTGGATCAGCTGAGAGGATACAATAAGGCGGTCATTTCCAATAAGCGCGAGTCCCTGTCGGTAAAAATACTCGAACAGCTGGGGCTTTCAGGATATATGGATATAATTGTTGGGAGCGACACTGTAAAGGAGAGAAAGCCTTCTCCCTTGCCTGTCTGTCATGTTCTCTCTGCGCTCGGCATATTGCCTGACTCGGCAATAATTGTCGGCGACAGCAATTATGACATCGAGGCCGGCAAATCAGCCGGAATAAAGACCGTTGCAGTGACTTATGGTTACAGGCCGCTGGAATTATTGCAGGCAGCTGATTTTATAATAAACAGTATGCCGGAATTAACAGATGTTTTAAGGAGGTTATCATAAGATGGCGTTTACCATTGCTTTTGCAGGCAAAGGCGGCACAGGGAAGACAAGCCTTGCAGGACTGGTAGTGAAATATTTGGTCGGTAAAAGGAAGGGGCCTGTCCTTGCAGTTGACGCGGACAGCAATGCATGTCTGAACGAGGCACTTGGTGTTACCGTGCATGCTACAATCGGCGGTCTGAGGGAAGAGTCTCTTCAGGCGGTGAGGGGAGGCGGCGACAGGCCGGGCGGAATGGCGATGGAGCAGCTTTTCGACTATCAGGTGCAGCAGTCGGTTATCGAGGCTGAAGGGTTTGATCTCATGGTCATGGGGAGGCCCGAGGGTCCCGGCTGTTACTGCGCGGCAAATAATATAATAAGGAAGTACACCGATCTGCTGTCGGAGAAGTATCCATATGTTGTTATTGACAACGAGGCCGGTATGGAGCATTTAAGCCGGAGGACCACTCACAAAGTCGATCTGCTCATAACTGTCAGCGACCCTACGGTGAAAGGCGTGCTGACTGCTCAGCGGATCAATAGCCTGGTTGAGGAATTGCAACTCGAGGTGGGACGGAGAGTGCTGATCATCAACAGAGTGATCGGATACGAGGGGAATGAGCTTAAAGCGATGGCCGAGAAAGCGGGTATTACCGTGGCGGGTCTGGTTCCGCAGGATGAGGCAATTTTTAAATTTGACCTTGAGGGGAAGCCTGTATTTGAGCTTCCTGAAGAATCGAAATCTGTTCAGGCCCTGTTCGGTATTTTGTCTTCATTAAATATATCTTAAAAAAGCAGTAAGCTGATATAAAATATACAGTTGTTATGAGAAGTCAGGAGTAGAAAATTTATACAAAAAAATAATAGACATATTTATTTATCCTATGTTACCTTTCGTAACATATTTTTTTACAGCGCCATTTTTGAAAGGAGATTGTATGCTGATAATTGGTGAAAAACTGAGCATCATAGCGAAAAGAGTTCGTGAAGCAATGATGAAATTCGACAAAGGGCCTATTCAGGAAATTGCAACGAGGCAATGGAAAGAAGGTTCCGGCATGATTGATGCCAATATAGGCCCCGCAGAGGATGGCGGAGAAAAAATGATGGAGTGGATGGTGACCACCATCCAGGAAGTTGTTCCTCTTCCAGTTTGCCTTGACACTACGAATGCCGGTGCTATCGAGGCCGGGCTGAAGGTCCACAACAGCGAATGGGGCAGGCCTCTTATTAATTCTACTTCCAACGATCCTGAAAGATTTCCTATAATGGAGATTGCCGCTAAATACAATTCACAATTGATCGCACTTACTGTCGGCAAAGGCGGTCTTCCGGCTGATGCTGAGGAAAGAGCGGGTATTGCAGCAGAGATGATGGCGAGGGCAATGGAATACGGCATACCGGTTGAAGACCTCTATCTTGACCCGCTTGTTCTGCAGATTGCTACTACTCAGGACCAGGCGTTAAAGGTAATTAAAAGCGTCAAGATGTTTCAGGAACTGAATGATCCTCCTATGAAGACAGTGGTGGGATTAAGTAATATATCAAATGGCATGCCGAAAGCGCTCAGGCCGATAATGAATAAATATTTGCTCACATTATTGATGTATGAAGGACTGACTGCTGCAATCGCCGATGCTCACGAGGTATCTGAAACTGCAAAGACTTTCGATATAATAATGGGCAGGACCCTTTATGCCCATTCGTATTTGGAAATGTAAACTACAGTCAACGGTCGATACAGGAAACTTCCGGCAGGCGACTGAAAAAATGGAGGTATATATGGCATTTACGGCGCCAAACGAGACTTATTCTGGTAAGGTTTATCAGGTTGAAGCAGGTACGGATAAGACCATTCTTATTGGTGGAGAGAATGTGCTTCCTTTTAATTCATTTGAAGGGAATATGCCCAACAGACCTGTTGTAGCATATGAGGTTCAGGATGTCCCTCCGGATGATTGGCCAGATACTCTAAAAAAAGTGTATGAAGGAGTATCAGGCAATCCTGTTACATGGGCAAAACATTGCCAGGACACACTGAATGCAAAGGCGATAGCACTAAGGCTGATTGGGACCCATCCCGACAGACAAAACCG
>Ga0074044_10003661_pt1 | contig 13003 bp, 25 predicted proteins | sample BogForMeECP23OM1_FD_94443 | JGI IMG/M metagenome (GOLD analysis project Ga0074044, IMG submission 94443) | Bog forest soil microbial communities from Calvert Island, British Columbia, Canada - Bog Forest MetaG ECP23OM1 | ecosystem: Environmental > Terrestrial > Soil > Wetlands ...
AACTTGGAGCCGACGACCAGAATCGAACTGGTGGCCTCCTGGGTACGAATCAGGCGCTCTGCCATCTGAGCTACATCGGCGATTGTGCTTTTCTATTGCAACCCTGTAGGATTCGAACCCACGTTCCCGGCTGAAGGCCGGTGTCCTATCCACTAGACGAAAGGCTACGGTACTCGAAAAGCACGTCCTGCAGCACCGCTGCATACTTGGCGGGCACGATGGGATTTGAACCCACGATGTCTTCCGTGACAGGGAAGCGAGGACGGCCAGACTCCTCTACGTGCCCAAACTTTATGACCAAACTTTGGTGGACCTAACCGGGATCGAACCGGTGGCCTCCTGAGTGCAAGTCAGGCGCTCTCCCATCTGAGCTACAGGCCCACATACATCATAACTTGGAGCGGACAGTGGGATTTGAACCCACGACCTCATCCTTGGCAAGGATGCATTCTACCACTGAACTATGCCCGCGTGAATCTAAATTTGGTGCGCCGTGAGAGATTTGAACTCCCGACACCCTGGGTGTAAACCAGGTGCTCTAACCAGACTGAGCTAACAGCGCATTTGTATCGCGCAAAACTGCTCGTGCTCTTGCTGCACTCTGTGCCTTGCGCAACCCACTCATCATTGCTTCTTTGTTGCCGTTCAACGCTCGATAAGTTGGCGTAAGGCTGTGACAATTTGGACACAACAATTTTACGTTTTCGTAAGCATTGTTGCCCCTGTTGCCATCGCTGTGCTCGAGTTCGACTGGCACATTTCCAGTTACTGAATGAACTTTATGCCAACCACAGATTTGACAACGCTCACCGTGTTCAAATATCAGCAGTTTCTTTGCAACCTCGTTCGATGGTACGAATCCACAACATTTCCATAAGTTCAACTGCTGTTGTCTTCGATCGTGATAGTATTTCTCTTGCCCTGTCTTCGCCGCTTTTCGATCAGAAACGGTCCAGGGTCGAATGCCTTGGTTTTTGCTCATACAGAGACTTTATGAAGTCACTCAGAGTCTCTGGTTATCAAATCGCGCGTAAAATGATTGAGGGCCGCTTTTTCAAGCGGCCCTCGGAAGATTTATGTGGTTGAATTCGTCGGTTAACGCAATTCAACTCCTCCCGAGGGCAGGGTAGTCCCCACTGCCACGCCGCGTTCAGCGGCGGTCGTATCGGCGACTCGAGATGTTCCATTCAGCTTCATGATCAACCTATACCGAAAAGTTCAGGTTTTGTGGCAATTATCAAACGAATTTCGTTGGCAGCACAACAAACTGCCGCTCGAAGGAGAATGATACTGCAAAAGCCTACCTTGGGTCAAGCAGATGAGTGCTCACTTCGCGAGTTTCGCCATCTTCAAATTCAACGAGGATGGAATATGCATCGAATGTCCGGTCGTCTATCACGATCCCAGACAGCGCCAAGTTTCGATGGTAGACTTTGTCTCCCACTTTTGGCTTCATTTCTGTCTTGCCCCATGTCATTGTCATCGTTGCTCCCATATAGCGGTCATTTAACCGCTAAACTGCCTCTATAACGGTCATCTTCGGCTTGGTTCGCCGCGTGACCGCAGCACAGATCAGTGTGAACCTTCCCACCGGCTCCTCGAACGTGGTCGTCTCACGTATGTGAGTTGCACACCACTCAGCACGCTGTGTGTCGCTCCCGAAGAAGAATACATCCAGCTGTTCGAGTTTTGCCTGTGCCAGCGTCACAAAATCTCCTAGAGAAGTCCAGCGTTGACTGCGATCATTATGCTCGAGAGCATGGCGAGCAGTGCCCAAGAGCGGTACGTCTGGTCGCACTTCCACATGGTTTCTCCTGAAAGTTGTGGCCCTGGTTTTTGCCAGGGCCGTTGAGAGTGGTTTCCGAGGCCGTAGCCTTTGTTCGCTCCCTTCGAGCGAACCTTGCTTTAAACATTGGGAGTCAGCGCTGTTCTCCGGGTTCTCCGGGTTTTCTGCCGCTCTGAGTCACTCCCGCCGATCAATCCGGGAGACGCAGCACTCGCCCTTCTGCCATCTAGCAGGCGGTCCAAGGCAACCATGCCGCGTCACAAACTTTGGGGTCGAGTCGGACGCCGTCCTTCTCGCTCAGAGTGCACCCCGCCGATCAAACTAGAAACTTGGATTCTGATACGCGCGATGTTGGTGTGAGTACGTCGGCCAGTTTGGTGCTGGCCGGTACATCTGGCAAAGCGACGGTAGTATGTTCACCGCTGCACCCACGTGGACACCGGAAACCAAATACCTTGGCGTGGTTCCTGCCCCATCAGCACGCCTTTAGCGGTGCTGGCGGCCACAATGCGGTACTCCTTGCCGTCGCGCGCGTCCAGCGCGTACACCTGCCAGCCAAGCTCTACGGCGTTGCGTATGCCGTGCGCCTCTGCTGCGGCAGCGTGCCGCTTAGCGGCGGCCACAACTTCTGTGTTGTTTTCGTGTGCCATAATTACCTCGCAGTAACCTAGTTAAACCAGCCAGCGCCACAGCCTCCGTAGGTGTTGTCCCAGATGCCAATCTCGACACCATCAACGTGGGCAACAATCTTGCCACTGCCATCGAGCTCCAAGTCGCAGCCCTTGGCGACTGCGGTGTCACGCCAAACCTCATAATTGCTAAACATATAAGTTCTCCAGTTCCTTGCGCAGTTGCGCAACCACAGCAGCGTTGTAGCTCAATTCTGATACGCGCGACGGTGGCCAACGTGGTACCGCGAACCACCCGCCGTGCGATAACACTTGAACTTGTTCGACCAGCGAAGTTTCTCAACCGGAGCCTTCGAGTCGGTCGTGTATTCGTATTCCTGCGATTCGCTCAGCCCGTTGCTGTCGGTGCGGCGATACAGATCAGCCGAGACCGAAATGACCGTGCCCTTCGCATTGAAATCTACAAGCGTGTAACGCGCTCTTGAACCTGCGTAACGCCAGTCGCTGCCTAGTCCAAGCGTCACGCCCAGGCCGATCACCAGTTGCGTCTGGCCGTCGGGCGTCATCACTTTCGCGTTTGCGTCTACTTTGCTCATGCTATATACTACGACGCAACTCGCTATTCAGTCGATCTTGCACAGGTGAATTGCCCAGCTTGCATCGCACTCAAAATACAGGCCGTCCGGTGGCTTAAGGTACTCGCTCAAGACACCAGTCGTTACGAGATCAGCTAGGGAGTCACAGCTGGGGAACGGAGTCTGTCCTTCGTAAATGATCCCGCCTAGGGCGCTCTCTAGGTGTGTATAATGGCTCGTGGTCATAGGCTTTCCCAGTCCACACCACTTTCACGTCCATATCCCAGTGCTTGAGATACTCGCCAATGTGGTGCAAGTGTTTCTTGGCCGCGTTGTGGACGGCGCTCATGATATAGTATACGAGGGCTTCAGAAAGGTGGGCGAACCTTAGCTGTTTTTCACGTGGCGTCCGCAGACTAGAGCAGAGGACGATATGAAAATCCGAGCGTACACCTTGAACGAGCACACGAACTTTGCTCCGCACATTAGCAACGGTCTCATGAGTCTTGCTACCTGTATGCCCGCTCTGCGTGCTGGTGCTGAAGTAGGCGAATGGGTCGCAGGAATAACGCCTGTGCGCATGGGATTACGACTAGCATTTATCATGCGCGTGAATGCCATTTACAACCGCGCTGATTACTGGCGTCGCTTCGCACGCTCCCGTCACGATTCTATTTACGAACCACTCTTCATGAATGAAGAGCCGCTGCATATTTTTAGACAGCATGAGAATCCTTGGCATGATAGCAATCGCATATCCTATGATGTTGACGTCGATCGTGTACTCCTCAGCGGCTGCTATTTTAACTTTGCCGAAGGCTACGATGGCTATGAGAATGAGTCTCAGGGTCTTCAGTTATTGCCAGAGCATGAAGCGTTGCTTGGCAAATGTATGCGCGGTGCGGGCCATTTTAAGAATGTCCCACTTAGCTTTTTGCCTTGGGTTACGACACAGCCAACGGTGGAATTGGCAACCATCGACGAGTGGATCCTACCCTAGAGTGGCTCGGGCGGTGGCTGAACAGGATTGAGGGAGAGAAAAAGATCACGAGCGGCTTCGATTAGCTTCTGCTGGCCTTCGTGGTTGCCAGGGATTTCCAACCAGTAAGGTGCTCCGAAATCGTATGCCTGTTGATCCAGTGCAGCGGCTTCTTCAGCGGTCTGGTTGCGACCGAATGTGTCGTAGGGAGTGACACGATGAACGAACACTTTGTAAAGTGGGAACACTTTCTCAATCTTGCGAATCAACGCCATCTGCTCTTCATAGTAGTCCAGATGTGCCGAATAAAGCATGCCTTGAATCAATGGTGAATCTGAAACGGCGACAGCGCAACCATGGCGCGAGAGACGAATCAATCGTTCCCACTGTAGCCCGCCGACATAATACTGATTGTCGAAACACGGTGCTTTGGTGTCGGATAAAATCAATTCTGTGGCAGCTTCGCCAACGAGAGCGGCCCTGATGCCGATGTTTTTAAGACCGACATACAGAGCCGCACTCGCGACGGACTTGCCTCCGCCGGGACCAGCGTATTGTTCAAACACGATCATACGCTGGCTTCGGTAGCCTCCGTGGTCGAACTCAACGGCTCTTCAACAGCCGGTGGAATTTCGTCGGTGAGAGGTTCTGCTGGGGTTTCTCCAACAGCCTTGATTTGTGCAACGGCGTCAGCGATGGTGTCACCTTCGTCAACGGTCTTGTTGGTCTGCTCAGCGACTGCTGCGATGTTGTGCGAATGCTTCAGATCCTTCGGCAAAGTGCAATTGGGATCGGTGCATTGCACCCCTGGTGCACCAACAGCTGGAGAATGGTACTGCGGTCTCTGGGCCTCTTGTGCTACCTTCTGAGCCTCTTCCATCTGCTTCCTCATCGCCGCCATGCGATCGAGTTCCTCTTGAGGAATCGGGACTGCCTGGAAGGTCAGGACTTGAACGTTGCGTTCGTTGTCTCCTTGGGCATCGATCTGAATGCGATGCTTTTCGAAGCTGTTCATGGTCTCGTGCTTGATCTCAATCTTCTGGTCAGCGGTTTCCTTGATGACCGAAGCGAGCAACAGTGCTTGCATGTTGCAAGACTGATTGAGGTTGCGTGCTTCTTTGAGGAGATTGTTGTAGCGTTCGGCGACCATCTTGTAGGTGTCCAGGGCTTTCTGAAGCTGGTCCTGGGTGGCCTTAAGCTGCTGCTTGAGCAGATACTTCTGAACCTTGATCTTTGGTTGGCTCAACGTGGTGCTCCTTATTTGGTTTCAGTGGCTCCAGTGCTGCCGGTAGCCCCAGTAGATCCTGTTGCACCTTTTGGCTCGAGAGCCTCGAGTGCTTGAACTTCAATGTTGTTGTCGCCTGCTGGAACGGGAACCTTGATGGGTTCGGCCTTCGGCACTTCGACGACTTCGGCCCTTGTCGCTTCGACTGGCTTCGCTGGCGCAGGAGCTGACGGTACCGTCTTTGTTTCGACCTTCGGTGTTGGTTTCTGCTCGACTGGCTTCACTGGAGGTTTAGCAGCGCCGGTGGCACCCTTGGCTGTTGCAAACTTGGCGATAACGTCTTTTTCGGTGAACTTCAATTCACCAGCACCTGTTCTGGCCAGAATGACATAGGTCGAATTCGAGCTGCGTCGGACTTGCTCTCCGTTCACGAAGAACTTAGTGCCGATGGGCAGGTGGGCTAACTTTTCAGCGAGGGTTGTCATGGTTTCCTTTTCTATAGCTCGGTGTGGATAAGAGCCTTCTTGATCAGAGTATGAATACTGCTTGGTTGGTACTTCCCTCCACGAGTGGTGTGAATGTCTTGGATAGCGAAGGCCATACGCTCGTGGAGTTTCTTCAGAAAGGTTTTCACGTTTGCTCCACGGTAGCTGGCGACAAAATTCAACACCTCTACTGTGAAAGGAGATAGTCTGTTGTTCTCTGTCAGCAGTTTGGACAGCGTACGGCGTGGCATCTTGGGCACGCGGGTCAGCTTGGATAGTACGACGTCACCGTCGTTGCTAACTGGTCCTGCAAGAGCTTCAGACAGTCTGCGCATTGCGATGCTACGACACAGCCTATCCAATTCGCTTAGTCGTTCAGGCATTGGGAGCAGAGATTTGCTGGATGGAGCCAAGTTGATTTCCTCTACTGGTACAATTACGCAGCTACTGGACATCGACCGGTTTCTCCTCTGGCACGATAACGCCATGCTCCTGCAGATAGCTTTTGGCTAGCTGTTTGATGTAGTCTTCGTTGACTTGGAGTTTGGTGACGAGATCTTGATTTGGATCACGCACACCTTCGATTTGAGCCTTCTTCAGTCCAAGAACATCGGACATAACGGGGTCAGCTCCCGTGTTCGCTAACAAGTAGTACGCGGTGACCGGTTCGTCTTGGCCATCACGATGGATGCGCCCGATACACTGCTCATGAACACCTGGGGACCAGTCGAGTTCGCCAAACACACACAGCTTGCAGACCTTTTGTAGCCCGTCCATGCCTGCTCCTGCTCTGAGCGAAATCAGCATAATGCGAGCATCGCCTTCCATGAAGGCTTTCTTCGCTGCATCTTTCTGAACTGGGGATTCGCTACCGGTGTACATAACCGGTTTGAATTCCTTTAATTTCTCCATCCAAATCTTGTAGACTTCGCGATGCCAGCCATACAGCACGAGCTTCTCGTCATTGTCTCCAATCAAGAACTTGACAAACTCAGCAACGAATGGTGCCTTCGCGATGCCAGTCATCTGGCGCATCTTGTTGTCGAACTCACCAGAGGCTTGCATCTTCTGGCCTTTGAAATCCTGGGTCTGTTTCAGAATCAACTTTGCCAATTCAATGGCTTGACCCTTCATAGATTCGAGAGCCTTCGGGTCTACATCGATGTGGTGAGGAACGGTCTGGCATTCTGGCAATTCGCGTTTGACTTCAGCACGTGTGCGCCGAAGCATAAGACCTTCCTCGCGCAAGTAAGCGCCAAAAGCTTGAGGATCCTTGACTCTTGGCTTAGGATCCATACCGCCCTGAGTGCACCACTCACGAATAAATTCTTCGTTGGTGCCTAAGCGCCCAGGGCAAAGCACGTCGAGGACGTTGAACATCTCGCCACCATAGTTGTAGATAGGTGTAGCCGATAAACCAAGACGAAAATCACAGGCATCGGCCAGATGCTTGGCTGCGTTGTACTTCTGCGAACCACGATGTCGGAGTTCTTGACACTCGTCAAAGATGATGCTGTTCGTGTAAGGTGCCAGTGTTTCGGCCCAGCCTGCTAGCTTATGGTAGTTGGTAACAATCACGTCAGGGTATTCGCCGTCGGTGTCCTTCAGAATGTCGTAGGGTTGGCCACGCTTTAGTTTGTGGATGACAAGGTCTGGTGTAAAACGATTGATTTCGGCTTCCCACTGAGATGGCAAGTGCGTGAGCGTCACCACTACTGCAGGGAGCACACGCGGGTCTACGAAGCCACAGATGCTGGTGACGGTCTTGCCAATGCCCACGTCATCCGCTAACAGCAACCCACTGGCGGTCAGCCACATGTCGGCTGCGAGGCTCTGGTACTCTCGAGGAGGGAGGGCTAGCTGGAAGAGGCGTGGCGGTCGGTGACCAGCGAGTAGTTGATCAACCAGGGCTGTCTTATCGGTATGGGCCTGCGAGAGCTCACGTAGCCTCTCTTCTGGTGTTACCACCATGGGGTAGCGGAGGGTGAACCACTCCAGATCCCTCGAGTTTTCGGTGGTGGCTGAGATGCCAACCGTGCCGAACTCCTTGGTATCGATCTTCCCAAACACTCTCTTCAGACGTATGGCAACATGAGGGGCACATTGGATGAGCCACTTCTTGTGCTTTTGGTCGAGGGTGATCGTGCCGTAGGTCTTCACTCAATTAATTACTGTTGACGAAGCAGGCGATGATATCGCCGTGGCATTCTTTGGGCTTTATGGGATCCTTGCACCAACAACCTAATGTCTTATCTCGAAGTTCTCGTAGTGCCCGCTGACGAAGCCATAGTTGATCATAATGGCACCACCATGCCCGAAATTTCTCAAGCACTTCCTCGCGGTCACCGTCCCTGCCTACATGAAAGGGATTCTCATAGGCAGAGCCGCGTGGGAATTCAGCATGGGGCCGTCCGATGTAGAAATCAAACGGTGCATGATGAACGTGAACGACGGTACAGGGCATAACTACCCGTTCTCGTTTTCCTTGTCTCCGTACTCGTCACGACTAGCAAACCCCAATGCGCCGCCGCCATCAGCAGCTTCGGTAGACTTTGGCTTAGTCTTCATGCCCTTCAAGCGTTGCAGCGTTGCTGCATATTCGTGATCAAGACAAGTCGTGGCCACAACCAGTTCGCGTAAGTGAGCGATGCTGAGATTCTTTGTCTCCCGGATGATCTGGCCCATGTCAGGCAGTTTGCCCTGCTTGTTCAGATCTTCAAGGTCTGCACCGAGAGCGTGTCGCAGGTACTGCTCACGAGACTTGTCTCCGGGCATGGCAATTTTCTTGACCTCGTCGAAACGAGACGGACGATTGATGACACGAGCGCCCAGGCGCTCAGGGTAGTTGGTCGTGGCGATATTCACCACGTTGTCAACCTGATGTTCGCCGTCAAGCAAGGCGAGCAGCTCGTGCTCAGAGTACTGCTCCATGATCTCATCAATATCCTCGAGGACAACGATGAGTGCTCGATCGGGTTCGATGCGGCGGAGAGTCTGAAGTGCCTGATTGACGATCGCAGGACTATGCGCCAATAGAACGATGCCACCGGCTGCGATCAGGTCACGTATCAGGAACTGCACGATGACGGTCTTACCAGATCCTGGCGGACCCCAGAGCAGGACACCACGCTTGAATACAATGCCGCGATGTTTGTAGCGATCCTTGCTCTTCCAGAATTTGCGAACGTTGGCGAGAACCACCTGACCAGCAGAGTCTTCCAATTCAACCAGACTGTCGGTGATCGGCGGAACTTTCTTCAGATGGAGTGCACCTTCGCTGTCAATGCTGGGCGTGTACATCCCAGGAGGAAGTTTTGTTTCAGTGGCTCCGCATGGCCCGAAGCGATCGTTGGATTCGATCTGCCATTGGGTGAATGAGAGAGCCTTCGCTGTGGCTTCATTCTTGTTGCTGGCACCCTCTACCTTGTCATCGTCGTCGCCGCTTTCGGTGATGACATCAGCGGATCCGGCGTTCAGACGAGTCTGAAGCTCATCCATTTCGCTATCTTCTAGATGAATGACGCGATTCTCTAACATTCTTCCTCACAGATTGAGAAGGTACAATACTCTGACGGGTTTGTTGTTCATCTCCGTCGGCAGGTTACGGTGTTTAGATCTGGTGGTCACAAGAAGCAATTCGCCAACTGCCTCTTGCTCTGAATACCGAAAAAGCTGGCGCAGTACTGCTGCAGGAGATGAATCAACCTTGACTTCTAGCCCGATGTGACCGAGGAGAAAATCAATGCGATCCTTGCGATTAAAGGAGAACTCCCGCTTGTAATCGAGTGACTCACGTACGAGTACAGCCTCAATGGAGTCCTGAAGGCGTTTCTCTCCAGCAGCTACCAAAGAGTAACCGCTGAGCAACTTTGCTAGCTGCTCAGCGGTCTGAGGTTGGTTCGAATTTTGTTTCGCTCCCACAGGGAGTGATACTCTTAAAAGACTACGCCGACACGAAAACGGACGCCGGGGTACGCCGGATTGTAGATGTAGTAGGCATCTCCATATTCGTCGATGTAGACTTCGCCGTCGTACCAGTAGTCGGGGATCGGTTCCATGATGGAGAACCAGACTCCTCCCCACCAAAAGCGTGAGCCGACGAAGAAGGGATTGCCATACCAGGCGCATCCACGCCAGCCGAAACGATGGTCATAGCCAAAGTGTCTGCCGTGATAATCGCGATCGAATCGGTTTCCGTCCCAATGACGCTGTGCTCGTTGAGAGCCTCCAGCACGATTCTGAGGCTGCTGCAATCTTGCATGAGGCGAAGGAGAAGTTCCTCTGCCGTGCATGTTTGCGGGCTGCGCGTGATTTGCTGGCTGCGAATGATTTGAGCCACCGTGATTCCCACCGTGACTGTGTTCAGCCATCATGTAGAAAGGAGCCGTCAAGAAAAGCAGAAACACGAGAATGTACTTCATGGTGAACCTCCTTAAGCCTGACCAAAACATTGACTGCCACTCGATGTGAATGACATATGTCCTGCAATCATAGCACCGGCGAGTTCTTCTGACGTGACCATAAAGTTCGAACCAACGCACGGCTTGTTCTGAACGTTACTTGTGGCATGAGAGACGAAAGTGTAGTGGCCATCGTCCTGCACATTCTGATTCTCAAAAGTGATGGTTGGCCCTCCCCAAGTCCCGTCTCCGATTCTGCTACCGCCCCAAGGTAAAACTCCTGGAGAGGTATATGGACTCGTGTTTGGAGTCGTCCAGATCCCACCACCAGTGTTTGGATCGTAGGGTTGTGGTGTTGGGATGATGGGGTTTGGATAGATTGGGACATAGATCGGCTGAGGAGCAAGTTCTACTTTCTCTTCCTCTTCGACTTCATCCCCGAGCAACTTCTGCAAGCTGCGCTCAGTGGCTGCTAGATCAACAGCCTTCTTCTTCAATTCTTCAGCTTCGGCCTGCATCTCCGCGATCTGTTCGAGCTTTACCTCTATCTCGAGTTCAGTTTGGGATTTGTCAAGCTGGACCATTTCAAGGGTCTCTCGGTATTGCTCCTTGACGGTCTTGCACACGAACTTCTGCACGGGTTGGACATCTGGTTTCTTCGGCTTTGCCATGGTACGGCTCCTCTACTACAATTACTCGAAGGCCTTCGTTATGCCTTCGTTGCCGTTGCCTTGAACATACCGTAGATCCACTTCACCAAGGCTTCCGCCGTGGTCCAGATGAAAGCGACCTTGCTCGCGGCTGCTGGCCACTTCTGGTTGAAGTAGATGCCGCCAGAGAAGATCAGTAGATAGAAGCCAAATTCGAGAACATCCTTGATGAGACCAAATCCTAGCATAGGTTGCTCCTTCAAGGTTGAAACGGGAAGCCAGGAGATTATGAAACGCACACACCTGCTGTCGGCGAGGTCTTCTCTGTTTTGTCAGACAGCCGATGATCCATGCTCTCCTTCGATTCAGGACGGAGATGCATAGCCCACACAATCTGGTTGTAGACAGAGTTGAAAACTTCTCGGACGTGATCCTCGGGATGCTTGTAGCCGATGATCTCGCAGGCATGCATCATGTGCAGGACAAAATGGGTCGGGTAGCGGTCGAGATCATCGACGAAAATCTTCACTGATGCAAGCAGCTCCTCGAAGAGGTTGTGCTTCATATAGGTCGTCGTGGTGTCGGCGTTCTTCAGCGCGGCCATACGAATCGAACGAGAGATGTGCTTGCTCGGATCCTTCTTCGAGAGTCCGTCGCAACCACGTAGGCCGGTAACGATGACGGTCTGCTGCTTCCACGAAATGTTTTGTAGCCAGTCCTGAAAAACGCTTGCTTCACTCATAAGAACCTCAGTGCGAGATAGTTGAAAGTCAGATGGAGGGTGTTGTCAGCGATGATTAGGAGCCAGACAGCCATCCATGCTGGTGGTCCCAATCGATCTGCATCCAAATACCCAGTAGTTTTGCAGTTGCTCCAGTAGAGATTCGCTCCCCATGGTGCCATCCAATTCTTTACCCAGACCAGGTAACGTGCTAGCCGGAAGCGGTCAATGAGGAAGTGTGTTCCAGCTATCACCAACAGGGCAGCATAGGGATGGACATGACCGTGAACCAGAAAGAGGAAGGGTAGAATGTAAGTAGCGACGTGAACCAGTGCAGCTAGGGATTTCTTCGTCTTGTTCGTTGCCATCCAGTCGGACTGGAAGATGTAGTCGCCCCACAGATGGCATAGAAGTTGTTCAAACATAAATCACCATTCGAGCATGATGCATTGGACTTCTAAGTTTGTCCAAGGCGGCTTTGACCTTTGCTCGCTTCTCTATTTGTGCTTGCTGTTGCCGATAAGCTTCTTCGTCAGCTAGCTTCTGCTGGTTGATGTCAACTTGCTGCCGACGCGCAGTTTGAATGCGCTTCTGGAGCGAGCCAACGTTGTAGATTTCAACCTTCCCGAAAGAATCTCCTTGTGGCCTCGGGATGCCACGTGCTTCTCTTCGTTCTTGATTTGCACAAGGCTCCAATTCATTATGCGGCGTCCACTGCTCACGACAAACGATGCAAACGTACCCCTCGCATCGTGGTCCCTCGTTGTACTTTACCCAGTCATGGAGATAAAGTATGGGAGTGGGTGGATCGTAGTCAGGATGATTTTCGATCATAGTCTAGGTCATAGATCGGTAGTGCACCATCTGGCAACGTCTCCACGTGCAGCGCCTTTGCCGCGATCTCCCTGTAATTGCGGCCACGACTGAGTATGGCACCAAGCTGTCGTGCTATGCTCGTGGGGTCAGGCCCGTAAGCCGCTGGCTCGTCGTACTCAGGCTGGAACTTCATGGAAGTGTGCCGGCAGATTGTTGAGCAACGGACTATCGCTCCTGCCACGGAATGGACTGCCATGTCCAGTTGCCGTTGCCTTGCGCACGCTCGGGAAGTTCATCCGGTCGTCAGCTAGAACAACGTTTGCTAGGAGAAGCAATTGATTCACCAGCCTACGCATCTGCTGGATCTCGCCGGTAGAGTCTGTCCCGCGATGCACAGTGGTACGGATGTATTCCAGATTGAGCAAGCTGAGGTTGGCGTTGAGCTGGTCGATGTTCTTCAGTACCTTGCTGCGGTAAATTTCGTATGGATCCAGCACGGTGACCAGATGCTTCGCGGCCCGCAGACTGGCTTTCGTTGGTTTCGTTTTCTTCTTAATCGCCATGGCGCTCCTAAGGCAATGAGGGTAGGTCTACGGGCGACCTACCCTTCGAGTGCACGACACATGACATTGTTGAGGACCGTCTATGTCGTCTGTTCCAGTCCTGTGGATCTATTACTCCCAGGAGCGGAGATTCTCCTCGACTGTGAGCGTTTCGTCCAGCCGTCCCTGGCGATT
>Ga0074044_10003662_pt1 | contig 13000 bp, 13 predicted proteins | sample BogForMeECP23OM1_FD_94443 | JGI IMG/M metagenome (GOLD analysis project Ga0074044, IMG submission 94443) | Bog forest soil microbial communities from Calvert Island, British Columbia, Canada - Bog Forest MetaG ECP23OM1 | ecosystem: Environmental > Terrestrial > Soil > Wetlands ...
GCGGATGATGACGGACTGGCCTTCGTGCTTACCTATTTCTGCAATCGTGCTGATGGGTGTGGGCATAAGAACTTTTTCACCGCCGAGACGCCGAGGGCGCCGAGAAAAGCTAATTCGTGCTTACTCGCCTCGCGGGTCAGAGTGAATTGGGGCCTTAGTGTTTGATGGTGCTGGCAAACAGCAGGTCCTTCGCTTCGCTCAGGATGACAATTCCTGTTTTAACAAGTCGATCGTTCAACTCGGCGCTCTCGGCGTCTCGGCGGTGATTACGAGTCTTCCAGCTTTTTGAAGGTTGTGGTCACTTCTCCGCTGGGGGTTTTTTCCTCGGTGCCGTCGATTTCCAGTAGCAGCGGCGGCTTTTGGGGCGCGGTACGCAGCAATTCCATGGTTTGTTTCCAGTCGATCGATCCCTTGCCGGGCCAGAGGTGCGAGTCTTTGTCTTTCTTGTTGTCGTGCACGTGGGTGGAGCAGATGTGGTTTTTCAGGATCGCGAAGCCTTCGGGAATGCCATCCATCATGTGCGCGTGGCCGCAATCGAAGCAGACGCCGATATCGTCGAAATGCATGGTTTTGATGAACTCGACGAGGCGGTCGGGCGTGGAAAGTTCGTTGGGAATATTTTCTACCAACACTCTAACGCCTAGCGGCTTGGCGAAGGCGCGCAGGTGCTCGACCGAAGTCATGGCGGCTTCGAATTTCTTCTCGTCAAAGGCTTCGTTGGGATTGCCAATGTGCTGGATCAGAAACCGGAACGGAATGTGTTCGGCAATCTCGAGCGCGCGTTTGATTTCGTCCATGGCATCGACGCGACCGGCGCGGTCGGTGGAGGCGATGTTGACGGGCGGCGAGCCGGTGCGTCCCCATTCGTAATCGGAATACAAAGGAGCATGCACGGAATTCAGCGGAATGCCCGTGGCCTTGAACCAGTCGGCAATTTCGCGAACGTGCTGCTTGCGATTGGCATAGTCGAAATGCTGGCGGGCGGCGAAGATTTCGATCGACTGCGCTCCGGCTTTGACGAGTTCGTCGAGCAAGCCCGGATGGAGCCGTTCCTTCACATAGACGTATGTCGATACCGCCCTCAACATCAGTAACCTACCGCCTTCCCGTTATTTCGTTTGTCGCTGGCGCCGAGGCGCTCGCCGGTCTGGGGATCAATCATGATGCACTCGCCGTCTCCCCAGTCTCCCCGGGAATGATCGACTTTCACCTTGTGTCCCTTGGACTGCAGAACATTCATTGTAGCGGGAGAGAGGCCGTCTTCGACGACAATCTCATCGGGGAGCCACTGATTGTGAAATCTGGGCGCGTTGACCGCTTCCTGAACGTTGAGCGAGAAATCGACGACGCCAATCAGAATATTGGCAACGATGGTAATAATTCTCGGGCCGCCGGGGGAGCCGAGAACCAGAAATAGCTTGCCGTCTTTCAGAACGATGGTCGGCGTCATGGCTGAAAGAGGACGCTTGCCGGGAGCGATGGCGTTGGCCGGGCCCTGAATCAGTCCATAGGCGTTGGGGACACCTTGTTTGGCGGCGAAGTCGTCCATTTCGTCGTTGAGCAGAAAGCCCAGGCCCTTGGCGGTGACGCGCGAGCCGAAGGAGTCGTTGAGTGTCGTGGTCACGGCAACGGCGTTGCCTTCGGCATCGACTACCGAATAATGAGTTGTGTTTTGCGGCTCGCGAATCGCGGCGGCGCGCGACTGGGCTACGCGTTCCAGTTCGTCGAATGTCGGGCGTTTCAGGTCCTTGCTCGCGCTGGAGTGGTTGAGGTCGATCGAGTCGCGCCATGCTGCGGCGTATTTCTTGTCGATGAGTTGCGCCACGGGAATTCTGGCGAAGTCGGGATCGCCCATAAAATCGGCGCGATCGTAGAAGGCGCGGCGAAAGGCTTCGGCTTCAAGGTGAATGGTCTCCGGGGAGTGATTGCCGAGTTTCGCCAGGTCAAAACCTTCGAGAATATTGAGGATCTCGATTAGCGCGACTCCTCCGGAAGATGGCGGCGGGGCGCTGATGATGTCGTAGCCGCGATAGCTGCCGCGAATCGGCTCGCGCTCTTTGATCTCGTAGGCGGCTAGGTCTTTGGCGGTTACCAGGCCTCCGCCTTTTTGGATGGCCGCGGCCAGTTCGCGGGCCATGGCGCCGTGGTAGAAGGTGTCGGGATCTTTGGCGAGTCGTTCCAGGGTGTGGGCGAGTTCGGGCTGCTTGAAGAGATCGCCGGGCTGATAGTAGTTTCCGTTGCGCAGGAAGATGCGCCTGGATTCGCGAAACTCGGCAAGGTACTGATCGTCTTTCAAATCCAGGGTGTCTTGCGCAGCGAGGCGAAAGCCGTCGCGGGCCAGCCTGATGGCGGGAGCCATCACTTTTTCGATCGACAGCTTGCCGTATTGTTTTTCCGCGTAGATGAGGCCGGCAACGGTGCCGGGGACGCCGATGGAGCGGTATCCGACGACGCTGGATTCTTTGTTGGATTCGGGGAGGACGTTGCCTGCGGCGTCGAGATACATGTTTTCAGTGGCCGCGGCCGGGGCTTTTTCGCGGAAGTCGATGAAGTGAACCTTGCCGTCCGCATTGCGCAGAAGCAGGAAGCCGCCGCCTCCAAGATTTCCGGCTTCGGGGTAGACGACGGCTAGGGCGAAGCCGGTGGCGACGGCTGCGTCGACGGCATTGCCTCCGGAACGCAGCATTTCGACGCCGGCGTGCGAGGCGAGTTCGTGGATGCTCGCGACCATGACGTGCGGGGCGCGCGTGGGCCTTGTCGGCGCGGCTGAGACGACGATGGCGGTTAGAACGCACCAGCCGCAGACGAGCAGACAATTACGTTGAATGCGCATGGATCGGGCGAAACTACGAGGCTAGCCTAGCGGGTTGAGGTGCGTCAAACGCGCGTTCACCGCCGAGACGCAGAGTACGCCAAGAAAGGCTCAGGCTTAACCACACGGGACCCCACTCACTTTGCTGCGCGTTTGCGCGGCGCTTTCTTCGGCGCGGCTTTTTTCTTTGGCGCTTTTGCGGCTACCCAATCGTAGGACTGGCGAATCAGAGCTTCCAGTTCGGCGGCCGGTAGCACGTTGGAGCTGGCTAACATCACCCACTTGTAGCGTCCGACGTAGGGTGCGGGGGAAATGCCTTCGACCTCCAGCAGCTCGTGGAATTTTTCGGGCGTGCATTTCAGAGTCATGCGCGGGAAACGGCCGTCGGAAAGCGCGATGCCGGTAAAGATTTTGCCGCGGACCTTGAAGCAGAGGTCGTCCTGCCAGGGCATATCCTCGGTCACGTCGGCGAAGGAGAGACAGAGTTTGCGAAGCCAATCGAAGTCGGACATCGGGACATGATAACGCGGGACGCTTGGATGGTGTCCTGCGGACACGACGGGCGCGGACGCCCGTCGCTCCATTACTCCGTTGCCCCATCGTTCAAATCGAGAATAGGCAAGGGCACGCGGGCGAGGGCGCCCGCGCCACACGAGCTTACCCGGGCGGCGGCGGATCTTTGATCAGCGTCGCTTTGCTATAGGCGAGCGTGAAGCCTAAGCGCTCGGCGTTGCGCATTGAGGTTGTGCCGCCCTGAGTGACGATGACGGCGTACTCGCATCCGGCTTGGGCCGCGACTTCCAGCCTTTTTTGCAGGATGGCGGTTTGGAGGCCGCGACCGCGATAGGGCTTGAGCGTGCCGGCTCCGAAGAGCGCTACGATCCGGTGCTCGGGGACGATGAGGCCGGCGCCGGTCGCCACGAGTTTGCCATTTTCGAGTTTGCTATTCACGACAGAAGCAGGCTCGGCGGCTTCGTTTGCTTCGGCAACGAAGGTGATCGCTCCCGGGAACGCGAACAGGGGCGCCATCGACTCGTCGAAGCCCGCGGGCTCGCCGCCGTCCGGAAAAAAGCTTTGGCGGACGATGGTGCTGAATGCGAGCGCTTCTTCGCCTTTGCCGGGCCGGATGATGAAGCCGGCGGGAGCGGGCGGGAAGGTTTCGGTGGGATTAAGTTTGCGGGCGAGAACGTTGTTGAGTTCGGCGATTCCGTAGCCGCGCTTTCTGGCGATTTCGAGCAGGCTGATGTCGGTGAGGGGACAGTAGTCGAGTTGGGAGGGAGCCTGGCGCGAGAAGTAGAAATCTTCCAGTTGCTCGAAGTCGGCTTCGGTCACGGGACGGTCGAAGCCCATGCCGACGGCGCGTCCGATGGGCGAGCCGAGCCCGGCGAAAATCATGTGGCCTCCGGCAATGGGCTCGACGGCGGAACCGATGTGCGGACGCATCTTCTGGTCGGCGTAGGCGTAGAGCACTTGCGGCATTTCTTCCGCGGATTCAAAACGGCGGGCGAGAGCCCGATCTACGAATTGCATGGTGGTAATCCTTTCGTGGCTTGTGCGTGGGTTTGGAGGACGCGTGGCGAATGCGCACACTTTAAGCGCGGTGTCGCCGAGGGAGCGAAAGGCGGGTTAGAGGACGGCGGTCATAGGCAGACGACAGAATAACGCGGGCGAGGGCGCCCGCGCCACACGAGCTTATAAATCAACCGCCCAGTTCACGGGCGGACGCAGGTCTTCGACTTGAGCAAAGGCGTTATCCCTTGTGACCAGGGTTGCGTTTGTACTTATGGCGTGGGCTGCGATTAGCATATCCAGATTGCCTAGGACTTTTCCGGCTCGTTCTAGTTTGGCACGCAGGTCTCCATAAACAAGAGCCTCTGCGCTGCTCCAGGGCAGAATGCGCAGCTTGTCGAATAAAATGTTGAGAGCGGCGAGGCGCGCCGATCCTGGCGCCTGCTTCGACGTACCATAACGAAGTTCGGCTTCGGTAATCACCGAAATGCATCCGATTTCATCGCCCTGAAGTTTCTGCAGTTTGGCTCTTGCCGCTGGAGACTTCTCCCGAACAATGTAGCTCACGGTGTTGGTATCGAGCATCCAGAGTCGAGTCATAAGTCGTCGCGCTCTTGCGGCGGTCTCTGATCTCGATCTTCCAGGAAATCGTCAGGAAACTTGGCGTCATCGAGAGCCTTAAAAACTTCGGCCCAGGTCTTTGTGGGAGACTCCGACAGAATCAGATCTCCGGTTTGAGGATCGCGGCGGATGTAGACCTCGTCTTTGGTGAAGCGGAATTCGGCGGGAATTCGAACGGCTTGACTCCTGCCGCTAAAGAAGACTTTTGCCTTGGACGTTGGCGACATCGCGTTTCCCTCTGCTATATATCATGCTATATAGCAAAGGGGACTGCAAGGGGTTTTTGATTCCGGTCTCGGCTAAGGGCACGCGGGCGAGGGCGCCCGCGCCACACGAGCTACACCTGGTCTCGCTACACCTGGTCTCGGGCTTCGCCTAGTACTACCGGCACTTCCAGCTGTTTCTTGCCGCGGAAGATGGTTATCTTCACGGTATCGCCGGCGCGATGCTTGTTCATGATCTGGGCTAGAATTTGCTGACTTTCGATTTTTTCTCCGTCGATGGCGACGATTAAATCTCCGCCAATCATGATGGGAGTGTTGCCGAGGTAGGCGCGTTCGGTGCCGCCCCGCAATCCGGCGCGATCGGCCGAGCCTCCGGGAACGGATTGCACGATGAGCAGGCCGTAGTCGGCGGCCAGGCCAAGCTCTTCGGCAATTTCGGAATCGATGGGAATGGTGCGAACGCCAAGCGCGGGACGGCGCACGCGTCCGAGGGTGACCAGATCGTTGACCACGGCTTTGGCGGTGTTGATGGGGATGGCGAAGCCGATGCCGGAGCTCTGTGCAGCGCCATTTGAGGCGATCATCGTGTTGATGCCGATGACTTCGCCGTGCCAGTTGAGCAGCGGGCCGCCGGAGTTGCCGGGGTTGATGGCGGCGTCGGTCTGGATGGCTTCGTCGATGACCAGGCCGTCTGGCTCGCGTACGGAACGGATGGAGCTGACGATGCCGCGGGTCAGGGTTCCGTTGAGACCGAACGGGTTGCCGATGGCGTAAACCTTCTGGCCGACTTGCAGATTCGTGGAATCGCCGAGAATCAGGGGCTGCAGATCCGAGGCTTTGATCTGCAGTACGGCTAAATCGTGGGACTTGTCGGTGCCGACAATGGTAGCGCGATATTTCTTGCGGTCATGGAGCGTAACCCAGATCTCGCGGGCATCCTCAATGACGTGGTAGTTGGTGAGAATGTGTCCTTCTTTGTCGATGACGAAGCCGGAGCCCTGGCCTTCCTGGGAATAGAGACCGTAGAAGAAATCGAAAGCCTGGACTTTTGAAGTGATGTTGACGACGGCTCCGATATTCTTGCGATAGACGTTAATGTTGTTCTGCTCTTCGGCGTCCAGTGATTCGCTGCCGGCGGCTTCTGTGATTTCAGCGTGCTGCGGATGGCTGATCCAGTTGGCGGGATGAAGATTCCCGTTGCGGAAGGTTGTAAAGTAGAAGAAGGCCGACGCCAGAATAATGGCGAATATAAGAGTGCGCAAGAATCTCATCCTGGTTAATCCTTGAAAAGTTAATCCTTGAAAAGCCTGCAGCTTGAATTCTAGCGAAAACTGGGAATTACCGCAGAGTACGCAGAGCTCGCAGAGTTCTGGGGGATTGGTCTCCCCGGTGTTCCGGAGCCTGCCCTGAGCGGAGTCGAAAGGTGCCGCCAGTGGTTCAGTATTTCTCTGCGCGCTCCGCGTCCGCTGCGGTTCGATCAGGTTCGTGGCCGTAGTAGCCGCGGTGTTACACTCGTGTGATTATGGCGGAAGGGCGTTCGCGGATTTGGATATGGGTTCTGGTGGGCGGCGGGCTGTTTGCGCTGTTCGTGGCGGGAGTGTTTACGCTGGTGTACCTGAGTTTTGGCAATCAGGACGAAGAAGCATTTACCGGATTCGGCCCGAAGATTGGCGTGGTGAATCTCGATGGCGTAATTTTCTCTCCCAAGCAGATCGTCCCGCAGCTCAAGAAGTTTGCCGATGACGATTCCATCAAAGCGATCATCATTCATGTGAATTCGCCGGGCGGGGGCGTGGCGGCGTCGGAGGAAATTTACCGCGAGGTGAAGCGGATTCGCGACGAGAAGAAAAAGCGCATCGTGGCCTCGATTGAGACGGTGGGCGCGAGCGGAGCGTATTACGTGTCGTCGGCCACCAACAAAATCTATGCCGACAAAGGCAGCATCGTCGGTTCCATCGGCGTGATTGCGCAGTGGGTGAACTACGGCGAGCTCTTGCGCTGGGCAAAAATGAACCCGATCACGATGAAGGCGGGGGAATTTAAGGATACGGGCAGCCCAACGCGCGAAATGACGCCTGCGGAACGGGAGTACATGCAGGGCCTGATCGACAACATGCATACGCAGTTTATCCAGGCCGTGGCCGACGGCAGACACGCTAAGGAAGCCGACATCCGCGCCATCGCGAACGGAAAAGTCTGGACCGGCGAACAGGCGGCCGATCTGAAACTGGTCGATCAGATTACGGATTTTGAAGGGGCGGTCAAGGACACGGCGCGGGCGGTAAATATCTCTGGCGAACCGACGCTGGTTTATCCGCCGAGGGAGAAGCGGTCGGGACTGGATTTGTTGTTTGGCGATGTTTCCGATTATTTGCCGACGCGCGAGAAGCTGCTGGAGCAGCAGGTTGGGTTTTACTATCTTTGGAAATAACCGAGGTCAGTTGTCGACTTTTAGTAAGGAAGCGAACAGCAGGTCCTTCGCTTCGCTCAGGATGACAACTCTTGGTTAATGGTCAACCCTTCCTCAGTAGGATGACAACTCGCGGTCAATGGGCGGAATTGAGAACTACACTTGCGCAGAACCCCTTAAATTTGAGAAGGTTATAGGGAGGCGCCGTGCAGCGTCGGGGGCAGGAACCCCCGAGCATTGGGAACCCTACTTAAGGAACCGGCCCCAAAGGGAGCATAGAGGCTTATGACGAAGGCTGACCTGATCGAAGAAGTTTCCCGGCTGGCGGAACTTACGCGCAAAGACAGCGAAGTGATAGTGGATACGATCTTTGACAGTGTGGTGCGTTCGCTGCGGGTGGGCGACAAAATTGAAATTCGTGGTTTTGGCAGTTTCCGCACGCGCCAGCGCAATCCGCGTGTGGGCCGCAACCCGAAAACCGGCGACCGGGTGGAAGTTCCGGCAAAGAAGATACCGTTCTTCAAGCCGAGCAAGGAATTGAAGGACCTGGTCAACAACAGCGCGGGAGCGAGCGCGGCTCCCGCAGCGCCGGCACCTTCCGCACCGCCTGCGTCCTCGACGCCGCCCGGCGTACACTAGACTGGCCGCGAAAGTATGGGAGTGGTTCGTTTCGTCTCGTAATCCGGGCATCGCTGCAGCGATGCGGAGCCTCTAATCGATGGCCGCTTAGGGGCTGGGCGAAAACTCCGGTCGAGATTGGACGGGCGAGGCCGCCCGTCGCTCCCACCGGGTCAGAACCAGGCTGGGCCCATAGCTCAACGGTTAGAGCAGCAGACTCATAATCTGTTGGTTCTAGGTTCAAATCCTAGTGGGCCCACCAAAAAGCTCGTAGCGCTTCTGAGACAGCATTCGACAGAGAAAGATTATGAACGATCCACGCGCCGTCGAGCCTCGAAACGGGGAAACCGACTGGAAGAACCACGGCTTGCGAATTATTCGCAGCGGCGAGTTGGACAGCAACACGCCCCAGACGCCTGGCATGACCCGCGCCGAGGCAATCTCGCGTGCGAAAGTCGGCGCCCAGAAATTGTGGGCGGGAACGGTCGTGGTGCAGCCTAATGCCAAGACCGGTCCGCATCATCATGGGGAACTGGAAACCGTGATTTACGTGGTGCGGGGACGCGCGCGCTTTCGGTGGGGAGATCGTCTGGAATTCGTCGATGAAGCGGGTCCGGGAGATTTCGTCTACGTTCCTCCTTACGTTCCCCATCAAGAGCTGAATGCGCGCCGAGACGAACCGGTCGAGGCGGTGATCGTACGCAGCGGGCAGGAGCCGGTGGTCGTCAATTTGGACATTGCGAGTCCGGAGGACGCGCCCGGCAATCCAGCGGACGATCCGTTTCACTCCGCGCCGGGAAAACGCTGAGCGTTGAGCGATCATACTTGCCTTCCCATCGGCAAAATAAAGTGGAAAACCGAGCCGTGCCCCAACTGGCTGGTGACGCCGAGGCGGAATTTTCAGCCGCGCCTGATACGACGGTTACTTTGCGCAATAACGATCCGCGGCAACAATCGTCTCTGGCAGCACTAATTATTTTCTAGAGAGGTGCAGCATGCTGAGCGCTTGGAAGTGGAGAATCATTCTTCCGGTCGCAATGGTGCTCCTGTCGATTGGACTGTCGCCATGGTTTTTCAATGGCCTTCTCGCCCATAGTTTCAACCTTTTTTTTGTCGTCATGGCTTTGAACATAGTTCCAGGCGCAATTCAGGGTGTGACCTATCAATACCAGCTCCCGCATTTGTATTGGACCCATGGCTATTGGGTTCGTTTCATGTTTTGGGAGTACATGCTCATGGTTTTCTTGTTTTGGTGGTGGGTAGGATGGAAAATCGACTTAAAGGCGGCATCCCGGGATTGCTCGCGCACTTGGACGATTGTCGAAATTATCCTCGGACTCGCCTGCTCGCTCGTAACCTTTCAACTCCGCGCTGGAGAGCGGCTCCCTCCTTACCCGAATGCTGGCCCATGGCTGGCCATCACGTGGAGCGTGATTCTTTTGAGCTACTCTCTTCTACGTCTGTCGCAATTGTGGACAACGCGCCATCAGCCGACTCGCTGATCAAGGTGTCGTTCGTGCGCGGCGATCTCCCGTTCTCATCCCTGCGGCAAACTAAAGTAAAAAACCGACCCATGCCCCAACTGGCTGGTGACGCCGAGGCGGCCGCCGTGGGCTTCCACGATGGCTTTGCAGATGGCCAGCCCCATGCCGGTGCCGTGGACTTGCACGCGCTGGTTTCGTCCGCGGTAGAACTTTTCGAAGACTAACGATTGCTCAAAATCGTCGATACCGGGGCCGCGATCGGCAATGCTCACGGTAATTGCCTCGTCCTTGACTTCGGCGGTGATGCGGATGGGAGCGCCGGCGGGTGAGTACTTGGCGGCGTTCTCGATGAGATGCACCAGGACTTCCTTGATGTGGGCGGAATCCATGCGGGCGTTGGGTAAGTCGGACGGGATTCTGACGTCGACGGGATGGTGGACGAGAAGCTGCTTCATTTCTTCGAGAGCTTCCGCGATGGTATTGGCGATGGGGGCGGAGGCGAAGCGAAATTCGACTTTGTTGGCATCGAGCTGCGCCATTTCGGCGGCTTCTCCAATCAGCCGGTTCAGGCGGTCGCTTTCCTCGTTGATGATGGTCAGCAGTTCCTGCCGCTCCTCGGGCGAATGATTCGAGGTTCCGAGAAGCGAAGTCACCGAGGCTTTGATGGCGGTCAGCGGGGAGCGAAACTCATGGGTGACGGAATCGAGTAAGACGGAGCGCAACTGCTCGCTTTCGCGGGCGGCCTCGGCCTTGCTGAGTTTCTCGACTGCGCCCGCGCGTTCGACGGCAATGGCCACCAGGCTGCCGATGGCTTCCAGGGTTTGCCGCGAAAGCATGGAACCGGAAACGCCCATACATCCCACCACGCGCGTGCCCATGCGCAGGGGCATCAGGGCAAGTTGATGGGCAGCGTCGATTCGAGGCTCGCCGCGCAAGCAGATCAATTGGAAATCGCGGGATTCGAGGCCGTCGATCTCGGGGCCGGAGCGATAGATGTCAGCGCGGCTCGTCAACGAAATGGCGGCGGAGCGGATGCCGAAGGACTCGACGATATAGCGTGGAATGAGGTTCAACAGTTCGGCGGGGTTGTCGCTGGAAAGCAGAAGCTGGCTGAAAGCGTAGAGGCGCTCGAGTTCCTGGCGGCGCTCGATGGCAGAACGGGCGCCGCGGCGGGCGCGCTCGGAGAGTTGGCTGACGGCGACAGCGGTGACCAGGAAGGCGAGCAGGGCGATCCAGTTTTGTGGGTCGGCAATGGTCAGGGCGCCGACGGGAGGGAGGAAGAAATAATCCAAAGCGAGGGTCGCGGCCAACGACATGAAGACAGCTTCGCGCCAGCCCCAGGAAGCGGAAACTCCAAGGACGCCGAGCAGAAACATAAGCGCGACGGTGGTGGCGTTGAGATGGAGCCAGCGGTAGCCGACAAGGGTAATCGCGGCGACCGACAGCGCTGCCATCAGGTATCCAAATCCGCGTCTGCTCACGAGCCGATTGTATGACAAACCGACGGCCGAGGGCGGCCGTCGCTACGCAAGCCCTCTCCCGCATCGACAAAGTCGGAGGTCTCAACGACAATATTCGGAATGGCCAAGACTCCTGAACAGTGGCTGGAAGAATGTTCGCCGTCGAAGAAGGGCGGCAGGTTCAAGCTGTTTCTTGGCTATGCTCCGGGTGTGGGCAAGACGCACACCATGCTCACGGAAGCGATCCGGCGGCACAACCGCGGCGAAGATGTGGTGATCGGAGTGATTGAAACCCACGGCCGGAAAGCCGTGAGTGAGCTGGTCACGCAGCTGGAAGTCGTGCCGCGTAAACAGATTGAGTACAAGGGCGCGCTTTTCGAAGAAATGGACGTGGACGCGATTCTGGCGCGCAAACCTTGCGTCGCGCTGGTCGATGAATTGGCGCACACCAACATCGAGGGCAGCAAGCATCGCAAGCGCTATGAAGACGTGCTCGAACTGCTGGAAGCGGGGATCGACGTTCTCTCCACCATGAACATCCAGCATCTGGAGAGCGTGACTCCGACGGTGCAGGGAGTCACTGGGATCCAGGTGCGGGAAACGGTTCCCGACTGGGTGCTGCAACGAGTCAACGAAGTGGTCATGATCGATTTGACTCCGGAGGCGCTGCAGAACCGCATGCGGCGCGGCGATGTGTATCCGCAGGAACGGGTGGGGCGGGCGCTGGAAAATTTCTTTCGCGAGACCAACCTGATCGCGCTGCGCGAATTGGCGTTGCGCCAGGTGGCGCAGCAGGTCGACCTGAGTCTCGAACAACACCGCGTGGAAGAAGAACAAGATCGGGGAGCGGTTGCGATCCGCGAACGCATCGCGGTGTGCATCAGTTCGAACCCGGCGGCACAGTATCTGATTGCGCGGGGCGCGCGCATGGCGCAGGCGATGAATGCCGAGCTTTTCGTGGTCTATATCGACCTCGGGCAAGATGGCAGCGAAGCGAATCAGCGGACTTTGGCTGCGAACCTCCGCTTCGCGGAAAATGTTGGCGCATCGATTGTGCGGTTGAAAGGGAAAACCGTGGCCGAGGCGGTGGCGGAATTTGTCAACGAGAAACACATCACGCAAGTGGTGTTCGGCCGCTCGGCGACGCGGGGCTGGAAACGATATTTCTATCTGTCGGCGATTCACCAGTTTCTGCGCGACGCCCCGGCGGTGGACGTTCACATTGTGACGCAGGACCCCGCATGATTTGTAATGTCAGAGCGTAAACATATTCTCGTGGTGGATGACGAATCGCAGATTACGCGGGTGCTGCGAACTTCGCTTTCGAGCCACGGATATGACATTCGCGTGGCCAACGACGGGGAAACCGCGTTCGAAATCATGAAAGACTGGTCGCCGGATCTGGTGATCACCGACCTGGCCATGCCTAACATGGACGGGCTGGAGTTATGCCGGCGGCTGCGCACGAAGACGCAAATTCCGATCATCGTGCTCTCGGTGCGCGGCGAAGAGCGGACCAAGGTCAAGGCTCTGGATGCGGGCGCGGACGACTACGTAACCAAGCCCTTCGGCATCGAGGAACTGCTGGCGCGGGTTCGCGCCAATCTTCGACGCACGCGGAAAGAGGAATCGGAAGAGGCCGCAATCGAAGCCGGCGATTTCAAGATCGATCCCGGAGCGCGCAGCGTTTATGTAAAGGACAGGGCGGTTCATCTCACGCCGAAAGAATTTGACTTGCTCGTCTATCTCGCCCGCCACTCCGGCAAAGTCGTGACCCATCGCGCGTTGTTAGCCGCGGTGTGGGGTGGTGAAAGCACGGAGCAGGTGGAATACCTGCGTGTGTTCGTGGCGCAACTCCGCAA
>Ga0074044_10003665_pt1 | contig 12991 bp, 10 predicted proteins | sample BogForMeECP23OM1_FD_94443 | JGI IMG/M metagenome (GOLD analysis project Ga0074044, IMG submission 94443) | Bog forest soil microbial communities from Calvert Island, British Columbia, Canada - Bog Forest MetaG ECP23OM1 | ecosystem: Environmental > Terrestrial > Soil > Wetlands ...
GAATACCAAAAGGAAGTCGAAATCACCGGGGACGAACTCGCCCAACGACGATCTGCAACGCTAGCGAGAATGATTTACTCCCAATCAAGCAAATGATTCCTCGCGATCGCGGTCAGGCAACATGGCTGACCGCATATTGGCAGGGGAGAAAAACGGAGAACACCGTTCCTGTCTTTTCCCCGTGAACTCGGCTGCGGACGTTGATCGAGCCGCCGTGTTCACGCGCAATGCCGCTCGAGATCCACAAACCAAGGCCCGTCCCGGTGTCACTCTTCGTGGTGTAAAAAGGCTCGAAGATGCGGTCCAGATTTTCCTGTGGAATTCCGCTGCCCGTGTCAGCCACTGTAATCCGGACTCCCTCGCGGTCATCGAACCAGTCACGGCTCGGCGCCACGCGCACGTAGAGGCAACCCTCTTTTGCCATGGCATCGGTCGCATTGACAATCAGATTGGAAAACAGCTGCCTCAGTTCGCCTGCGTTTGCAGGGATTTTGCCGGTGTCGCGATAACGGCGCGCCACGCGAATCCGGCGGGCCACGAGTTTGTGGGAATACAACTGGAGGATCTCGTCCATGACGGCGGCCGGTTCCACCGAGCCCGGGGAACTGGTGTCGCGAACAAAGCCGAGGGTCTGCTGGGCGATGCGTGCGAGGCGGCCGATTTCCTGCTCCGCCATGGTCAGATGCTCGTTGGCGTGGGCGGGATCGTGGCGCACGAGGTAGAGAAGGTTGATGACCGCCTCGAGCGGATTGTTGATTTCGTGGGCGATCGAAGCAGCGAGACGGCCCGCAGTGGCGAGCTTTTCGCGGCGGCGTATGGCCTCCTCCGACCGCTTCTCGGCCGAGATGTCGCGGGCAATGGCCGAGGTCCCCACAAATCGCCCGTGCGCGTCGAGAAGCGGCGAAACGGACAAGAGAACGGGCCATCGTGTCCCATCTTTGCGGCAACGTTCGGTCTGGTAAGGATCGACGTGCCCGCCTGCGTTTAGAGTCTGGAGGTTGCGTTCGACCTCGACGCGTCGCTCGGGAGGCGCCAGGTCGACGACCGGGATTCCGAGAGCTTCTTCGGCGCTGTAGCCATACAGACGCTCAGCGGCTCGATTCCAGCTGGTGATATTGCCATGTGGACTAGTGGAGAAGATGGCGTCGCGGGAGGACGCCACGATGGCGGCCATCTCGCGAACTGCGCGGCCGGCCCGCGATTCGGTCAGCGTTTTCTGCCGGGCCATACTGCCGGCAAAAACGGATATGGCAAGGAACACCGTGAGTCGTTCAACATCAAGACGATGGCTGATGGTGAAAGAGAAAGATGGCGGAAGCACAAAGAAATCCAGGCAAGCAGCGGACAGGAACGAACTGAAAATCGCCGGACCAAAACCGAGATAACGGGCCGTGAGAAGGACCGCGGAGAGGAACAAGGCAGAGGCATGGCGATGGAGTAGGGAAGAGAATGTCCAGAGACTCAGCGCAACCCAAACCGCGAGCGCGGCTCCGCCATAGCGCACCAGTGGAGAGTGGACATTTCGCGCGATCCAACTCCTTTGATGAACGAAAACTTTAAGCATCGGCTTAACGCGGTCGGGCGAGTGGACGGAAACGCCTTGTCTCGAACCCAGGCAGATCTGTCGGCGATCAAACGTTACGGAGAGAACTTTACCAGCAGTCGAGAGGGAGATCAACGGTCTCGACGCAGGGCGGCAACGCACTCTTCCGGGCGTCCCCGCCTTATGGATAGAGGCTAATAAGAGAAGGCTACTTCTTCTGTATGGATTCGACGTACTTGTTCAGGTTGGTTACCCGCTGCTGGACCTCGGCTTCGTGGCCTGCACTCATGCTCCTGAATAAATTACCCCAGATTGGCATGTCTTTAGTGCCATGGGCTGCAAGCACTTCCTCCCCGTGGAGCATCGCCGTAACTTTCATGGCCGGATACTTGCCGCCATTTTTTGTGGCCATGGTGGTCAGGTCGGAGGGCGGCACTTTGAGCGCCTCCGCTGCCGGGCCGCTTCCCTTGCCATCGGTCCCGTGGCAGACCGCGCAATAGGTTTTGTACATTTCCGCACCCGACGCCGGCGACGTTTGCTTAATGGGCACGTGTTTGATTTCTGGCTTCGCCTGATCTTGTGCCGATGCCATGGTCATCAGGGCGAGAATCATGGCCGGAACGATCCAGCCGCTTTTGAGTGTACGCATGGAAATTCCCCCTTGGGAGATCCTAACCTCCCTTTGTTGCAAATGCGCCAAACAACTTTACTCTATTGCAGTGTCGGATGCGCAACGGTGAGAGGCATCACAAGCTGAGGTGATGAAAGACGCAACTTATGGCTGACGGCCGATAACCTATGAAAACGACAGAAAACAAGCGCCCTCTCGTGCGAGCCTCGTTCATCGCTTAGCCAAGGTCACTGAGGGGTATCCAGCTTAGGACGCCCCTCCGCCGGACCCTTGTCCACTTGTGTCACAGTCAGTGGCGACTGGAGAGTAAATATCAACACCGTTTCGCTCGCCAACTTGATCTGCTCGCCTTTTCCCGTTGCCTGGACACCGCCGCCCACTCCGCCGCCCGCCGCCGCTCCTATTCCGGCACCCTTACCGCCGCCGAGAATGCCGCCCAGGATGGCTCCTATGGCCGCTCCGCCGCCGACCTTTTCGGCGGTATTGGTGGAGCGGTTACTGCCCTGGCGCCGAAACCGGTCAGTCTGAAGAATATAGGACTTGCCGCCAACGGAAAGCCGGTCAAGTTGGAGAACGAGCAAGGATTGGCCAGCGAACTTGCCCGCGCTCTTCACATCGACGACATGCCCTTCCACGGTGTATCCGGCTGGAATCGCCACTTCGCCGTTTGACGATATTGGCGAGTCAAGCGTCGCACGAAAAGTCTGTCCCAGTTGCGCGGTCTCGGAATTGATCGCGTCCACTAGGCGGACCGTCACGCTTGCGCCAGACTCGATCGTCAGCATCTTCGGTGCCGGATCTTGAGGTGGAGCGGCAGGCTCGGCTGGCGGTTGGGAGGCACCGGAATCCGCAAGGGCCATTTGGTCGCCGGTTGTACCGCTGCCCGCGTTGGAAGAATCTGCTGAAGGTGAGTCCCATTCTGAAGGGTCCCGACCGGAAGACGTCCCGCTCTCCTGGTGGCGCGGGATCCCGGCTGCTGGCTTAGTCGCCGGCTGCGGCTTTGTTGGAGGTAGAGCTTCCGCCGTTTGTGTGGCAGGTGGTGTCACCGGCGGTGCTCCCACCTCGAGGTTATTCACAACCTGCTTGATTCCCGGAGTGGCGGAAGCGTAGCGGGCTGCAGCCACGCGTTGCGCGTCGTTATCGACGCGGCCGGCAAGGGTGACCACGCCGGCCGCCGTCTTGACCGTGATCGATTTCTGCTGCAAGCCGGAATCCTGGCTGAACTTCGATTGAATCTGCTGGGTCAGCTGGCTGTCATCGGGCGCCTTCGCACAGCCGAGGCCCAGGGATAGAACGGCAATCAACAAGACGATGACTAATTGATCTCGCCGGAACCTCATAAGTGCTCCTGATAGATGTGGAGACGATTACGCCTAGTTTAGATGCAACGAGCTTCCCGTGCAGGGGAAAATCGAGCAGGGAAGGTAACGGCAAGGGATCGCAGAAGACTGGGCTCAGTATTGCAAACGCGGCCGTGCCGCGGCTGTTCAGCGCTGGTGCAGAAACTTGTAATCGAGGATCGAAGCCGCCAAGCCGAATGCGTCTTCGGTGTTGTCCACCGCGTCCTTGAGGCGGATTAGCCGACCCTGGCAAAGAACGTTGCTGTTCTTCTGGCCGGAGATTTCTTCCGGCATCTCGAAGATCATTTCGATCAGAGCATTCACCGGCAACTGCTGCGGCCCGTGGAACATTACGCCCGACTGGCTGATGTTCTGGATCGAGCCCTCATACCACGTGCTCAGATTCTTACCGCGATAGCGGACAGGCCCCGTCAACTTGACGCGCCGGGCGCGCGGCATCCAGCTCGGGTGCCTCTGCGCGGAACGGCGGCGTATCGTGGTGGGTTCGGAGATCGGCTCCTCAACCCGGCTGCCACGCCGCATCGTTTTCCAGTCGTACTGGTAGGCGGTGGCGCACAGCAGGCAGACCTGGTAGTACTCTCCGCTAGCCGCGCGTCGCGGCCAGGAAAATTCGTGCGAACAGCGTCCCAGCATGAGAACATCCATGAGCTTCTGCGTCATAAATGGCTGTGCCCAAACGGCGGCGGCCAACACCTCATCTTCCGCCCGCCGGACTGTTCTGAACAGGTTACTTCCGTGTATGGCAGGTTAGGACTTATGCTTTTCCATAGCGGCAGGTGAAGCCGGTGACGAATTCTAAGTTCTTGAGCAATAAGTCCCAAGTCTCGCGTGCAGGCTTTCTGCTGGCGGGCGGCAAGAGTTCTCGCATGGGCGCGGATAAAGCGTTCCTGGATTTTGGGGGCGGGACCCTGCTGGACCGTGCGTTGGGCGTGCTGAAAAGTGCCTGCGGCTCGGTAACGATAATCGGCGATCCCGCCAAATTCGCCGTGGCCGGACCGGTGATTGCGGACGTGTTCCCGGGCTGCGGACCGCTCGCTGGCATCCACGCGGCGCTGGTGAATTCGCGGGCAGAATTAAATGTGATTCTCGCCGTTGATATGCCGTACGTCTCGGCGGAACTCGTTGGTTTTCTCCTGGGGGCGGCTGAGGATAGCGGCGCAATCGTAACCGTTCCCCGCACCCGGGCCGGTTTTCAGCCCCTATGTGCCGTCTTCCGCCGCGACTTTGCTGCCACCGCGGAGCAGGCTTTGCGAGAGGGAAATTACAAGATAGACGCGACGTTTGCCGGCGTGCGGCTGCGAATTGTCGAAGAGCTGGAATTGGCTGCGACTGGTTTTTCAGAGAAGAACTTCCTTAACATCAACACCCCGGAAGACCGCCTCGCTGCTGATCTGGCCTCGCAGTCGTGAAGCGGTTTGCGCACTTCCAGCCTTGAGCCCAAGCCTTGTCTCATGCCATGCTGGTGACTATGGGCGTGGCGGGATCAGTGCCGGCGGACCGGATCGCTCCTTACATCGAATTCAAGGATGTATCCAAAGCATTCGGCAAGCTCGAAGTTCTCAAGGACGTCAGCTTTGAAGTTTTGCCCGGGGAAATGGTCTGCATCCTGGGCCGCAGCGGCGTGGGAAAGTCGGTGGCCCTCCATCACATCATGGGTTTCCTCAAGCCGGACTCCGGGCGCGTTATCGTCGCGGGCGAAGACATCACGGACTACGATGAGGTGAGGCTCGAAGAAATCCGCAAGAAAGTCACGATGGTCTTTCAAAACGGCGCGCTCTTCGATTCCTTGACGGTGGGAGAGAACGTTGCTTTCCCGCTGCGCGAAAAGGGAGAGCTGTCGGAAGATCAGATCTACCAAGTCGTTGACGGCTTGCTCGAAATGGTAGGGGTCAAACCAATGCGCGACCAACTACCCTCGGATCTTTCGACCGGTATGAAGCGCTCGGTCGCCATCGCGCGCGCCCTATCGGCCCAACCAGAGTGCGTGCTCTACGATGAGCCAACCACCATGGTCGATCCGCTGATGGGGAATTTGCTCGGCGACCTGATTGCGCGGCTGAAGCTGCAATTGCACCTGACATCGGTCGTCGTCACGCACGACATGCGCCTGGCCAAGAAACTTGCCGACCGCATCGTCTTCCTGCACGAAGCTCGGGCGATTTTTTTCGGCCCCTACAAGGACATGGAAAAGTCCAACCACCCGATCATTCAGGAATTCCTCGAGTTGGATGAACTGAAGCTGGAAGCGTAGAGGCCTATCACCGGCAGGTGCCGTCCGTGAGCCAGTCGCTGCTGCTGTTCCTTGCAAAAGATACTCTCGCCCGTCCTTGACCTGCGCAGCTTGCTATTCAAGTCGCATGGGAAGAAAATACTAGCGCTCCTAAGGAGGCACTCCATGAAGGAACCGTTTCGGTTATGCGTGGTGGCGCTTTTGCTGACGATGGCAGCTCTGGCCCAAAGTCTATCTGTACCGAAAGCGCCCGATACACCCAAGCGGCCGGTCACCGACGAATACAACGGAGTTAAGGTTACCGATGACTACCGCTGGCTGGAGAACTGGGACGATCCGCAAACCAAGCGGTGGAGCAGCGACGAAAACGCGCGCAGCCGGGCGTACCTCGACAGCCTGCCGATGCGGGCCGCCGTGAAAGAGCGGCTGCGAGAGCTGATCAACGACACGTCGCCGAGCTACTACGATCTCCAGTTTCGCGGCGGGATGCTGTTTGCGATGTACTACCAGCCTCCTGAACAGCAGTCCAAGTTAGTGGCACTGCGGTCGGCCGACGATTCCAAGAGCGCCAAAATTATCTTCGATCCCAATACCGCCAACAGCAAGGAGTCGCTGGCGGTGGACTTTTATGTGCCGTCTTTCGACGGCAAGTATGTTGCGGCTGCCGTCTCTGGCAATGGTTCAGAAGACAGCAGCGGCCGCGTTTTCGAAGTTGCCACCGGGAAACAACTGCCGGACATCGTGCCCAGAGTCAATTTTGCAACGGCCGGCGGCAGCATTGACTGGAAGGCAGATGGTTCCGGGTTCTACTACGCGCGCTATCCGCAGGGCAATGAGCGTCCGCCCGAAGATGCCGATTTTTATCAGCAGGTGTATTTTCACAAACTCGGCACGGACCCCAAGCAGGACACCTACGTGATCGGCAAGGATTTTCCTCGCATTGCAGAGATCCAGCTTCACACCAGCGAGAGCGGCCGCTGGCTGGTCGCCGAGGTTGCCAATGGCGATGGTGGCCAGTTTGCGCATTACGTCATGGACACAGTGGGCCACTGGACGCAGGTCACGCATTTTGAGGATGGCATCGTCTCCGCCCAAATTGGGCCGGATGATGCGCTTTACCTGCTCTCGCGCAAGGATGCACCACGCGGCCGTATTCTTAAGTTGTCGCCTCCGACGCAGCCTCTTTCGCAGGCAAAAGTTTTGGTTGAGCAAAGCACGAGTTCGGGAACGGAGGAGAGCGGTCGCGCTTCCATAGCAAGCTTCGTGCCCGCCAGCAGCGGGCTCTTTGTGACAGATGTCATTGGAGGCCCCTCCCGTTTGCGGGTCTTCGCCGAACCAGGAGCGCTCGCGACCACGATCGATCCACCGGTCTCGACCATTCGCCAGGTTGTGCCGGTGGGGGGCGGCGATGTGTTGCTGCGCGTTTCCAGCTTTCTCGAGCCTTCGGCTTGGATGAGATACGACGCTCAGCAAAAGAAGTTGGAGCGCACTGCGCTTTTCCAAACCTCGTCCTACAAATTCGACGACGCGGAAGTCGTGCGCGACTTTGCGATCTCGAAGGATGGCACGCGCGTTCCCATCAACATTATCCGCCGGAAGGGAGCGAAGCTTGATGGTTCCAATCCTACCCTTCTCTCGGGATACGGCGGCTACGGGGTCAATCAGTCGCCGTACTTTCTTGGGTCCAGCGGGCGCATATGGCTGGACCAAGGCGGAGTTTACGTGGAGGCAAACCTGCGCGGCGGTGGCGAATATGGCGAGCAGTGGCACAAAGCCGGCAATCTGACTCACAAGCAGAACGTATTCGACGATTTCATCGCCTGCGCGCAGTACTTGATTGACCATAAGTACACTTCGCCCGAGCACCTCTCCATTCTCGGCGGCAGTAATGGCGGTCTGCTCATGGGCGCGGCCTTCACCGAGCGGCCGGACCTGTTCCGCGCCGTGGTTTCGTTTGTCGGAATCTATGACATGCTGCGGGTGGAACTCGATCCGAACGGTGCTTTCAACGTCACGGAATTCGGCACGGTGAAAGACCCCGTGCAATTCCGCGCGCTTTACGCCTACTCGCCCTACCACCATGTGAAAGATGGAGCCAAATATCCTGCGATTCTTTTCCTGACGGGAGAGAACGATCACCGCGTGAATCCCATGGAGTCCCGCAAAATGACGGCGCGCCTGCAGGCGGCGAACGCTTCCAGTCACCCCATCCTGCTGCGTACCAGTTCGAATGCAGGGCACGGGGTCGGAACTGCGCTCGATGAGGAAATCGAACAGTATGCCGACGTTTTCAGTTTCTTGTTCGATCAGCTGGGATTCCACTACGTTGCGCCGGGAAAGTAACCCGCGGGAGGGGGGACAGCAAGCGTCTGAAGTCAAGTTGAAACTCGCTCAGAACCCCTGTTGCACCAGATCCTCGACGGTGAGCGAATTTTGGGACGGTTCGCCTTTCATCATTTTCTCGACATACTTGGCGATCACGTCGGCCTCCAGATTCACCGGGTCTCCCGGCTTGAGCGAGCCCAGGTTTGTGAGTTCGACGGTGTGCGGAATGATGGCGATCGTGCAGCGATTCTTCTCCAGCTTCGCAACCGTCAGGCTGATGCCTTCGATTGAAATGGATCCCTTGAACACGGTGTATTTTTCAACATCGGACGGTATTTCGATGCGCCACCACCAGTTTTCCGAATCCCGGCCTTCTGAATCTTTAATACGCTCGAAGGCGATCACCTTCCCAACGCCGTCCACATGGCCTTGGACAATGTGGCCCCCAAAGCGTCCGTCGGCCTTCATCGGCAATTCGAGATTGACGAGCGCTCCCTCGTGAATGCGCGAGAACGACGTGCGCGTCCAAGTTTCTGGCGCCAGGTCGGCGCAGAAGGAATTCGGTTGAATGTCGAGCGCGGTCAGGCAGACACCGCTGACGGAGACGCTTTGGCCGGTGCCTAATTCCTTGGGAGTGTTTTTCGCTTCGACCGTAATGCGCCGGTTTTCGCCGCGCTGCGTGATCTTGGTAACTTTTCCAACCTCTTCAACGATGCCAGTAAACATAAAGCCTCCAGAACAACTAAGTGCGCGGTGAGAGCCGAATTTCGATTGTAGCGCCGCCGTCCCGGCAGGATGCCAGCGCTACACTTTAATCACTGCCTGCCCGCCGCGCCGATTGTCGCGTGGTCACGGCACTAATCCCGATAAGGGTCGCGCAGATAGCCTTCAACCGCGAAATCTTCTCCAAACTGATGGAGGCGAAGGTGGCGTGCCGACAAGACGACGTGGGAATGCCCCGGTCCCGGGTGGGCCACGAAGGGCACTGCGCCTTCGCCCAGAATCTTTGGCGCATAGAACAGAAACAGCTTGTCTACCACTCCCGAAGATAACGCCGTCCAATTCACGGTCGCTCCGCCTTCAATGAGTACGCTGGTGATGTCGTATTTCGCAAGGTGACGCATCACCTCCACAAGATTCGGTCGTCCGTCCTCCCGCGCGGGCACGTGCTCAACGCGCAGGCCAAGCTTTTCCAGTTCGTGCTTGCGGTTGTCGTCGGCTTGCGAATAGAGAACGAGCACATCGCCCTGCACCGTTTTCACCAGGCGCGAAGCATCGGGCAGCCGCAGCCAGGAATCCAGAATGATGCGCAGCAGTGGACGACGCCGCGCGCGGTTGCTGCGGTCGGTGAGCAGAGGATCGTCGGCAATCACCGTGCCAACGCCAGCCATAATCGCATCGTGCTCGTGGCGCAATTCGTGGACGTATTTGCGCGCGATCTCACCGGTGATCCACCCGCCGGTCGAGCCTCCGGCTGCAACTTCTTTCGGAACGGGCGACCCCGCAGGCGGCGGCGCGATTTTGCCATCGAGCGTCATGGCGGCCTTCAGCGTGACAAACGGAATCCGGTGGCGGATGAACCTGGCGAAGCCTTCGTTCAGGCGCTTGGCCTCGGCTTCGAGCAAACCCACATCGACCTGGATTCCAGCTGCTCGCAGTTTGGCAAGACCTTGTCCGGCAACCTGCGGATTTGGATCCTGCATGGAGCAGACCACCCGTTTGATGCCAGCCGTAATTACGGCATCGGCACAGGGCCCGGTTCGTCCCTGGTGCGAACATGGTTCCAGGTTGAGATAGAGCGTTCCGCCGCGGGCGCGTGGGCCGGCCTGTTCGAGCGCGAGCGCCTCAGCGTGCTTGACGCCATCGTAGGTGTGCGTGCCGGTGCCAGCTTCTTTTCCAGAGGAGTCCACCACAACCGCACCGACGGCAGGATTCGGCGATACGAGGCCGATTCCAGCCCGAGCCAAGTCCAGCGCCCGCCGCATGAATTGTTCGTCGGTTGTCATGGAACCTTAAAGACTAACTCACCGCGAAGAGGCAAATCCACCACAGAGGCACGGAGAAAACCGATTATAAATTAGGAGGAGTAGAACTGCCATCCTCGCCTTCCTTATCGGGCTCCGCTAATGCGACTGCGCCGGAGCGGCTGCCAGGGCCTCGTTTCCAACGGATCTTCCACCGCATCTGAAGGTCTTCGGCGAAACACGCTGCGCACGAATAGGAAAACCAGCCATAAGGCTAGGAGACCAATCGCAATCTGCCACCAAGTTTCCACCAGAGTTTCCTCCGTGTCTCTGTGTCTCCGTGGTGAACGCTCCTACGCAAACAACGACTCCACGAATTCCTTAGCGTCAAATGGCAGCAGATCGCCCGCCTTCTCGCCGACTCCGACGAAGCGCACAGGCAAGCCGAGTTCACGCGAAATCGCCACCACCACGCCGCCTTTGGCTGTGCCGTCGAGTTTGGTCAGCACAATGCCCGTCACTCCGGCGGATTGCGTAAACTGACGCGCCTGCTGCAAGCCATTCTGGCCCGTGGTGGCATCCATCACCAGCAAAGTTTCGTGCGGAGCCCCCGGCACGATGCGCTGCGCCGTGCGCCGCATCTTCTCAAGTTCCTGCATCAGGTTCTGCTTGGTGTGCAGGCGGCCGGCGGTATCGACGATTACGTAATCGGTCTTGTGCGCGGTTGCTTTTTGCAGGGCATCGAAAAGCACGGCCGATGGATCGCCTCCGGCTTTGGTCTTGATCACTTCGGTGCCCGTGCGCTGGCCCCAGATTTCGAGTTGCTCGATGGCGGCCGCGCGGAAGGTGTCGGCGGCGCACATCAGCACCGACTTGCCTTGTCCGCGAAATACTTGCGCCAGCTTGCCGATGGTGGTCGTTTTGCCGGTACCGTTTACGCCCACCACGATGATCACTTCCGGCGCCCCATCTACGCGCGCCACCGGCCGTTCGGGTGTCGAAGTCAAGATCGCCAGCAGCTCTTCTTTCAGTAGCCGCTTCAGTTCGTTCACATCCTTGATCTGTTTGCGATCGGCTTTCTCCCGGAGCTTGTCGAGAACCTCCTGCGTGGTAGTCGTGCCCAGATCGGCGCCGATGAGGGTTGCTTCCAGATCGTCGAGCGTGGAGCGGTCAATTTCCTTGCCGATCGAAACGACGTCGTCGATGCGCTCGGCCAGATTCTCGCGTGTCCGCGAGACGGCCTGCTTCATGCGGTCAAGAAAGCTGGGTTTTTGCTGCTCGTCCAGGCTGCCAAACAGGGTTTGAATCATGACATATCCGCACCCCGATTATATAGGTGGGAAGACAAGGCAAGATCGAGGGGCCCTTCAGATGCGCATGGTTTCGATCGTCAGAGGATCGGCGGGGGAAGACTCCGCAGAGGCTGCTGCGGCCGATGCGGCTACGGGCTCCGCAGACGTTGTGAGTGGCGCGGGCGTTTTCGGTAAGCGGATCTCTCCCCGCTCGTACACGGCCAGGAGCGCGTCCACAGCCCTGGGGTCAAGGCGCTGTCCCGAAAGATTCTGAATGATGCGGAGCGCGTCCTTGGCTTCGTGTGCCTTCTGGTAGGGGCGGTTTGTGGTGACCGCGTCGAAGGTGTCGGCAACCGCAATCACGCGTGCGAGCAGCGGAATCTCATCGCCCTTCAAGCCATAGGGGTAGCCGCGGCCATTAAGCGCTTCGTGGTGGAGTTCGATTCCGGGGAGCATTTCGCGCAACTGCGGCACCGGACGCAGAATGTTCGCGCCCTTGGTGGTATGCGTCTTCATGATTTCGAATTCTTCCGGCGTGAGTGCGCCCGGCTTTTTCAGAATACGGTCTTCGATGCCGATCTTGCCCACGTCGTGCAACTGGGCTGAGACGCGAAGGATCTCCTGAAATCCAGGATCGAGGCCCATTTCCTTGGCGATCAGCAGCGAGTAGCGGGTCACACGGTCGGAGTGGCCGCGGGTGTAGGGATCCTTTTCGTCGACCGCGCCGGCCAGCATCTGGATCGAACCCATGAACAGCGCCTTGTTTTCTTCGGCGGCGCGTTTCAAGTCTTCGACGAACTGTTCCAGTTCCTCCGACATCGTGTTGAACGTGGCAGCCAGTTCACCAATCTCGGTGCGTGTTTTGAGGTGAACGCGCTGCGAGAAGTCACCGCGCGCGATGGCACGGCTAGACTGCGCAAGCACCTGCAAAGGATTCGTGACGCGCCGCGCCGAGAAAATGCTCAGCCCAACGCTCAGGAATACTGCCAGCCACGCCAGCAGGCGTCCGGTGCGCTGCATTTCGTAAATACCGCGATAGGCTTCTTCGCGCGGTTTTTGCACAACCACGGCCCAATCGAGCGCGGGCACGGGGCTGTACGTTCCCAGCATCTCGACTGGCTTCTCGCCGCGGATGGTAAATTCGCGCGTCGCGGCCAACTGGGCTTTCGAACCTTCATCGACAAAATTCTTTACGATGTCGAATTGCGTCATGTCCTGGCCGGTGGCGTACTGCGGCGATGCCGTAGTTACTAACCGTCCCTGGCTGTCGACGACGTAGGGCATCAGCCCCGTCAGGCTGACCTGTTGCAACTGCCGGATCAGGTAATCGAGATCGACAACCGATCCGATCATGCCCAGGAAGCGGCCCGCATACATAATGGGCGAACTTACCAGCATGACCGTGCGCGCGGACTTTCCGCTTCCCACCGTCAGCGGCTGGCCGCTATAGGCGCGGCCTTCGCTCGCGGCCTGGTAGGCACGCTCCAGTTCACGCTGCAGGAAAGCATCGGGCTCAATGCGCCCGGCGGAGACGCCTTTGGCGTCGGCATTCAACAGCGTGGCATAGGCGATGTCATTTGACGAGGAAACGAAATTTTCCAGCAGCGCGCGCAGTTCCGGCGTCTCGATATGCTGGTCGCCAAGA
>Ga0074044_10003666_pt1 | contig 12990 bp, 12 predicted proteins | sample BogForMeECP23OM1_FD_94443 | JGI IMG/M metagenome (GOLD analysis project Ga0074044, IMG submission 94443) | Bog forest soil microbial communities from Calvert Island, British Columbia, Canada - Bog Forest MetaG ECP23OM1 | ecosystem: Environmental > Terrestrial > Soil > Wetlands ...
GATCACGCTCGGCGGCAACTCCAGCGGCGGCGGGCTCGCTATCCGCTTTGCAGGCGGTGCGCACAGGCTCGCCGTATCGAGCTATTTGCTGCTGACCCCGATCATTCCGCAGGCGCCGACCGTCCGTGGCGGTACGGCCGGCGGATGGGCCAATCTAAACTTGCGCCGCCTCTTTGGACTGCTCGCGCTTAACGCGATCGGCATTCACGGGTTCAACGGCCTTCCGGTCATCGACTTCAACAAGCCGGCGAAATTCTGGGACGGAACGGAGACCTTGTCTTATTCATATCGGCTGAACATTTCCTATCATCCCCGTTATAGGTACCAGAATGACATCCGCGCGCTCGGCGCGCCGACACTTGTCCTGGCGGGAGCCAACGACGAGGCAAACGATCCCGAGGCGATGCGGGCTGTTTTTGCCGCGGATGCTCCGCGCGCTGAGATGAAGATCTTGCCGGGCACCAGCCACTTCGGAATATTCTCGGACCCGGCCGCGCTTGACGTGGCTGTCGGCTGGTTGCGCGGTCTGCCGGAGAGCGCCGGCCGGTAATTCGGTACACGCAGGGCGGTTTGACAATACCGCCGCGCGCCGTAGCATCGTCGTCTCAACCCATAGCGACGGCGTCATGATTATCGATTGTCACGGCCACTATACCACCGAGCCCAGCGATCTGAAGCGCTTCCGCGCGGATCAGACCAAGGCCGCCGAGAACAAGACGCCGCCGCCGTTGCGGGCATCGCTGAAGATTTCCGACGACCAGATCAGGGACAGCCTCGAAGGCGCGCAGCTCAAGCTGCAGCGCGAGCGCGGCACCGATCTCACGATCTTCTCGCCGCGCGCTTCCGGCATGGGGCATCACATCGGCGACGAGAGCGTCAGTCTCGAATGGTCGCAGATCTGTAACGATCTCATCCATCGCGCCTGCACGCTCTATCCGGCGAATTTCGTCGGCGTGTGCCAATTGCCGCAATCGCCGGGCGTGCCGCCGCAGCACTCCGCAGCGGAGCTCGAACGCTGCGTCAAGGAGCTGGGGTTTGTCGGCTGCAACCTCAACCCAGACCCTTCCGGCGGCTATTTCAATTCGCCGCCGCTCACCGACAAGTGGTGGTATCCATTTTACGAGAAGATGGTCGAGCTCGACGTGCCGGCGATGATCCACGTGTCGGGCTGCTGCAATCCCGCGATGCACACGACAGGGTCGTATTACCTCAACGCCGACACCATGGCGTTCATGCAGCTCATCCTCTCCGACCTGTTCAAGGACTTTCCCGCGCTCAAATTGATCATCCCGCATGGCGGCGGCGCGGTGCCGTTCCATTGGGGCCGCTTCCGCGGGCTTGCGCTCAACAACGGCCGGCCCGAACTCGTCGACATCATCAAGAACAATATCTTCTTCGACACCTGCGTCTATCACCAGCCGGGCATCAATCTGCTCACCGAGGTGGTGCCGGTCGACAATATCCTGTTCGCCTCGGAGATGGTCGGCGCGGTCAAGGGTCTTGACCCGAAGACGGGACACTATTTCGACGACACCAAGCGCTACGTCGACAAGGCGCCGGCACTCGCTGACGCCGACCGGCGCAAGATTTTCGAAGGTAATGCCCGCAGGGTGTTCAGCCGCCTGAAAACCAAGGCCGCGGCGAAGGCGGCGGTCTAAGGCCTCAACGCATTGGCAACATCTCGGCGAACGGCGAAAGAAAGCAGATCGCATCTGGTCAAGATCGGTCCCCGCGAGGTCGAGACCCGCGGATTAAAGCAAGGCTTCTGGACCGACCTTTATCACCGGTCCATGACCGTGCAGTGGCCGATCTTCTTCGGCAGCGCGGCGCTGATCTTCGTCGCTCTCAACGCCGTCTTCGCGGTTTTCTATTTTCTCGGCAACGAGCCCGTCGCCAATGTCACCGGCAACAGCCTGCTGGACCTGTTCTATTTTTCCATCGAGACGCTGGCGACGGTCGGTTACGGCGACATGCACCCGCAGACCAACTACGGCCATGCTGTCGCGACCGCGGAAATCTTCACCGGCATGTGTTTCCTCGCCGTGATGACCGGGTTGATCTTCGCCCGCTTCTCGCGACCGCGGGCCCGCTTCGTCTTTGCCGAGCATCCGGTTGTGGCGTTGCGTGACGGCCATCCCACCCTGATGATCCGCATGGCCAACGCACGCCACAACACGATTTCCAGAGCGACTGCGAGACTCTGGCTCATTCGCGTGGAACGGACCCTGGAAGGCGATCAGTTGCGCCGCTTTTACGAACTGCAGCTCGATCGCCATGAACATCCGATGTTCGTTTTGAGCTGGACGCTGCTTCACGCCATCGACAAAGCGAGTCCATTGCATGGCGCGACCGCGGCAGCTCTCGCTGCGGCCGACGCCGCCTTGGTGCTGACCGTCAGCGGCGTGGACGACAGTTCGGCGCAGCAACTCCACGCCCGGCAGATTTATTCCTTCGACGATATTCGCTGGCAGCATCGCTATCGGGATATCTCGAGTACTTCGGCGGATGGCCGGTTGATGCTCGACTACACCAAATTCCACGACGTGATACCGGAGAAGTAATGGGTGCCGAGTAGTCCGGCCTTAACGCGGCGCGGTTGCCGTCAACGAGCAACTGATCTGGCAAAGTGACGAGCCGCTGGTATCATCGCTGTGCCTTCTTGCTGTTGCCGCGTGCCGCACCATCTAGTTAGCGAAGCGCCGCCAAAGGGTTAGAAACCATGTCCATTCGACCGGTAAAGCGCATCGTCAGCTCCAAGCCCGCCATTGAAGGCGCCGGCGTGCATCTGCGCCGCGCCTTCGGCTTCGGCGACACCAGCGAGTTCGATCCGTTCCTGCTGCTCGACGATTTCCGCAACGATCGGCCGGACCAGTATCGCGCCGGATTTCCCTGGCATCCGCATCGCGGCATCGAGACGATCACCTATGTGCTGGCGGGAAACGTCGAGCACGGCGACAGCCTGGGCAATCGCGGCAACCTCGGCGCCGGCGACGTGCAGTGGATGACGGCCGGACGCGGCATCCTCCACCAGGAAATGCCGCAGGGCGACACCCAGGGCCGCATGCACGGCTTCCAGCTCTGGGCTAATTTGCCGTCGTCGCTGAAAATGACGGCGCCGCGCTATCAGGACATCAAGGCCGCGGAAATTCCGGAAATCATCGATGAAGACGGCACCCGCGTGCGGGTTGTCTGCGGCGATTTCTGGGGCAAGCGTGGCCCGGTCGAGGGCGTGGCCGCGGATCCGCGCTATCTCGATGTCTGGGTGCCGCCGGGCAAGCGGAAAACGCTGCCGGTCGAGGTGGAGCGGCACGCCTTCGCCTACGTATTCGAGGGCTCCGGCAATTTCCGCGCCGCGTCGCAGCCGTTCGGCGTGCTGACCGAGAAAACCGACGGCGCCAGCGAGCTTGTGGTCAGGGAGCAGACCGGGAATCGTTCGCTGGTCGTGTTCGACCGCGGCGACGAGGTGACCGTGCAGGCCGGCGAAGAGGGTATTCGCTTCCTGCTGGTTTCCGGCAAGCCGATCGAGGAGCCGGTCGCCTGGCACGGCCCCATCGTGATGAACACGCAGGCCGAGCTGCAGCAAGCGTTTACGGAACTGCGCAGCGGCACTTTCATCAGGTAGGTCTCCCTCTCCCCATTGGGGAGAGGGTCGGGGTGAGGGGCGCGGGCCTCTCGGTCGGAACCCCCTCACCCCAACCCTCTCCCCGTCGGGGAGAGGAAGTTCGCATCAGCAAGCTCGATCGCAGCGTCCGACCGTGACAGTCCATCACCCCGGCTGCGCCTGCGCGGTGCGGCGGAGCATGCCGCGCTGCGGGTCGTAGCCGATCACCGCCAGCAGAAAGAACAGCACTGTCGTGCCGGCGACCACCAGCGCCGCGACCGGATCGAACGCGCCATAGAGCGCGAAGCGGATCAGCTCCACCGCGTAGGTGAAGGGATTGGCGAGCGAGACGTAATAAAGCAGCTCGGAGCCGCCCTCGCGCAGCCGCCACAGCGGATAGAGCGCGGAGGAAAAGAAGAACATCGGAAACATGACGAAATTCATGGCGCCGGCGAAATTCTCCACTTGGCGGATATAGACCGACAGAAACAGCCACAGCGCGCCGAGCATCAGGCCGGAGACGATCAGCGCCGGCAACACGGCCAGCCAATCGATCGGATCGAAGGTGACGTCGAAGGCGATGCAGACGGCGAGAAACACGTAGCAGGTGATCACCGACAGCGCAGTTCCGGCCACGAGCTTGCAGGCGAGCAGCACCCAGCGCGGCAGCGGCGCGGTGAGCAGCAGCCGCATCACGCCCATCTCGCGGTCGTAGACCATCGACAGCGACGACTGCATGCCGTGGAACAAAAGGATCATGCCGAGCAGGCCGGGCACGATATAGACCTGATAGGTGATGTAGGTCTTGTACGGCGGGATGATCGAGACGCCGAACACGTTGTAGAATCCGGCGGCGAACACGGCGAGCCAGACCAGCGGGCGCACCAGCGCGGAGAGAAGCCGGCCGCGCTGCTGCACGAATTTCGCCATGTCGCGCATGGTGACGGCCCGCAGCGCGCGCAGGATGTGGGTGAGGTGCATGGGCATCCTAAAGCTCGTAGCCCGCATGGAGCGTAGCGTCATGCGGGGTCGCCCACCCGGATTTCGCTATCGCTCCGTCCGGGCTACAGGAAGATGACACGGCGATTCCGGCTCGTCATCGCCAAGCGTATCAAGTTCGTTGGTGCGATGCAGGAAGCCCTCGATCGGGGCCTCGGCGACGACCTCATAGGGCGCCGCCAGCAGGATCGCCTGCCGCACCTGATGGTCCCAGGGCCGCACGCTCACCGCGAGACCCTTGTCGCCGTCGAAGGTGCCGTCGCCGACAATGAAGGCGCGCTGCTTCGCGAAATCGGCGGAGCGCGTGCGCAGCGCCGATTGCACGATCATCTTGACGGCGATCCAGGCGGCCCAGTCGGCGCCCGCCATGTGCCGCCCGCTCGACTTTTTGTCGAAGCGCGAATTGACTTGCGGCGCGCCGTGGCGCTCCCAGGTCCAGTGCCAGGCGACCGGCTCGAGATCGATACTGCCCATGACCGGCCGCGGCCGCGCCAGCTGATAGGGCACCGTGCGCACGAAGTCGAAGGCGTCGTCGGCGACGAAGGCGACGTCAAAATCGCGGTTGATGGCACTGAGCAGCGTCGGATCGTTCTGCTCGCGCTCGCGCGGGTCGGTGCCGGGCTTGAAATTCTGGTGCGCGACGATGCGCGCGCCGAACTTTTGCGCCGAGCGCTCGAACGCCGTCGTCATCGCGGCGTCGGCCGGCGACGGACCTTCGAGCACCAAGAGGTCGCGCCATTTGCGCGACACGGCGAATTGCACAAGGCCGTCCATCAGTTGCGCGCGGCTCGGATAGACGTGAACGAACTCGGGTGCGCACAGGTCGCGGCGCAACGCATCGTCCGGTTCCGAAACATTGAAGATCAGCGCATCGCGTGCGCGAATCGCCGCCGCAAGCGGCTTGAACGCGTCGGCCGGCGCATCGAGCAGGAAGAAGTGCGTACCGGCAGCGAGCGCCGCGAGCACGGCCGGCGCCACATCCGCCGGCGATTTCGCCGTGATGCGATCGAGGCTGAAATCCATCGGCAGCACGCGCGTCAACGCCGCTGCTTCGTCGACGCCTACTTCGGCCGCCGTAAAGGGATGTTCGCGCGCCTTGAGAATGATGCGTTCGTAGGCGCGGATCGGCTCGTAGCGCGCGTCGTTTTCGATCTCGACGAAGCCGATCCTGACGTGCTGTTGTTGTGGCCGCGCGTCCTGTGCCGGGGCGGTCCCGAGCGCGCCAAATAATAACACGAATGCACATGCCAAGCGGACGACGCTAATCATCGACCACGATTCCGTAGGGGACGCGGCCGACCGGCACCGATATCTTCGCCTTGCGGCTGTTGGTGTCGATGATGGTGACGTCGTCGCCTTGGCCGTTGGCGACGTAAAGCGTCTTCTCGTCACGGGACAGCGTGATACCCCACGACCGTTTTCCGACCAGGATGTAGCCCAAGACCTTGCGCCCCGGCACATCGACGACGGCGACGCGGGCGGCGTGCCCGAGCGCCACGTAAGCCGTCTTGCCGTCTTTTGTCATGGTGAGGCCGACCGGCGTCACGTCGGCTTTGCGCATGCCCGGCGGCAGAAAAGCGATACTGCCGATGACGACAAATTTGGCGCGGTCGATAATATCGACCTCCCCCGCCAGCTCGGCCGTCACCCACAGCTCCTTGCCGTCGGGCGTCGCCGCAAGACGGCGCGGACGCAAGCCGGCGACCACGTCGCGGGTGATGGCGCCGGTGTCGGCGTCGACCGCGTGCACCATATCGCCGGCCTCCGACGTGACGTAAACGGTCTTGCCGTCCTCGCTGACCAGCACGCCCTCCGGTTCGGCGCCCGTGGGGACTTCCTTGACGATCGCGTCCCGATCCATGTCGATGACGGCAAGCGACGAGCCCTCTTCGTCGGAGACGTAGATGCGCCGCCGCCCTTCGTCCATAGCGAACGCTTCCGGGCTTGGCCCGGTCTTGAGTTTGCCGATAATCTTCAGCGTCGCCACGTCGAGAATGTCGATCACGTCGTCGTCGCCGCAGGCGACGTAGAGCTTGCTGTGATCGGCGTCGAAATGCAGGTCGCGCGGGCGGCGCGAGACCTTGATGTCCTTGACGACCTTGTAGGTCTTGGGGTCGATGACGATGATGTTGTTGGTTTTCTCGTTGCTGACGAAGATCAGGCCGGTATCCTTGGCATCGGCCGGGGTGAACGCCAGCACCGAGAGAAGCGCGAAAGCTAATCTGCGCATTGCAGAACCTTCATTGCGTCGCGCCCAACGTACGTCTTAATAAGGACGGCGGGCAAGGCAACAGCTGGGGAACGAATGGCGACCGATAAACGCGCGCCGGCGCTGCTGCTCGACAACGTCGTCAAGACCTACGGCTCGATTCGCGCGGTGGATGGCGTCAGTCTGACGGCGTTTGCCGGCGAGTTCATCGCCCTGCTCGGCCCGAACGGTGCGGGCAAGACTACGCTGTTCCAGCTGCTTTCCGGGCTGTTCGTGCCCAATTCCGGCCGCATCGAGGTCATGGGGCACGACATGCTCCGCGATCCGGTGCCGGCTTTGGCAATGCTCGGCATCGTGTTTCAGCAATCCACCCTCGATCTCGAACTCTCGGTGACCGGCAATCTGTTGTTCCATGCGGGGTTACACGGAATTCCGCGCCCTGTCGCCAAAGCGCGCATCGAGAAAGAACTGGCGCGGTTGGGGCTTGCCGAACGCGCGCACGACAAGGCAGCGCAATTGAGCGGCGGCAACCGCCGCCGTCTCGAGCTGGCGCGGGCGCTGCTCCACGAGCCGCGCGTGCTCCTGATGGATGAAGCGACGGTCGGCCTCGACCCCGGCAGCCGCAGTGAACTCCTCAAGCTCATCATGAGCCTGCGCGCGGAGCGCTCCGTCGCCGTGCTGTGGGCGACGCATCTGTGCGACGAAGTGCCCAATGCCGATCGCGTCGTCGTGCTCGATCATGGCAAGGTCTTGGCCGACACGACGCCGAGGCAGCTCGTGGCAAAAGCCGGCGCGGCGACGATCGAGCAGGCTTTTTTGGCGATGACCGGCCGCCCCGACGCTGCCGACTAACGACAGCAAATGAGCGCAATACGCTTTTGTTTGAGCATGATCTTATCCGAAAACCGGCATCCACCCTCGGACCAAGTCCGAGGGCAGGCTTTTTCGGGATCATGCTCTACTCCGGCGGCGTGCCGTTGGCGGCCAAAACCTCGCCGGCGAGATAGAGCGAGCCGGTGATGAGGACGCGCGGTGCGGGCTCGAAGTCGAGCTTGCCGGCGGCATCGAGCGCGCGCTCGACATCATCGCGGATCATCGCCGGAATGCCGGCGCCACGCGCAATGTCGGCTAGTGCAGCGGCAGGCAGCGCATTGTCCTGATGGATCGGCACGGCGATGACACGGCGCGCCAGCCCGGAAAAATTGCGCAGAAAGCCTACGCTGTCCTTGGTCGACATCATGCCGACGATGAGCACGAGCGGCCGCGATACACGCTCCTCGAGATCGGCGAGTGCCGCCGCAATGGCGCGGCCGCCATCGGCATTATGGCCGCCGTCGAGCCAAAGTTCGCTCTCCGGCGCCAGCAGCGCCGCAAGCCGCCCCTGCGCCAGGCGCTGCATCCGCGCCGGCCAATCAACGCGGATCATGCCGGCCTCAAATGCCGAAGCGGAAAGTTTCAGCCCACTCACGCGTAGCGCCGCGATCGCCGCACCGGCATTCTCGAATTGGTGGCGTCCGTAAAGCTTCGGGGCCGGCAGGTCGAGCAGCCCGTCGCCGTCTTGATAGACCAGCCGGCCGCGCTCTTCGGTCGCCGTCCAGTGCTCGCCCGCAATACTGAGCGGCGCCCGCAGGCGCGAAGCCTGACGCTCAATAACCGCAAGCGCCTCGCGCGTCTGGCTCGAAACCACCGCCGGTACGCCGCGCTTGAGAATGCCGGCCTTCTCGGCGGCGATCTTTTCGAGGGTGTCGCCGAGGAACTCGCAATGATCCACCGACAGGCGCGTGATCACGCTCGCCAGCGGGCGTTCGACGACGTTGGTGGCGTCGAGCCGGCCGCCGAGGCCCACTTCGAGGAGAAGAACATCCGCCGGATGATGCGCAAACAGCAGAAAAGCCGCAGCCGTCTCGATCTCGAACACGGTGATCGGGGCATCGCCGTTCTTGGCTTCGCAGTCTGCCAGCGCAGCGGCGAGCTCGTCGTCATCGACGAACTTGCCGCCGCCCGTTTGCCCGATGCGGAAGCGCTCGTTGAGGCGGACCAAATTGGGTGAGGTGTAGACATGGACGCGCCTGCCGGCTGCCTCGAGGACGGCGCGCATAAAGGCGATGGTCGAACCTTTGCCGTTGGTGCCGGCGACATGGATCACCCGAGGCAGTTGCTGTTCCGGATGGCCGAGCGCCGCGAGGATGCGCTGGATGCGATCGAGCGAGAGGTCGATTCGTTTGGGATGCAGTGCCAGCAACCGCGCATGGATCGCGCCGCCCGACGTCGCGCCGGAACGCGGAGTTTTCACGCAGGAGCCGGCAGGCTGTAGCGTGCTTTCGCCGCGCCGGCCGGAGCCTTCGTCAAGAGCCGGCAGAGGCGGGCGATGGTCGCCCGCAAATCGCGCCGGTGCACCACCATGTCGATCATGCCGTGGGCAAGCAGGTATTCCGCCTTCTGAAAGCCGTCCGGCAGCTTCTCGCGGATCGTCTGCTCGATGACGCGAGGACCGGCGAAGCCGATCAGCGCGCCGGGCTCGGCGATATGCACGTCGCCAAGCATCGCGTAGGAAGCCGTGACGCCGCCCGTCGTCGGATTGGTGAGAACGACGATGTAGGGCTTGCGCGTCTCGTGCAGCTTCTGCACGGCGATGGTGGTCCGCGGCATTTGCATCAAGGAGAGGATGCCCTCTTGCATGCGGGCGCCGCCCGACGCCGCAAACAACACGAACGGGCAGGCTTTTTCCGCCGCCGTGTCGAGGCCCTTGATCACCGCCTCGCCCGCAGCCATGCCGAGCGAGCCGCCCATGAAATCGAAATCCTGCACGCCGAGCACCACGGCGAGTTCGTCGAGCTTGCCGTAGCCAAGCTTCACCGCATCATTGAGACTGGTCTTGCTGCGCGCGTCCTTGAGACGATCGATGTAGCGGCGTTCATCGCGAAATTTCAGCGGATCGATCGGCACCTCCGGCAAGGCGATATCGAACCACGTTTCGTTGTCGAACATCGATTTGAGGCGCGCGGCGGCGCTCATGTGCATGTGATAGTTGGAACCTGGGATGACAAACTGGTTCGCTTCGACGTCTTTGTAGAACACGAGCTGGCCAGTCTCGGGACACTTGATCCAGAGATTCTCCCGCACCTCGCGCCGCAGGATGTTGCGGATTTTCGGCCGCACAACGTTGGAGATCCAGTTCATCTTCTTCTTACGCACCCGGAAAATTGTTATCTTGGGGATATTCGGCTTCTATATCGCATTATAGCGCCGTCCGGCTACATTATACCCGATACCCGGTTTCTCGCTTATCCTTTCGCGACTGTCTGGAACGAGCAGCAAAGTCTGGTATTCTATTGAGCATACTTCTTTCGTAGATGTAGGGAGCCGATGCCGCTGTCCCAAGTCACGGATAGAAAAAATGCGTATGCGTGATGGCGCCACCGTAATGAAAGCGGGTTTTCGCGGCGCGCGCCAACGTCTCACCGCATGAGGACTGCCATGCCGGAGGATGATCTCCCCGAACTGTCGATCTCCGAACAGAAGCTTTGCTTCATCATCGCCAAGGCGCGCGAATTCGACGTCAAGGACGTCGTGACCGATCCCGACGATGCATCCAATGCGACCGACGACGCCATGCTGTCGGTGCTGGAGGATCATAAGGACGATCCGGTCGTGCAGGAGCTGACCGCCGTCATCTTTGCCATGAGCGAGGACGAGCAGATCGATCTCGTGGCGCTCACTTGGCTGGGCCGCGGCGACGGCACGATCGAGGACTGGAGCGAACTGCGCGCCGAAGCCGCGCGCGCCCACAATCGGCGTACGGCTTCTTACCTGTTGGGAATACCGCTGCTGTCCGATTACCTGGAGGAGGCCATCTCCCAATTCGGCATCTCATGTGACGACGAAGATTGAGCCCGCTTTCTTGCTCAGGTGCCGGCGCTCTCAACCACAGCACCGTCGCGTCAGCGTGTCACCAGCGCAACCCCGACCGCGACAAGTAAAGCTGCGGCCCCCTTCTGCGCCAATTCGCGAAATGACAACGCCTCCCGCGCCAGCCGCGGGAACACAATGCTGAGCGCGACGCCGAACGCAAAGACGAACAATGTGGTCGTGCTGCCGATGGCCTGCACGATGCTCAGCGGCGCGAACAGCAGGGCATAGCGAAATCCCAGCATGCCGCCGAGATTGATGAGTTCGTTCGATCCGCCGACGGCGAGGAAAGCGGCCGCGTTCGCGTGCAATACGGCGAGGAGTTGCCGCCGGTAGGAAGCGAACATCAGCAGCGCGCAGCCGAACATTGCTTGGCCGACCAACACCCAGAAGGTGGTCGTCCAGAATTCGACCCGGATCGCGAAAAACTTGAAGATCAAGCCGCCCAGCGCCAGCGCCAATCCGCAGGCAAGCATCAGCACGGCCAGGCGCAGCTTGAACGTGCCGACGTTACGGTCGAAACGCACCGAAACGATCAGCGTTCCTATCACGATCAATGCGCCGCCCGCCATTTGCTGGATCGACAGCGTCTCGCCGAGAAAAAGGTAGGCCAGCACATAGCCGAACAACGGCGCGGCCTGGAAAAACGGCGAAACCACGGAAGCCTCCTCGGATTGCAAAGCCCGCAGATAAAACAGCAGCGCACCGATGTAGAGGATGCCCGAACACATAATGAGCGCGATACTGCCGAGGCCGGGGCTGGTGATCGCGGGCTCGTAGAAGGCGATGAATGGCAGCAGCAACACGCCGATGAAGGCGGTGAAGAGCAACAGCACCGCGACGTCGCTGTGTTTGAAGTATTGCTCGACCAGATATTTGTCGAAATGCGTGGAAATGGCCCACAGCACCGGACCGGAAAACGCAAAGACGAGCCAGGACATCCGTTACACTATTCTTACTGAGGCCCGCAGGTGGCGGTTTTGAAGTTGCTGCGGAGTTTGCCGCTGATGGAACTTCAAATCCATTCCTGTCTGTGAATTGCGGACGCTTGCGCCGGCGATGTTCCCGCCCATATGAAACCCTCGGCACGACGCAATTTCGCCTTTCTCGCCAATAGAGTACGCGCCGTGCAACGAGAGCCCTGCGGCATTAAGCCTATCGGTAAGCCAGGGGTAACGAAGTCGGGCGCAGTATCGTATGGAGAAAGGTGCCGGCGAAGGCCGACACCACCGTAACAGTGGATAGCGGAATGAAAAAGGTTTTGGCCGGATGCCTCGTTGCGGGCGCGCTCGTTGGCGCGCAATGCGCGGCCGCGGCCGACCTTTCGCTCGCCCCTCTCTATAAGGCGCCGCCCGCCGAATTGACGCAGGCCTATAACTGGACCGGCTTTTATTTCGGCGCTAATGGCGGCGGCGGTTGGGGCCATTCCTGGTGGAGTGCCAACACGACCGGGATCGGACTTTCGGGCGGGCTGGTCGGCGGCACGGCCGGCTACAACTGGCAGGCCGGCAAGGTGGTATTTGGCGTCGAGGGCGATGTCGACTGGTCCGCCTTGGGCGGCACGAGGACCACCACGGGATGCCCGGCTGGTTGCAGCACGAGCGACAGCTGGCTCTCGACCGTGCGCGGACGCGTCGGTTATTCGTTCGACCGGTTTATGCCTTATGTCGCCGGCGGCCTCGCCGTCGGCGACATCCGCGCTGCCACGCCCGGCTTCGCCGGCGGCGACAACACCAATGCGGGCTGGACTGTCGGCGGCGGCCTCGAAGTCGCGCTGCCGGGCAACTGGAGTGCGAAGGCGGAATATCTCCGCGTCGATCTCGGCAAATTCAACTGCACCGGCTGTAGTGCTTTGCCGACCGACAACGTCTCGCTGCAAGAGAACGTGTTTCGCGCCGGCGTGAACTATCGTTTCGGCTGGGGCAAATAAGCTCCGTTCCTTTAGCACGTCATTGCTTCGTCGCTTCGCTTCTCGCCATGACGGCTGCCTCCCTCATGGTTACGGTTTCCTTGCCGTAGCGGCGTCGAATTTTACGCAAAACCGCAATTGGACCGCAGGAATGAGCTGGTAGTAACGCGTATACCCGCTGCCGTTTGGGGGACGCAGTGCCGACCATCGTCACTTCCCATTTTTTCATCGATCTGCCGACATTGTTCACCGTGACTGTCTTTGTCTCGGTGGTCGCCGGACCATTAAAAAAAAAAAACTGGATGCAGAACCGCGGCAGGCCGGCGCTGACCCTGTGCGGTATCGGCTACCTGTTAGGTTCCA
>Ga0074044_10003667_pt1 | contig 12989 bp, 12 predicted proteins | sample BogForMeECP23OM1_FD_94443 | JGI IMG/M metagenome (GOLD analysis project Ga0074044, IMG submission 94443) | Bog forest soil microbial communities from Calvert Island, British Columbia, Canada - Bog Forest MetaG ECP23OM1 | ecosystem: Environmental > Terrestrial > Soil > Wetlands ...
CCATTGATCGTCCAGCGGTTGAAGCCTCCGTGTCCGCCGGGAATTTTCTTAAAGACTAGATCGAACTGGCCCTCGGGAGCTGCAATACGGTTGGTATCTTGGCCAAACAGAGTGTAGTCCCACGGCTGCTTTTCCGGTTTCGTCCACTGCGGCGTGCCTTTTTGATCGGCATATTCGACGACTACGCCGAAGCCATGCTTGCGATCGTCGTCGTCGGTTGTGCCCAGAATCCAGATTCCGGGCGAGTCCATGCTCACAATGGCATCGACACGCTCAGCCGCGCCGACCTGGAGCGTTTTCAGCGTCTGCGCCTTCGGCACGGGGTTGCCATCGAGTGCCACAACTTCGAATTGGTGCGAGGGCAACGCCACATTCACGGTTTCGGTTGCGCTCGAGTTCAGGAAATGAAATAGGACACGATCCCCTTTGCGAACCGTGATCGGCTCCCCATGTCCAAGAGCTTTGTCGTTGAACGAGAAGGCTCGATAGCCGACTTCGAGTCCGTTGTTGGGTGGCGGAGGCGCGCTGCCCTCGTCCGATTCCTCCATCGAAGCGCTGTAGTAAGGTTCCCACTGATGCATTGCCAGAAAGACTTCGCGGTCGTACTGTCCGGGATCATTCTTTGGTTCGATGTAAACGAAGCCGAACTGTCCGCTATAGAGGCCGCGATGAAGGTTCTTGCCAGCAAACGCGTGGCTGTGATACCAGCGCGTGCCGGTGGGCTTGGGAGTGAAATTGTATCGGCGATGCCCGTGCGGTGAAACTGCCGGAGTACCCTCCTCGGTCGCACCGTCTGCTTCTACTGAAATCGTTTGGCCATGCCAGTGAACAATCTCTTCGTGATCGGTGTCGTTGAAGACATCAACCGTGACCGGGACACCTTCTTTCATTCGCAGGAGCGGGCCCGGAACCTGGCCGTTATAGCCAAAGGTGTGAATCGTCTTGCCGGGAGCGATGTCGAAGGAGATGGGAGCGATGTGGAGGGTGAAATCAGCCTTTGATTGAGGAGCCTCGGTCTTAGCCTCAGCAAATAAGTTGCGGGAGGCAACCCCGGCGACGGCCAGCCCTGCATTCTTCAGAAAGTCTCGGCGTTCCATGTCGCGTACTCTTTCCCGAATTTCCAACTGCCGATTTCTGCGGTTTAGAGTGGTTCGGAAACCGCGTTCGCGGGAGCGTAGTTGCCCTTGAGCTCGTACCAGCGGACCCGCAGCAATTCACCGAACATTCTGATGCCGTCGCGCACGGGATGGATGCGCGTTCCTTCGCGATGCGACCACGCCACCGGGACCTCGCTGACGGTGTATCTGAATTTCGCGGCCAGGTAGAGCAATTCTGGATCAAATCCCCAGCGTTCGATCTTCTGCAAGGGAAAGATGGTTTGCGCACTGCTCCGGGTGAAAGCCTTGAAGCCGCATTGTGTATCCTTGAACTGCAAGCCGAGAATGCCGCGTAAAAGCAGGTTGAAGATTCGCCCGAAGAGCCGGCGATGCATCGGCTGCCTGCGAATCTGCAATCGTGTATCGACCCAGCGCGAGCCGATAGCGATGTCTGCGCCTTTCGCAATTACGGTGAAGAGTTTGTCTGCCTCCTCGATCGGCGAGGAGAGGTCAGCATCGCTGAACAGTAAGATGTCACCCTTGGCGTGCAGCATTCCGTTGCGGACGCTGAATCCCTTGCCCCGGTTGCCGGGATTCTCGAGCAACCGCAGTGCCGGGTGCCTGGCCGCATAGCTGCGAACGATCTCTGCGGTATCGTCACTCGATCCGTCATTGACCACTATGACTTCGAGGTTCCATTCGCGTTGAGCGCCATGCGCAAGAATTCTGTCGAGTGTGGCCGCGATGCGCGCGCTCTCGTTGTAAGCCGGTAGGATGATGCTGTAGGTGGTCAAGTGTAAGCCATCAGCTTTCAGCTGTCAGCAATGAGACGCTAGTCTCAAGTTGTGCTGCTCACGAGTCAAACTTGCGGAACGAGATGAAGATAAGAATGATGGCGCAGGTCGTTTCTCAAAACTGATAGCTGATAGCTGAAAGCTGATAGCTCCTACGCTACTCGCCGCTGCTTCTCCAGCATGGACAAGAACTCCGCCACTAGCTCCTCATCCCACAGGCCGCCGCGAGCTTCCTGGCGCATGGTGAAAGCGGCATGCTCATGGCTTAGCGCGGGTTTGTAGGGCCGCGCGGTTCGCAGGGCATCGTATACGTCCACAACCTGCAGGACTCGCGGAAGCAAAGGGATTTCTGCTTTCTGCAGACCGTCCGGATAGCCGCTGCCATCCGAGTGCTCATGATGGTTGCGGATAATGGGCAGCACCAGCCGCAGCGACTTCAGGGGACGGCAGATATTTTCCCCGGTCACTGGATGCTGCTTCATGATGGCCCACTCTTCCTCGGTCAGATTCGTTCCCTTCTTCAAAATGTCGTCGGGAACCGCGATCTTTCCCAAGTCGTGCAAGTACCCGCCCCGCCGTAACGCCACAATGGATTCTTCATTCAAACCGAGATGACGCCCCAGATTGCTGGCTTTTTCCGCCAGGCGTTCACAATGACCTTCGGTATAAGGATCGCGACTCTCCACGCTGAGGCCCAGGGTGCACAGCACCGACTCCGCCGTCTCCAGTTCGTCGGTGAACTCTTTGAGTTTGAGCAGCGACTTGACGCGGGCAAACAACTCTTCCGAAAAAATAGGCTTGTTGAGGAAATCGTCGGCCCCCGCCTCGATTCCCCGCAGTTTGTCCTCGCGATCACTCAGCCCCGTAATCAGCACGAAGGGAATCAGCCGGGTAGCAGGGTTATCCTTGACCTCGCGGCACAGCTCGTAACCGGACTTGCCGGGCATGACCACGTCGGAAAGAATCATGTCGGGAAGCTCGCGCTGAATCTCGCTCTCGGCCTGGGCCGCGTCCGGAACCGCAATTACCTCATACCCCCGCGTGCACAGCAGTTCGCGCATCAGCACCATGGTGTCCGGATTATCGTCGACTACCAGCACCCGCGGCGCGCGACGCGGCGATTGTTCCCCCATCTCTTTGTAAGACGGAGAATGACGGGAAGGAGATGTCCGGAATTTATGGGGACGGCTCATCGATACAATCGAGCAAACACTTTCATGATTGTAACGGATTTAGCGGTCGCCCACCGACTTGTTCCTGTTGTTTCGGCAAATACCTGTCCAGCTCTTGGACATGTCATTTTGGGAAGAGTCGAGACAAAGTGTGCGATCTAACCTTGCGTTAGCAACCAGCCGCTGCTTAGGCTCGCTGCATGCGCTTTCTTTTTCGCATCGCGGCGTGTTTGTTTCTGGTCGTGGCGACGGCTTTGGCTGCCTCCAAGCCACACGTCATTACTTTCGGTAAATGGACGGCGGTCAAGGCGTCCACTGGTCTGGATCAAAGCCGATCGGAGGAGTTGAAGGTCAGGCCCATGTATGTGGATGGTCGATTGAAAGAATTTACCGTGGGCATTCCGCACGATGTGACCGAGGAGTTGTTCGTGGTGCGACGCATGGTTCGGGTGAATGACGTTTTGCCCCAGGAAACAGCCCCGACGCCGCGTTGGAGTTGGCAGCGCGGGGGATGGCTGGTGATCGATCGGGTCACGGGACACATCTCGCAAGCCAGTCTGCCTGAGTTTGATCCGGACTCCTCCTCAGCCAGTTGGTACCGCGACTATGTTGCCTATTGCGGTATTTCGGACGATGGGCGGAAGCTCTCTGCGATCGTGATGCAACTGGGCCGCCGTAAGCCCATCCTGAAAAAGCCGTTGGGCGAAGCCGCCAGCGACGACGGGGCCGAGGCCGAATGCGCACCGCCAGGATGGCAACGCGCGCCCACACGGGTAAGCTTCGTTTCCAAAGCTGACCAAAAGGTCAGCTTCGTGGTTCGCGGACATACCGTAGAGGCGGTCGCGGATGACGACGCAGAAGAAGGAACCGAGTAGGCAAGCGTGGACGCCAGCGTCCAGAGCCTTCACCACAGAGACACAGAGAGACAGAGAGACATTTTCGGGTTCCTCTGCGTCTTTGTGACTCTCTGGAAAACAGTTCACTTGTGTAAGCAGAGAATCATCAAGCAGCAATCACGGGAAACTGTGGATTACTGTGGCGGCAGGTTCCCACTGGCATGTTTCACTGCCATGAACAACAGCACCAATACAACGGCCGCCGCGACGAAAACGCCAGCACGCCATCGATCGCGAACCTCCGGCGGGGCCATGAGATGTTTTGCCAGGACCGCCCCCAGCGCCAACCCCGCCAACAGCCCGCCAATGTGAGCGGAGTTGTCGATTCCCGGAACTGCCACGCCGAAGAACAAATTGTAGCCCGCGAAAATCAGCAGGCTTTTCAGGGTGCCCTGAATCGCCTGCCTGGAAATCGGCAAATGGCCAAGATAAAGGGCTGCGATCAAAGCCCCTGCCAATCCAAAAATTGCTCCCGAGGCCCCCACACCCACCGCCGTCGGATGCCACCACAGGCTGGCTAAACTGCCGGCGAGTCCGCAAAACGTGTAAGTCAACACGTACGTCCAAGGATCGAAGACTCGCTCCGCCAGAAATCCGAGGTTCCACAAGCACCACATGTTCAGCGCGATGTGAATGATGCCACCATGTACGTAGTTCGAAGCCAGGATGCGCCAAGGCTCGGCGCCCAGCGAAAGCGGTCCCCAATTCGCTCCCCACTTCAAAAGTTGCGGGATGGTTGGTGCGACCGGCGACACACCCGTCAGCGCCATTGCCACGTAAACGGCTACGTTCATTCCCACCAACGTGGTCGTGATGGGCTGTTTATTTCCAATCATAAAAATTCAGCATTTGGCACGTAGCTTCGAGTCTCAAACACATTAACAGACGCGTGCTGAGAATGGAGTCGTGTCAGCGCATGGCTTTCAGCCGAGCCGCTCACACCCAGCAAAATATGTAGCTTCAGCCTCTGCGCTTCGCTCCCCCAGGCAACTCGATCCCAATCACCGGGACTTGTTCAGACCCTCCCTGAGTCGCAATCGCGAAAGAGATAAATTCGCTCCTGCGAAAAAACGAAAGTTTGTTTCCACCCCCAAAATCATGTTGACGTTCATCGTCACTCTCCACGATAATCACCCCCATTCGCTGCACCTTCCCGTCGCGGCGGTAGCTATATCCCTGTCGAAACCTGTTTGCGTAGTCGGAGAAGATGAGGTCCCCACAATGCCGAATCGCCGTACCGTTGCTTATCGCTCTGTCACCGTTTTCCACATCCTGTGCCCGCTTCTGCTGGCCCTCGGTACCAGCGCGCAAGCGGCCCAGCCAGATCGGATCGCCGCCACAATTGACAATAGCCAGGCCGTAGTCCTGAAGGGCAATGTCCACCCCAAAGCCCAGCCGCAGTACGACCAGGGTCGGGCGGAATCATCGATGAAGCTGCCCTGCATTACAATGCTGACCAAGCCCACGGCTGGTCAGCAGGCGGACCTGAAGCGATTTCTAAAGCAGCAGCAGGATCCGTCTTCGGCCAACTATCGCAAAGGCCTTACGCCCGAGCAGTACGCCGATCGTTTCGGTCTGAGCCAGAACGACATCAGCAAGATCACGGACTGGCTGCTGTCGCAAGGTTTCACTATCGCGCAAGTAGCCCGAGGGCGTGACTGGATCGCCTTCAGCGGCACGGTCGAACTGGTGGACAAGGTATTCCGGACAGAGATTCACACCTACTTGGTTGCAGGCGAGAAACACTTTGCCAACGCGACCGAACCGTCGGTACCCCAGAGCCTGGCGGGCGTAGTGGTTGGCTTCCGGGGACTTAACGACTTCGGCCTCAAGCCAATGGGACTGAAAAAACTTGCTCCCGGTAGCATGCTTTTCCCTGACATCCTCATGCGGCCTTCCTACACGTACGGAAGCGGCAACCACTTTCTCGCTCCGGATGACTTGGCCACCATCTACGACATTACCCCGCTGTACAATGCCGGCATCAACGGCACGGGAATGAATCTCGTCGTCGTGGGACAGACCGACATCGTTATGTCGGACATTACCAACTTCCGTGCCGGTTTTAACTTGCCTGCGAACAATCCCACCGTAATGCTTGTTCCGGGCAGTCCCGATCCAGGAATCACAGGCGACGAGGGCGAAGCGGACCTGGACCTTGAGTGGTCCGGCGCGGTGGCCCGCAATGCGACCATCCTTTTTGTCAATTCGGCGGTCAGCGTGGGGGGCGTGATCAACTCCGCCCAGTATGCGATCGACAATCAACTCGCGCCCGTCATCAGCATGAGCTATGGCGCCTGCGAGTCCGCAAATCCTCCTGCGGATATCGCTAGCATTGAGCAACTGTTGCAGAAGGCGAATGTTGAAAACATCACTTTTCTTGCCTCGTCAGGTGATGCCGGCGCGGCCGCCTGCGACTTGGATACCGAGAGCGTCGCAATTGACGGGCTGGCCGTCAACTACCCGGCCAGCAGCCCCGAGGTCACCGGTGTGGGCGGTAACGAATTCAGCGGCGACGTGAACAACACCAGCCAGTATTGGAACAGCAGCAACAACACGAACGGCGAATCAGCTATCTCCTACATCCCGGAAATGGCGTGGAATGATACGTCCTTAACTGGCACGCTCACAGCCAGCGGGGGCGGCGTGAGCAGCTGCGCCATTGCTAGCGGCACCGGTTGTGCGGGCTTTCCCAAGCCTTCCTGGCAGACCGCGCTCACGCCCAAAGACAACGTTCGTGACGTACCGGACATTTCCATGACCGCGTCACCTGATCACGACGGCTACATCTTCTGCTCAAAAGGCAGTTGCCCCACGGGCACCGCCGCCGGTATCGCCGCCGCAGTGGCGAGCGGATCCATCGTTGGCGGCACATCGGCGTCCACACCCGTCTTCGCCGGGATCGTTACCCTGCTCAACCAGTCTCTCGGAAACAAGTCCGCAGGGACCGGCTTGGGAAATATCAATCCAACTCTTTACCAGCTCGCTCAGAGTACTCCGAGTATTTTTCACGATGTTCAAACGGGCAACAACATCGTTCCCTGCCAGCCTGGGACCACTGGCTGCCCCAAGACCTCCCCTTTTCAATATGGCTACAGCGCTGGCCCCGGCTATGACCAGGTCACAGGGATAGGCTCCGTGGACGCCAACCTCTTTGTCACGCAACTCAGCACCAAGATCGGCTCCACTACTACCCTTAGCATCTCGCCCCCGCCGCCGGTGAATGCGGGAACAAGTGTGACCCTTTCGGCCACGGTGAAGCCATCTTCCACCTCCACCAAGACACCCACAGGAACGGTGACCTTCGCCGACGCGGTGCTTGGCAAGCTAGGTACGGGAACGTTGAATAGCTCAGGCGTAGCCACGCTCACCAGCAGCACGCTGGCAGGGGCCTCGTACTCCATCACGGCAACATACGGCGGGGATACCAACTTCACCGGATCGTCTTCTTCGGCCGTTCCCTACGTCATCCAGGATTTCAAAGTCGTGCCCAATCCCACGACAGTTACCGTGACCGCTCCCGGGCAAAGTGGAATGACCACGCTCACCATCACGCCACTCGGCGGCTTCAGCCAGACAATCAGCTACAGCTGCACCGGCCTCCCATCGGAAGCGACTTGTACCTTCGCCGCTGCCTCGGCAACTACCGAGACGCTAACCATTGCGACCGCCGCTCCCTCGGCCAGGTTAGACAGAATTCCCCTGGGACGCAGACGAACCCTCTTCTACGCCCTGCTGCTTCCAGGCTTTCTCGGACTGGTGGTATCGGCGGGAAATCGCAAGCGGACATGGCGTGGCTTACGTCTGTTGAGCCTGATTGCGGTCCTCGCGCTCTTCACGCTGTCGATGCCAGCGTGTGGTGGCGGCAGCAGCACTTCAGGCAATCCCGGAACGCCGGCCGGCACCAGCACCGTAACCGTCACCGCAACTGCGGGCTCGCTCAGCCATCCAGTGCCAATCACATTAACCGTACAATAGCGGACAACACTATGCACAAATGCGCTCCGTTACGGCGGAGCGCATTCCCACCCGCACCAATGCTCGATTCGTATTACGGCCTTTCCCGGACGACGCACACGTAGGCCCGGACGCCCCCGTCCGGGCGGCCGAGCCACCATTCCGCCTCCCTGGCACGATCCACGGGCTTCGGAGTATTCTGACCAATGCAACCCGGCGCGCACTTTCACTTTCAAGATGTCGACCGAACTCGTCACCCTGCAGCATTTCCGCGACGTCCCCGAGGCCCTCCTGGCCAAGGGGAAACTGGAGTCGGCGGGTATTGCCTGCGCCCTCGCCGACGGCAATCTGGTGCGCATGGACTGGCTGCTCTCCAACGCCATCGGCGGCATTCGCCTGCAGGTGCATGAGCAGGATGCCCAATCGGCTCGGGCCATTCTGGATGAGCCCATTCCCCCGGAATTCAGCGAAGAAGAAGTTGGCGAGTCCTACACTCAGCCGCGCTGTCCCCGCTGTTATTCGCTCGATATCGGATTTGAAAAAATCAACCGCTTCTGGACCTACGGCCTGTGGCTGCTTCTGTCGTTTCCCATCCTCGTCCGCAAGAACAATTGGAAGTGCTATACCTGCGGCATCGAATGGGAGGAAAAATAAACCGCGTATTTGATTTTGGGGTGGCGCAGCGCCTGCAGCCTGTGCGTGAGAACAATCTCTCAATGGAGGACGGGCGTCTTCGCCCGTCTCCACCGGCGCGGTACAACAAAGTTCTCGCTCTTAGCCGCGAAGCGGCGTAAGAATGCAGCCCACGGCGCAAGCCGCGGGAAATTGGGAAGCCGACGAGCCCCGGCGGGACTCTGCTGCTGCTGAAAGCGGACAGGTTGTTGATTCTGCAATGTGGATGATGTGCAAGATGTGCAGCATAGAGGGTTAGAGTGTCACTAGATTGTCACCAGGCCGCATCTAGCGTGGGAATCGTCGCCTAGTGTGGTCATGCACGATTTCGCTCAACGGCCAACCCTCAAAACGTGTAATGGCCTGTTAGCAGAAGTTATCCCTGTAAGCCTCAGAGAATTCCGCGTCTGACAGTGTTGCGACCGGCTCGAACAACTTGAGGCTAAAGTCGGAGTTAAGCATGTTCAGGCCGCGTTGGGTTGTGGGAATTATGCGGGCGCTGGTTATGAGGGTGAATCACACCCCGCTGGCCCCAGCGCCCGGCTAGGAGGTAGGCCAGCGATATTGAGAAAGTCCAGCGGTGACGTTATGGACCGCCAGAGCTTCGCTCACGACGGCCCAGAATAGATTCCCTTTCGTTAATTCCCTCCCGCCACATCGCGTGGCGCGTTGTGATTCGTTGGAGTGCTGATATTGGGAGCAGTACTTTGAGCTGACCCGGGTGCAGGACGCGCATGATCGCCGGAACTGCCGGGATCAGAATGGTTCTGAGGCGTGGGCTTGCGGCGACTGTGATTGCACCGAACGTCTGGAGCGGAAACTCGAGGCGTCGGGAAAGCCGTTTCTCGAATCACTGCGCCACTGCCTGTTGAGACTACCTTCGCAGGCTGCGCCAGAAAAATACTGAACCTCGGCTCGTCTCTTAGCTCCTTGCCGGTATTGACAGCCCAACGGCTAGAATCAGATTCCATGCTTGTCCTTGCCTCTGCGTCTCCGCGCCGCCAGGAACTTTTGCGCAATGCGGGCATTCCCTTTGTGGTTCAGGCGACCGACATTCCTGAAGTTCCCGAGGATGGTGAAGCGCCGCGAGCGTTCGCCGAGCGCCTCGCGCGGGAAAAAGCTTTGGCGGTATTTCGCCGACGGCCGGATGACCTCGTTCTCGGCGCTGACACGATCGTAGTTGTGGACGGAGAAATTTTGGGCAAGCCGCGCGACAGTGTCGATTCCGCGCGCATGTTGCGCTTGCTCTCGGGCCGCAGACACCAGGTAACAACTGGAGTTTGTTTGGCGGGTCGGGAAGTGGGATCGGAGCATCGAAAGTTGGAAACTGGCTTTGAAGATGTACGATCGGAAACGACCGTGGTCACGATGGACGCTCTTAGCGACGAAGACATCCGATCCTACGTCGCGTCCGGTGAACCCATGGACAAGGCTGGAGCCTATGCCATCCAGGGCGGAGCTTCGCGCTGGATTTCGCGCATTGAGGGCGATTACTTCAACGTGGTGGGATTGCCGGTGTCGCTGGTCTATAAAATGCTACGGGAGCACGGGGCGGTGTAGGGGGGAATTTTACAACCCTTGCAGTTTTACAACCCCCGGAAACTACGATTTTTTTTCTGGTTCTTTTTCGTCCTTATCTTTTTCTTTCACCGCTGCTTTGAAGTTGCGAATGCCTTCGCCTAAGCCCTTGCCCAGATCAGCAAATTTGCTGGGTCCGAAAAGCAGCAGGGCAATACCTACGATTAACAGAATATGTAAAGGCTGGAACAGTCCTTCACCCATAAATCCTCCAGGCGGTTCAATCGCGTCCCTGTAGAAAGTCTAGGCCTCCCGACCGGCGTAGTCAAAGAATCCTTGGGGTTGACGTGCCCGAAGTAACTCGGCTCCCGGTCCTAAGGATTCATTAGTACAAAATCCCCTTTCTTTACAGGAGCCACCCGATGGTAGGCAGTGGTTGCCTTCTGCTATTCATCGTGCGTCCAGGTGAATTGCTCGCGCCATGGGTTCACCTAACCACGATCCATCAAATTCCATTAATAGATTGCAGTACAAAAAGGAAACTTTGTAGAAAGCAGGAAAAAGGAGATTATGGTACGCCACATCAAAATCGTCGTTTGCTTAGCCTTTTCCATGCAGGCAGTGAATGGGTCCACATTTAATTCGGACGGCCCGCCAAAGCTCGCGACCTATACGGCGGATAGTTTGGGAAACCTGACCACAAAAAGCACACGTTTCAATATGCCTGCGACCGCGGTCCAGAACCTTACTGAGATTTGGATGTCCCCAACGGGCAAGCTTCTTGCGGTTGGCGGAACGGCGGGGTTACAAGTTTTTCATTTCAACGGGAGTAATCCGATTACGCACTACACCGGATTGCTCACCAAAGACGAGATCGATCAGTTCTTCTGGGACAACGACAACCACCTGTATGCGATCAGCCACGCCGCAGGCAAGCTGTTCGTATATACGATTACTCCGACGAGCGTCAGCCAAGCCCCTGGCTCTCCTTACTCGATAACCGATTCGCGGAACATAATTGTTCTACCTAAGAAATAGGTTCCGGCCAGCGGCAGTCGGCAGGATGACTTTCAAACAGCTTCGATGAGGGCGGTCAGCAGCGTCGCCCTCTTCGGCAGTTCGGAGATCACAATTGACTCATGAGTGGCGTGCGCGCCTTCGCCCACGCCGCCCAGGCCATCCAGAGTCGGAATGCCGAGTGCGGCGGTGAAGTTTCCATCTGATCCGCCGCCTACGGCTGCTTCTTCGAGTTTCCAGCCTAACTGCTTGGCGATTTCCGCGGCCTTACTATAAAGCGCGGCTACGGCTGGAGTGCGTTCCATGGGTGGGCGATTCATGCCGCCCGCGATTTCGAGCTTGCACTTGCGGTTGAATGGTTTCAGCGAATGCAGCCTGCGGTCGATGCCGGCCGCATCTTGTTTTCGGGTAACTCGCACGTCGAGCACCGCGCCGGCCTCGGCGGGAATAACGTTCACTCGCGTGCCGCCTTGCACTGTTCCCACATTGAGGGTCAGGCCGCGTTTCAAATCGACCAGCTTCGAGATGGCGATGATTTGCCTGGCCAGTTCCAAAATCGCGCTCTGCCCTTTTTCGAAGTCGAGTCCCGAGTGTGCGGCTTTTCCGGTGACTTTGAGCATGTATTCGCCAATGCCCTTGCGAGCGGTTTTTACGGCGCCTTTTGGTCCGTGTGAAGGCTCCAGCACCAGCACCGCGGCGGATTTTTTTGCCAGATTTTCCGTAATCAGCCGCGAAGTGTCGCTGCCTACTTCTTCGTCGGAGACCAGCAGAACGGTCACCGGCCGGGGCAGTTTGTCCTCGTGCCAGGCTCGCAGCGCTTCAATCGCGTGCAGCATGAGAGCGATTCCGGACTTCATATCGAAGCTGCCGGGCCCCCATAAACGTCCATCGGCTGCGCGGCAGGGCATTGTCGCAAGGGTACCCATGGGATATACCGTATCCAGGTGTCCTAACAGCATCACTGGCTTCCCGCCGCGGGAGGCGTCGAAATCTATTTGCAAGTGGTCGCCAAAGTTCTGCACGCGGTGAAACTTTGCGTGTCCGCCGAGGCCCTCAAACCTGCCTGCAAGCAGCGTCCCTAGCCGGTCTACCGCCTCCTTGTTGTCGCTGGGGGACTCGGTCTCCACCAGTTGGCGAATGGTCTGAACCATCTCGTCTTTGCGTTCCTGAAAATAACTCAACCGCTTCGCGATCTCACTCTGGGGAACGGGTTCACTACGGTTTGTTTTAGAAGCCTTCTTAGGCATGCAATCCTTTTCTGGAAAGGTTTAGCGACGCGCGGTACAGTATAATCTTCGCTCCTCATCCTTCGCTCTTGGTCTTAACGAGAAAACGAATGACCGATACTGCTTCGCTTGCACCTCAAGGTCCCGACGCGGCCAAGACTACGCTGGACGTCAATGACATCCAGCGCATTCTGCCCCACCGTTTTCCGTTTTTGCTGATCGACCGCGTGCTTGACCTTACGCGCCGGGAACGCATTGTAGCCATCAAGAACGTCACCATCAATGAGCCGTTCTTTGCCGGGCACTTTCCCAATCAGCCCATTATGCCGGGAGTGCTTATCGTGGAGGCGATCGCGCAGGCCGGAGGTGCGCTGCTGCTTACCGAAGTGGAAGATCGCAGCGACAAACTGATGGTGTTTACCGGAATCGAAAAGGCTCGCTTCCGCGGCCCTGTGGTCCCGGGTGACCAGTTGCGGCTCGAGGTTGAAGTCAAGACCTGGCATCCGACCGCGCGCAGCATCGCCGTGCGCATGGAAGGTTCTGCTTACGTGGGCGACAAGCGCGTGGCTCAAGCTACGGTGACTTGCCAATTGGTAGACCGAGGCCGGGTGCGGGGCAGAGCGGAGGATGGCAACAATTC
>Ga0074044_10003668_pt1 | contig 12984 bp, 9 predicted proteins | sample BogForMeECP23OM1_FD_94443 | JGI IMG/M metagenome (GOLD analysis project Ga0074044, IMG submission 94443) | Bog forest soil microbial communities from Calvert Island, British Columbia, Canada - Bog Forest MetaG ECP23OM1 | ecosystem: Environmental > Terrestrial > Soil > Wetlands ...
CCAGGGCGGCGGGCTTGCGCAGCTCTTTGGGACTCGCCCAGAACTGCCGCTGATCGTCTGCTATGTGTTTAAGAAACGGTGAGAGCAGCTTGTTCTCCGGATCGGCCCCCGGTTCAAGGAACTGAGGTTCGAGAATCTGTGGGCTTGTATCGGCTCGCCGCGAGTCCGGCAAGCGAACGCCTCCCGAATCCGGCTGCTGATTCACGTGCTGCACCGGCGTCTTCCCGCTTGTTTGGGTCCAGCCGTCCAGGGTACCCAGCAGCAGGGCGATCAACAGCAGCAACCCGGCTGACAGGAACTCACACGGGGTACGCATCACAGGGACCTGTGTTCTCAGAAAGTCTTGCCCAGGGTGACCGAGAACGCGACCGCTTGCAGCAACTGCGCCACCTGCAGCGTGTTCTTCCACTTGGTGGTGCCCGCGAACGCTTTTTCTGGCACTACCACCATGTCGCCGGCCTGCAATTGGGCGTTCCCGACTCCGCCAGTAAATAGGCCCGCTGGCCCTCCGGCGACGGAGCCATCCGCGCGGATCACAAAAATTGCTTTCCTGTTCGCTGTATTGGTGGGACCTCCCGCCTGCCGGAGGTACCATCCCGCATCCTTGCCAGGTTTGAAGGTGACTGCCGTCGGGTTATAAACCGCACCATCCACCATGACGAGATTGGGGCGCTTGGGCACGTACATGACATCGCCGGCGCGCACTTCGATATCTGCGGCTGAACCTGCCCATTTCTTCGTGTCCCGTGAAATGTGGACCACGAGCCGCCCGCTGGGCGGGGTGTTTTGCAGCCTCTCCATCACGCGTTGCCACTGCAGCAGCGAAGCTTCTTTCACACTCTTGTCTTCAGGGTTCGAGTCCGGAACCGCCTTCAGAGCAGTCCCGTCGTCCTGCACTTCACGAATGAGTACAGTCCTATTACTTTCCTCAATCGCCCGGACCTGGGCCCGCTCGAAGATAATGCCGTAGGGATAAGCGTCACTCTGAAAGCCTCCGGCTCGAGCCAGGATCGAACTCAGGCGCTCGCCTCCCCGAATGCCGTAGGTTCCAGGATGCAGCACCTCGCCCTTGACGTTGATCGTTGCACCGACATCATTCCACCCGGCGAGTTGGCGGATGGTGAGAACGTCGCCATCATGAAGCAGCATGTCCGTGTCGGGCTCGCCCGCCAGAGCTTTGCCGATCGGAACAGTGAGGCTTTCTCCCGCGACCTTCGTCTGGCTCTCCACTTCATAGCGCGTCAGGTCCGCCAACTCGGTGTAGGCACCACGCTTGAAGCCGCCCGCCACGCGGACCAGTTCGGCCGCGGTCATTTCTTCTCCAAGCGGATACTTTCCGGGGCGCGCGACCTCGCCCTCAATTTTCACGGTCGGGGGATCGACTTTGTTGAGGTTTCTGTGAATGAAGACGCGGTCCGCGGGCGCGAGAAGAATATTGCTGATTTCGTCGCCCGCCAGAGCTTTCTCAAGATTGACGCTCAGGACCTTGAGCTTGCCATCCTGCGTTTTGCGAAAAATCTGCGCATCGCCCAAATGAGCGTCCGTGGTGGTCCCGCCCGCGAGATACACAGCGTCGCGCAGACACGTGGCGCCGTTGGTGAGATGATCTCCGGGATCTCGCACCTCGCCGTCAATCGTTATCAGCGGCGGGTCTTCAAAGTCATATCGCCCAAACACCCGGATCGTGTCGAATGGTCTCAGCACAACGTCCTTGTCCTTGCCCGCCAAAGCTTCCCGCAGATTGAATGCAATGACGGACGGTGTGTAGTCGGGCGCGTTGAGACGAATGATCTCGGCGTGTCTGTCGTAGGGCTCCGGAAGCAGGTCCCTGTAGGACTTGATGATGTCGGTAACCTTCATGCCATCGCGGTAGGCGAACTTACCGGGCTGCACGACATGCCCGTCGAGATAGACCGTCTTGTCTGCGTAGGGGAGAATGGGAGAGATCTTGATCTTGTCGCCATCCTGGATCTGAAAATCCTCCAGCGCCTTGGTGACCGCAGCCTGGTTGTTGTCCTCCGGAACATCGAGTCGCAACATCGTGCGGCTGAGATGTGCTTCAACGCGCTCGACGTCAACATGACGCAGCGTGCCGGAATGCAAGACTCCACCTGCGAGTTCAAGCACCTCGGCCAGGTTGTTTTCGCCGTTGATTTCGTAAATGGCCGGCCGGCGCACCATGCCTTCGATCGTCACCTCCGACCCCAGCGGAGGAACCAGAATCGTGTCGCCCGGTTGCAGTCCCTGCAATCCGGAGCGGATGCCGTGCAGAAGCAGGTCGTACACATCAATTTCCTGGACCAGCTGTTTCCCCCGAAAGTGCCGCAGAGTCCGCAACGATCCGCGCGCGGTAGGGCCGCCCGCGACATAGACCGCATTGAGGGGTGTGGACAGCGAACTCACGTCGTAAGCACCCGCACGTTCCACGTCCCCGACAACGTACACACGGACCGTGCGCAGCCGGGACAGCGATACGTCTGCTTCCACGTTGCGATACTGCGTCCGCAGTGTCCTTTGCACAAGGCGCTGCACTTCGCCCAGACTGCGGCCGGAAACTTCTACAAACCCCACTTCCGGGAGTGCGAGCCGTCCTTCGCGGTCCACGACGCGCTGCAGCCGCTCGGAAACTCCGCCCCAAAGTTCGACGCTCACTCCGTCGCCCGGCCCAAGAACATATTCCGGTCCCACAGGCATGTCCATGGGCAGATCATCGAAGTTGCCGGTGCCATTGCGAAAAACGTCGGCGCCAAAGCGCTCTAACAGTGTCGGCCGTCCGGAGTACTGCGAGTAAAGGTCGTAGAGAGAAGGCACATCCGCATACGGGTTAGGCCGGTGCCGCAGTCCGTGCTGATCGACCTGCGCCTGTCTTCTTGCAAATGCTGACCGTTGCTTGTCGGCGGTTCCGCTCGGTTCAGCCGGCTGCGGATTGAAGCCGCGGTCGTTCTGCGGAAGGTCGTAGTTCGGTGTGGAAGACGAAGGCAGAGGAAGAGTCCTTCCTTTCAAAACAGAGGAGTAGCTGTTTCCGCTACCCGCGCTCAAGTTCGGAATCGTGAGGGAAGCCTGACTGACGCCGACCTGCATTGGGGATGACGATTCCCCCCTGAGACGGGGCAGACCCTCGATGATCTCGTCAGGGGAAGGCTGGCCTTCCGCTCGGTCAACTTGTCGCCGTGCATCTTGTGGCGACGCAGAATTCGGCGGAGCATTTTGCTCCGGCGGATTGGGCGAGATCGCGGCTGGCTCATTTTCCCCAGGAGGGTGTTCCTGGGGGCGGTAATATTCCAGCGCACTTTCGTGCCTCGACCAATAGCCGCCTTCCTGACTTGCGGCGTCAGTGCTTTGTACGCTCGAAGACGCTCCCTTCTCGACAACCAGGCCGCGTTCCAGTTCCTCCCGCGTGGGCTTCGCGCGAATATAGTAGCGATTCTCGATTTCGTGAGTGATCAGGACACGGACGCTCTGATCATCCTGAACAAGACGATAGAGCGCGTCGTCGTCAAGATCCTTGGGATCGACGAGTCTGCCCTGCTGATATGCCTTGCGAACGAGTGCCCGCTTTACCTGCAACAGAAGGCCAGGTTCCCTGCGAAGCAAATCGATGATTGTGTCGGCGGAAAGTGCGACCAACTCTTCGGCGTGCTCTTCCGCGCGCGACACCTCTGCGCCCACCGCACGCGAGCGGTTCGACTCCCCCGCGCCGCTGGGATTGGTTTGTGCTGTCGCGAAGGCGGCACAGAATATGGCGGAAACGATCGCCAAAATGGCTAGTCGAGCCTTCATGCCGAAGCATTGCCGAGGAGCACTCATAGGACTTTCACCTTCACGGAAACGGCGCGATTCAGGAATGGAGTTTGCCAGGGAGACTGAATATCGCGCTCCCGCACTCTTAATACGGGACAACGTCGCACTCGTCGACTTCTAGTGAAATCGAGCGCATCAGCGAATCCACCGAAATCACCAGCCGGCAGCGGCTGTTCCGCCGGACCAAAATGCCCTCGATATCAATCAGCGGTCCCGCGATGACGCGCACGCGCTGGCCTTTTCGCAGGTAAGGATGCGGCTGAACGTCGACTCCAGACAAACTCCCGACGCTGATGGCCTTGATTTCATGGTCGGGCACAACCGCTGGCCAACCCTGGAAGCTGACGAAGCGGACGACGCCGGGCAACATCAGAACCGAAAGCCTGTCCTGCATCGTGACATGAACAAAGACATACCCGGGAAAAAGAACCATTTCGATTCGTTTCCGGCGATCTTTCCATTGTCGAAGGCTGGAGTAAAGAGGAAGAAAGTGGGTAATGCGCTTACCGTCAAGAGACCGGGCCACTTGCTTTTCATGTCTTGGGCAAACCGAGATCGCATGCCACTTCGATACGAGAATTGGCACAGCCACAGCTGGGATGGTGCTTGGTGCCGATGGAACAACCGAGACCCGCCAGATTTCTGTACGCGAAGTAAGCACGATGAAAAAGCCACCTAAGAGACAGCTTCGCCAACTCAGTTACATTGCAAAAAGCGATATAAGCACTTACGAATCAAATCGTTATCACAAACACGTTCAAGCTATTACCGTGCTGCGTGGACGTTAGCGCAGACTTAAACCACAAGATTGCCCACCAGCGGCGGACGTGTCCTGAGTGCGTTCAGAAGGCTCGCTTCCGAACTCTCCAATTTTGAGGAGCGGATATCGACCACCGCCCAGTAATAAATTCCCTGGTTCCGCTCCGGAGCGAGTGCCAGGATCTTCATGTGCGGGCAGCGACCCAAAAGGAAGCCGCACAGGGCAGAGTGTTGTTCTGGATTGTCCAGGGCCAGGATCAGGGCGTCCGGCTGCACTTCTTCCACCATCTCAGGAAGTTGCGACTCCTCGGCGACTTCGCCCACAACTTCGATGTCGGGCTGGTCCGCTATGGTGGCCAGCACAAGTTCTCTCATCAACCGAGGCCGGTTTGCGACTAGCACACGTACGCGTTTCAAAGCTTATGACTCCTGACCGTCTTTCTATATCTCGACCCGCCCGGGCGGCAAGGTTCAATTCCGTTCTCTTGTGTCACTGTCCCTAGGTCTATCTCAAAGGTACCTAACAGTACCAAGCGTAGGTTCTATGATGGCAAGGAAGCGAGTGGGTTGATACACAGTCCGAAGAGGGAACTGCCGAGGGATGTCGGCGAAACCTTGGAGTTTGTTCGCAATGGAAGCAGGCGAGGTTGGCGGCCGGTGACGTGGCCATGAAGATTCGGCCGCGCAAGGGTCCAAAGTAGGTTCTCCGAAAGTGGACATCAGACATGATTGTGTGAACAGTTACACTTAACAGGTTGAACCAGCCAGTTGTGTTGCCTTGCGCGGCTCATGAATGCGAAGAGCCTTAACAGCAGCGGGAGCTGGCCATAGGAGTAGGGTAGTGGCTATCAGTCGTATTATCGTTTTCCTCATGGCGGAGAATTGCCTTCTCCGCGAAGCTTTGGTTCGAGTTCTCCGGAAGAAAGACGATATCGCGGTGGCCGGCGCAATTCCTTTTTCGCTTTCTGCCTTGGACAAGGTCTCAGCCGCCAATCCCGATGTAATCCTGTTTGACTCTGCCAGTATCGCGCTGACTGGTCCCCGCCTGGTTTCGCGCATGGGACAGACAGGGGAGAATTGCAAACCCGTTATGGTCGGCATGGAAGAAGATGAGGCTACTTTCTTGCAGGCGGTGAGCGAAGGCGTCGTGGGCTACGTCCTGAAAGATGCATCGGCTGCCGAGATCGTTCGCGTGATCCGGGCCGTCGCAGCCGGAGAGGCGGTCTGCCCGCCTCAGTTTTCGCTCGCTTTGTTCCAATGTGCAGCCCGCGACGTATCCTTTGCGTTCAGTCCGTCGCAAAAGACGAAGTTCGGCTTGAGTCGGAGGGAGCAGCAACTGGTCGGTTTGATTCGCCTGGGACTCTCCAATAAAGAAATCGGAAACCGCTTAAGTCTGTCTGAGCAGACCGTCAAGAATCACGTCCATCGCATTCTGCGGAAGGTCGGCGCAAGCGATCGTTTAGAAATTGTCGAGCGGTGTCATTCCGAGGGCGCAGGACTGCTAGTCTCGTGAATCCGTTGCTATCGTGACTGGACAATGCTGCCTGACCAAATGCCTTTTCCCATTTCCGCCATGCAAGTCAGCGGCGGAAGCGAGTTCGCCGCCGAGTTCAAACTTGCTTGCCAACCGCACGGACTGCATCTGCTAGTGCTGTATGCTCTCCCAAGCTCAACCGTGCCATCGAACGCGCCCACCGCACCCGCACCGAGGAGTTCTAGGAGTGAAGAGTGTCAGCTATGCACTGGACGAGTATGTAGTGGTGCAGTTCAAACTGCATCACTACCGGCAGGTACAAGGACTTTCGCGTTTTCTGAGAAGCTGTTACGATGAATTTGGTCGCAAGGTTTCCAGTGAATTCTTATCGGCGGTTTACTAGCGGTTTCGGCCCGAATACGAGCAGTCTGGGTGGCTCTGCGCACCTGAGGCATTATATGCAAGCCGTTCAGAGCCGCATAAACACTGGCGATTGCGCATCTCGTTGATTTGGCGAGTGGGGACGTAGTTCAGTTGGTTAGAACGCTGCCCTGTCACGGCAGAGGCCGCGGGTTCGAGTCCCGTCGTCCCCGCCATTCTTTTCAGTAGGTTGTGAAGAGAGAATGGCTCCATCAAGTGGTTTTGTGTCGTTGGTTGTGTCGTAACCCGCCTTTTTGACCCCTACCGCGAGCGCATCGAGCGCTTTTCTCTTCGCCTCAATTCGGACGTGCGAGTAGTGAGCTAACATCCGCTGGGAGACGTGACCTGCGATAGACATACAACATGCGACGGATTGACGACAAGCACTTCCGTGATATCTTAGAAACCGCCGGTATCATTGACGCCAAGCTCAACCTTACTGAGAAAGGTAAGGCGTGGCTCGGACAGCCCTGAAACAGCAGGGGAAGGGTTTGCTGTCGCCATTCCCGAAGAAAGGCGAATGTACAGAGAAATAATATCCATGCTTCAGCACCTTCCCGATAAAGACCAGCTGGAGACCCGCGTGTTGGCAAGCGGGTGGAGTAATCGTGCCGTACTGGTGGTCGGCCTATTGATATCGAGCCCTACCACCCTTCTGGAGAGTCCCTGGCCTATGTACTGAAGCTGGCAGATCGTGATAACTCCATTGAGAGTTCTCTAATAATTTATCCCTGTTCTTTCCTGAGAGTCTCGACTTGTCCACTTCTCAGAGCCGCCGCCGCTACAGACGGCACTCGGCACGTGCGAACAGTCCGCTCATGGCACCTCCCCTCGAGAACGCCAGTTGTCCAGTGACGCCGATCGGCAACCCTTGAGACGCTTTCCTTAAACGCCGTTTGCGACTGCGTCACGGTTACTGCCGGTGTGCCGACGATACACCCAGAACTGTCGAATCAACAGTGACGCGACCTGAGCTATAATCGCGCGCACGGATGGCGCTAACCTCTGGCACAAAACTCGGTCCCTATGAGATCCAGTCGCCGCTTGGCGCCGGCGGTATGGGCGAAGTGTACAAGGCTCGTGACACCCGCCTCGACCGCACTGTAGCAGTCAAGATCCTTCCGGCGGCGGTCTCCAGCGATCCCGACCGGCTTCTCCGCTTTCAGCACGAAGCCCGCGTCCTGAGCACGCTCAATCACCCCAATGTTCTCGCCATCTTCGATGTTGGCGAGCAAGCGGGCGTTCAGTATTTGGTTTCAGAATTCCTGGAAGGGCAGTCGCTGCGCGATGTGCTGATGGCGGGAACGCTCTCGCGCCGCGCGGCAACGGCGTACGCCCTCGAAATCGCAAAAGGACTGGCCGCCGCGCACGAAAAAGGAGTCGTGCACCGCGACCTGAAGCCCGACAACATCTTTATTACACGCGACGATCGGGTGAAGATCCTCGATTTCGGTCTGGCTAAGCAGGCTCCGCCGCAGCCCTCCGCGCAAGAATCGCAGACCATGACGGTTGCCGCCCCGACCACGCCGGGCACAGTCATGGGAACGGTCGGATACATGTCTCCCGAACAAGTGCGCGGCGAGACCGTCGATCATCGTTCCGACATCTTCAGTTTCGGCGCTGTGCTCTACGAGATGGTTTCCGGCAAGCGGGCATTTTGTGGCGACTCGTCCGTTGAGACGATGAACGCCATCCTGAAAGAAGATGTGCCGGAGTTGTCGGGACCGAGCGCTCAGGTGTCTCCCGGCCTCGACCGCATCATCCGTCGTTGTGTCGAAAAGAAGCCAGAACGCCGCTTCCAGTCGGCGAGCGATCTCGCCTTTGCCATTGAGGCACTCAGCGCAACCTCGTCCGTAACGTCGGCAGGCCCTATCCCGCAGGTCGTCGAGCCGAAGGCAACGCGAACTTGGCTGCCGTGGGCAGCGGCGGCTCTGGGTGCATTGGCGCTAATCGCTGCCGCGTGGATAGTCGGTCGGCGCTCCGCGGCACAACCACAGCCAAAATTCACCCGCCTGACCTATCAGCAAGGCTATCCTTCGAATGCCCGGTTTGCGAAAGATGGCCAAACAGTCGTTTACAGCGCGCAATGGAACAATGATCCGCTTCAGATCTACTCCGTCCGCACCGAATTCCCGCAATCCACGAAAGTTGATCTTCCGAGTGCTGCGCTGCTTGCGCTTTCCTCCAGCGGAGATATGGAAGTCGCTGTGGATCCCGTGTCCGAATCCTGGTTCATGTACGGAACCATGGGGCAGGCGCAAATGACGGGAGGTACGCCGCGGGCACAGGAAAGGGAGGTAATCGCCGCGGATTATGCGCCCGATGGCAAAACCCTCGCGATAGCGCGCCGAGCCAACCGGAAAGTCCAGCTGGAATACCCGGAAGGAAAAGTCATTTATACAACCGCGGGCTACCTCGACTACGTAAGGGTGTCTCCGTCCGGCAAGGAAGTCGCAATTGCCGAGCATCCAGTGTACGGCGATGACCGAGGCTGGGTGTCAGTCGTCGACGAGACCGGAACACACAAGCAGTTAACGCAGGAATTCGGAACTGTGCAGGGCTTGGCATGGTCGCGGGCCGGCTCGGAAATCTGGTTTACGGCCGCCGATGTAACGACGGATCGGCATCTGTTTGGCGTGAGCCTGTCTGGAAAACAGCGCCCGATCCTTACGATGCCTCAGGGAGCACGTCTGCTCGACATCGCGGCCGACGGCCGCGTGCTTCTTTCCGTTGAACGGCAACAGCCGGAAATCACCGGGATCGACCCGGAAACCGGTAAGGAACTGCGCGGCTTGGAATGGTTCGATGCCTCCCTTATGGGTGATATTTCGCAGGATGGGAAAGCGATTGCATTCCTGGAGTGGGGAGGGCCGGCTGGTCCCCTTTACCTTGAGGTTTATCGGAAACTGGATGGCTCTGCCCCAGTGGCGCTGGGGCCAGGTGCGCAACCCCGATTCTCGCCGGATGGCACATTCGTTGCCGGACCGCTGCTAACCAGGCCACCGCAAGTTGTGCTGAACCCGATCGGTACCGGGGAGAGCCGCCGTTTGCCGGCGGGAGAAATCACAAGCTTGAAGAGTGTGGCGTGGTTTCCGGACGGCAAACATCTCTTGCTGACTGGGGCAGCCGAAGGTCAGCCGCTGCGCACCTACGAGATGGATCTGGACGGGGGAAAGCCGCAACCGTTAGGCCCTGCCGATTTCATCGGGGTTGCCGTGTCCCCCGATGAAAAGCGAATCGCGGGACGGCACGCCTCCGGAGAGGCTGCAGTATTCGATCTGGAGACGCAGAAGCTGCAAGCAGTTCCTGGCATTGAGCCAAGTGAGGCCTTGGCAAAATGGACCGAAGATGGAAAGGCCCTGTTGGTGTACGCAGCGACTCCGCGGGAAGCACACATCTACCGTGTGGACGCGGCGACGGGAATGCGCACCTTGCTCCAGACGGTCGAACCGCGCGACAAAACGGGTTCGATGTTACCTATAAGGCTGGCGTATGCCGAACGAACCAAAACGTACGTTTACAGCACCGTGCGGATTCTCGGGACCCTGTACGTGGCGGAAGGGTTGGAGTGAGTTCCGACTGATGGGCAACCAGAGATCGCTAGAAGCCCTAGTTTACGGGTGACGGGCAAACCGGAGGTTATTAAGGGCCAGAAGTCCGCTTCGAGGAAATCTGTCCGAAGTTCCCACTCCGTTGAGACTGATCTCCTCGAAGCCCGTTTCTGGATAGTTTCCGGTTTGCCGACCATTCACACGGGACCCTTTTTCGGGGTATTGATGCAACGGCCCGTAGGGAGTTCGGAGAAGAACATCTCCTCTGTTCAAAGGCAAGAACGCCTGGTGCCCCTCCCTGCCTCTTCTGGGAGATCTCCATTGATGTCTTCGAAGCCCGTTTCCGGATAGTTTTCGGTTTGCCAACAATCCGGGAGTAAGCCATTCAATCACCAAAAGCGCGTTTTTGCTAATCCGAGTAGGCCTCTATTCACCAGTATGCTGCAGCCCTTGCTTTTCAACTGGTACGCTCATAGCCTCATCGTTGACCCATGGAGTCTCGACGCATGATCGCACTCAGACGTTTGCTCGCTTTGCTTGTTTTCCTATCTACCTCATTCACTCTGTGCGCACAGGATCGTTCCTACGGGCGCTCCGTCGTCGCAACGCAGTACGGCATGGTTGCCACCAGTCAGGTTTCGGCCTCACAAGCCGGGGCGCTCATCCTCGAACGGGGCGGCTCTGCCATCGATGCCGCAATCACTGCCAACGCTGTACTCAATGTCACGGAACCCACTTCCAATGGTATGGGCGGCGATCTCTTTGCCATTTATTGGGAGGCGAAGACAGGCAAGATCTACGGCCTCAACGCCAGCGGCTGGGCACCGAAGGCTCTCACCATTGAGCATCTCCGCGAAAAAGGCATCACGGAGATGCCCCAATTACGTATTGATTCCGTGACCGTTCCGGGTGTGGTCGACGGATGGGCCAAGTTGCATGATCGCTGGGGAAAACTGCCCTGGCGCGACCTCTTCCAACCCGCGATCTTCTATGCCGACCATGGATTCCCGGTGGCTGAGATCATTCACGCATGGTGGGATGGTGACCACGATGGCTTGCTGGCAAATGCCGAGAGCCGCCGCGTATTTCTCCCCGGTGGCAAGGTCCCCGAGACCGACGAGATGTTTCGGAATCCCGATGTGGCCCGCGCACTCACGCTAGTCGCCAACCAAGGCGAGACAGCCTTCTACAGGGGAGAAATCGCCAAGGCCATTCTTAAGACCTCCGACGAGCTGGGGGGAACCATGACTGCCGACGATCTCGCGTCTTACTCCGCTGAGTGGGTCGAGCCGATTTCTACAAAATACCGCGATTGGACTGTATACGAGCTCCAGCCCAACGGAGACGGCATCGCAGCGCTTGAGATGCTCAATATTATGGAGCAATTCAAGCCTGATCCCGCCGGTCCGCACGGTCCGGATGAATTGCACACCCGAATCGAAGCCATGAAGCTTGCGTATGCCGACGTGAAGGCGTACGACGGCGATCCGCGTTTCAGCAAAATTCCGGTCGGTCAGCTTTTATCAAAAGATTACGCCGCAAAACGCGCCTCATTCATCAACCCAACTAAAGCGAATTGCACGGTCGCCCGGGGGGCGTTGGGCACCAGCGATACCACCTACTTCACCGTCGTCGATCGCGAAGGCAATATTCTTTCCGTGATCCAAAGCAACTACAACAACTTTGGATCGAACGTAACTGTTTTGGGTATGGGATTCGCCTTACAGGATCGCGGAGGCCTTTTCTCGCTTGACCCCACCTCTCCCAATGCGCTTGCTGGCCGCAAGCGCCCGTTTCATACCATTATTCCCGGGTTCATGCAGCGAGGGGACGAGCACATAGGTTTCGGCATCATGGGCGGGCTGAATCAGCCGTTGGCTCACGCCCAATTCGTTTCCAATGTCGTCGACTACAACATGAACATTCAGGCTGCGATGGAAGAACCGCGTTTTACCGATCGCCAGCAACTCGGCTGCAAAATCGTAATCGAATCGCGCGTTACGCCCGACACCCTCGAAGCCCTGAGCAGGATGGGCCATGTGCTGCAAGTGCATAGCGACTACACATCACTGATGGGGCGCGGCCAGGCAATCCTTCACAACAGCAAAACCGGCTTAAATCTCGGTGCGTCCGATCCACGCGCCGACGGCGCTGCAATCCCAGAGCAGCCGAAGTTCTTTGGCGCACCGGCCAAGCCTTAGCCTGGCGCTACCCTCGGTGACTTGAACGGGCTAATCTTGCCAGTCACACAAATGCGTTTGCCCCTGTACGCGGTTTCTGGTTCGCCAAACTTCGAGCGATCACTTTCCTCGCGGGTGACCAGTTCACCCTGCCGTTCGGCCAGCAGTGTCAGGACGCGCAACGGCTTTTCCTGCACAGGAATCCGCGAACCGTTTTTGCGGACTCACCGGCCGCCAGGTCGACAATATAAGGTCCAAATTTGAGCAGGGACGGACTCGAAACTTGCTCTAGTGAGGCGATCTTTGGGGGGGTTGCCAACGAATTCCCACAATCTCAACCCGGAAACCTTCTTCCGCGACCGCATTTTAAACCGCGCCAACCCCCATCAACCATCCTGTTATCTGTCGCTTAGCTGTTAAGACTTAGTACAGAACTAAATCTGGCCCAGTCGATTGACCTGATTCCGAATTCAATGCATCCTCAGGCCCGTTTCGTACCGTGATTGGAGACGACGCGGGCAAAAGGAGACACAGCATGAGGATGAACGATACACAGAAATCTGTTTCACGAATTGCCGGGAGAGCTCTGTTGTTAGCCGCCCTTCTGGCCATGGTCTTTTCCGTCAACGCCGGTAGCGCGCAGTCGAGCGCGGCACCGAAGTCGACTCAAGATGCGAAGCCTGCGCTGGCTCCTGCGGCGCAAACCCAATCCCCAGGAGCAATCCTCAAGCCGACAGCGACTCAGGCGGAACCACAAGCCTTGCACGGGGAAAAACCTTCCGCGAAAGGCGACCGGGAG
>Ga0074044_10003669_pt1 | contig 12980 bp, 14 predicted proteins | sample BogForMeECP23OM1_FD_94443 | JGI IMG/M metagenome (GOLD analysis project Ga0074044, IMG submission 94443) | Bog forest soil microbial communities from Calvert Island, British Columbia, Canada - Bog Forest MetaG ECP23OM1 | ecosystem: Environmental > Terrestrial > Soil > Wetlands ...
GCACGTTTTCGAAGGTCTTCTCTTTCAGCACCGGGTTGGAGGCTTTGTAAAACGTCGCCATTCGTTGTACTCCCTTGCCCCTCAGGGCATTTTCCGCTCGTCCATTCTACTGCAACTCCCGCACGGAAACCGCACTCGTGCAACCGGTGGTTGAGACTTCGCCTTTCTGCGATCTCCCGGCCGGTGGCGCCGCGCGCGGGCGGCGCGGCTCGTGCTGCGAGAGAAACCAATGGCCTAGCTGGGCTCGCTCATTTTGGCTCCGGCTGCGCTGGCTCTCTTTGTCACTCACGCACACTAACCTGAATTTCTGACCGGACCGACGGGACACTCACACTGCTTCTTGAAGGAATTGGCGAAGTCCTGATGGCCTCCCGCGGCGCTGACTGCGTCTCGTAGGGGCACGATCCCGCCTTGGCGGGATGCCCCTAGCGCTAGCGCGCTCGCCATTCCCTCGGATGCCTACCCGCGTGAATTCCTCGTGAAAAAATCGGGCATATTCCATGAAGACTGGACTTTGTGGGAACAACCTCGAACGCGGCCGCCCTCATCGGCCGCCTCCTGGATGCGATCTCCGCCGCGCCGAGGGACATCGAGCCGGGCGAGGCAGGCTTAGGGGAGGGACTTCTCGGCAGCTTCCACCGTCGGGAACGTGGGAAATAAACTCGTGACCTGGGTAATGTCCAGCGCGGCGGTCACCCGCTGGCTCACTCCCACCAGCGCCAGCTTCCGCCCGTCCCTCTGCCGCGAAACGTACGCACCGACCAGCGCCCCGATCCCCACCGAGTCCACAAAGGGCACCCCGGTGAGATCCAGAATCAGTGTCGAGGCCTTGTCCGCGCGCACCGCATCTTGAAAGGGAAACAATGTGTGCAGAGTCAGCGCGCCGCTCAGCCGCAGGATGCGATGGCCCGCGCGCGATCCTTCCTTCGCTTCCAAATGCACAGGTTCCGTCGCCATGGCCGTGGAACTTCACCTCCGCGCGCAGGGTTCAAATATTACACGCATATAAATTCTATCATGTGCGGCGACGCCTACGCGGGAATCTGGTAGCGCCAGCGGGAATCGAACCCGCATTACCGCCTTGAAAGGGCGATGTGCTAGCCGTTGCACCATGGCGCCACAGCGGCTAAATCCTGCGGCCATTTGTTAGAGTAAAAGAGTTCCGCGGGAATCACAACCGAGGAAAACCCAGTGGGCGCCACCAACTCTCGATCCGTCGTCGTCTCCACTCTCCCACCAGTCACCAATCACCAGTCACGAGTCACCGCCACTCATCCCTCCTGCTGTTCCTGAAACTCCTCGAGCCATGCCATCTGGATGGCTTCCAGTTTCCCCTCGTTGGACATCTTCGCGTCGCCGGTAAAACCTTCCAGTTCCGTGATCCATTGGTGCAGATCGGTAAAGCGGACCTCCAGGGGATTTTTGTCCGGGAATTTCTCCGAGAGCCGGAACCCGATCTCTTCCGCGTCGTCCCAATCGAATGTTCCGGGCATCTCAGCTCCTTCGCGTCTTGGCAGCGCCGTCCCCATGCGTCGGGACCAGCCGGCCGAGCCTCTTCCGCGAGTCTCCGTGTCCGCTCGGGCGTTTCGCGCCCGCCAGCCTAGTGGCTCTCCCGCGCGTAATTCTTGTTCCAGGACGGGATCTCGACCACCATGTCGGTGCTGCCGTCCGGCACGCACTGGCAACTTAGCCGTGACTTCGGCGTGATCCCCGGCGCTTCGTCCAACTCATCGTATTCGTCATCGGTGCCGTCGTTGCAACTCTCCAGGCCTTGGTGGACCACCACGTGGCACGTCGAGCAGGCGCACACGCCCCCGCACGCATGGTCCAGCGGAATCCCCGCGCCCAGGGCGATGTCCAGGATGCTGCCCGGCAAGCCATCGTGGCCGTAGGGCACTTGCCCCGGATCCACTTCCACTTCCTGCGTCTTCCCTTCGTATTGAAAGGTGACTTTGTACTTCTTCGTGGCCGGCTTGTAGCTCGTTTCCTGGATGTATGGATTTTTGCCGCCCATTGTCTGTCTCTCCTGCCGCAGTGGCGCAGCCACTTCTGGCTGCGCTCTTTCTTCCCCCGCTGCGCGCCGTTCACACCTCCGAGAGCTTTTTCCCCTCCACCGTGACGTGTAGAACCTGGTTCATCATGGCTTCAGCCAGTGGTCCCGTGGCCTGATTCAGCGCCTCGATCCGCGCGCGCACCAATTTGTAATCCTCGCCGCGCATGGCCTCCCGGAGCGCGGCCACTCCGGCGGCAATCTCCGCCCGCTCCGATTCGCCCAGCCCTTCCGCCGCCTCTCCCGCCATTCCCTTCTGCGTTGCGGCCAGAATGCTCTCCCCCTCGTTCCGCGCCTCAATCAACTGCCGCGTGGCAAAATCCTCCTCGGCGAACTCGATGGATTCCTCCAGCATGCGTTCGATCTCCGCATCATTCAGCCCGTAGCTCGGCTGCACCTCGATCGAGTGCTTCTCCCCGGTCCGCAGATCCCGCGCCTCCACTTGCAGGATCCCGCTCGCGTCAATCAGGAATTTCACCTCCACCCGCGCCATGCCCGCAGGCATCGGGGGCACGCGCAGCGTAAACCGCGCCAGCGATCGGCAATCCCGCGCCAGTTCGCGCTCGCCCTGCAGCACGTGAATGTCGATTCCCGTCTGGTTCTCCACACCGGTGGTGAACAGCTCCTGCGCGCTCGCCGGAATCGTCGAATTCCGCGGAATGATCTGCGCCACCACGCCCCCCATCGTCTCGATCCCCAGCGACAGCGGCGTCACGTCCAGCAACAGCATGTTCCGCACGCCGCCTTCCAGGATGTCCGCCTGCACTGCGGCGCCCAGCGCCACCACTTCGTCCGGATTCAGCTCCGTGTGCGGCACGCGGCCGAAGTATTCCTCCACGCGCCGGCGGATCATCGGCGTGCGGGTCGCCCCTCCCACCAGCACCACCTCCTCCATGGCCTGCGGCTTCTGGTGCGCGTCTGCCAGCGCCTGCCTCACCGGGCCCATGGTGCGCTCGGCGATCGGGCCGAGCAGCGCTTCAAACTCTTCTCGCGTCCACTCCCGCACATACGCAGTGCCGCCGGGCAGTGCCACGCGGACGGTGGCTGCTGCATCCGACGACAGCTCGTGCTTCGCCGCCACCAGCGCTTTGCGCACTTCCTGCACCGCCTCCGGATGCGCGTCCAGGTCCACGCCGGTGCGCGCGCGGATCTCTTCGCGCGCCACGGCGAGCATCGCGTTATCAATGTCGTCGCCGCCCAGGTGCGTATCCCCGTTGGTGGAGAGCACCTGAAAGATGTCGCCCTCGGTCGTCGAAATCAGCTTCAGCACGGAAATGTCGAACGTGCCCCCGCCCAGGTCGTAGACGGCCACCAGCCCTCGCTGCTGTTTGTGCAGGCCGTAAGCCAGCGCCGCGGCCGTCGGCTCGTTCACCAGCCGCAGCACCTCCAGCCCCGCCAGCCGCCCGGCATCCCGTGTGGCCTGGCGTTGCGCATCGTTGAAATACGCCGGAACGGTGATCACCGCGCGCTCCACCGGCTCGCCGAAAAAATTCTCTGCCCAGCTCTTCAGCTCCCGCAAAATAAACGACGAAATCTCCGGAGGCGTGAACACCCGGTCGCCCAGCCGCACGCGGATCACCTGCCGGCTCTCCAGATCCACGCGGAACGGAAAAATTCGCAGCTCCTCCTGCACGTCCTCCAGGCCGCGCCCCATCAGCCGCTTCACCGAATAAATCGTGCGCTCGGACTGCGTGAGCAGCCGCCGCCGCGCCGCCTCGCCCACCACCAGCGTGCCATCCGCATCCAGACTGACCACCGAGGGGCACAGCGTCGAGCCGTACGGCCCCGGGATACACTGCGGCCGTCCCGTGGCCGGGTCCAGAAACGCCACCAGGCTGTTCGTCGTCCCTAAATCGATTCCAACCGTCCGTCCCATACTCTCCCTTTGGAGTGCGGCGGCTCGACACCGCTTTTCTCAGGCGGTCCCGAAGCCTCGGGATTGCCCTGCCGTTCTGTCCCTTCTGCCGTTTTTCGTTCTTCGATTTTCGTTTTTCGTTCTTACTCCGCCAGCTCCTGCGTCACTCCGCGCACCAGATTCCGGATGTACGACCGCCGGTTCAGTATTTCATTCATCCGCGCGAGCGCCGCGCGCCCGCCCGCCGCGTCGCCCGAATCCACCGTGGCGTCCCATTCCCTCGCCGCCGCCATCAATTGCGCGTCCACGTCCGCCAGCCGCTCCTCGAATCCGTGCGCCGCTTCCTCCAGCATTTTGCGCAGCGCGGCCATCTCCGCGCCTTCCTCGTGCGCCGCCCGCGCGCTGCGCAGCTCGTCGAGCCGCTCGTTCAGCTCGAACACTTCCTCCAGCAGTTCCGGCGGCGCCTGCTGCTTCGTCGTGCCCTCTTTCCGCATCCCTGCAAGCCCCAGCAGGTATTCCACCCGCGCCACCGGGTCCCGCAGCACGCGGTAAGCGTCGTTCAATTGCGACGAGCGCTCCAGCGACATCTCGCGCTCCTCCGCGCTCGCGCGCACGAAATTATCCGGGTGCAGCTTCCAGGAAAGCTGGTGGAATCGCGTCTCCAGTCTCTCCATCTCGATCCACAGTTTCCGCGGCAGGCTCAGCATCGCGAAATAGTCCGTGCCGCGCGGCAGCGGCTGGATGGTCCCGCACTCGTGGCAAAAATGCCCGGCCCCGGCCGGCTTGCCGCACTTCCAGCATGCAACCTGATTGCCCGGCGCGGCCGCCACCTCACTCACTCCGGTTTTTTCGGCTCCGCTCATTCGTCGCAGTCCCAGACCCTCACGGGCGTACCTCTCCCCCGGCGGGCAGCAATTTTTTCCCCACGGCGAGACCCAGCGGCGCCGCTCCTACGCCGTGAACGACGTGCCGCACCCGCACGAGCGCGCAGCCTGCGGGTTTTCAAACACGAAGCCCCGGTGCATGAGCGTCTCGCGGTAATCGAGCGTTGTGTTGTTCAGAAAGAGAAAACTCTTCGGGTCTACAAACACGCGCGCCCCGTGCTCTTCGATCACCTGGTCCCGGTCCCGCTTCTGCGTCTCCAGGCGCATGGCGTACGACAATCCGGAGCACCCTCCGCCCTGCACGCCCAGGCGCAGCCCTCCCGTCGCCTCCGGCACGCCTTCGTGGACGAGCAGGTCGCGGATTTTCTCCGCCGCCTTTTCGGTGATGTGAATCATGAAGCGCCTTCAGCAGACGGGTCGCCCCGCCCGCGAAGTCCTTCCATTTTTCGCCCTCAGGACGGGCCGGCCGCCGAGGACGCCGCAGGTTTCTCCGCCTCGGCGTTCTTCCGCTTCCAGTCGCTGATGGCCGCCTTGATGGCGTCCTCCGCGAGCACGGAACAATGGATCTTCACCGGCGGCAGCGCCAGCTCCCGCACGATGTCCGTGTTCTTGATGGACAGGGCTTCCTCCACCGTCTTGCCCTTCACCCACTCCGTGGCCAGCGACGAGCTGGCGATGGCCGAGCCGCACCCGAAGGTCTTGAACTTCGCCTCTTCGATTACCTGCGTCTCCGGGTTGATCTTCATCTGCAGCTTCATCACGTCGCCGCATTCCGGCGCGCCGACCAGCCCCGTGCCCACCGTCGGATCGCTCTTGTCCATCGAGCCCACGTTCCGCGGATGGTTGTAATGATCTACCACTTTATCTGAGTACGCCATGTTGCCTCCGATTCGGAATCTTTCCCTTCCCTCTCTCCTGTTTCCTTACTTCCTTACTTCCTTACTTCAGTTCGTTCATCAGTGCGTATTCCACGTCATCTTGCTCAAATCCATGCCCTCTTTCGCCATCTCGTACAGCGGCGAAAGCTCCCGCAGCCGCCGCACCGTCTCCACCACCCGCGCGGAAACGTAATCCACTTCCTCTTCCGAATTGAACCGGCCCAGCCCGAAGCGGATGGACGTGTGCGCCAGGTCTTCTCCCACTCCCAGCGCCTTCAATACGTAGCTCGGCTCCAGCGTCGCCGACGTGCACGCCGACCCGCTGGACACCGCGATGTCGTTGATCCCCATCAGCATGGATTCGCCTTCCACGTAAGCGAAGCTGATGTTCAGGTTGTTCGGCAGCCGGTGCGTCATCGAGCCGTTCACGAACACTTCGTCGAGCTGCGAAAAAATCGAATCCTTCAGCCGGTCCCGCAGCCCGCGCATCCACACCGACTCCGTGGGCATCCCCTCCTGGCACAGCTCGCAGGCCTTCCCGAACCCCACGATCCCTGTCACGTTCAGCGTGCCCGAGCGCATCCCGCGTTCGTGCCCCCCACCGTCAATCAGCGGCGCGAGCTGCACCCGCGGATTCCGCCGCCGCACGTACAGCGCTCCCACGCCCTTCGGCCCGTAAATCTTGTGGCCGCTCATGGACATCAGGTCGATGTTGTCCTTCATCACGTCCACCGGGATCTTGCCCACCGCCTGCACCCCGTCCACGTGGAAGAAAACGCCCTTCTCCTTCGCGATGGCCCCGATTTCCGCGATCGGCTGTATCACCCCGATTTCGTTGTTCGCGTACATAATGGTGATCAGGATCGTCTTCGGCGTGATCGCTCGCCGCAGTTCGTCCAGGCCCACCCGCCCGTCCTTGGCCACCGGCAGGTAGGTCACTTCATACCCGTATTTCTCCATCCGCTTGCAGGTGTCCAGCACCGCCTTGTGCTCGGTCACCTCGGTGATGATGTGGTTCCCCTTCTCCCGGTACATCTCCGCCACGCCCTTGATCGCCAGGTTGTTCGATTCCGTCGCGCCGCTCGTCCAGATGATTTCCTTCGGCGTGGCCCCGATCAGGCGGGCCGCCTGCTCCCGCGCGTGCTCCACGCCTTCCTCCGCCTTCCACCCGAACTCGTGGTTGCGGCTGGCGGCGTTCCCGAAGTTATCGGTGAAGTACGGCAGCATCGCTTCCAGCACCCGCGGGTCCACGGGCGTGGTCGCGTGGTTGTCCATGTAAATCGGTAGTTTCACTGCCATGTCCCTCTCCCCAGTGGCACAGGCTTCAGCCTGTGCGCCTTCACTTCCCCGCCTCGTAAGATGCCCGCACAAAGCCAGCGGCCACACCCTCCCTCTTCTTCTCTCCTACCCCCGCAGCTCCACCAAGCCCGCCGGATCGTTCCCCTGGGCCAGGTTTGTGATCGTCACCGCTTCCAGCACTTGCAGAATCCCGTCGTTTACCCGGCGCAGCGGATCGCGCACCGTGCAAACGTCCGAATGGTCGCATACCCCGTGCGTCGTCTCGCACGAGGTAATCATTACCGGCCCGTCAATCGCGCTGATCGCTTCCAGCGCCGTGATCTGCGCCGGATTCTTCGCCAACACGTAGCCTCCTGTCGACCCGTGGCTCGCACGCAGCAGGCCCTTCCGCGCCAGCCGCTGTAAGACCTTCGCCATCAGCGTCCCCGAAATGCCGTAAATCTCGGCAATGTCCGACGCGCTGGCCGTACCTTCGCCGTCGTGCAGCGCCAGATGCTTCAGGGCGATTAGTCCGTAGTCAGCCTTCTTCGACAGTTTCAGCATAAGCAATGCGACCGCTTTGGTCGTATATTCAATCTACGCCTTCCAGTCACTCTTGTCAACTGGCCTGCTTTCCTGCAAGCCTTTGGAACTGAACCCGCTAGAATGCGACCCGGCCAGTCCGATATGGTACAAAAATCCGCCGAAAAAAGCAAAACCGAGGCCGAAAGGTGGCCACGGCGCACCAAGTAGCACAGACTTCAGTCTGTGCCCCGCACTCCGCTCCCAGCTTTCCACCCTCGTCGCAAACTCACAGAGCGCCTCCACGCGTTACCGTGGCTCACTTCGAACCTATCGGCTCACACCGCCTCTCAAGCCTTCTCACGCCGCCATACATTCGAGCCTCTCTCCCGCAATCGCAGCGCATCCCTTCCCTCCGTCAACCTTCCCGGCGCCATCCCCCGGTATCTGCGCCTTCTTTTCTGAGTTAGAATGGCGCCCAGCAATGCCCCGAGCATGAAAAGCATCGTTGCCATCTATCCGGGGTCGTTTGACCCCGTGACCAACGGGCACCTGGACCTCATCGCCCGCGGCGCCCGTATGTTCGATCGGCTGATTGTCGCTGTACTCCAGAACCTCGACAAAACGCCTCTGTTCTCCGCGCGCGAACGCGCGGAGATGCTGCGCGAAGTCACCCAGGAATGGTCCAATGTGGAAGTGGATCTGTTCGGCGGCCTTCTGGTGGATTATGTGCGGCGGCGCAACGCCCAGGTGATCCTGCGGGGCATCCGCGCCGTCTCCGACTACGAGTACGAGTTCCAGATGGGGCTGATGAACCGCCGGCTCGAGCCCGCCGTGGAAACCGTCTTCATGATGCCGGCGGAACGATACACCTACCTCAGCTCGCGGCTGGTTCGGGAGGTTGCGCAGCTCGGCGGAGCCATCGACGGGCTCGTGCCGCCTCTGGTCGTCGAGCGGTTGAAGGCGAAGGTTCATTAGGCCGCGGAGGGGAGGACGTCATGCAGCTCTCGCAGCGCATCGAACGCATCACGGAATCCCCCACGCTGGCCGTCCTGATGGAAGCGGAGCGCTATAAAGCCCGCGGCATAGACGTCGTGGACTTCGGCCCCGGCGAGCCCGATTTCCCCACTCCCGACCACATCAAGCGCGCCGCCATCCGCGCCCTCGAGCAGAACTTCACCAAATACACTCCCGCCGGCGGCATCCTGCCCCTGCGCCAGGCCATCTGTGAATGGCATGCCGCGCAGCTCGGCACTGCCTACCAAGCCTCGGAGTGCGCCGTGAGCGTTGGCGGAAAGCACGCCATCTTCAACACCGTAAACGTCCTCGTGAATCCCGGCGACGAGGTGGTGATGCCGGTTCCCTGTTGGGTCAGTTTTCCCGACATCGTGAAATACGCCGGCGCCAAGCCCGTCTTCGTCCAGACCCACGAGCACGACGGGTTTTGCCTGCTCGCCCGCGACGTCGAAGCCGCCATTTCCCCGAAAACCCGTATGGTCATCGTCAATTCCCCCTCCAATCCCACCGGCGCGATTCTCCCCGGCGAGGAGTTCGCCAAGATTCTGGACCTCTGCCGCCGCCGCGGCGTCTGGCTGCTCACCGACGAGTGTTACTCCCATTTTCTCTACGGCGGCCGCCGGCCGTTTTCCGTCGCCAGTCTTCCGGACGCGAAACCCACCGTCATCGTCTGCGGCTCGCTCTCGAAAACCTTCGCCATGACCGGCTGGCGCGTAGGCTTCGTTCTCGCCCCGGAGCCCGTCGCCAAGGCCGTCATAAAGCTCCAGAGCCAGTCCACGTCCAACCCCACCTCCATCGCGCAGCACGCCGCGCTCGAAGCCGTGCGCGGACCCATGGACTCCGTCGTCGCCATGCTCGCCGAATACGAACGCCGCCGCGCACGCGTCCTCGACGGCCTCCGCGCCATCCCCGGGCTCACCTGCATGGAGCCGCAGGGCGCCTTCTATGCGTTTCCCAATATCGCCGCATGCCGCACCCGCGACGCCGAATGCCGCGCCGCCTCCAACGGCCGCCTCGATTCCGCCGTGGTCGCCCGCCGCCTGCTCGAATCCGCGCATGTGGCCGTGGTCCCCGGCGAGGGATTCGGCGCCGCCGGTTTCCTGCGTATCTCCTACGCCACCTCCATCGAGCGGATTGACGAGGGGCTGCGCCGCCTCACCGATTTCTTTTCCCCCTGCTGATGCCACTCGTCCCTTCACGCCTCGACTCCATCATTGATCGGCGCCTGTGGGGCATGCGCGATCTTTCCCCGCTCTTCCCCGAGCTCATCGGCCAGGATCCTCCCATCGCCGAGATGTGGCTCACCGGCGCCTCCTGCCGCCTCGCCACCGGGCCGTTTGCCGGACGCGAGCTGGATAACGCCTGGCGCGAGATGCCCGTGGAGTGGAAAGGCACGCGCTGCGCCGCCGATCCCCAGATCTCCATCCTCGTGAAATTCCTGTTCCCCGGGGAAAAGCCCTCTATTCAGGTCCACCCCGACGATGCCTACGCCGCCAAGCACGAAGCCCACCGCGGCGGCCGCGGAAAAACGGAGATGTGGCACGTCCTCGCCGCCCGCCCCGGCGCCGAGCTCCTGGTCAACCTGCGGCCCGGCGTCACCCCGGAAAAATTTCGCAGCGCCATCGACGACGGCTCGCTCGAATCCCTCGTCGCGCGCATTCCCGTCGCTCCCGGCGACTCGGTTTACGTTCCCCCGGGCACCGTGCACACCATCGGCGACGGCATCATGCTCTGCGAAATCATGGAACAGTCCGACATCACCTACCGCGTCTACGACTACAAGCGAAAAGGCCCGGACGGCCGCGAGCGCCCTCTCCACGTCCGCCAGGCCTTCGACGTCATCAACTTCCGCGAACAGTTGGGAGAAAAAGTGAAGCCCGTCCGCCACGCCGAGCGCGGGCTCACCCAGCTCTTTCTCGCCGCCTGCCGCTATTTCGCCACGGAACGCTGGGAATTCGACCGCCGCATCGGCGGCGTCACTTCGCCCGGCAGCTTCGAGCTCGTCGTGTTTCTCTCCGGCTCCGGCCACATCGACTCGGGTCACGAGAAGCAGCCCTATGGCCGCATGCAGGTCTGGTTCCTTCCCGCGGCCCTGGGCGCCTATCAGCTCGAACCGCAAGAGCCCACCGTGCTCCTGCACACCAGCGTTCCCGACCTCGACGCCTATTGCCGCCGCCTCGCCGGCCTCGGCATTCCCCGCGACGAATGGTCGCGCATCATCCACCCATGACCCGCGCCGCTCCTCTCACAACGCTGTCATCCCGAAGCCCCGCGCGTTTTGCGGGGCTGAGGGAACTGCTGTCTCCCCTCCGAACTCCGCGAGGCGCAACTCCATGACGCGCAAGCGGTCACAACCCCCGGCCGAAAACGCCGCTCACGCCGTCATTCTCGCCGGTGGCCGCGGCACCCGCTTCTGGCCGCGCAGCCGCGTGCGCTCGCCCAAACAACTCCTGAATATCGTCGGCCGCACCACCATGCTCCAGCAAACCGTCGAACGCCTGCTCCCCGTAATTCCCTATTCGCGCCTCTGGACGGTCACCATTACCGAGCAGATAAGCGCCGTGCGAAAAATGATCCCCCGGCTCCCCGCCGCCCACGTCCTGGCCGAGCCCGTGGGACGCAACACCGCCGCGGCCATCGCTCTCGCCGCTTTCCACCTCGTCCATCACGATCCGCAAGCCCTCATGGCCGTCCTTCCCGCCGATCATTTCATCGCCGATGCCGAAGGCTTCCGCCGCATCCTCGGCGCCGCTCTCGATGTCGCCGCGCGTGGTGAAAATCTCGTCGTCCTCGGCATCCCGCCCACCCGCCCCGAAACCGGCTACGGCTACGTCGAACGCGCCGCCCCTGTCGCTCCTGTCGCTCTTGTAGAGCCGCCCTTCAGGACGGCTCCCTCTCCCGTCTTTCGCGTGAAGCATTTCACCGAAAAGCCACAGGAATCCGTGGCGCGCGAGTTCCTCACCTCAGGAAACTACTACTGGAACGCTGGCATGTTCTTCTGGCGCGCCGCAACGTATCTCGATGCGCTCCGCCGCTTTCTCCCCGCCACGCACCAGGCCCTCGCCCGCGTCGCGGAAACCATCGGCATGCCCCGCTATGCCTCAGCCCTAGCCCGCGCCTACCCCAAGCTCGAAAATATCTCCGTGGATTACGCCATCCTGGAGCCCGCCACGCAGCAACCGGACGGCGGCAACGTCTACGTCCTCCCCGCCGAAGTCGGCTGGAGCGACATCGGCTCCTGGGCCGCCGTCTACGAACTGGCCGCAGCAGCCGCTCCCGGCACGCCCGGGAAGAATGTCTCCTCGGCCCCGCTCTGCGCCATCGACGCTGCCGGAAACTACATCTGGAGCGATATCAAACAAGCAAAGATGGTAGCTCTGCTGGGAGTAAACGATCTCGTGGTGGTCGAAACCCCGGACGCCCTGCTCATCTGCCCGCGCAGCCGCGCTCAGGACGTGGGTAAAATCGTAAAGTGGCTCGAAGCCCAGAAACGCAAAGACCTTCTCTGACTCTTCTCCTCCGAACCTTGCGCCTTAGCGCGATCCTAGACGGGTTGTCGGCAACCCTTCCCTTACCGGATTATGGAAGGGCAGCGGCAAGCTGCAGGACCAGACTGCACCGACTTTACTCTTCAGGGTATTAGGGCGGATGGCCGGTTTTCTACGCTTTCCTCGAAGCGCTCGAGGATCCCAAGCACCACGACCACGACGAATTGACCGATTGGTACGGTGGTCCCTTCGAGCCCAATGCCCTCGACGAAACCAAAATCCGCAATCGTCTCGTGCGCCTCGGACCCCGTAAAACGCGCAAACCCGTCTGAACCCCACCTCCAATCCCGCGGCCAACAGCGGACGCTTACCGCAAAGCGTTCACCACCAGCGGTCACCGCGTGCGGCGACAAAATTCCGCCAGACATAGTCCCACGGCACGACGAACAGGAAGATCACGCTCATCAGGCAGGCAAAAGTTGTGTCCCAGGTGTCTGCGTCCATGGTGTGGTTCTGCCAGCCAGGCAGCGCCACCGCGAGAAGCCATGTGGCCTTCCATGCTATTTCCCAGAACAGAAGCGGCAGCATTTTCAAGGGATAGCGTAGCCCTAGAACCGCCAGCAGCACTAGGGCGAGCAGCATGGAATTGACCACGCCATGCATCAGCTCCCAAGGCCTGTGATGAAGGAAGGCAGGAACCTTCTGCATTCCCATGCCGACGGCAATCAAGAGGTATCCGGCCCTCAGAAGATAAATTCGCCACAGCGCGATCTCCCGCGCCGGATTTTCGTTTCCGTCCCGCGTGCCCAAGGCTAATGCTGGCGATGAATCGGTTTTCATTGCGTATCTCCCCATCCGACTCGTATCGGCGGCGTCCGTTAATTTTGCCGACATTCCCCATATGACCCCCGCATCAAACTGAGACGCTGCGTCTGTGATTCTATGCAGCGAATTGGTGCCGGATCCTTTTTACGGAACCGTATATCCATGATAGTTGGCGTAACATCA
>Ga0074044_10003670_pt1 | contig 12976 bp, 12 predicted proteins | sample BogForMeECP23OM1_FD_94443 | JGI IMG/M metagenome (GOLD analysis project Ga0074044, IMG submission 94443) | Bog forest soil microbial communities from Calvert Island, British Columbia, Canada - Bog Forest MetaG ECP23OM1 | ecosystem: Environmental > Terrestrial > Soil > Wetlands ...
GTGACGGACCGGGTCAGCAAGGAAGTGAAGCGGCTGCGCGAAATGTCGCCGCTGTACGAGATGGCGAAAGAAGGAATCGATCTCAAGTCGGTCAGTTGGAAGGCATAACGCGCGCTGTATCGACGGGCCGCATCAGGTAAAAAATTATGGCTTATTCAGACAAGGTAATCGAGCACTACAACAATCCGCGCAACGTCGGCAGCTTCGCGAAGGACGAGCACAACGTCGGCACGGGCGTCGTCGGCGCGCCGGAATGCGGCGACGTGATGAAGCTGCAGCTGAAGATCAGCGACGCCGGCGTAATCGAGGATGCGCGCTTCAAGACCTTCGGATGCGGCAGCGCGATCGCGAGTTCGAGCTACGTCACCGAACTCGTCAAGGGCAAGCATATCGACGAGGCAATGACGATAAAGAACACCGTCATCGTCAAGGAACTGAACCTGCCGCCCGTCAAGATTCATTGCTCGGTGCTGGCCGAGGACGCGATCAAGGCCGCGATTACCGACTGGCGCAAGCGCAGGGGCGACGGCGTCGCGGCGGATGAGCCTGCCAAGTCGAAGGAGGCGTAACTTCTCGTGGCTGTGATTTCACTTTCCGAGGGCGCCGCCCAGAAGATCAAGCAACTGGTCGCCGACAAGGGCGAAGGCGCCGGCTTGCGGGTAAAGGTCGTCGGTGGTGGATGCTCGGGATTGCAATACCGGATGGAAATCGACGCCGCCAAAGATCGCGACAAGGTCTTCGAGCGCGACGGCGCGCGCTTGATCGTGGACAAGAAAAGTTTTCTTTACCTCAACGGCTCCGAGCTCGACTACGGCGAAGAACTGATGTCGTCGGGCTTCAAGGTCGTCAATCCAAACGCCAAGCGCAGTTGCGGATGCGGAGAATCGTTCGTCGTATGAACGAGTGGACGCGGGGACTGCTGTCTCAAGATGATCGAATGCCCTTCATGTGGACGGCGGCAAGAGCCGCTGCTGATCTGCGCTGAGTGCGGGTCGCCGCTGGCGGCGCCGCTCGATTGTTTCGCCGCGCTGGGATTGCCCCGAAAGCTGACGATCGATCTCGACGCACTCGAGCGCCGCTATCACGAGCTGAGCCGCAGGATTCATCCCGACCGGTTCGCATCCAGCGCGGTTGCCGTGCGCGGCGCGAGTCTGCGCGCGACCGCGACGCTGACCCGCAGCTACCGCACGCTCCGCGACCCCGTCGCCCGCGGACTCTACTGGCTCGAACTAAACGGTGAAAAGCTCGCCGAGAACAACAAGCGCGTTCCGCCCGAGCTCGCCGAACTGGTTTTCGAAGTGCAGGAGCAACTCGCCGAGATGCGCGACGCCCCCGCAGACTCCGCAGCGGCGCGCGAACTTGCATCGCAGGTCGGTGCGCGGCGCGTCCAGCTTCAAGCCAGGATGGACGATGCATTGGCCGAGCTCGATCGAAATTTCGCGAAATGGGATCAGCCTGCGCAGGAAGAGATGCTTACATTGGAACTGAAGACGATCCTTTCGAATATCGCTTATCTGCGCACTCTTATTCGCGACGTCGATCGCGCGCTCGAGAACGCAAAGGCCGCCTGACAAAGTAAAATGTCCCGAATTTTTGGCATAGACCTGGGCACTACGAACAGCCTGATTGCCGCCATGGAAGCTGGCGAGCCGCGCGTAATCGCGATCGGCGAGAAGGGCAGCGCTCTGCTGCCCAGCGTCGTTGCGATAGGACCTGACGGCGCCATCACCGTCGGCGAGCGGGCAATCGAGATGGAACCGCATTTGACCATCGAGCGCGACGGGCAGGTGAGCGCGGTCGGCTTTGCCGGCGGCGAATACGGCGCGGTAATTCGATCCGTCAAGCGCTACATGGGACTCGGCGGCGACGAAATTGCGGCCGAAGATCGCGCGCGCTACGCGTTCGCCGATCTAAGCGGCCCGGTGGTACGCTTTCAAATCGGCCGGCGCGTCTTCACGCCCTCGCAAATCTCCGCCGAGATTCTGCGCGATCTTAAGGACGGCGCCGAACGCGCACTCCACGCCGCCGGCAAAGACGAAAAAGTCGAGCGCGTCGTTATCACCGTTCCCGCGTACTTCAACGACGGTCAGCGCCAGGCCACCAAGGACGCCGGCCGTCTCGCCGGTCTTGAAGTCGTGCGCCTGGTGAACGAGCCGACCGCCGCGTCACTCGCCTACGGCTTGAACAAGATGGCGACCGGTAACGTCGCCGTGTTCGACTTCGGCGGCGGCACTTTCGACATCTCGATTCTCAGCATCAAGGAAGGGATCTTCGAGGTCCTCGCGACCAACGGCGATACCCATCTCGGCGGCGACGACATCGACCGCGCGATCGTCGATTGGCTGATCGGCGAACTTCGCGACTCTCTCAAGCTGGATCGTCACGTCTGGAACAGCGCGCGCACGGCCGCCGAGGACGCCAAGAAACGGCTCAGCGACGTTGCCGGGACGGACGTCGTCGTCGATCTTCCCGGCCATTCGATTCGCAAGCACCTGACACGCACCGCGCTCGAGCAGATGGCCGCGCCGTTCATCGCGCGCACTCTCAAGCGATGCGAACTGGCTGTCGCCGACGCCAGGATTACCCCCGCCGACATCGACGCGGTCGTGCTGGTCGGTGGCGCGACGAGGATGCCGCTGGTCCGCCGGCGCGTGGCCGAGGTCTTCCATCGGGAACCCCTGTGCTCGATAAATCCTGACCAGGTCGTCGCTTTGGGAGCCGCCGTTCAGGCTTCCGTGCTAATGGGCACGCAAGGCGACATGCTGCTGCTCGACGTGGTTCCGCTCTCGCTAGGTATCGAAACGATGGGCGGCGTAATGGAACGTCTCATACATCGCAATACCACTATCCCGACTAGCGTAGCCGAAGGTTTCACCACGGCTGTGGATAATCAAACACATGTTGATATCCATGTTTTGCAAGGAGAGCGTGAGCTTGCTAAAGATTGCCGTAGCTTAGCGCGCTTCAAGCTGGGCCCGATTCAGGCTCAGTCGGCGGGTGTCCCGCGTATCGAGGTCACTTTCCTCATCGATGCAAACGGGATACTAAATGTCAATGCGCGCGATGAGCGCACGGGCCGCGAGCACTCGATCGACGTCAAGCCGAGCTATGGCCTGACGGACGACGAAATCGAGCGAATGCTCGAAGAGGCCATCGATCTCGGGGAGCAGGATCTCGAAGAGCGCCTGCTGATTTCGGCCCGCAACGACGCCGAGCAGATTCTTGGCGCACTTCAAAAGCAGCTCGGCGAATTCGGCCCCTTGGTCGATGTCGGCGAGCGTGAGCGCATGGAGGAGGTAGCGGGGCGGCTGGAGGCGGCCCGAACGGGAACCGATCGAGAGCTAATCGCAAAACTCGTCGAGGAGCTAAACGAGGTTACCACTCCGTTCGCGGAGCGGATCATGGACGCCGCGATCAAGCTGGCGCTGGAAAAGAAGTCAGTCGAGGAGCTTTCGTAGCAGGGCTTATTCTGCAACGGAGATCGGCTGAGGGACGTACATTAGACGATGGGACTCAAGTGGGATCAGGCTGAAGAGATCGCCGAGGTGCTCGCGGAAAATCATCCGGGACTGGACCCGCTCGACGCGCGCTTCACTGACCTGCGTCAATGGGTGATCGATCTCGACGAATTCGACGACAACCGCGAAGGCTCAACCGAAGCGAAGTTGGAAGCCATCCAGATGGCGTGGCACGAAATATACAAGGAACAGAACGAAGACGGCTCTGAATAGGCGTAGAGGTGGCTACGTCAAAATTTACGGGGAGGTGGGGCGGTGGATGCACGCAGCACGAGATTGAAGGCGGCTAACGGGAGAAGATGCAGGAAAAGGAAACACTGGACGAAAGATTGCCGGGGTTGTTCGAGCCCGACACCCTTTTGCCCATCCAGTACTTCGAGGCGATGCGCAAGAAGCATCTGCTCGAGGGCGAAAAGCGGCTCATTCTGAGCGTGCTCGAAGACGCGATCGAATGCTTCATGAAGTGCATCGACGCGTCCACCAGCAAGGGCCAGCGATTGTTCCGCGACGCGGATGAATGGATCGCGCACGAAGACAAGCGCTGGGTCTTTTCGTTCGACAACGTTTGCGACATGCTCGACATCAATCCCGAGTACATGCGGATGGGCCTGCGCAAGTGGAAGGACAAACGGCTCGACGAGATCGCGCGCCGGCGCGCGGCGCTGGTGCTCGAGGCTGAGCGGGCGGCAGCCGAGGCTGCGATGCAGCCTGCGGCGGTAGCGGCCGCGCCTTCGGCCGCGGCAGCGCCCGAGGCTGCAGTCGCGGTTCAGAAGCCCGCGACCAAGGTCGCGGCCAAGACTGCGGCGCGCGTCAAGCGCCGCCCGGAGCGCGTGCGCATCGCGAAGCGCTCGGCGGGCAAACTGCGCAAAGCGCGCGCCTAAGAGAAGAACAGAAGTGACGAAGGCCCGCGAAGCGCGGCCGTCGTCACTTCTTGGCATTCGCAAAGCCGCGCGCGCGTCTTCGACGCGCGCGCGGCTTTTTTTGCCGGCTTGCCAATGCCGGCCAGAGTTCGTAGCGTTTTACCGCAATCAGCATTCCTGACTTGCGATGCCGCTGCGAACGAAAATCGAATGCCCCCGGTGCGAGGCGGAGCTGGTCGTCAAGCGCGGCGGCGTATGCCCTAACTGCGGCGCGCGCATCAACGAGCATGTCGCCCGAGTCCGCGCGCGTGAGAAGCGCATCGAGCAGGTCGCGGCCGTCGTCGCAACCGTCCTCGTCGTCGGCGTGGCGGTCGTCACCAGCGGCGCAACGCTGCTCGAGGGAATCGCCGCCTACGCGATCGTCGGCGCCGTTATGTACTATCTCGCGCGGCGCACCTTCGTCTGACGGATCGGATCTGAACGTTTATTCATTTTCCAGCTCGCTCAACCTCCGCCGGCCGGCTCGTATCTTAACGCTTGTTTATTTTGACGGCGCTCAAACCTGAACATACGTTAACCTCTTCTCTCCGTTGACGTTTGTCGTTTGTTATTTTCGAATTAGTGTATCCAAATACCTTCGATAGCGTATTTCCAGAGGTGAAGATCAAGTGCGTTGCAGGAAGTTTTTCGAAACCGCGCGATGGCATCCTTAATGCTCTCTCAGTGAGGTAGAGGTAACCAACAATGAAATCCAAACGAAGTCTGCTGACGGTGCTGGTTGGTCTCGCGATGCTGGCGACGCCGATTACGGCGGCTGCCCGCGACAACCACGATTACGCCCGCAACAATTCGCATGCGTCGCGTGCATCGCATTCCTTCACGGAGCCGGCGCGCTCCTTTGCTTCAGCGCGCAACGTCCCGGCTGCCGTGACCCGCAACGTGTTCCGCAACCACGCAGTCGCAGCGGCGCCCGGTCGCACCTGGGGCACCGTTGACGAGTACCGGAACTATGGCGGGAACTACGCTCGCCCCGGCTACTACGCGGCCCCCGCGTACCCAGTCGCGGCGCCTTATGCAGTGGCTCCTTATTATGGCGGCGGCGCGCCGGGCTATGCGGGCGTAAGTGGATGCACACACGCGCAGGGCATCATGAACATCATCAGTCACGACCGGGCCACCGGCCATCCCGCAGCCGCATATGATGTTTTCAAGCAGAATCAGGGGCTCCTTCAGGCCTGCGGAGGCGGAGTACCTGCCACCAGCGGACTGTTCAGCGGATTGGGTGGACTCGGTGGAGCGCCCGCGTACAACAACTACGGCGGATACAATGGCGGTTACGGCCAGCCTTACGGCGGAACCTCGATGCTGGCGCCGCTGATTCAGCAGTTCGTCCGGTAGCTCCGCATCTGATGCGGTCCTGACCACCTGCCGCGCCCCGTCCCCTCCCGGCGGGGCGCGCTTTTTTTCACACCGCGGCCAGCCGCTCGATCGCGCGCAGCACTCTTGTCCGCCGCTCTTCGGGCGTCTTTGCGAACGACGCAAACTGCAGAGCGGTAGTCGTGATTCCCGCGCGCGCATAATCATCAAGCCGCCGCCGGCATTTCTCCGCCGTGCCAAATACGAAAATTCTATCGACCATTTCGTCGGGAATTGTCTCGAGCGCTTTCTTGCGGTCGCCGGCGTTCCACGCGTCGATTGCGATCGTCGCTTCCTTGTCGTAGCCGATCTCGCGAAAGAACTTGTTGTACTGCGGCACGGTCACATAGGCCGTCAGCGACCGCCGGAACAGCGTCCGCGCGATGTCTTCGTCCTCGTCCACCGCGCAGATTATTCTGCACACCACGTCCAGCCCCGCGGGATCTTTGCCCGCCGCGCGCATCGCTTCGCGGGTGTTGTCGAGCATCGGCGTGACCGTCTCCGGCGTGATGAAGTTGACGATTACGCCATCGCCCAGCTCGCCCGCGAGCCGCAGCATCTTGGCGCCCTGCGCGCCGATGTAGATTTTCGGCGGATGCGTGATCGCAGCGTCGAGGCGGAACCCGTTTATCTTGACCTTAACCCCCGCCATCGTGACCTTCTCGCCGCGAAAAATTGCGCGCAACGCCTCGACCGTCTCGCGCATCTGCGTCACCGGCTTGCGAAACGGCACGCCCATCCACTGCTCGACGATATTCGGCGTCGAGATCCCCAGCCCCAGGATAAAACGGCCGCCCGCCAGCTCGTTGGTGGTGACCGCCGACATCGCGATTAGCGGCGCCGGCCGCGTGAAGACCGGGATGATAGCGCATCCGAAGCGCATCTTGCCGCTGAGCATCGCCGCCGCGGCGATCGGCGCAAACCCGTCGGTCGAGAACGATTCATACGACCACGCGTCGGTGTAGCCGCATCGATCGGCGGTGCGCACCAGCTCGGGAAAATGAGTGCCGTTAAATGGTTCGAACGGGATGGTAATTCCAAGTCGCATCTTTGAGTTTCCTCAGCGATGCGAATGTAGCGCAGCGGCACTACGTTAGCCTACCTGTCGATGGAGGGTGCAACCGCCAGGTTCAGCACCTCCGCCAGATGCATCGGGCGCCGCGACGGGCAGAAATGGCGAATCTGCGAGCGGCACGAGAATCCGTCCGCGACAATGATCGCATCGGGCGGCGCCTTTTCGATCGCCGGAATCAAAACTCGCGCGCCAATCGCTTTCGACACCTCGAAATGCTCGCGGTCGTAGCCGAACGCTCCCGCCATCCCGCAACATCCCGCGTCGAGCACTTCGAGTTCCGCACCCGCCGCGCTCGACAGAAGCATGACCTCGTCGCCGATCCCCGCGATTGACTTCTGATGACAATGCCCCTGCACCAAAATATGCCGGCGCAGCTCGCGCGGCGCGAAATCCCGGGCCTCGCGGATAATGAACTCGTCGAGCAGAAATGAATTCGACGCGAGCGCCGCGGCCCGCGGGTCGTCGGGAAACAACGACGGCAACTCGTCGCGGAACGTCAGGATGCAACTCGGCTCCAGCCCGACGACTGGAACTCCGGCTGCGACGAACGGATCGAGCGCTTCCATCACTTCTCTCAGCCGCGCCTTCGCCTGCTGCAACATCCCCTGATCGTAAAGCGGGCGGCCGCAGCAAAGCTCGTCGCGGGGAACTATCACGCGAAATCCCGCGCGCTCCAGAACTTCAACCGCGGCGATTGCGACGTGCGGCTCGAAAAAGTTGCTGAAGGTGTCCGGAAACAGCACGACCTCGCGCCCGCTCGCTCTGGGAGCTGTCCTGCGCCTGAACCATGAACGAAAGGTCCGCCGAGCAAAACACGGCAATTCACGATCCGGATGAATCGCGAGCGCCTTTTTCGCGACGCCCCCGAAAATCGGTGCGTGCGCCAACGCGTTCGCCAGCGACGGTGCGTACGACGCAAGCCGCGCGACTTCGTTGAGTCTGCCGAAGAACGCCGACGAAAATGGACGCCGATGGTTTCGATAGTAGTTCGAGAAAAATTCAGCGCGGTATTTCGCCATATCCACCGACGACGGACACTCGCTCTTGCATGCTTTGCACGACAGGCACAGATCCAGCGCGTCGCGCAGCGCCGGGTCGGCGAAACCCTCGGGCAACAGGTCGGTGGTCAAAGCCTCGAACAGAATTCGTGCGCGCCCGCGCGTCGAATGGATCTCCTCGCGCGTCGCCATGTACGACGGGCACATTGTGCCCGCCTCGGTCTTTCGGCATTTTCCGATTCCCACGCATTTGAGCGCCGCACCCGCGAGTCCGCCTTCCGCTTTGAAGTCGAAGTGAGTGGCAGTTTCACGCGGCCGATAGTTCGCGCCCAGCTTCAGATGCGAGTCGAGCGGATGCGGATCGACGATCACGCCCGGATTCATCATCGAGCCGGGATCGAATATTCGCTTGAAATCGCCAAATGCCTTGATCAGCTCGGGCCGGAACATCATCGGCAGCAACTCGGAGCGCGCCAGCCCGTCGCCGTGCTCGCCCGAGAGCGATCCACCCAGATTCGCGACCAGCCCGCCGAGCTCGATCATCGTCGCCCGGAACGTCGCGATTCCGGGCGCGCTGGCCAACTCGAAATTGATGCGCGCGTGAACGCATCCTTCGCCGAAATGTCCATAGTACGTCGCCGCCTTGAGGGCGCGGCTGGTGAGAATGCGATCGAAGCCGCGCAGAAACGCGCCGAGCTTCGCGGGCGGCACCGCGCAGTCTTCGGCGCCCGGCCAAGTGCGGGGGCGGCCGGGAATGAACGCGCTGGAGCCCAGCCCCGACTCGCGAATTTGCCAGACTGCGGCCTGCTCCCGCGCGTCAGCCAGGTACGCGGCGCCTGTGCATTCGCGGAGCTGGCGAGCCTGTACGATCACGCGTTCCGCACGCTCGCGCGCTTCGTCTCGCGACGCACCCCCCAGCTCGACGAGCAGAAAAGCGCGCCCGGAGGGCAGCAACCGCACGCCCGGCATCGCCTTGATGCGCGCGAACTCAGGAAGATTCTCGTCGAAGCCTTCCAGCGCTTCGGGACGATGCTCGAGCAGCCACGGCGTTTGATCCGCCGCGATGAATACGTCGTCGAATCCGAGCACGACCAGTGCAAGTTCATGCGGGCGCGGCACCGCGCGAATCGTCGCGCGCAGGACCGCGGCGAGCGTACCCTCAGAGCCAACGATTGCGCGCGCAAGGTTGAAGCCCCGCTCCGGCATCAGTTCGTCCAGGTTGTACCCCGAGACGCGGCGCGGCAGCTTCGGAAAATGAGCGCGCACCGAATCTGCGCAATGGTCGCGAAGTTCGCGCAGCCGCGAGTAAAGCCCGCCCTCGCGGCCGCCGCGCGCGCCTGCCGCGTCGAGCTCCGCGCCAGCCATCGATCCTGTCAGCGAGAGTTGCGTTCCGTCGTAGAGAATGATCTCCAGCGCCTCGACGTTATCGACGGTCTTGCCGTAGGCCGCCGAATGCGCGCCGCAAGAGTTGTTGCCGATCATCCCGCCGACGGTGCATCGATCTTTCGTCGATGGATCCGGCGCGAAGAACAGCCCGTGCGGCGCCAGCGTGGCGTTGAGATGGCTCTGGATGACGCCGGGCTCGACGTGAGCGATGCGCGCGCCGGGGTCGATCGCAATTACTCGATTCATGTATTTCGAGAAATCGAGCACCAGCGCCGCGTTGCACGCCTGGCCGGCGAGGCTGGTGCCTCCTCCGCGCGCGAGAATCGGCATCGAGTTTTCGCGCGCGATCGAAAGCGCCGCAATCACGTCGCCTTCGTGTCGCGGAATCACCACAGCCACCGGCGCCTGACGGTAGTTCGAGGCGTCGGTTGCGTAGGCCGCGCGAGTGCCCGCGTCGAAGCGCACTTCGCCTTCGACCTGGCGGATGAGTTCGAGCTTCAGCGAATCGAGCGAGGCCATGGTGGTGGCAGTTCATACCATATGTGGTGGTTCTGGGACGGCCTGGCTAAACATCGGTCGTTTCGTTCCGTCAAAAAAATATTTTCCGCCAGAAGCGGGCCTCGGCCGATTTCGGGCGAGTGCGGCGAGTATGAGGCATCGCTGCATACCGTATGCGTAGCACAGAAAATCCGACGGCGTGAGGCTGAAATAGTTCATGCCGAAACCGAGGGCTGAAGACAAAATTGGCGTTCGAAACCGGTACCGGCTTCGCTGGCGCGAAGCTGTCCGAGGTCCTTCCTCGGCTCGCGTTGCTCGCGTCGTCAGGATGACGGCTGTGCTTGCGTTGCTTGCGTTCGCCAAGATGACATACCGAAAATTGCGGCGCTCCCATCTGTCATCCTGAGCGAACGGAGCAACGCGAGCGTAGCGAAGGATCTCGGACTGCGGCGCGTAAGCGCCGCCGGTTCCGGTTTTGCGTTGCCGCATCAAAGGAGCGCTTCGCGATTTCGGATCCGGTACCGGCTTCGCTGGCGCGAAGCTGTCCGAGGTCCCTTTCGACTACGCTCAGGGCAGGCTCCTTCTCGGCTCGCGTTGCTCGCGTCGTCAGGATGACGGAGGCTGCATCGCCGTGCTCACTTCGGCAGCATGACAATTTTTTGGATTTACAGCGGGAGGTCTTTCAGGCCGGCCTTCGGCGCGCCGACCAGCGCCACCATCTTGCCCTCGGGAGCTCGATTTTCATGCATCGCCTGATGGCATTCCGGGATCTCATCGAAGGTGTAGGTCTTGGCGAGGCACGGATCGATCTTGCCGTCGAGCACCAGCTGATTGAATGCGTAGGCCTGCTCGTCGTTGGCGAAGTGCGAGCCTTGCAGGCGCTTCTGCCGCATCCACAGGTAGCGCAAGTCCACCACCGCGTTGTAGCCGGTGGTGCCGGCGCAAATCACGACCATCCCGCCGGCGTCGCACACGAACACCGAAGTTGAAATTGTGTCTTCGCCGGGATGCTCGAATACGATGCGTGGATTTTTCCGCTCGCCCACGATGTCCCAAATCGCTTTGCCGAACGCGCGGCACTCCGCCGCCCACTTGTTGTAGAGCTCGGTTTCCTTCCAATGCGGCATCATGCCCCAATGCAGATGCTTTTTCCGGTTGATGCAACCCTTGGCGCCGAGCTTGACGCAGAAATCGATCTTGCGATCGTCGCCGACGATGCCCACCGGAATTCCGCCCTCGGCCTTCACGATCTGAATCGCCATGCATCCGAGCCCGCCCGACGCGCCCCAAATAAGCACCACGTCGCCGCGGTGCACGACGTGCGGCGGCCACCCCATCAGCATCCGGAACGCGGTCGCGCCCACCAGCGTCGGCCCCGCCGCCTCTTCCCAGGTCAGATGCTTCGCCTTGGGCATGCACTGATGCGCCTGCACGCGCGTGAACTGCGCGAAGCTTCCCCAGTTGGTTTCGTAGCCCCAAATCTTGAACGACGGGTCGTACATCGGATCTTCGCCGTTGCGCACCGCCGGCGAGTGGCGATCCCAGACGCCGCAATGAATCACGACGCGGTCGCCGACCTTGACGTTGTGCACCTCGTGCCCGGTCGCATAGACGATTCCCGACGCGTCGCTGCCGCCGATATGGAAATCCGAATGATCGTACTTCGCTCTCTGGCGCGCGCCGATCACGTCCACCGGCGAGCCCAGCGCCGCCCACACGTTGTTGAAATTCACGCCCGCCGCCATCACGTAAACCAGCACTTCGTCGGCGCGGATTTCCGGCACCGCGATTTTCTCGATCTTGAACGCATGCCTGGGGTCGCCGAACCGGTCCGCGCGGATCACCTGCGCGTACATCTCTTTCGGCACGTGCCCGATTGGGGGCACCTGGCCGATCTCGTAGATTTCCTTGTGACTCATTTCAATTGTTCGTTGGTCGCCACCGCGCCGACGCTCCGCGACGAGCGGCGGTCCGCGGTTGGTTCCAGTTCTGGTTCGAGTTGCGGGTCAAATGCGCGCCGAAATTAGCTACCTGTTTGCCGCCGATTTGACAATACTTGCCTTTCAGGTGTTAGGGAACGGGTGATCCCCGCGGCGGCGCTTGGTTGACGCGGCACCTCCAATTCCATAAAAAACGGACTCGGCCTCAGGACTTTTCGCGATCCTACGACCATCGGAAGAAGGCGGCCTGACTCACATGGCGGTGCGCAAAATCGAGCGTGGCCACTACTTCGAGGACTTCGAGGTCGGCCATCTTTTCAAGCATCACTGGGGTCGCACCATCACCGAGGGCGACAACAGCTTTTTCTCCAGCGTCACGATGAACTTCAACCCGAGTTACTTCAATCGCGAGTATGCGCAGAGCCTCGGCTACAAGAACGTCGTCGTCAATCACATGCTGGTGATGAACGTGGTGTTCGGCCTTTCGGTCGAGGACCTGAGCGAACGCGCGATTGCCCATCTCGGCTACGAAAAAATGAAGTGGCACGAGACGGTTTATCCCGGCGACACGATTACTTCCGAGTCGCTGGTGCTCTCCAAGCGCGATACCTCGCGGCCCGACCGGGGCGTCGTCAGGTTCCGCACCACCGGCTACAACCAACGCGGCGAAAAGGTGCTCGAGTACGAGCGGCCGGTCCTGATTCGCAAGCGCAACCCGCCCGCGCAGCAGCGTGTTGAGAAAAGACCGTGATGAATCCTTTCGCGAATTCGACTTCAACACGCTGCGTAAAACTGGCTTCCTTCCACAATCTTCTCCCTCGCTCTTTTGCGGGGGAGATAAGAGAGAGGGGGCAGGCAGTGATTCATCAATAGCCTGCCAGGAGCACACGATGCCGCTAGTCACGCCTGAGCATGAATTTATCCGGCGCTCGGTCCGCGAATTTGTCGAAGCCGAAGTCAAGCCCATCGCCAACGATCTCGATCGCAATAACCAGGAAATTCCCGAGCGCATCCTCAAGCAGATGGCCGAGCTCGGTTACTTCGGCGTGATATTTCCCACGGAAGACGGCGGCATGGGACTCGATTACATCTCGATGGCGATCGTCACCGAGGAGCTGTCCCGCGGATGGCTCAGCGTCGGCTCCGTGATGACGCGCAACATCATCACCGGCACTCTGATCAGCGCCAACGGCACGCCCGAGCAGAAAAAGAAATTCCTGCCGCCGATCGCGCGCGGCGAGATTCTGACCGCGGCCGCATTCACCGAGCCCGATTCGGGCAGCGA